>ERZ890953.531-NODE-531-length-21808-cov-6.318990_pt1 | contig 21808 bp, 17 predicted proteins | sample MGYA00521264_ERZ890953 | MGnify/ENA primary metagenome ERZ890953 (study PRJEB32303, sample SAMEA104408629) | aquatic metagenome | biome: Brackish water; feature: Chemocline; material: water | place: Baltic Sea | collected 2014-10-26T21:54:00 | depth 200 m ...
CCAATCGGCCTCCACGACGACCACTGCCTCCCTTTTTTGGCGGGGGAGGGCTGCCCTCCCCCGCGCCCTCTTGGCGCGCCGGGGAACATTCGTGCCCCGGAACAACAACCGTACGTTCGAGGCCGATATATTGGCGGTTGGCCGAACCCTGGGTCATGGCCTCTCTGCCTACGCGACGATGAACCCCACCGCCCCGCCGATCAAGGCGACCAGGGCGTAGACCGCGCCGGCCAGCTCCACCAGCTTGGAGTGCTTGCGGGTGGGCTGGCGCAGGAACAGGATCTCCACGCCGAGCAGCAGCAGCACGCAGACAGTGGTGAGCACCACCGGGATCCATGGGGCGCCCACCGCAGGCAGCAGCCATGCCCACGCCAGCAGGCCGGTGCATGCCACGGCCATGGTGGTGATCACGGTGCGCGGCCTGCCCCAGACCCGGGTGTAGGAGTCGGCGCTGGCGTGCTCACGGTCCGGGGACCAGGTCTTGCGGCCCAGCTCGAAGGTCACGGTCGCGCAGATCATGCCCAGGCTGAGCGCGGCCAACTCGAACAAGCTGTCCCTGGACGCGCTCAACAGGTCCAGGCGGACGGCGGCGGCGAAGACCGCCATGAGCACCACCATGGCCTGGTGGGAGATCAGGTACCAGCCCAGGCGCTGGGAGAGCCACTCCCCCACCCCGAACTCCACCAGCATGGCCAGAGTGAAGGCGAAGAGCACCAGCCATGCCACCAGGGCATGCAGCCCCAGGGTGGCCGCCAGGGCCACCTCGAGCACCAGCACCACCGCCAGCAGGCCCTTGAGCATGCGCAGGGTGACCACACCACGGGAGAGCAGGCGCTCGGGGTAGGCCTCGCGGTCCTTGTCGTAGTCTTTGTGCTCGTCCATCAAGCGGACGTGCAGCAGGGCCAAGAAGAACACCAAGGAGCCCACCAGGGCATCGTGCCACGAGCCCGCGGACGCGCCAGGAAGCCTCCCTGCCAAGCCCCAAGCCACACAGAACAAGGCCCCGCCGTACAGCAGGGTGCCCACAGGAGGAAAGCGCTCCATCAGGTAGGCCCAGAGCTTGCCGGGCAGGGTGCTGGGGTCGCTCATGGCACTCCTCAGAGGCGCGCGCCCGCGTGGGTGCGGCGGGACTTGAAGTTCATCACGGCCACGGTGGCCGCCAGCCCGGGGCTGCGGGTGAGCCGGAGCACCCGCCCCACGCGCCGGGCGATGCGCAGGGGATGGTAGAACGCCAGGCCTGTGTCCTTGACCCAGTGCTGCAGATCCTTGGCAGGCACCGCCACGGTGTCGAAGTGCACGCCCATGGTGAAGCCTTCACAGAGCTTTCGCCAGTCGGCGGGGAAGTCCCGCAGGTGCAAGCGGCCTTGGGCCTGCAGGCGCGCGAACAGCCGCGTGCCCGGTAGAGGCTGGAGGATCTGCAGGCGAAGCAGATCGAAGTCGATGCGCTCGAGGAAGGCTGCGGTCTCGGCCAGCACTGCGGCGGTGTCGGCGTCGGCCCCCACCACGATCTCCCCCACCACCAGGATCCCCCTCTCCTGGGCGTTGCGCACCAGGCGCTCGTAGCTGTCCACCCCGAAGCGCAGGTTGAGCTTCTTGCCCATCTCCTCGAGGGAGGCGGGGTTGATGGACTCGAAGCCCACGAACAGCGCCAGGCAGCCCGCCCGGGCGGCCAGGTCGAGGGCCTCGACGTCGTCCAGAGCGTTGACCGACCCGTAGGCGGTCCAACGGGAGAAGGGCAGCTTCCCCGCCTCCCGCAAGCTGGCGATTCCCCGGCAGAGCTCCATGAAGCGCGCGCGATCTGCAGGGCTATAGCCGTAGAGGTTGCCGTCGCTGAAGAAGACCACCCGGTGCCCCTTGGGCAGGCTGGCCAGCTCGTCCAGCACCTCGGCCACCGGGCGCTGCCGGTAGCGCCCCCCGTAGAAGGAGTGGATGGCGCAGAAGGCGCAGTCGAAGGGACAGCCGCGGCTGGTGGAGACGGGCAGGAAGCCGTAGCCTGGCGGGAAGATGTCGCGTCGTGGCGGCCGAAGCCCGTCGAGACTCCCAGGCTCCGCGTGGTAGCGCGCCTGCAGCGAGCCGCGCTCGGCGTCGGCCAGGATGGTGGCGATGAGCGGCTCGCCATCCCCGATACAGACCGCGTCGCAGTGGTCCAGCGCCTCATCGGGGCAGACGGACGCGTGGATGCCCCCCAGCACCACCGGCACCCCCCGTGCCCTGAAGCCGTCGGCCAGCTCATAGGCCCGGTTGATGGTCATGGTGGTGGTCGAGATGCCGACGAGATCCGTGGCGGCATCCAGATCCACCGCCTCGAGCTGTTCATCCACCAGGCGCACGGTCCAATGCTCGGGCGCATAGGCCGCGAGATAGCCCAGCCCCAGCGGATAGAGCGTGCGCTGGTTGCGATCGAGATCAGCGTTCTGAAACAGCGGCTGGATCAAGGTGAGAACAGGCATGATTCCCCATCATGCCCCGCCTGAGCTCTAGGGGCCAGCCCCGCGAGCGGTCGGGTAGGCGCGGTGAGACGGCTGCTCGGCGAGCTTCCTCTGCCTCGACCCCTGCCGCGAAGAGGCCGAAGAAGAGCAGGGCTACGGTCATCGCGTCGTTCTCTCCAGGGCGGGAGTCGCTCCCGAACACAACGGCGAAGATCCGCGAGGGGACGTCCTTCGAGATTGCGGTGCCGGGGCACAGCGGTGGATCATGTTCGTGCAGCGCTTGGCTGTGACTTCGATCAGCACGCCGCAGCCGACGGGAGATCCCTGGCCTCTCCCCGCGAATGCAGGACCAGGCGCAAGCACTGCCTTTTCGCCTGTTCCTTCCTCGGTTCTGTGCGGACACGTAGCGACGCTGTGCGTCACGATTCGGTATGTGTCGTGACGCGCACAATGGGTGACAGTTTTTTCTACACCCTTCATCTTCCACCGTTGCTCCTATCTTTTCCGAATCTCCACCATTTCTCTCGATTTTGAAGTTCACAGGCCACTCGCCTCCCCAAATGAAGCACCAAAACACCTGAAATCGGGAGTGTTACCTCCGGCGACCACAGCACCCTGGCGGCACGGCCAAGGAGGAGAGCTTGCAAGGAACAGCCCCGGTCATTCGCCTCGAGCGCGGCATGAAGCCGGACTTCCTCGAGGAGATCTACGAGATCCCTGGCGGTGAGAACATCAAGGACTGCATCCAGTGCGGGACCTGCAGTGGCTCATGCCCTGCGGCCCCCAACATGGAGCACACTCCGCGGCAGATCATCGCGATGATCCGCGCGGGCATGCGTGACGAGGCGCTGGCCTCCAACACCATGTGGATGTGCGCTTCCTGCTACATGTGCCAGTCCCGGTGCCCGTCACAGATCAAGATCACGGACATCATGTACGCGCTCAAGCGCGTGGCCCTGGCGGAAGGCAAGGCCCAGCCTAAGGCCTCCTACATGGCCCAGGTGTTCGTGGACAACATCAACACCTACGGGCGGAACGATGAGCGCATGCTCATCTTCAACTACTACCTCAAGACGAACCCTGGGAAGTTCCTCTCCTACGCTCCCATCGGCATGTCCATGATCAGCAAGGGCCTGCTCAGCATGGGTGCGCCGGAGCGCATCAAGAACATCGACCAGATCCGCAAGATCGTGGCCTACGTCGAGAAGGATGGCACGGCATGACCAGCTACGCTTACTACCCGGGCTGCTCCGCCAAGGCGACGGGCGCCTCCTACGAAGAGTCCCTCATGGCGGTCGCCCGCGTTCTGGGCATCGAGCTCGAGGAGATCGACGACTGGAACTGCTGCGGCGCCACCGCCTACTTCTCCGTGCGCGAGAAGCTGGCCATGGCCATCTCCGCCCGCAACCTCGCCCTGGCCGAGACCCAGGGCAAGGACATCGTGGCCCCCTGCAGCGCCTGCTACCTGGGCCTGGCCAAGGCCAACAAGTACCTCAAGGAGTTCCCGGAGACTCGTGAGATCGTCTGCGGCGCCCTCAAAGCTGCAGGCCTCGAGTACAACGGGACCGTCGAGGTCAAGCATGCGGTCGAGATCTTCGTGCAAGAGCCCATGCTCTCCCAGGTCAAGGCGGCCGTGAAGCATCCCCTCACGGGCCTCCGTGTCGCCGGCTACGTCGGCTGCCAGATGGTCCGTCCCTACGGCTTCGACGACGCCGAGTACCCGGTCGCGCTGGACACGATCACCACCGCCCTGGGCGCCACCCCCGTGCCCTACCCCATGGCGGCGCGCTGCTGCGGCGGCTCCCAGATCATGACCAACGAAGAGGTCGCCCTGCGCATGTCCAAGAACGTGCTGCTGGCCGCCGAGAAGGCCGGAGCCGACTGCATCATCACCACCTGCCCCCTGTGCCACATGAACCTGGACATGTTCCAGGCCAAGGTCAACGCCCACTTCGGCACGAACTTCTCCATCCCGGTTCTGTACTTCACCCAGCTGATGGGCATGGCCTTCGAAGCCAGCGGCCTGGGCATCGAGAAGAACCTCGTGGGGCCCAGCGCGGGCCTCGCAGCCCACATGTGAGCCGGAGGAACCCATGAGCAAGCCACGCGTTGGAGTCTTTGTCTGTCACTGCGGCTCGAACATCGGGTCCATCGTAGACGTGCCCGCGGTCGCCGCATTTGCGACCGGCCTGGACAACGTCGTCTACGCCCAGGAGCACAAGTACATGTGCTCCGACCCCGGTCAGGAGATGATCCGCGACGCTATCAAGGAGCACCAGCTCAACCGCGTCGTCGTCGCCTCTTGCTCGCCGCTGATGCACGAGCCCACCTTCCGCAAGACCTGCGATGAGGCTGGCCTGAACGGCTACCTCTTCCAGATGGCCAACCTGCGCGAGCAGGTCAGCTGGGTCACGGAAGACAAGGCCGCAGCCACCGAGAAGGCCAAGGTCGTCGTGCGAGCCGCCGTGCAGCGCGTCGCCGACCACACCGAGCTGCACACCACCACCAAGCCCTGCACCCCCGCCACCCTGGTGATCGGCGGCGGCGTGGCGGGCATCGAGGCGGCCCTGCAGCTGGCGTCTTCCGACACCAAGGTGCACCTGGTCGAGCGCGAGCCCAGCATCGGCGGGGCCATGGCGAAGTTCGACAAGACCTTCCCCACCCTGGACTGCGCCGCCTGCATCCTGACCCCCAAGATGGTCCAGGCCTACACGCACCCCAACATCACGGTGCATGCCTACAGCGAGGTCGTGGACCTCTCTGGCTACGTCGGCAACTTCCAGGCCAAGATCCATCACAAAGCCAGCTACGTGAACAACGAGAAGTGCACCGGCTGCGGCGCCTGCCTGCAGAAGTGCCCGGTCAAGCGCGTCCCACACGAGTGGGAGCAGAACCTGATGAACCGTCGGGCGATCTACACGCCCTTCGCTCAGGCGGTGCCCAACAAGCCCGTCATCGACGCCCAGCACTGCACCATGCTCCTCAAGGGCAAGTGCGGCATCTGCGCCAAGGTCTGTGAAGCCGGCGCCATCGAGTACGACCAGGCCCCAGAGGGCACCTACGAGACCATCGACATCGGCAACGTCATCGTGGCCACGGGCATGAAGACCTTCGATCCGACGCCCATGAAGGCGCTGGGCTACGGCCGCATCCCCGACGTCTACACCGCCCTCGAGTTCGAGCGCATGTGCCACGCGTCAGGCCCCACCGAGGGGCACGTGGTCAAGAAGACCAACGGCGTGCTCACCCACGGCGGCGCGGCCCCCAAGGCCGTCGCGCTGGTGCACTGCGTCGGCAGCCGCGACAAGAACTACAACGAGCACTGCTCGCGTGTCTGCTGCATGTACTCCCTCAAGTACGCCCACCTCATCAAGGAGCACGTGCCCGGTTGCGAAGTCTACGACTTCTACATCGACATGCGCTGCGCCGGTAAGGGCTACGAGGAGTTCTACAACCGCCTGCTCCGGGAAGACGTGCGCTTTATCCGCGGCAAGGTAGCCGAGGTCAACAACTGGGCCATCTACCCCGAAGAAGAAGGCCGCCTGGTCGTGCGCGTGGAGGACACCCTCGTGGGCACCACCCGTCGCATCCCGGTGGACATGGTGGTGCTGGCCACGGGCCTCGAGCCCGCCGAGGGCGCCAAGGCGCTGGCCCAGACCCTGCACATGAGCTGCAGCAACGACGGCTTCTACCTCGAGCGTCACCCCAAGCTGGCCCCGGTCAGCACGGCGACCGAGGGCATCTTCGTCGCGGGTTGCTGCCAGAGCCCCAAGGACATCCCCGACTCCGTCGCCCAGGGCGCCGCGGCGGCCGCCCAGGCCATCGCGATGATCAAGCGCGGCACCGTCGAGATCGAGCCCACCACCGCTCACGTGTTGGAAGAGCTCTGCTCGGGCTGCCAGATCTGCATCCCCTTGTGCCCCTACGACGCCATCAGCCGTGACGAAGAGCGTCGCCTCGCGGTCATCGAGCCCGCCAAGTGCAAGGGCTGCGGTACCTGCGTCGGCGCCTGCCCCTCCAGCGCACTGCAGCAGTGGGGCTTCGACGACAAGCAAATCTACGCCGAGATCGACGGCATCCTGGCCAACGCCTGAAGGGAGTGAACCATGGCAAGCTTCGAACCCCGTATCGTGGCCTTCCTGTGCAACTGGTGCTCCTACACCGGCGCGGATCTCGCGGGCACCAGCCGCAAAAAGTACAACGCCAACGTCGTGGCCATCCGCGTGATGTGCTCCGGCCGCGTTGACCCCGAGTTCGTCTTCCGGGCCTTCGAGAAGGGCGCGGACGGCGTGCTCATCTGCGGCTGCCATCCCGGCGACTGCCACTACATCGACGGCAACCACAAGACCGCGGGGCGCTACCCCATGGTGCGGAACATGCTCGAGCAGTTCGGCATCGACCCCAAGCGCTTCCGGTTGGAGTGGGTCAGCGCCTCCGAGGGCGACCGCTACGCCCAGGTGGTCAATGAGACCATCGAGACCGTGCGCGCTCTCGGCCCCCTCGAGTGGCCAAAGCGCCTCAACGAATCCGACACCGCCAGCCCGGCGTAAGGGAGCCCACTATGGCTGAAAAGCTCAAGATTGGAATCTACTGGGCCGCCTCCTGCGGTGGCTGTGAGATCGGGATCCTCGAGATCGGAGACAAGCTGCTGGACCTCATCGAGGTCGCGGACCTGGTCTTCTGTCCCTGCATCCTGGACTTCAAGTATGACGACGTTCGCGCCATGCCCGACGGATACATCGACGTGTGTCTGTTCAACGGCGGCATCCGCAACAGCGAGAACCAGGAGATCGCCGAGCTGCTTCGCGAGAAGTCCAAGGTGATGGTGGCCTACGGCTCCTGCGCCTCCGAGGGCGGCATCCCGGCCCTGGGCAACCTGTTCTCCACCGACGATCTGCTGAAGCGCGCCTACACCACCGAGACCACCGACAACCCGGTGGGCATCATCCCGGGGCCTGGCCACAGCGTCGAAGAGGGCGAGCTTCACCTGCCCACCGTCCACGACCGCGTGCGGCGCTTGAGCGACGTGATCGATGTGGACTACTTCATGCCCGGCTGCCCTCCCACCGAGATCCAGACCTGGGCCGTGATCCAGGCCGTGGCCTCCGGCAACCTGCCCCCCAAGGGCAGCAAGGTCGGCGTGGGTGACAAGTCCGTCTGCGACGAGTGTGATCGCGAGCGTCGCGGCGTGAAGATCAAGAAGTTCTTCCGGCCCCACGAGATCATCGCCGAGGACGGCTGGTGTCTGCTCGAGCAGGGTATCCTCTGCCTGGGCTCCGCCACCCGCAGCGGCTGTGAGGCTCGCTGCATCGACGCCAACATGCCCTGCCGCGGCTGCTACGGCGCCGCTGGTGAGTCCAAGGACCAGGGAGCGGCGATGCTGAGCGCCGTTGGCTCCATGCTCGCGGCCGACTCCATCGAAAAGGCCGAAGAGATCGTGAAGAGCATGGTCGATCCGGCCGGCACGACCTACCGCTTCGGCATGGCCGAGTCCATGCTCGTGCGCCACTTCCCCGAGCGGGGTCAGGGCTGACGCCCTGGAGGAAGCACCATGAAAAAGATCAGCATCGATCCTATCTCCCGCCTCGAAGGCCACGGCCGCATCGACCTGTTCGTCAAGGACGACGGTGAGCTGGCCAATGCCTACCTGGTGATCCCCGAGATCCGCGGCTTCGAGAAGTTCGCCGAGGGTCGTCCTGTCGAGGAGATGCCCCGCATCACCTCGCGCATCTGCGGCGTCTGCCCCGAAGCCCACCACATGGCCGCGGCCAAGGCGTGCGACGCGGTCTATGGCGTCGAGCTGCCCAAGACGGCCAAGATGATCCGGGAGATGCAGTACTCGGCCTTCTACGCTGGCGACCACACTACTCACTTCTACGCCCTGGGCGCGCCGGACTTCGTCCTGGGCCCCGACGCTCCGGCTGCCGAGCGCAACCTGATCGGCGTCATCAAGGCCGTGGGCGTGGACATCGGCAAGCAGGTCATCCAGATGCGCAAGTGGGCCCACGAAGTGGCCCAGATGATGGGCGGCAAGCCCGTGCATCCGGTCAACGCCATCCCCGGCGGCGTGTCCCGCCGTGTCACCCCCGAGATGCAGAAGCGGCTCATCGAGATCGGCGAGTACGCCGTCGAGTTCGCCCAGTTCACCCTCAAGATCGTCGACGACGTGGTCCTGGCCAACAAGGACTATGTCAACATGATCGTGGGCGACGACTACACCCTGCGGACCTACTACATGGGCCTGGTGGACGCGAACAACAAGGTGAACTTCTACGACGGCAAGGTCCGCGTGGTGGGGCCCGACGGCAGCGAGTTCGTCAAGTACGAAGCCGCTGACTACCAGAAGCACATCGCGGAGCACGTGGAGCCCTGGTCCTACCTCAAGTTCCCGTTCCTCAAGAACGTGGGCTGGAAGGGCTTCGTGGACGGTCCGGAGTCCGGCGTCTACCAGGCCACCCCCCTGTCCCGCCTCAACGCCTCCGACGGCATGGCGACGCCCCTGGCGCAGAAGCACTACGAGCGCTTCTACGAGACCCTGGGCGGCAAGCCGGTGCACCACACCCTGGCCACCCACTGGGCCCGCTGCGTGGAGCTGCTGTACGCCGGGGAGCGCCTGCTGGAGCTGGCCAGCCATCCGGACATCACCGGCCCCGAGTACCGCGTCGTGCCCACCGGCACCCCCACCGAAGGCGTGGGCATCGTCGAGGCGCCCCGCGGCACCCTGACCCACCACTACAAGACCGACGAGAACGGCATCGTCACCAAGGCCAACCTGATCGTGGGCACGACCAACAACTATGCCCCCATCAGCATGGCCATCCGCGGCGCCGCTCGTGGCCTCATCACGAAGGGTTCGACCATCGACGAGCCGACCCTGAACAAGATCGAGATGGCCTTCCGGTCCTACGATCCATGCTTCGGCTGCGCGACCCACAGCCTGCCAGGCGAGATGCCGATGATCGTCCGCGTCCGGTCTGCTGAAGACGGCTCGCTGATCGACGAGGTCCGCAGGGACTAGTCATGGCACCGGGCACCACCGATACGCGCCGGGTGGTGCTCGGCGTCGGCAACTCCATCATGACCGATGATGCAGTCGGCATCATCACCGCACAGGCGCTCGAGCCCCTGCTGGCCGAGCACCCCAACGTCGAGGTCCGCTTCTCCGAGAGAGGCGGCTTCGACCTGATGGATCTGCTCGACGGCTGCGACCACGCCGTCATCGTGGACGCCTACCTGGTGCCCGGGACACCTCCTGGCACCGTGCTCAGTCGGCGCGCCGAGGACTTCCTCGGCTCCCATCACCTCTACGCAGCCCACGGCATCGATCTGCCCACGGCCCTGCGCCTCGGACGCGAGCTCGGCGGTGACATGCCAGAGCGCGTGGACATCATCGGCGTAGTGGTCGAAGACCCCTACACGGTCTCCGAGCAGATGACCCCCAGCGTGACGGGCGCGGTCGACGAAGCCGTCGAGCGCGTGCTGGCACTGCTGGAGATCGACCCCTCATCGCACGCTTCCATGCGCGCCCCCCGCCTCGAGGAGCCCCCATGTCCCTGATCACCAACGCCGATCTCGTCGCCATGATGCAGGCCATGATGGCCCGCCTCGACAGCATCGAGGCTCGCCTGGAAGCCCAGTCCCGGGAGTCCCAGGGCGCGCTGCAGCTGGCCAGCCGTCCCGAGGTGGCCCGAGTGGTCAACCTCGTCGCCGACAACAGCGAGACCATCGGCGTGGTGCTGCACCTGCTGGCGCAGAGCCCCGGCACCCTCGAGCTGGTCACCCAGTCCATCGCCGGCTTCCTCGCGCAGCGAGACGAGCACGGCCGCACCCTCGAGGAGCAGCTCACCACCCTGCTGAGGCTGGCCCAGCGCCTCACCCAGCCTGCGGTGATCGCGCAGCTCGACAACGCCCTGGACATGTTCGAGCAGAGCCCCGACCTGATGGGCATGGGCGTGGACTACATCCAGGGCCTGCTGCGGCAGGTGATGGAGATCGAGGGCGACCTGCCCAGCCGCTTCGAGGCTGGCGTGCAGCTGCTGGAGCTCGCCACCCGTCCGGAGTTCACCGGCCTGGCCCGCGAGGGGCTGGCCCTGGCCAACCGCAACCCCGAGACTCTCCGCAAGCTGATGGGCGTGGCAGGCGAAGCCCTCGACCGACTCGAGGACAGCGAGCTCGACCTGGTGACCCTGACCCGCGATGGCTTCGAGCTACTGGAGCTGGCAGCCAACCCCGAGAACATCCTCCTGGCCCGCCGTGGCCTCCAGCTGGTCGCCAAGCTGGACGGAACCGCTGGCGTGATGATCGATCTGGCCGACGAGCTGCTGGTAGAGGTCCAGGAGCCCGGGTTCCACTTCGAGGACCGCGCCCGCACCGGCATCGCCCTGCTCACCCAGATCAGCGCCCCCGACACCCTGGCCGCGGTCCAGGAGCTCATGCAGAGCGGGATGATGGACCCAGCGGTGCTCCAGCTGCTGTCCCAGGTGGGCAGCGCCCTGCAGAAGTCTGCCAGCACGCCCATCCAGCCCAAGGGCATGTTCGGAGCGCTGGGCGCCTTGCAGAGCGCAAAGACCCAGCGTGTGCTCGGCTTCGCCCTGGACTTCAGCGAGCAGCTGGGTGAAGCCCTCGAGGCGCCTCGCGGCAGCGCGGGCTGATCGTCCTCCGGATGACCAGGGCGGCCGGCCACGCCGAGGCGCTTCTTGGAGAGGCGAAAACCCGTCCTATGCGTATTGAAGCGCCCAGCATGATCTGTCGCACCAAGGTACGACGGTTTGCTGCCTTGGGTCACTGGGCCTAGCGGCTGGGTTGAATACCCTACCCCTCCCAGAGAGGAAGCCATGAGCGAGCCAGCCGACACTGCCGACGGTGCCCAGGACGGCGCGACCGAGATCCCTCGGCGCGTCCTGGTCATCGACGACGAGCAGGTGATCTGCCAGAGCTGCACTCGCTCACTGCAGGTCAGCGGCTACGAGGTCCAGTCCCGCACCGATCCCATCCAAGGGCTGGATCTGGCCCAGCGCGAGTGCTTCGACATCATCCTGCTCGACATCCTCATGCCCCGTATGAACGGCGTGGAGGTGCTCGCGCAGCTCAGAGCGCGCGGTGTCGAGTCCGAGGTCATCATCATCACCGGCTACGCAGACGTGGGCACCGCGGTCGAGGTGATGAAGCACGGGGCCACCGACTACCTGCCCAAGCCCTTCTCTCCGGCCGAGCTGCGGCACGTGGTCGGGCGCGTGGCAGAGCGCTCCTCCCTGATCCAGGAGAACCTGGTGCTGCGCCAGGAGCTGGCCGACAAGCACACCTTCCACGGCATGGTGGGCGAGAGCCGCGGCATGCAGCGCGTCTACAACCTGATCCGCAGGGTGGCCGTCAGCGACGGCACGGTGTTGATCACCGGCGAGAGCGGCACCGGCAAGGAGATGGTGGCGCGGGCCGTCCACGAGCTCAGCGATCGCGCCGAGGGCCCCTTCCTGGCATGCGACTGCAGCGCCCTGGCCCCAACCTTGCTCGAGAGTGAGCTGTTCGGCCACGTCAAGGGCTCCTTCTCCGGCGCCATCTCCAGCAAGAAGGGTCTGTTCGAGGTGGCCAGCGGCGGCACCCTGTTCCTGGACGAGATCTCGAACATCACTCTCGAGACCCAGGGCAAGCTGCTGCGCGCCCTCGAGTCGCGCCGCATCAAGCGCGTCGGCGACATCAGGGAGCAGTCCCTGGACATCCGGCTGGTGGCCGCCACCAACCGGGATCTGCACGACATGATCCGCAGCGGCGAGTTTCGTGAGGACCTCTTCTACCGGCTCAACGTCGTCCCCATCGACCTCCCTCCCCTGCGGGAGCGCAGCGGCGACATCCCACGCCTGGTCACCTCCTTCCTCACATCCTTCCGGGCCCACGGCCGCACCAACGTGCGCGGCTTCAGCCCCGATGCCATCCGGTGCATGGAAGCCTACGACTGGCCCGGCAATGTGCGGGAGCTCAAGAACATCGTGGACCGCATGGCCATCCTATGCGAGACCGAGCGCGTCGAGCCGTCGCAGCTGCCCGCGGAGATCGGAGGGGACGCTCCCCGCAGCCGATCCGTGGAGCTGCCCGAGACCTGGGATCAGCTCAAGGCTCACAAGCGAGAGCTCCAAGAGAACGTGGTGCGAGACATCGAGCAGGAGTTCCTGCGGCGGGCCTTGGTCAAGGGCGAAGGGAATGTGTCACGCGCTGCCGGGATGGTGGGCATGCAGCGCACCAACTTCCACGCGCTGATGCGCAAGCACGGCATCAGCAGCCGCGACGTCAGCGACGGATAGCGCGGCACGGTGTGTCGGGCGCAGCGTACGCCGTATGACACATCCATACATCAAGCCCAGCGGCCTCCGAGAGGGTCGTGGCGGGCATCCTGGCCCCCTCCGCGGAGAGCGCCCTCCCGGAACGGGTATCAGCGAGCCATGTGCGGAGGGAGCGCTCCCGTGGCCGGCCTGCGTCACTGGTACGGAATGTGCAGAGGGGTCTCTCCCCCGCTGCACGGAGTCCGAGATGGAGAGAGCCGCAAGGGTCCTGGTGGTCGACGAAGAGAGCCGCAGCTGCGAGTGCTGCAGCGAGGTGCTGGCGAGCGCGGGTTGCGAGGTGAACACCACCTCCGACCTCGCACGGGGGCTGCAGCTGGTCCAGCGTGAGCGCTACGACTTCGTCCTGGTGGACAACAAGAATCATGAGGCCGACGGCGACGACTACGTGCGCTCCCTTCGCCAGCGCGCCCAGGGTGCCTCCATCATCGTCCTGGCCAACCGACCTAGCGTCGATGAGGCCGTCAGGACCATGAAGGGCGGCGCCGCGGACTACCTCTCGAAGCCCCTCGAGCCCTCACAGCTGCTTCACGCACTCCAGCGGGGCATGGAGCAGCGCAAGCTCGGGGCGCGGGCCTGCGAGGACGCGGCCGGCGCCTCGGGCCCTGCCGCCCAACCGTGGCAGCCCGCCGGCCCAGAGCTGCTCTTTGGCGAGTCCGTCTGGCTGCAGTCGGGCCAGGACGGCAGCATGCGCGTGGGCTCGCTCTCGACCCGTCAGGTGCGCTCCTCCCTGCGCCTGGCGGCGCTCGCCGGCCGCGGCAGCTGCGTGCGCGAGGGGCTGCCCCTGGCGACCCTCACCGACGGCGAGGGCAACCACCAGCCCGTGCTGGCTCCCTTCGACGGCAGGGTCGTGGAGGTCAACCCGCGAGCAGCCGAGCATACCCGCGGCCCACTCCACGACGACTGGCTCCTGCGCCTGGACCCCGCGGGGGAGCGGCTCCCCGACTCGCTCTCCAAGCGCTCCATCGTCTTGTTCGACCCCGAGGCCTGCGCGACCGTGGGTCTCAGCTCGCGCCTGCAGGCCTTGGGACTGACGGTGCGCGTGGCCACCAGCGCCAAGGACTGCGCCCATGCTCTACACTGCGACCGCGCCGACCTGCTCTTCGTCAGCTCGAGCTCCACGGGCGTCAGCGGGCCCGAGCAGGTGCGCTGGATCCGAAGTGTCGTGCCCGACGCTCGCGTGGTCGTGCTGGGGGCCGAGGGCTCGCCTCGCGAGTCCCAGTGGCGCCAGCTGGGCATCGCCTACTTCGCCGCCGCCCCATGGGACGACGCTGAGCTGACCGACCTCTTCGCTGGCCTGGTGCAGCCCCGACCGCGGCCGATGCGGCGCTCCGTTCGGCCGCACCATGGCACGCCGCCCTGGCTCCACGGCCTGGAGACGACCAACGGCCGTGGTCGACGGGTGAAGATCCTGGTGTCAGGGCAGACGCTGGCCGCGGCCCAGGGCGTTGGCCTGCACCTGGTGAACCAGCTGCTCAACGCCTGCCGGCCCATCACCACCCTGTTCGGTGAGCGCGTCGTGGACCCAACACTGCTCCGTGAGAGCTCGGCGGACTGGGATCGTGTGCTGCTGCTTCAGGCGGCCGACATGGGCCAGGTGCCGGGCAGCTTGATCGAGAACATCGGCCTGCCCGTGGGACTCGGCCAGGCGCTCTCTGCCGGCCGTCTGCTCACCTTGGGCTTCCAGACTGACCCAGAACACCCAGGCACGCTGCACTATTGTGATAATACAAGCGCAGCGATCGCCAGCTACATCCATCGCTGCGTGCAGGAGCTGTAGCCTCTGCTCGCCGCCCTCGGGTCATCAGGGCGTAGACGGCGCCGCGCAGGAGCCCCGCGCCATGAGCACCCGCACCACCGCCGTTCGCCTGTCGCTGTCGCTGGTGGCGATCATCCTGGTGGTCAACGCGTCCCTGGCTCTGGCTCTGATCCTCTACGTCACCCAGGTGCTGCACGACGAGGTCCAGGAGTCGGTGCGCCTGGATCTCAACTCGGCGCGGGCGGTCTACAGCAGCCAGCTGGTGTCCATGCGCCGCTACCTCCAGGGGTCAGCGCTCCATGCGCGGCTGGTGTCCTCTATCGAGGGCTCTGGCGCCACCTGCCCCGCCGCGTTCATGGAGGACCTGCGCCTTGCGGGCGACGTGGACATGCTGGCGCTGGTGGACCTCGACGGCCGGTGCGCCTGCACCGGAGTGGACGCCTCGCCGCTGCCCGTGGATCTGGCAGACAACCTCGTGGTCCAGCAGGTCCTGGGCACAGGCCAGGCCGCCGAGGGCACCATCATCGTCTCGGCTGCCGATCTGGCGGCCTTCCACCCCAGCCTGGCCGAGCGCGCGCGCTTCGAGCTGGTGCCCACGGCGGCCGCCATCCCCACAGACGAGCTGGCGCGCACCGCGGGCATGGTGGTGGCCGTGGCTGTTCCTGTGCGCGACTCCCGCGGCGACATGGTGGGCGCCCTCTACAGCGCAAACCTCCTCAACCGCCGCTTCGACACCGTCGACACCATCCGCGAGCAGGTCTACCAGAACCGGGTCTACAACGGCCGGGACATCGGCACCGCCACCATCTTCCAGTGGGACCTGCGCATCTCCACCAACGTGCAGACCCTCGAGGGCGAGCGCGCCCTGGGCACTCGCTTGAGCGAGGAGGTCTACGACCGGGTCCTGTCTCAGGGCGGGGTGTGGGCCGACCGAGCCTTCGTGGTGAACGACTGGTACATCACCGCGTACGAGCCCATCCAGGACCCCTCGGGCCAGGTCATCGGTTCCCTCTATGTGGGGCTGCTCGAGGCGCCCTTCGTGCGCCGGCAGACCCTGGTGGTCACCGTGTTCCTGGGCATCGTGCTCTCCACCACCCTGATCAGCCTGCTGCTGCTCGTTTGGGCCATTCGCCTCGTCCTTCGCCCCATCAGCAGCATCGTGCGCATGACCCGCGAGGTCAGCGAAGGCGACCTCACCGCCCGGGTCGAGGAAACCCCGCCGGGGGAGCTGGGCGTCCTGTGCGAGTCCATCAACGAGATGGCTCGAGCGGTCCAGGAGCGCGAGCGCCGGCTCGAGACCTACACCCAGCGCCAGATCGGCCAGAGCGAGAAGCTCGCCGCCATCGGACGGCTGGCCGCTGGTGTGGCCCACGAGATCAACAATCCCCTCACCGGCGTGCTCACCTTCGCCCACCTGCTCAAGGAGAAGCCCCACATGACCAGCGAGGACCACGAAGACCTCGACCTGCTGGTCAGGGAGACCACCCGGGTCCGTGACATCGTGCGCAGCCTGCTGGAGTTCTCCCGCGAGTCCTCCTCCGAGCGCGAGAACCTGGATCTCAACGAGCTGGTGCGCTCCACCATCCGGCTGCTGGAGAGCCAGAAGCTCTATCGGCGAATCCTGTTCGAGGAGCGCCTGGCGGCGGGCTCGGTGATGCTGGTGGGCGACTCCGATCAGCTCAGGCAGGTCTTGCTCAATCTGCTGCTCAACGCCTGCGAGGCCATGCCCGATGGCGGCGTGCTCACCGTCACCACCGCCCTCCACGGCGCGAGCGTGCAGCTGGAGGTCAAGGACACCGGCTGCGGGATCAACAGCGAGAACCTCGAGTCCATCTTCGATCCGTTCTTCACCACCAAGCCGGTTGGCACCGGCACAGGCCTGGGCCTCAGCGTGAGCTACGGCATCATCCAGCAGCACAACGGCACCATCGTCGCAGAGAGTGAGCCAGGTGACGGCACCCGCTTCATGGTGCGCATTCCACGGCAGCCCGCAGACCCGGATCTCGAGCCGGCCCAGGCTCCAGGCCGCCCGACTGTATAGTTACTCCATACAGTTGTAGCGGGCGAAAGACAGGGGCGACGCCCGGGAGCAGGCCAGCGCTGGTTCCAGCGGCCGAGACCCTGCGAAAACCCTCCTCCGACGGTCGCGAGGCGGCGTGCTGAGTGCAGGCGCAACCTGGCACGGCTCTTGCTTCTACTCGAGCCCACCCCGTCCCCGAGGCACACAGTGGAAGCCGCACGCGTACTGCTGGTGGACGACGAAGAGTCGATCCGCACAGGCCTGAGCCTGGCCCTGTCCCGGCGGGGGTACGAGGTCTCCACCTGCGCAGAGGGCCTGCCGGCGCTGGTGGAGATCCGCACCGCCTACCACCGCGGTCAGCCCTACGGCACGGTGGTGCTCGACGTCAACTTGCCCGACATCGACGGGCTGCAGCTGCTGCACACCATCAAGTCCTCCTACCCGGACACGCCGGTCTTGATGATCTCCGGCTACGGCAACGACGCCCTGACCAAGGCCGTGGCGCGCACCCCGGGCAGCCTGTACCTGGGCAAGCCCTTCGCGCCCCAGGAGCTCATCGACGCCATCGAGCGCCTGGCGCCCCAGCCCGAGCCTCCCGCCGTCCGGCTGCGGGAGCGTCGTGGCCAACAGGCCCTCCACGCCACGGCCCATGCCCTCCTGCGCTTGGCGCCGGGCGCCGACCCCGCCGACGTGGTGGACCGCCTGTACCAGCTCGACGGGCTCTGCTACTGCCAGGCCGTGATGGGCCGCTGGGACCTGGTGGCGCTGATCCAGGGCCTGGACCGCGCTGCCATCGAGCGGCGGCTCGAGGCCTGGAGGCAGGAGAACCAGGGCGTCGCCGCCGTCACGCTGATGCACGCACGCCAACCCATGGTGGAGCCCGATCTGTGGCCCGTGCTGGTGGACAGGCTCGGCGCCTCGGCCGCCTCGGCGTCCCCCAAGGCGCCTGGCCAACACGGGGCCTCCTCCGACGCCATCGTGCTGCTGGAGGTCCAGCAGGAGCACCTGGTGGACGCCTATGTCCGCGCCTGCCTGATGGAGGACGTGGTGCAGTGCGATGCCAGCCGCGACCGCTCGAACCTCGTGCTCACCATGCGCGACTGGACCGGCGAGGGCGACACCATGCGAGTGCCGGACGCCCTGCGCTTGATGCCCGGCGTGCTGCGCGCCAGGGCCCTGCCCGTGGTCAGCCTGGAGCGCAAGCGTGCCCAACACCTGGCGACGGCCGAGATCCACCCGGATCCGCTGGGGGTGTCCACATGAGCGACCAAGCCAGCGACCTCCCGCGGACCGCCACCAGCGCCTGTGGCCTCTGCTCCCTGGCCTGCACCCTGGAGCTGCGCTGCACCGCAGACGGCAGGCTGGAGTGCGCTCCCTCGACGAGCCACCTTCCCCACTGCCAGCGCGGCGACGTCGGCCACACGGTGCTCCACCGCGAGGCGCGCCTGCGCTCTCCACGGGTGGTCGAAGGCGGCCGGCTTCGCGACGTCGGCTGGCCCGTGGCCATGGCCACCGCCGCCAGCCACCTGCTGCGCTGCCAACACCAGCACGGCGCCCGGTCGGTGGCGGTGCTGTGCTCCAACAGCCTGACCCTCGAAGCCGCCTGGCTGGTTCGACAGCTGGCCCTCGAGGGCCTGAACACCACACAGGTGGGCAGCCTGGCAAACGCCGTCCGCTGCGGCCCCAGGCAGGACCTGGACGCGCTGCTGGGGCGCACCCACTCCACCTGCAGCCGCGAGGACCTGGACAGGGCCGATCTGGTGCTGCTGGTCGGAGCCGATCCCGCACGGGCCAACCCCGCTTTGGCCTCCCGGCTGGAGCGGGCCATCGCAGGGGGAGCGCACCTGGCCGTGCTCCACTCGAGCTACCTCGAGCTGGTCAGGCAGGCTGGCACCTGGATCGACGCGCGCCGAGGTACCCTCAGCTTGCTGCTGACCTCCCTGCTGGCCCAGGTGCTCGAGATCAAGGGCCCCGAAGGCAGCCTGCTTCCCGGCGCGCTCGCCCAGAAGGTCGCGCTGGCCCTCGAAGAGCCCCAGCTCATCGAGGCCCCCGCCATCACCGGCACCGAGATCGAGGACCTCCGCGGGCTCGCAGCCCGACTGGCCCGCGCCGAGCGCGTCGTCGCCATCTACGACCTGGCCGACACTACCGAGCGCAGCGACGGCGACATTCCCATCCTGGCCGCCTTGCTGGCCAGCCTGGGCAAGCTGCTGACGCCGGGCTCGGGTCTGCTCCTGCTGCGGTCGGAGGCCAACGAGGCGGGCATCGAGCTGGCCGAGCTCCAGGACGACCTCTCCTGCATGCTTCGAGAGGACGACCTCAAGGGGTTGCTGGTGATCGGAGAGGACCCCATGATGCACCCGGATCTGGCACCCCGGCTGCGGAACCTGGAGGCGCTGGTGGTGCTCGATGCGCACGACAGCCTCACCGCGCAGCTGGCCAATGTGGTGCTGCCCACCCCCACCCTGGCGGAGAGCGAGGGGACCCTGGTGGCCTGCGACGGCCACGTCCGGCGGATCGAGCCAGTCCACGAGATCACAGCAGACCGCAGCATCACGAGCATCCTGGCCGACCTGGCCGAACGGCTCGGCGCCAACCCCCAAGCCGACGAACCCTCGCTGCTGCGGGCCGCGTTGTGCGAGGAGCTCGGGCTGGCCCCCGGCTTCCTCGAGCAGCTCAGGGCCGATGGAGGCCGCTGGAGCCCACCTCAGGTGCTGGGAGACGGCGATCCGGATCTGACCCCCAAGGTCGGCTGTTGGCCAGTGCTGGAGCTGGCGGAGAGCCGCCTGGCGGCGATCCTGAAGGCCCGCCTCCAGCACGGCGGCCGCAGGGAGGCATCATGAGAAAGCTGCTCCTGATCGAGTCGTCCCCCGGCTCCCTGCGCAGCTGCGCCGATCTGTTGGATGCAGACCCGTCCATCGAGCTCCAGCGCGCCCCCCTGTCGTCCGCCGGGGCCGCCTTGCGCGCGCCCGAGCTACGCCTGGCCATCCTCGACCCAGGGCAGTCCACCCCCGACGACCTGCACGGTTCGGATCCGCTCGGTCCACCTTCCTTCGAGTGGGTGGTGGTGGTGGGCGGTCCCAGGCTGGAGCCAGCGTGGGTACACCGCTGGCTCCAGGCCGGGGCCTACGAGGTCCTGGCCAGCCCCATCGACGCCCAGGATCTGGATCGCACCTTGTCCAGGGCGTGGCTCCAGCTCCACCGGCCCCGCCAGGCGAGCCGCCCCCCGATCCCCAGCCCACAGCTGGACAGCCGCGTGGGCTTCCACCGGCTGCTTTCCCAGAGCGCGGTGTACCGCCGCATGCTCGATCGGGCCCGCGCCTGCGCCGTGGACGACACGCCCGTGTTGATCTGGGGTGAGCCCGGCACCGGCAAGAACACCCTCGCCGAGTGCATCCACCAGGCCAGCAGCCGGGGCAACCGCGCCTTGGTGCGCGTGACCGCGCCGGAGCTGGCGGATCTGCTGGCCAACCCGGCGGCGGGCGAGTCCGAGCTCGGGCCGCACCAGCCCCCCAGGCTGCTGCGGGAGCGGCTGAACGTAGCCCAGGGCGGGACGCTGCTGATCGGCCGGCTCGAGGAGCTGAGCGCGCCGGCCCAGGCCCGGCTGATGAGGACGCTGCTGCGGCCGGTGAGCAAGGGCGAAGCCTCGCCAATCCCCCTAGGGCTCCGCGTGGTGGCCTCGGTGCGTCGTTCCCTGGCCGCCGACGTCCGGCGCGGCGCCTACCGGGCCGATCTCTACCACCACCTCGGGCTGGAGGTGCTGCACGTGCCCCCCCTGCGGGAGCGGCGCGAAGACATCGAGCTGTTGGCCATGCACGCCCTGCGCACCTGGTCGTCGGCTCGCCCGGTGGAGAGTATCGCCAGCGACACCATGCGTCGGCTGCGCAGCTACGACTACCCCAGCAATGTCAGCGAGCTCGAGACCATCATGGAGCTGGCGCTGCGGGCGGAGCGAAGCGCCACCCTGACCGAGGCGTCTCTCCCCAGCCACCTGCGCCAAGACACCGAGGCGGAGGCGCCCAGCAGGCCCACCCCTACCTGGCGCAGCCTCGAGGAGGTCGAGGTCGACTACACCCGTCAGGTCCTCGAGCACACCCGCGGCAACCGCAGCGAGGCCGCGAGGATTCTCGGGATCTCGAGAACGGGCCTCCTCTGCAAGATTCGACGCTACGGCATCAACTCCCCTCCCCGCGAAGAAGGAGGAAGGCACGAGCGATGAACTTCCGTAGTCCGGCGCCGTTCGCCACCTGACGAGCGCGTCAACCCCACCCCCAGAGACAAACCCGGACCCCTCTCCTTGCAGGGGCCACGGGTGAAGTACGGCCGAAGAAGGCCAAACCGGAGTGACCGTGAACCCAAGAACCACCATCCTTCCCATCCTCTGCGCTGTCCCCATCCTGATGGCGGCAGACTCTTCCATCCAGGTGCCCTCGACCACCGTCCTCGACCAGGAGCTGCGGGATCTCTCCTGCACCCTGAGCCAGGGCGAGTTCCTGGCGGGCCCTGCGGTGGTCGCATCCCTGGCCGGTCGCAAGGCCACCCTGGACGCCTGCGCCAGCGATGGCGCCGCCCTGCGGGTGCTCTGGACCTGGAACGGCACCGACAGCGCCAGCATCCAGGTCAAGGACGCCAGCTCCCCCGCCCTGAGCGGCTGCGTCGAGGCCGCCATGCAGGCCGTCCCACAGGCCATCGAGGGCCGCTGCGAGGGCGTGCTGCTCCTCGGCGATCCCCAGGCGGCGGAACAAGCCGCGGCCAGACTGGCTACCCCGAGCCCAGGGCCGAGCTAGTCCAGCGAGAAGCTCTTCGCCGCCCGCGCCGCCAACTCCCGACCGATGGCCAGGGAGGCGGTGGCCGCCGGCGAGGGCGCGTTGAGTACATGAAACTGGTGCTGGGCTTCCTTGATGCGGAAGTCGTCGCTCAGGGAGCCGTCGGGCTCGAGGGCCTGTGCGCGCACCCCGGCGCCGCCGCGCTTGACGTCGGCGTCGGTGATCTCGGGGATGAGCTCCTGCAGGGCCTCGACGAAGGCGCTCTTGAAGAAGGAGCGGTGGAACTCCCCGATGGCCATGGGCCAGAACCTCCAGGCCATCTTCCAGAAGCCGCCGTAGGTGGCGTAGGTGAAGACATCGCCAAGGTTGATGTCGCTGTGCTTGTAGCCCTCGCGCTCGAAGGCCAGCACCGCGTTGGGGCCCGCCTCGACTCCGCCATGGACCATCCGCGTGAAGTGCACACCCAGGAACGGAAACCGTGGGTCGGGCACGGGGTAGACGAG
>ERZ890953.532-NODE-532-length-21737-cov-110.000553_pt1 | contig 21737 bp, 27 predicted proteins | sample MGYA00521264_ERZ890953 | MGnify/ENA primary metagenome ERZ890953 (study PRJEB32303, sample SAMEA104408629) | aquatic metagenome | biome: Brackish water; feature: Chemocline; material: water | place: Baltic Sea | collected 2014-10-26T21:54:00 | depth 200 m ...
TCGCGGCGTGCTACCCTGCCTGTATTGGAGGCAGACATGACAGTAGACGCGCTATCGCTGGTAAGGTTCAAGATGCGGCAGATGCAGGAGGCGGGGAACCAGAGGGTAGCCCTCGAGCGGTGGTTCGCGGATCTGCCTGACAAGCCGATCACGAAAGCGGAACTGCGACCCCTCGTCGAGTCGCAGGCTCACGTACTCTACGTGATCGAGTCAGAGCGCCACATGGAGATCGCCTTCCTCGAGTCGCTCGCCAAGTGCGGCAAGTAGCTACAGGGCTTTGAGCGCGATCAGTTCCGCTCGGATGTCGGCCTGATGCGCTGTGGTCCTGGCGTCGTACCACGTCTCGAACATGCCCCCGATGTCGGCGACGGCTGCATCGAAAGCCGCCTGGGTCCCCGTGGCGGACAGCAGGGCCGCGGAGTCGGCCGTGTTGAGCACCGGCGAGACGACGTCGATGGGGATGCTTCCGTCGTGCAGTCGGATCTTCATCTCTTGGAGCGAACCCCCAGCGAAGTGACAGCCGGGGTAGATGTTGGAACGTCCGAAGCCCATGGTGACCTCCTAATGGTCGAGTGGCTTTTCGCGGTCTGGTTCTTTCTTGTGAAAGCAGTGGATGCCGACGCAGCCGACCGCCTCGACATGGGCTCGCGCTCCCTCGACCACAGCCAGGGGGATCGGTTCGTCGAGGTTGGGCAGGGTGGCGTCGCCGGACTCCACCAGGGCCACGAGGGCCTCGAGTCGGTCAAGGGCTGTCGGGTGCATAGTCTACGCCCTCCATGGGCGTGCTGGATGGGATGAGGCCCTCGAGCCTGTCACGCTGGGAGTCGGAGAGCACGCCCACGGAGAACAGGCCGGTGATGATGGCGGCCAAGACCACGAACGTGAACCACCACTGCGCCTTGAGCCACTCGACCTGGGCCTTGACCCACGGCCACAGACCGGACTCCTTGAGCATCGCCTCGATCTTCGTCAGGCGCGTGTTGGTGTCCCTGGCGACCGTCACGTACTCGCGCAGTAGCTCGAGGTGCGTCATGTCGTGGCGGTCGTCGGGGGAGGTCATGGGCTACATCCACTGGTATTCGATGACGACGCCGCCCCATGTCACGACCGAGGCGGGGACTGCGCCAACCTGGCTGAGGGCCACACCGACATAGACATCGCCGACGGGGGTGACGTTGACTCCCGTTCCGCCGCCTTCTGCGCCGCTGGTGCCGCCGTAGCAGTGCGTCTGGCCGAAGGTGGTGGAGGTGGTTGAGTCGAATGTGACGGTGAGCAGGCACGTCAGCGCACCTGCGAGCCAGGCGGTGCCGCCGATGGAACTGCCCACCATCTGCATGTTTTGGTTCTGGTCGCCCGGATGGTAGGTGCGGACGAACCCGGACGCATAGAGTTTGTTGGAGACCATGGTTCCCGTGGCACCAGCGAGCACGGAGCACGCCGCGCTACTCCCGCCTGGGTCTTCGGTCGGAGGTGTCGCACAGGTCATCCTGACCAACAGGATGCGCTTGTCGGCAGGGCACGGGCCGATGTTGGTCAGGTTGGCGTAGGCGTCGAGCCCGCTGTCAATGGCCCCGTGTGCGCTGGCAACCTGGAGCGTGGAGGACGTGCCAAGGGACGTGCCCCCGCCCTTCATGCCGGTATTGCTCTCCGAGCCCGCGCTCAGGTCGAGGGTCGTCCAGGGGGAGGCGGCAGGGGCCGATCCGCTCGGCAGGTTCGGGTAGGTGGGTCTTTGTGCCATCAGGTGTAGCTCCCAGGCGTGTGCTCGTACCATTCGAGGCGAACCTGCATCCCGCTGGCCACTCCAGTCGGAGCCATCTCGAAGGAATAGGTGGTGTTCGGCTTGAGCACGATCTCTGCGCGCCGTGAGCCGGAGTCCCCGCCTGCATTCTTCGCAGCGAACCACGCCTTCATCGAGATGAGGGTTCCTGCTGCCTGGCCGGTCGGGTCGATGACTACCTCGTTGGCCACGAAGCCGCCAGCACCGTTGCCGTCTCCTTCGAGGATGGAGGTGTTGGCCGAGTTGCGGTTGGACTGCTTCACACTGCGGCGGGTGCCGGTGTTCGTTGTCCAGGTGCGGCCCTCGTACACGCTCAGAGAACCTTTCGCCTCGGCCACCCACTCGAAGACCATGTGAGGCTGACGGGCCTGATCGCCCACCTTGAAGGCGACGATGAGGCTCGTGGCAGACGCGGTGTAGCCCTGGACGCGGTAGGTGCGGCCACTGTGAATCTCGTGGTGGCCGTAGTCGATGGTGCGCAGCGCGTTGGTGATGCCGTCCGGGACCACCTTGGCATTCAGTAGGGCGAGGGTCGCCTGCTCTGCCGCCCCGTCCGGGATCGCCGACTTGCTGACCGTCACATCGCGGGCGGAGGACATCGCCGCCCCCTTAGACGTTCGGCGTGGTGAACATGTCGAACGAGCCGGTGGTGGTGTTTCCGCCGCCCACGTCGGGGATCACGCGGAGGTAGACCTTCCCGGCCACACCGACCGAGATCGGGACGGGTGAGAGGTTGGGGTCCATGACCCCGTTCGGCAGCGTGATGTCAGCGTCCGAGGTGTAGAACTCCGTCTTGGACGCGCCCGGGGTGAACCCAGTGGTGGTGCTGGCGTGCAGGGTGTAGGTCGCAGCACCGGCCCCCACCGCGTTCTCGTGGGCCTGGGCGTGCACCCAGTATTCGCCCTGGGCCAGGGTCAGCTCGATCTCGCCGGTGCCGTCGTCGGTGGTCCACGGGACGGTGCTCTTGGTCCACTTGCGGGCATCGGCGGCGGTGGTCTGGGCGGCTTCGGTGGCTGGCGCCGCGATGAGCTTGGCGAGGATGCTGGCCCCGGATGCCTCGGTGACCAGGAAGTCAGCCGCGACGTCGCTCTTGACCATCAGGTTCCCGGCGACGTTGGTCAACAAGGTCCGGAAGCTCGTCCCGTCGTGGCCCAGGACATGGATGCCGCGGACCAGGTTGGACAGGCTCCCGGCGAGGCGCGAGGTAACGGAGACGAGCTCGGAGGCGGCCTGGATCGCCTGCTCTGCGGTGATCTGGGTGTCCTGCTTGGCTTCGGTGGCGAGATCCCCGGTTGCGCCTGGGATTGCGTCCCTGACCTGACGGAGGGTGAACTCGGTCGCGCGGCTGTAGTCGGCTGGTCCTGAACCTTCGGGCATGGTCTTGCCTCCTTATGGGGCTGATAGTATCACGAGATCGGCGTAGGCGATTGCCCCAACCCACCCGGATCGGGTGACATGAGCCACCCTCGACGAGTAGCCGAGGCGAGAGGATGTGATCGTCACCACGTCACCAGGCTCGAGCATCCCGAGGCGTCGCTCGTACAGCCCGTCACCAGCCACATGCAGGCGGGTGATCGGGCCTGCGCGGTACAGCGTGCGCCAGGACTGCACGAGATCGGCGGTCTGGTTGTCGTCGCACATCAGGTCGGAGTCTGTCTCTTCGGCCCTGGTCCCGTCCTGGTCCCAGGCGAGTGAGGCCCGGCGCGTGTGGAGAGTCGGGGTGTCGCGAGCGGTCACGGGATCGGCGGCCCCTCCGAACCTCGAGCGCTGGTAGCTGACCCCGGTCCTGGCGCTGGTGGCGTACTCGACCGAGGCAGACGAGAGGATATCCCCCTCGCCTTCCTGCTCGGGCTCGCCCTCGATGGTGTAGCCGTGTCCGTCCACGATATCGAGGATCGCGTCTCTGGCTGTCGCTTCGAGCCGCCACAACACCGGGTAGACGCCATCGGGGCCGACGCAGATCCCGACAGGCAGATAGGGTAGGAGGTTGTCGGCGATCCATGACCATGGAGAGCATGGTTCGTCCCAGTAGCCGGCGAATCGGTAGGCCGAGAGCTCGCGCAACACCGCGCCGGAGCGTCGCCAGTCCACCTCGACAGAGGACCGCTCGAGGACCCAGCGCAGGATCTCGCCAGCGCCGACCATGGGCGCGTCCCACCACTCGCTTGGCATCGAACCATCGTCAAAGCTGGCCCAGCGCGCGGCAGGGTACGCGGCGAGCACTGGGGGCGCGGCGATCTCGTCTCCAGCGACGGCCACGATCTGCCCGAGCCCGTCGCGCACGAAGTACAAATAACAGCGCGCGGACACGCCCAGATCGTCGTGCATCGTGACGGTGTAGTCAGGGCTCGTTCCGCCGCCGTGATACCAGAGCTGCAGCCAAACCCAGTGGCCAGCCACGAGGTAGTAACTGTCGATCGGGCTGGGTGGCGCGGGGTTGTTGTTGCTGATCTGGACGCCGGACCCGTGCATCGGGGTACGGTCCACGAACTGCGTCCCATCGGCCCGCACTGGGTAGGCTGGGACGTAGGGGATCGACGCGAACCCGGCGCGCTTGCGGGCCAGGCCAGCGCGTCCGAACACTGTAGGGTAGACGCGCCCTCCTACCGTGTCCTCATCGTGGTCGAGGAGCCCGGTATCGAGCCATGTGTCATCGCTGATCCGCTGGCTCTCTGGGGGCCATGTCGCGGTGTCGTCGGCAGGGTCTGACGGTGAGATGGAGATCCGGGCCGACTCTGTCTCCGTGCCCCAGTTCTGAACGGTGACCCGGCCCTGCTGGATGCGCTCGGCAGACTCGAGGCGCGTACCTGGGGCCCATTTGACGACCTCGGCGGTCATGCCGCTGGGGCTCTCGCCTTCGGACTGGTACGCGGCGAGCGAACCGGGGAGGATGACCTCCGCGTCGATCTTGCTCGGGTTGACGCCCTCTCCCGGCAGGCTGGCCTCGCGGTACACGTCGATAGCCGACGCGCCGCCCAGGTAGTGGTGCCAGTCCCCGTGGCGGTCCATGACGTCTGCCTGGCGCTCGGCGATCCTCCACGTCCTGCCCGCATGCTGGATGGTGAGCAGCGTGACTGGTGCGACAGAGAGAGGGCCGTTCGGGGCTGGCATCAGGACTCCTCGTCGAAGTCCCAGGCTTGTAGCCTGAGCGTCTCTGACAGGACCTCATCACCCGCCACGCTGTCCACGTCGATGGAGTCGGACACGCAGCGACCGATGAGCGCGCCGCGCCCGTGGTGGTCACTGCCTCCGCTGTCGTCCTGCCGGATGGATGGCAGGTAGCCGATGGGGACCGAAGCCCCAGACGTCTCCAGCATGATGTCGGCCAAGTCGATTGGGACGTCCCAGCGGAAGCCGGCAGCAGGGCCGCCGGTGTACGCCGTCAGGAAGTCGGGGGCCTGCTTGCTCTGGTGGGCAAGGGTTGGCACGCCGCCCGAGTAGCCGAACGAGATCGAGTGACGGACGGGCCGCTCGATCTCCGCGATCCTGGAGCCGTCTCGCGCTGTGGTGAGCGTCGTACCGCTCTCCGTGCGCTGACGCCTGCCCCAGTCGTAGGCTTGCCCGAGCAGGATCACGGGGCCGACCAGGGCCGAACCCAGCTCGTAGTACCCGGACGGGGGCGGTCCCGGTGACGCCCACGGACCCGCGCCTGGGCGGACGGGGAAGCGGATCGCCCAGGCCATGATGTCTTCCTGCAGCGTGGTCAGGTCCTCGAGCATCAGGACCCGGGTCGGGTAGACGCGCACGGTTGGCTGTGCCGGGGCTCCCACCAGGGACTGCGCGACTGCGGCCGTCATCGGGAACGAGGCCCCGGCGCTGGTGTCGATGGCGCCTGGGCTGTTGCGCGTGACCCTCAACTGATAGTCGCTCGTCGGGCCTCCGCCGCTCACCAACTCGGCGAAGGCGTCGGCCAACTCGTTCCGGCGCACGACCGGCGCGCGGGTAGGGCCGCCGGTGTTGACGCGCAGGGTCTTACCTCTGCGGTCGGCCACGAAGCCGTACCGCCCCTGGGTCCCGAACGCGTGCCAGGCCGCGCCGTAGTAGACCAAGAACTCGGCCCCGCCCATGAGCATCCGGTCGAACAGCGCCCCGTACTGGGTGTTGAACGGGAACGTCTCCGTGTCGCCGATCTTGAAAGCCAGCTGGACCCACGCCGCGGTAGCCTCGAGCTCATCGATGGGGACGCGGCAACCGCTGCGGGGGCTCGGGGTGTGGCGCGGGAGAATGGCCTGGGGCGGGTACTGCCATGTCCTGGTGCTCGTCCACTGGTCGCCGACCTCGGCTGGGCCGGTGATGGACGACAGACGGATACCAGATCCGGCGAAGCAGCCGGACGGGGTGACGCAGCCGGGGAAGCGCTGGGATGTGGTCTGCCCGACGAAGTGCTGGCCACAGTACGCGCCCCAGAACGCTGACCACTCGTCGAGCGATCCCGCGGACTGTGCGCCGAACTCGATCTCGAGGCTGTCAGCGACCCAGGCTCCAGCGTTCGCCAGGGCCGCGGTGACGGCTACGGGCTCCCACTTGCGATCCTCGTCCGTGCTGCTGCCCTCGTAGATGCGGCACTCTGCCCCGGCGCCCTCTTGGGCCAGGCGTACCCGAATGCGCCCGCTCGCGGTCCGGTTCCATGTCACGCCGATCTGCGCGCCTGCGCCGAGGTCCCACAGTTCTACCGTTGTCGTCGTGATCCTGACCTCGGTGGCGGCCCGGGTCGGGAGCGCGTCGTAGGCATAGATCCGAACGTAGGCGGTCCCTGCTGTCGGATGCAGCGCTGCCTCGATGGCTGCACCGTTGGCCGTGCTGAACAGCGCGCCGGTTCTGTAGTAGCGAACGTACTCTCCGACACCAGGGGCGCTGATCTGCTCGCGGAAGTTGGTGACGACGTGTGTCTCGGCGCCGCCGCTCGTGGCCAGGAGCCACCCCTGCGCGTCCGGGCTGTCGATCGCGAACTGGGGCCGCATCCACGAGATCCGCTGGTACGGGCTCAACGACTGGGACGCGCTGGGCATGGTCCGTGACTGCCAGCCCCCGAGGTAGCCCAGGAAGATGCTCGTAGCGAGGATGCCGGTAGACGCCCGCATCGCGTCGCAGGCAAAGATCGTCCGACCGCGCTGGGCCGTCATGGCGAACCTGGTCGGGTAGCTGTTGCCGGCCTCGTCCCAGTACCAAGCCTGGCCGCGGCCCGCGAGTACATCGCTGTCCCCGGTCGCGAACCAACTGCCAGCGTCGCCGCGCTTGGAGGACCGGAGCAGGAAGCACGCCTGCATCCCTGGAGGCGGGCCTGCTGCCGCGGTGTCGCACCGGCGCACGGCCAGATAGAGCGCGCCGTCGTCGTCTACCCAACAGGCCAGGTCGGAGTCGGCCAGCAGGTAGTCGGCAGCACCGCCGCCCGTGCGGAGGGCCAGGTATGTACCGGCGACCACGCTCGAGGTGTCGCTCTCCTCGCCGGCCAGGTCGATGCTCATGCGAGCCGATGAGATCCGCGAGACGGCCACGATGGCGGACCCAGCAGCGGTGCTCCATCGGATGCGGGCGATCACGCACTGACCGTCAACGACCGCGAGATCCTGGTAGCCGCCCGACGTCTCCTCGGTGGCCCCGTCCTGGGTCGAGACGTGGTAGAGCCGCCCGCCGCCGTCGCTGCTGGACCATGTGGCGATCCGATCGCGGTATCCTGCGCCTGCGTAGGCGGTGGCCTCGACGACGTGAGCCGTGAGCAGCATCATCCCGCGCCAGTAGACGGCCCGTAGGCGCTCGACGCTGGTCAGGGTGGCACCGGCTACCGCAGACGTCAGGGCGTCCTGCGCGTCGGACCATGTGGTCCCACGGTCGCGAGAGACACGGGTCCCGACCTGATAGTCGGTTCCGTCCGGGCGCCAGTAGTACAGCCTGACCGCGCCCGAAGGTAGGACCGCGAGACATGGGTGCAGGTCAACTGCGCCCGATGCGGAATGAGCGGTGACCACGGACCCGATCACGCCGGTTGGTGAGCGGCTCTGAACCTGGACGCCCGTCCCACTGCGCCACCAACAGGCCAACACGCTGTCGTCGTCGAGGGTGACGATGTGGGGGCTGGTGCAGGCGCCGGCAGGGAGCAGGGGCTCGAACCGGGTCGGGATGTTGGGCAGGTCCCGGCCCCGGTCGTCGGTGTTGCCGTCCTTCGTGGGCCGGCGCAGGACCCCGCACTCATCGAGGACCGGGAGCCCGCGACGGTTGCAGGTGATCAACTCGCTCGAGGTCTGCTCACCGGCGGCGCGGAGTCGCATCTCTGGCGGGTTCGCGGGGTCGCTGGCAACCGGATCGCCGGCCACCTTGCCAACGAAAGGAGCGTCGGCGATCTTGTTGAAGGCGTTATCGAGCTGCCCGGATTGCTCCTCCCAGAAGCTTGCCTGGTCGGGGATGATGATCCCCTGCATGGCGCTGGGCTTGTACGCGGTTCCCATCAGGTGTACCTCTTGTGGCCGAGTTTGCCGGTACGGGCTCGTACCTCGCGCGCCTCGATCCCGCCTCTCCGAACCTGACGAGCCCAGGAGCGACCGATGGGCCTGCCGTCGAGCATGACCTCGGGGACGGAATCGGAACCGCCGCGCGATGCCTTCTCGACCTCGCTGCGGTTGTGGACCGTGGCCATCTCGCCCGGGTGAGTGACGACTGGGGTGACGGTCCCGGTGCTCGAGGAGTAGCCGAGGTCGAGGCCGGTGTAGGCGCTCGCGATCTTGGCGCTCTGCACGCCAGCGATACCGGCGATCAGCGCGGACTGAGCCCCGGCCAGGATCGGCCCAACGAACGGGATATCCGCGTAGGCGTCCCACGAGCCCATCACAGCGCCCGCGGCGTCGACCACGACCTTGGCCACTCCTGCGACCTTGGCAGCAGCCACGCCCTTCTTGCCGCCCTCTTCGTCACCTTGGGCGATCAGGTCGGACAGCATCAGCAGGGCGTCGGCCGAGTAACTGGCGATCGACAACTTGGCGTCGGTGACCCGGCGCTCCATGGCGATCCGCTCGTCGGCTGCGGCGCGGTCTGCGGCGAGGCTCTTCTCGCGGGCCGCGGCGACCTTTGCTGCCTCCTCCTCGCGCAGCGTGTCGAGCTCGCGGTACATGCGCTCTTCTGCCGCCGTTGCCGCGGTAGCAATCTCGTCCCAGACGCCTGCCTGCTTCTCTCCAATATCAGAGAGTGCAAGAAGCTGGTTGTTGTAGGCGTCGAGGATCTTGTCCTCTGCGCTGAGCGTGTCTGCCGCTGACTGCGATCGGATTGACTCGATCTCCCGTAGTGCCTTCGCGTGCTCCTTGGCTGGGTCTGCAGCCTCGCGCGTCTTGCGTGTCGCTGTCTCGATCTCGTCGCCGAGAGCAGCGACCGCTGCGGAGGCGCCTTCTGCCGTGCGTCGCTCCTCGTCGGTCAGTTTGTAGTAGTTTTCAGCGGCGTCTTTGGCGTCGATGAAGATCTGCCCAACGTCCTCGCCCCAGCGCTTCCACTCATCCTTGTTGAACGTGTCGAGGAACCCGACAGTCTCCAGGTTCGAGTAGCCCTTTAGAAGCGTCAGGTTGTAGCGAATCGCTGATCCGAAGTGGGTCAGGACGTCTAGTCCCTCTCCGGCTCCGGAACCGAACGCGTCGAGTAGGTCAGCCTTCGCGCCACGGAACACGAGCCCGAGGCGGGCAAAGTCGCGCTGCATGTCCGACGCGGCCTGCATCGCCTCTGGCCCGGTGTTGACTCCGAACTCATGGGCCTCTCTGCGAAGCACCTCGAAGTGATCCGCGCCGCCCTGGAGGGCCTGCAGCATCTTGCCGCCTGCCTTTGCCCCGAAAAGATCCGCGGCCCTCGCGGCGCGGAGTGTCGGGTCCTCGATCTTGTCGATCTCCTTGCGGAAGTCGTCAAAGACGTCGGACGCGTCTCTGATGTTTCCTTGGGCGTCGTGAGTCTCGATGTTCAGATTCTTGAAGGCACGCACAGCCGTTGATAGCCCTGCGTCGGCGTCGGCGAGCAACTTCGGAAGCTTCTCGATGGCCTTCGCGACGGGGCCGAACTCCTGCCCCGTTCCCTCCGCCGCCAGGCGTAGGGCTTCAACCGTATCCGTGGTCTGCGCCATGCGTAGGGCTGTGTCGGACAACTCGTTTCGGGTGTCGATGACGTCCTGGGTGAAGGACTTCCACGCCATCCCGAGCCCGGCGACCATGGCGATTCCGCCGGCTACCTTGAGGGCAGAACTCCACGCCGCTGCGCTCTTGTCCGCCGCGCTCTGGTGAACGCGCGTCGCCTTGTCCGTGGCCTTCTTCGTTGACGCGGGGATGCGCTTGGTGGCGGCCTCGAAGCCGCCTGTACCTGCCGTGATGTCGATGGCCCAGCGTGGCATCAGGTGCTCCCTCTCACGCTCTCTGCGGTGGCCTCGCGCCCGATGGACTTGACCGTGCGGTTCGCGGGCTTGGTCATCAGGTCGCGGTAGGGCTTGCCCTTCGCTGGCGTGTAGTCGTCTTCCATCTCGAGCTTGCCGCCGGCCGCCTTCCTGCGGTCGTAGGCTTCGGCGTCGAACCTCCAGCGACCGTCAGCCATCTGGACGAGATAGCGGGCCTTCCAACTGGGTAGCCGCTCGTTGTCGCTATAGACGTGCTTCCGCCTGACGCGCTCGGTGCCCTTCTTGTCGGTGTAGGTCGAGCGCACGACCCGGAACCCGCCCTGCTTGATGTAGCCGGAGTATCCAGCGCCAGCGACCAGGCTCGCACGCATGATCTCGTCGCCGCTCTGGCCTGGGGCGATCTCGACGTGGAGTAGGGCCTTGCTCAGTCCGGTCTTGTAGGGCCACTCACCGAGCGCATCGAGAGCCTGCCCGCCGAGGTACTCGTCCATAGCGCCGTAGATGCTCGCAGCGAGGGCCCCGTAGAGCTTCCGCATGTCGCGCTGAATGTCGGCCCAGCGTGGCTCGTAGTGGGCCTCACCGGCCTGTGATGTGGTGTAGGCCCCACCCTTCTCGTAGCGGGCGATAGGGGCGAGCGCAGCCCGGCGCCAGTAGTCGATCCGGGCCTCGAGCACAGAGCGATACTGACGGTTGAGGCCGAACGGGGCCGCGCCTCCGGTGCCGGTGTCGTGCTTCCCGGTGAGCTCGCGCGACTTCCGGATCGCCGCCTCGAGGGCCCCGCGCTGGAGCAGGATGAACCGCTCCATGTTGGGGGCCTCTGGCAACTCGAACCGGCCGCCTGGTTGACGCCACATGCCGGCGACGCCCCTGCGCCACTTGCCTGCGCTGGGCCAGCGAGCCGGCCCGCCCTGGTGTACACCGCCGCCTGTTGGGGAGGATGGGCTCATCGTCTCTTGGCCTCCTCCTGGTCGATGGTGGCGAGGGCGAGTAGGGTCAGCTCCTGCTCACGGGTGAGCGTCAGTCCTCGGAGGGCGTCTCCACAGTATCGCTGTGCGAGCCTGCATCGGACGCGCCATCGAGCGTCACTCCGAAAAAATCGGCGTACTCCTCGATCTCCTCGTCCGTGACTCCAGGCTCACGCGCTACGGATTCGATCGCCATCAGGCCGGCGCCGATCGCGAGCTTGTGCGACGCGCCCAGGGCAGTCAGGTAGCCGCGCACCAGTTGGCCGTGAGCCACATAGTCCAGGTCCGGACGCATGACGGGCCACGCGCCCTTGCTGGGCTTGGTGTTCAAGGCGAGCGCGGACAGGAGTACCGAACTGCGCGCGGGCTCGGAGCTGGTCCGGTACGCGCGCAGTAGGGTCGCCTTGCTGAACTCGTCGAGCTCTACCCGGCTGATCTCGATGGGCCCCAGCTTCATCAGATCTCCGTCCGGCCGTAGCAGGTCGCGCTGATCTGGACGGTCGCGGGACGGCCGCCGTTGGGGGTGATCTTGAACACGCACGAGGCGTACTCTTCGGTCCGGGGCGTGCCGGCGACCGGGGTGCGGATGACCTGCAGTTTGAGCCGCTTGGCTCCCGCGCTGCTGACGGTGGTGGGGACGACCGCGCTACGGAACGTCACGAAGTCCGTGAAGATCTTCGTCTCGTCGGTGTCGAGCGCGGACCAAGAGATCTCCTCGGTCTGCTCGTCGCCCGGGATAGCGTCCACCCAGTCGCCGCGGACCATGATGTCGATCTGCTCCTTCTGGTCCGGCATGCGGTCGCCGAAGCTGGGATCGCCCTGGACGTCCACGAGGATCTCCTCGGCGCCGATCGCGTCGATGGCCTTGAGAACGATCTGGTCTGATCCGTGAATACCTGTGGACATGGTGTCTCCTTACACGACCGCGGCGAGGATCGCGACGGTGCATCCGCCGGTGGACTCGAACTGCAGCTGCTTGTGGGTGGCGTCGTAGTCGAGCCCGGTGGTGGGACGGGTGGAGGTGCTGGGCAGCGCGTCGAACAGGACAGCGTGACCACCGGCGACGTTGAGCGTGTCGGTGACGCCGGAGGTGAGCGTGATGGCGTTGGCGGCGGACTTGCGGACCTGGAGATCGGCTCCGGTGATGCGGACGACCTCGAGGTATACCAGCTTGCCCACGACGGGCTCGAGGGCGCCGCCACTCGGGCGGACCAAGGAGGCGATGAGGTCCACGTCCAGGGTGCCGGGGGCGCCGGCTCCGACGGTGGCGACGTAGTACCCGGCGTCCTGGACGTGCTGGCCGACCACGACACCGTGAGAGAGCAGGCGCTCGGCGAGGAGCTGGCGGACGTTGGTGCCAGCCGAACCGGAGGCGGTCGCCTGTGCGATCTTGGCGGAAGCCTTGATCTCGAGAGTGGTGGTAGGGGCGGCCATGGTAGGCTCCTTGAGGTCAGGTGGCGATCAGGTTGAACAAGACACGGCCCGTGAGCCAGTCGGAAAGCTGGCCCTCCTCGCGGGGGGCTGTCGGGATGGGCTGCTCGGCCCCGGCTGCAAAGATGGCGGCGGATGGGACCGGGGTATTTGCCAACGTCTCGAGGACGTGCAGGGCCATGCCCTGGAGTCGCTCGTAGGCCGTCAGGGGGACGTTGGAAAGGTGGGAGGTTCGAGTACCGACGTAGTTCGCGCCGAAGATCTCGACGCTCAACGGGTACTTGAGGGTCCCGGCGTTGTCCACGCGAGGGCCGCCCATGAGTGCCTGACAGCCGAGGTCGCGCAGAGAGAGGTATTCCTCGTGGTCTGGGAACACTTCCCAGGCAGGGGCGAAGGTGGCTCCCTCGAGCGCGTACCGTCCGTCAGGGACCATCGAGGACAGCGCAGAGCGTACCTCGGCCATGATGCGGGCAGGCTCTACCACGAGGGCCTCCCGGCAGGTGCGAGCGGGATCACGCATGGGCCAACGCTGCGGTTGGTGCCGGCGTCCGTTTCGTACTCGATCGTCAGGGTGTTCTCACGCCGGATCGATTCGGCCCGGTACTCGTCCGCCTTGGTGGCGTAGTGCTGGCCCGCTGCCGATGGGATGGCGGCGCAGCACTTGGCGAGGGCCATGTAGAGGTGCAGGTGGTACAGGTCGGAGGTATCGATCGACAGCCAGGGCTGCTTCCCGCGCCTGGTCAGCCTGCCGATCATGTCGTACCATGCCGCGACGATCTGCGGGGTCCAGTCGTCCTGCCCAGCAGGAAGCCGGGCCGCGTGCTGGAGGTCGGGCTGCTCGGAGAACAGGTCCTCGGGATCGACCCTCGGCCTTGGTACGGTTCCGACGATGCAGATCCGCTGCCGTTCCTGGTAGGTGACCCCTGCGTAGGTGTACGACCAGCGTGCAACCCAGTCCAGGGAGAGATCCTCGGTGGACGTGGTGACGAGATCGTACTCCGTGAGATCCGCCGGGGTGATGGCCCCGCTCGAGGCGAAAGATGTGCTCTCCGCGGTGTCTTTGTAGATGTCCACGGAGATCGCGGTAGCCGAAGCGGTGACCACCACCCCAGCCTGGCGCAGACGAAGCCCGAGGGGCCACGTCGAGCCCCGCCGGACGACTTCGACAGTCTTCCAGTCAGGGGCCAGGCTTGGGGAGTGGAGGGTCATGCTTGCCTATCAGGAGAGGGCTACGCCGTCGTTCTGGATGACCTGCCACACGAGCCCGCCAGCCACGGTGATGGCCTCGAGCTTGATGAAGTCCCGCGCGGCAGCGAAGGTCATGACGGTGTTCGTGGCCTGGTTGATGCTCACGGCGCTGGTGATGGCGCGCGAGCCGCCGCCCACGCTGTCGGCGTAGATGGAGAGGGTCTGACCCTTCCAGGCGGGAGCGGCGAGGCCGTTCGTCTCGGCTCCGGCTCCGATGGTGAGCGCGATGGACGCGGACTCGGTGACGGGGATCGCCTGGCCAGCGCCGCCGGGGTCGGCGGTGCCGAGGGTCCCGGCGTCGCGACGGAGGCGGGTATCGAGAGCGTCGATGCTCGCCACCAGGGTCTCGTCGTCGGTGACGGCGTAATCGTTGGTGTAGGCGCGCACGCCGCTGGAGGTCCCGCCGATCGCGGTGCTGAACAGCTCGGCCAGGGCGGCCTCGACGTTGGCGGCGGTGTAGTAGGTCGCCACGTCTTCGATGGCCACCAGGGAGGCGCCTTCGCCGTTCGCGATGGATGCGAGATCGCCCCACTTGAGGTCGAGCTTGTCGAGGGCCGCGTACAGGGCGTCATCGTTCGCGAGGACATTGGCCTCCGCGAAGGTGAACGTGGCGTCGGTCAGCCCGCCGACCTGGAGCGCGAGCTCGTCAGTGGCGCCGCTGATGGTGTCCACGGCGTAGTAGCCGTGAGTATCAGCGATCACGGTGGAGCCGGCGCCGAGGGCGGCCCAGGCGGTGACGCCATCGGTGTTGTAGTACCAGACGCCGCCGGTGAACTCGTAGGCCAGCGTGCCCTTTGGGGCGAGCTGCACGCCGTTGGGGGTTCCGCCGTCGCCCCACATGATCGAGGGGTGCAGAGCGTCGAACCGGGGATCGGCGATGTAGCGCTTGAAGTTCCAGGCCATGGTCTAGCCCTCCTTGGGCTTGCGGGCGGGCTTGGCCGGCTCTTGTCCGGCGATCTTGATGTCGGCGATCTTGATGCTGCGCCCCTCGAGGTGGAGGCGCTCGGATACGCGGCGGAGGTGGTGGGGCTGCGGTTTGAGCCATGCGGCCACGTCCCGCAGGAACTGCTTGTAGCCCTCGGCGTCCACGTCCAGATACCAGTCGCCGTACTCGTCGGTGACGTAGCGGTTCCAGGCGTCGTGGTACTGGGGCTTGCCCACGGTCGGGTAGTGGGTCACGCGGTAGGTACAGACGGGCCGCGTGACCCCTCGTGCGTCGCGGTCCATGGTGGGCCGAGGCTTCCCCTGCACCGTGCATGGGAAGTCATCCGGAAGCACGACACGGGATGCCTTGACGTGCTTGAGGATGGCTCCCTCGCTGCTGACCTTGCCCCTGCGCTCGGTGACACCGTTCAGCCCGGGGCGTTCAAAGAGAACGCACGGGAAGGCGACCAGATACCCCTCCTCGTCCACGCCCAGGTCTTTCGCCGAGAACGTGTAGAGGAAAAAGTCCTTCGGGCTCCCTCCCGACGTGCTGTCGGGAAGGCGCTCGATCTGGTCGCTGGTGCTGCCGAGGGTCGGGGAAGATCCTGCGGTGGGAAGCATCGGGACCCCCTTAGACGGCGGTCTTGCTGGTGATCTTGAACGCGCAGGCGTCGCGAACGATCTCGGTGGCGGCGTGGAAGACCAGTTCGAAGCCGGCCTGCGAGCCACCGGCATAGCCGATCTCGTAGATGGCGAAGAACGGGGTCTGGATGACCACCTTGCGCGAACCGACCGGCTCCTTGACGTGGATGTCGAGGTGCAGGGCGCCCGGGTAGATGGTGCCGCCGATGGTGTCGGCACCAGCGGTGGAGAGGCCGGTCACGACGGCGACGTCGGTGGCGCTGTACATGTCCATGTACAGGGTGTCCTCGCGCTGCCGGTCCACCACGCCCAGGGCTACGCGGCTGTTGGCGCCGACGCCGCCCGCGCTGATGATCTCCGTCTCGACGGCATCCCAGCTGTTGCGGTGGATGAGGGTCAGACCGCCACCACGGACACCGGCGTCGCGCCGGGCCTTGATGCCGCTCTTGTACTGCGCCCAGGTGATGTGGCTGCCTGGGGTGCCGACCGAGGTGCCGAAGCTGGGGAGGATGGCCTTGAGCTGGTCCATCAGCCAGTTATTTTGCACCGCGTTTCCCATTGCCACGATCTGCGCGATGGCGGCGATGTTGCCAGGGGAGAGGCGGGACACGCCCTCGTAGCGGAGGCCGGCGACCTGGGCCAGGACGTCGAGCGCGGGGGTGTTGGCGCTCTCCTCGTCGCTGGTCAGCCAGTAGGCGGCCTGGCGGGCGGGGGCGAAGGTGCCCGTGGTCGGGGCGTAGGTGGTGCCAGCCGGGAGCCCGCCCTCGGCCGTGGCCGCGGCGGTGGCGCTGGCCAGGTCGATGTCGGCATACTGGATCGCGGTGGCGTTCGCGCCCTTGGTCAGGTCCTGGTACGCCTGGGTCTCCCGAAGGATACCCTGGATGACCGGGTGCATCGCGACTTCGCGATCGGTCTGACGAGCGTTGACGCGCTGGAAGAGGAGCTTGGTCGCGGTCGCGTCTACGGCGCCGCCGATTCCGAGTGCCATGGTGCCTCACCTATGCATCTTTGGTGTGGCGCCGTGTCGTGGTCGAGCGGGGTTGATGCTGGTACTGGTAGGTTTACACGACCCGTCGAGCGTGTCAAGCCTAACTGGTAGGAACAGGAATACCTGCGAGCTTGGCCAGGGCGTCCGGGCTCATGCTGTCGAGGTCGGACACGGAGAAGCCCTCGCTGCCACGGGGTCCAGCGCCGTCGTCGATGTTGGGCGGGGCTCCTCGGCGAGTGGCTGGCTGCTGACGAGCCCTGGCGACGTGAGCCTCGTAGGCGTCAAGCCACGCGATCGGATCTGGGGCCGCGCTCTTGTCGGCCTTGGCCTTCTCCGCCGCCGCTCGGCGGGCCTCGATGAACGCTCGCGGAGTCTCAGGGCGTGCCTTCTCGTCGATGGTCTGGTAGTGCTCGCGTACCAGCTTCCGGATCGTGGGGTCCTTGATGCCGAGGTCGGATAGTTCGAGGTCCACGCCTGCGCGGCGGGACTCGGCCTCGATGGCTGCGGCCTGCTCGTCGCGGGCCTTCTTGAGCTCGCGGTCGTAGCTGCCTTTGACCTCGGATACCGTCTTGCCGAGCTGCTGCTGAATGCCGTCCACCCTCTCGGCCAGCTCGCGGAGTTGCTGGCGGTGGGTCGCGAACCGAGCCGCGGGGATGCGCCCGGACGGGCCTGGGTCGTCGTCGTCTGCGCTGGCTGATGCTCGCTTGATCTGCGCCCGAAGCGCCTCCAGTTCCTGCTCCAGCTCTTCGACGGTCTTGGCCATGTGCTACTCCTCGCCCTCTGCGGGTTCGTCGTCCTGTTCTGGTTCGTCGGATGGGTCAACGGTCGGCTCTGGCTTCGACGCACCGATGGCGGCGTCAACCTCTTCCAGGAACCGGATCGAGTAGCCCTCTTCCGCGTAGTTCGTATCCAGCGCGTTGTTGGTGACGGCCGCGATGCGCTCGAGGAGTTGGGCGGTTCCAGCGCGGCAGATGCCGTACCAGCGACGGATAGCCCGCGCCCTGGCCTCGACCTCGTGGGAGAGTGGCTCGCCGCCGGTCTTGGTGTAGTCAACCGGGTAGCCGAGGGCGGAGAGGAGGTCTGCCTCCATCGCCCGTGCTTCCTGCCACATCTGACCAGGGTCGCAGCCAGGCCCGAACTCGTGGAAGCTCCCGGGGCGTGTCTCGTCGGAGTCTTCGACCACGAGTAGGTCGCCAGCGTTGAGCCCGATCCCCTCGCTGTTGACGTCGGAGCTAGTGCCGGCGCGCAGGCCCTTGAGGACTCGCAGCGGAAAGCCGCCGTCCAGGCTTGCGGTGACGGCGCAGGTCCGAATCACGGACGACTCGAGGGAGCCCTCCGCAAGCTGGGCGTTGCGGAAGAATCTCGAGGGGTGACCGAAGACCGCCACCGGGATGAACGGCTGGCCTGCCCTGTCGCCCTGGGTCCAGCGCCAGCTGTAGCCCTCGCCGGACAGCCTGCCTTCCTCTAGCGCGGCTTGCAGTTCCGAGACGCGCTCGGTGACTGTGGTCCGCTCCGCGATGCCGTATGGCGCCGCTACCGCAAGCTGCTCCGCGTCCAGCTGCTCGAGGACCACGAAGTAGGGGGCGTCAGGATTCGACACGTCCCAGACGTCGGTCACTGGGGCGCTGGTGCCGTCAACCAGGCGGGATCGGTCCCACTCCACACGGATGGGTTCGATCGGGTCTGCCTGGGAGTAGTAGACCCTGACGTCGCACGGGCGCATCACGGAGATGTAGGGACGCTCAGACTTGGAGGCCCAGCCCACGGCGACAGTCTCCCACTCGCACGCCTGCAAATAATCCAGCGCATCACGGAGCCCGCCGTAGGCCGCGCCCTCGGTCAGGCCGACAGGGGTAGGACGAAGCCCGGCGGCCTCGTACTTCTCGAGCGCGTCCGGCGTCTCGTGCTCACCGATCCGCTTCGCAAGCTCTGGGTCGAGCCCGGAAACGGCGGAGTGGTCGAAGAGGACCGAGGTCACGCTCAACGCGCGGCGCATGGGATTCGACGCACCACTGACGGGGACCTGTCGCTTCTGGCGCTGCTCCCCGAGCATGTCGCGCATCTTTGACTGAACGTAGTCCTGGACGGCCGACTCGACGAGCAGACACCGGAGGAGCAGTTCCTCCTGATGCGTGCGCTTGTACTGTGGGTCTGTACGCATGGCCATAGGGTATCACTTCCAGCCGTGCTGTCGCCACAGATCATGGCGTCGGTGGGCAGCCTCCCACGAATAGCCCAGTCTGTCAAGCCCGTCCTTGTGGGGGCTCTGCTTTCGCCCGTCCCATCGCTGGATATCCTCGATGATGTGGACGCAGCGCCGCATGATGTACAGGCGCGGAGACTTGGCGGCCATGGCGGATCGCATCTGGCTCATGTTGTGCCAGCTGGAGCCGTTCCATTTCTTCGGGGTCTTGATGTCGTAGAGCTCTCGCGGGACCTTGATCTTAGCGGCCGGATCGCGCTTCTGGTTCCAGCGTGGGGACCGCAGCGCCCGCAGGATCGCGCGCATGAACTCGCGGTTGTCTCGCACGATGAGGTGGGCGCGGTCGGTGGTGCTGCGGTCGCCGACCCACTGATCGATCGACTCGAGGGGTATCCCGGCGTCAGCGAGTGCCAGCAGGAACAGGTTCGCGGCCTCGTCGATGTCCGCGCCACCGGCCTTGACGTCGATCAGGTCGTAGCCCACGAGCTGGCGCGAGTCTGCGCGGCCCTGCACGTTGTAGCCCGTGACGCCGATCCGCATCCTGCCATCGCGAATGCTGTGGTCGATGGAGCCTACCAGCCAGAGGTTCAGCCCGTGCGGGAGCGATTCGATGATCAACTCCTCGCGCCACACCGCAGCGAAGTAGCCGTCATCGAAGATCGGCTCCAGGCTCTCGCCCATCCGCATGGGCCGGCTGATGGGGTCCCACGAGGCGATCCGCGGGGCCGTCTTCTCGTCCCAGGACTCGAGCGGGCGGCCGCTGGGAAACACGAGCGCGGCCCGGGTCAGCGGCGTCTTGATGTACCGGATCGAGCCACCGGCGTTGGCGATGTCCTCGGCGTACTCTGGAATCCAGGTCTGGTCAGGGGCGCCGGGGATCGGGGTCAGGACGTACCATAGGAACCCGAGGGCCCCGGCGCGGTCGCGGGTGCCAAGCTCGTCCATGAGGGCGCGGGTGATCGGCTCGTTGACCAAGATGAGGTCGGCGGTGATGCCTGCGGCTGCGAGCTCGCCCGCGCCCAGGGTGGACACGTTGAGCGTCGTTCCCTTCATCGGGCCGCGCTGGACAACCACGCGAGGAGGGCGCCCGCGGAAGCCCTTCCCCCTTCCGTACCATGGCGAGCAGCGCGCGGTGGGTCGCCCGTCGTCGCCCATCGGGACCTGCGCTATCAGGCCGGGAGGGCACAGGGCGTGCAGCTGGTCGGCGAGATCGCGAGCCGATGCCGCGTCGTAGTTCGTCACCACCAACAGGATCGTGAGATCCTTCTTGCCCTGGTGGCAGATGTGGTCGAGCCCGTCGAACACCCGGACCAGGCGCCTGCATAGGGCCTCGGTCTTGCCGCCGCCGTTGTGTCCGAACCAGACCACCTTGCGCTCGTTCGCGTCCAAAAACTCCTGCTGTGCTGGCAGGTTGTCCCGGTAGTCGGCCGGGCGCTGGTGGATGGCCTGGCAGATGGTCTTGATCGACTGCATCAGTCCCGCACCACGAACCCAGGGATCGCCCGGCGCAGACCTTCTGCGTGGACGGCCAGGATTAGAGTGTCGGACCAGCGGGGTAGCTCCTGCTCGAGCATGTCCAGGGCCTCGGTTGGGGTGAGCGGCGTGTCGTCGGGCTGCTCGGTCGGCATCTCGTCGAAGTGCCGGAACGCCTGCCCGATCATCTTGAGCAGAGCGGACCGCGCCGTGTCTCCGGTCGTCTGGTCCAACTCCTTGATGAGGGCCTGGATGTAGCCGTCACGCTGGGAGATGCTCTGGTAGTCGCCCTCCAGCGGTCGGCGTTCCGGGTTCGATGGCCTGCCGCGGGGGTTTTTGGATGGGGCTTTTTGCCCCGTTTCTGCCGCGTCCTTTCTGGGCCTTCCACGGGGCTTTTTTGCGGTGCTCGACAATGGGCTTTTACCTTTTGTTTTCGGCTATGGGCGCGGGAAACGAGAAACACACCTCACCCTTTCCCTGGGGAGGGGGGGCTTTTAAAGCACCTTATCGGCAGGTCGTTCAGGTGGGGTACGCACGGTGTCGTCAGCGTCTGACCACAACGCTTTCGGATACGTCGCATCAACCACCGACTTGACATGATCAACCGCGCATCCATCGAATCGCATGAACAGCTTTCCAGCATGAACAACGATGGTGTCGCCGGACTCTGTCAGGTGCAGGTCTTCGCGGCCTGCCTTGACTATCAGCAGGCCGTCGAAGGTGTGCATTCCTGGAGGCTTGTCCACCATGTAGCGTTCGACAGCACCGCGAAGCATCGCTGCCCCTACATGATCCTCTATATCGATGTGATGCGGGACACGACGCATAGCCTCGGCAAACCCGGAAACAGGCAGCGGAGGATGGATGGACATGGAGACCTTCACTGGCCTTCCTTCGTGACAGGCTTGTCAACCTCGTACACGCCAAGGGCGAACCCCTCGGTGATTGAGTGGATGTCTCTCACGAGCCGCCTGGCGTGCCTGCGCTGCTGCTCTCCATGTGCCGCAGCCATACCAACGAGTTCCGCGAGCATCTCCCACTGCGCGTTCAACATCTTGTGCTCTGGTCTACTAACGATGTTCATAGCCATCTTTCACCTTCCCCCCGATGTGCCGCGTAGGATCTTGGTCGTACCAGACCACCTGGTTGTGCTCCGGGCAGAGAACCTCTTCGTATCCGTTGTGTACGATGTGGCCCCATCCATCTGGAGCAGTCAGAACCATAGAGGTTCCGCGCAGGGCTCCGAAGGTGGTCACCCCCTCGGCAGCGCAGACAGCGCAGAACACCTTGAGCGTGACCTCGCAGGAGATACGGAAGTCGCCGTCTTTGTCGAGCATGGGCATGTAGATAGCTCGCCTCATCCTCTCACCTCCTCTGCATCAGACATGGTAGCACGCCGAATGGACGCCATGCCCTTCGCGTCTGTACACTGCTCACCAACACGGAGATACCCATGCGCCCGCTCCACTTCCTGTTCCTGGCCCTCATCGGATGCGCCACCACAGACGACACCGCCACCACTTCCAGCGACGTGATCCTGGTCGGCGACGTGTACACCGTCGAGGAGGCCATGGCCGGCATCGAGCCCAAGACCGGCATCCCTGTGGTGAGGCAGTGCTACGACATGACCTGCACGCCTATCGACTGGCAACAGGGCGGGAACGTGCTCATGGTCAGGCTGGCCTCCGAGGTGAGCGGCGGGACCATCGAGGTGGTCTGGGTGAAGTAGAGGA
>ERZ890953.533-NODE-533-length-21737-cov-4.626464_pt1 | contig 21737 bp, 29 predicted proteins | sample MGYA00521264_ERZ890953 | MGnify/ENA primary metagenome ERZ890953 (study PRJEB32303, sample SAMEA104408629) | aquatic metagenome | biome: Brackish water; feature: Chemocline; material: water | place: Baltic Sea | collected 2014-10-26T21:54:00 | depth 200 m ...
CCGTGACGGTTGAGATCGATGTCCGAGCCGAGAGCCCGGACGGCGAGGAGGTGATGTTCGCATGAAGCCCTCGATCCACTTCTTCCGACCTGACGGTACCAAGCCGGAGTTCTACGCCTGCGGAGACTGCGGGCTCGTCTTCTCCAGCGTGGAGATCGCCGACGAGTGCTGCCGACCCAGAGCGTGCTCTACCTGCGGCAAGCCGATCCAGGCTCGCGGCTACTGCCGCCCGTGCTCCGACACCAAGATGGCGAGGCGGCGCGAGTCGAGCTTCGCCAACGCCCGCAAGCTCACCGAAAACGAGTGGGGTGGCCCGGTGTTCGACCCGTTCGGCGACGGCGAGAGTTCGTTCCACCACTCCCTCGATGAAGCTCTGGAGCACTACGAGCAGGAGGACGAGAAGCCGCCTCGCTGGTTCTGGGGGGCCTCTCGGATCAACGTGGCTGTCTCTCAAGCGGACATCGAGACCATGCTCGAGAACTGCCTGAGCGACCACCACGAGGGGGCGGAGTTCCATCACGTCGACGAGCTTCTCCAGTTCGTGAAGACATGGAACGACGGACAGCCCGAGCACAGCTTCCACTGCGATGAGACCGTGGCGATCGTTCCCGCCGATGGTGAGGCTTGGTCTTCCTGATCTCCATCTGGCCCACCCCATCCCGGTGTGCTATAGGGAACCTATGCCGTTCGATGAGCAGCCCCAGAACCTTACGATGCCTCAGGGCCTATGGCGTGCCTGTTGCCTCTACGGGCTGTCTGGCTCCGAGTGGGAGTGCATGATGGTCGTGGTGCTCCACACCATCCACGAGGAGCGGGTACGAGCCCGGATCGGGATGTCGGACTTCTTGCCGTGGTCGAGCAAGTCGAAGGTTGGGATCTACGCCTCGCTCAAGAGGCTCCGAGACAACGGCATCCTGAAAGTCATCGACGGCTACGACGCGCAGCACAGTTACGAGTACGAGATCGCAGACCCGAAGAAGTGGAAGTGGGAGAGCAGCCGGTCGAAGTTCATCCCCGATCTTTCCCTTCTCGACCCGATCGTACCCGCGCGACCTGCCAACGAACCGATCAGCGTGGAAGCGCAGGAGTGCGCCGCGCTGCTTCGAGAGCACTGCCTGGCCAGCAACCCTGCAGCCGACGTACCAGAAGCGAACCTCGAGGATCACGGGTTCGCCGCGTGGTGCCACTACTTCGACCGCATCCTCCAGCGAGGGAACACGCACCTGAGCATTCTCGGCGCGATCCGCTGGATTCACGCCAGCAAGAATGGAACCTCGAAGTTCTGGGCCGGAAGGGTCCAGGGTAGAAAGGCGGCGTCGATCTTCTCCAGGAATGTCGACCAGATTCTTGTGCAGTACAAAGCCGGCTTCAAGCCGAGGAGAACCTGATGAGCAACACCACCGACAGCCAGATCCCCACCTTCTCCAAGGGGGATCTTGTCGATCTCGTTGGCGGCAAGAACGCCATGCCCAAAACCGGGCGGATCACCGGATTCTACACCTTCGACGGCGAGGAAGAACTCGACGGGCCGTGCCTCAGTAGCGACCGAGTACGGGCGCTGGTGAAGCTGGACACCGGCTCGTATGTCTCCCGCGCAGTCATGTTCCTCGAACACCACCAGCCCACCCTGTAGGAGCTTCAATCATGTTTCCGTTCTCGAACTCGTCCCCCGTCTACCCGTACACCATGCGAATCCCGAAGAAGGCAGCCACGGGGGTTGTCCTCACCCTCGAGAAGCTCCGCGAGCTTGCCGAGGAGCGCTTCCTCGTGGGTCGCGTTCCCGAGTCCCTCACGTTCACCGACGCCTCGATCTGGGGCTGGTGCTGGTGGATGGACACCCCTGAGCCCCTCGACCTGGGTCGCTGGATCGTCTTCGGGATCCGCCAGTGGAAGAAGCGCCCCCCTGCCTCCCTGATCTCCGCCATGCTCGACGAGAAGGTGGCAGCTGCCAAGGCGGACGGCATCCGCACCACCAAGGAGTGGAGAACAAAGGCGCGCGAGGAGATCGAGAGGGTGGTCACCTCTCGTACCATGCCCGCTGTCGAAGAAGACCCGATCGCCATCGACACCCAGACAGGTACGATCTACCTGTTCTCCCTGTCGAAGTCGGTGCGCGACTCTCACCTCGCCAAGCTCCGCCGCATCCTCGACCCGGTGTACGGCAACCAGATCGAGTTCGTGCCCTGGTCCCTGTTCTGGCTCTTCAACGAGACCCGACCGAGCGCGAACTTGCCCGAGGAGTACCACTACGAGTTCATGGAGTGGGTGGCGAAGAAGGCCATGAACGAGAGGTTCCTCACCGCTACGCTCGACAACGGCGACGTAATGCGCCTGGGTCTGGCCCTGGACGACTCGGTGCGCCTCGAACACTCCACCGGGGGTGACATGGCGGTGACGGGCGAGGGAGCCGTCCTCGACTCTCTCGGCGATCTCTACGAGGAGGAGCCCACCAAGAGGGTCTCCCGGCTCCGCCTGTTCATCACGGACAAGGACGGAAGCGACCTGCGGGTGCTGATCGACTCCTCGGGCGGCATCCGCAAGTGCTCCGTGCTCGAGGGTGGGCGCTACTCCAAGAGGGTTTCCAACCTCGACGCCGCCTGCTTCGAGCGCTGCGAAGCCTACGACCGCGCTGCGCTGATCATCCGCGTCCTCATGCAGGCGTTCGACCACGGCCCCCTCCAGGAGATGCTCGACACCGCGCCTCAGCGGATGCTGTGGCCCGGGGCCGCCTCGGGTCAGTTCGTGTGGACCAACACCGATCCGAACCCGGACGACATCGACACCGACACCGACACCGACACCGACACCGACGAGAACCCCAACCAGTTGAAGCTGGTCTGATGTTCACGGTAGTCGATCTTTTCGCGGGTGGTGGTGGAGCCTCGGTGGGGCTCCGCCACGCTGGGCTGCGCCATGTGCTGTCGGTGGACTTCTGGGAGAGAGCCGTCGAGACCTTGATCGCCTCGGGCTTCCCTGGCTACCACCACGACCTGTCGAAGCCGATCCCGGGATGGCTCCCGCCCGTGTGGGCGGTGTGGGCGAGCCCCCCTTGTCAGCCTCACTCCCGCAACGGCAAGAGGCTCGGGAAGGAAGACCCCCGGGACGGCTACGGAGCCCTGTTCGATCAGATCGATCGGATCAAGCCTCGATGGCTGATGACCGAGAACACGAGCCACCTGGACGGCACGGACTACTGGGCCGAGGTGCTCGAGAAGATCCGGGCTCGCTTCGAGTTCGTGGAGGCTTTCGTTCTCAACGCTCGAGACTACGGGGTGCCGCAGGACAGGGCTAGGCTGATCTGCATCGCCGGCCCCCGACCATTCGAGCCACCAAAGATCGCATGGGGCCGATTAGCTCCATCTGCGTTCCTCGGCGATGGCTTCCTTCGCGCCGAGCAGTCCGGGGCGACCGCCAGGAGCACCTCAGAGGTCTGCCAGACCATCACCGCAGCCCGCAACCTGTACTTCTGGAAGACCAACCCGGGGCGCAGGCTTCCTAGAGACACCTGCAAGCACCCCGACGCCCGCATTCTCTCGCCCTACGAGACTGCCTGGCTGCAGGGGTTTCCCCTGGATCACCCCTTCCGGGGCACCCTCGGTGAGATGCAGACCCAGGTCGGGAACGCCTGCCCGCCACCTCTTGCATACGCCGTGGCTCGGGCTGCCATGGAAGCCGATGGGTTCTCATGGTGAAAGAAATCCTCGCCTGCGCCTCCTTGCTTCCGCTGTCCTCTGGTCAGCGTCTCATCTTCGCTCCAGCCGGCCACCGTGGCTGGCTACGAGAAGTTCAGGAGATACACGGGCCTCGGTTCACCTCGACCGCCTGCGAGCCTGACGCGAGGTTTCGTGAGGACTTGGAAGCCTGCCAGCGCTGGTTCTCTGATGGGGCTCCACCACGGATCGGACGGTTCGAGACCATGGTGAACCGGGACGGTGGGCACGACTGGGTGCTGGGCACCCCTTCCGCAAGGCTCGCGGCTGCCTACGTTCGGCACGCCATGTTCCTGCTCAAGCGAGGAGGGCACGCCGCCTTCTTGCTTCCGGTCACCTTTCTGTCGGGGAACGCAACCCTCTTCGACAGGCACCCCCCGAGGTTCGTTCACGTCCTCGAGGAGAAGGCGCTGGGGTCCAGCATGGCCCTGTTCGTCTGGCAGAACACCTCGACCCCCAACCGGACATCGGTCGACTTCGTGTCCTGGACGGACGAAAGCCGCCTGCTGGTGGACAGGCGGCGAATCCTCCGCCTCGACTGGCGGACTACGATCCCGAGCGAGGACTAACGCCCGACCCGCTTGAGCAGCTTGGCGTGGAGCTTGCTCACGTTCATGACGTGCTTGCTCTTCCCCATGCGGCGCAGGCGGCGACGGATGGCGGCCTCCCAGATCGGACCGTCGATCATCTCGGCGACCATGCCGATGCCCATGCCGGTCGCGCCGTAGGCGCGCAGCGCCTCGTCCAGGTCGATGGCGTCGTCGAAGTCCTTGGCCAGGTCCTTGATCGCGTCGTCGTCGGACATGCAGTCGATCTTGGTCAGCCTGTCGTAGGCGTCGGACAGCTGCTGCAGATCGATGGCGTCAGCGGTGTCCTCGATGATGTTGTAGATGATCAGAGGGATCTTGACGGGGTTCATGTCGTACTCCTGGGGTGTGGGTTCGCCTGCTGGCGGTGATCACCCTACCACGAAGAACGACACCCGCGCATCCTCTTGTCGGAAGGGCGCGCGGGTGGTAGGTTGTAGGCGTCGGGCTACCTTCGACGGGACTCCTCGGTAGCCCTACGCCCCCGGCAGCTGGTTGGTTGGGAAGCCTGGCCTGCTGCCCCCGGCGTGGCCTACGAATCGAGGAACGCCTCAGCGATCATCATCTCCGCCCGCTCCTCTCCTGCGTTGGCGACCAGCGCCCCCTCGGCAGCTTCGTAGATCACCTGAAGCTCCGCGGCCTGCTCTGGCGTCTCGCAGTCGTCCTCGTTCACCATATCGAGCATCTCGGCAGCGATGATCGCAAGCGTGGTCGGGCGCATGAAGTTGAAGGCTTGGTGGATGTTCACGAGGTCTCCTTTGACATGAACTCTTCGAGTTCCCGAAGGTTGTCTGGCCACTCGGGCGCGTTGGGGTTGTCGATGCAGTTGCCGACACCGTGGTCGACCTTGCCGCTCGGGAGGCGCATGGGATTCCACTTGGGGCAATCCGAACCGCGGCACAGAACCAGTGGGCTGGCCTCGATGCCATCGAGGATCTCGTGGTCATTGAGGCGACCTTCGACGACGAGCGCGCTGACCATGGCGTTGTAGGTGTCGTGGCACTTCATGGGTGTTTCCTTTTTGGAAAGAGTTGCAGGGGGCCAATGCCCCCCCGGAGCGGCCTAGTGCTGGAAGGCGGGAACGGAGCGCCGACCGTTGCGGGCGCGGATCTCTGGTGGTAGCTCGGGTTCCGAAAGCTCGTGGGTTGGCACGCTCATCTGCAGACAGCCCATGATCACGACCGCAAGGCCATCGATCTGCCCTCGGTACTGGACGAGCGCCACATCGCCGTAGCGGTTTCTGTGCTGTACGATCTGGCCTACCTGGAACCTCATGCCTGACTCGCGCCGGCTTCGTCGCGGCCCTTCGCTCTCCACTCGCTGCTCTCCTCGTCGATCCAGGACAGCAGGCGCGCGATCTGGTGGTGGTCGGCGTCCGGATCGGGCTCGAACATCTTCCAGCCATCGGGCTCGAGATCGATCACCGCCCAGAGGTGCTCCTCGTACTTCTCGTCTCCCCCGGAGATCGACAGCCGGTTGGCGAGCCGGAGCACCTGCACCTCACGACCAGCTGCAGCGTAGGCGCGCTTCAGGATGATCTGCGTCTCCTCGGGGTAGGTGTGCTGGAGCGCCTCGAGGATAGCGGCGATCAGGGTCTTGTTGTTGACTTCGGGGTTCATGGGGCCTCCTGGCCTACTGGTGGAGCATGTAGCCGACGATCTCGTCGGAGAAGGTGTAGCCGTCTTCCCACGACCAGCAGCAGAACGTGATCCGGACGCGGGTGCCGTACATCCCCGAGCAGATGCGCACGACTCCGCGCCCTGTCTTGCGGATCCGCACATAGGCGAAGCCGTTCTGCCGACCGATCGCGTGGGTGGTGCCCTCGGGCGGCTTGTCCCACCGCAGAGTCTCCTGGGTCGGGGTGTAGACCTTTCCGCTGTGCCAGAATCCGCGCCCGTCGATTTGCCAGACGACTCGCTCGCCGGTGTCGGCGAAGTTGGGGTTGCGGGGGTCCTGGTAGTCGGCGTCGGTGTAGCCGGCTTCGTACTTGCTGACGGTGAGACTCATGGGGGGACTCCTTCGGGGTTCGCCTTCCTGACTTCTCTAATATAGCACGATTCGTGGCGTTAAACCGTCTCTCTGGAGAGTTGACAAGTTCTTGACGAGAGGGAAAAGGGGGCCTAAGCCCCCCCTCGAGACTGCCCTACTCGACGACGATCGCGCGGCGCACCACCTGGAGCCCCATGATGTCGATCGGGTCCTGGAACGTCCTCGCGATGAAGGCGTGGGCCGCCCGCGCCGTTGCGTAGTGGGCGGGCCGGTTTCCCTGGGTGGCCACGGAGTCGGCCCACCAGCCCGCGCGCCGGCCACGCACCCGCCGGATGAGCAGGGGACGGCTGACCCCGAAAATGCTCTCGAGCCCTGGGCATCGACCGCCCTGAGACTCGCACACCCAGCGCGTGGTGACCCTCCGGCCATGCGCCGCGGTGATCGAGGTGTCGGCGACGATCCGCTCAGCAGCCCGCATGAGCCGCACTGGATCGGCGTGGCGAGAGAGCACGAAGCCGTCGCGCACCGAGATCAGGGCGTAGCTCCCCCTGCTGGGGTCGTACCGCACCTGATGGGTGCCGTAGTCGGTCCAGAGCGTGGTGGTGTCGGCGGAGGAGATCGGGAAGGTGGGGTGCATGGTGACTCCGTGGGTTGTCGGCGGTCTTCCTGGGTACGTCCCCAGTATAGCACACCCTGAAAAGGGAGGAGGACCGCCTGAATCCTTGACAACTTCCTTACATTTCGGGGGTGTTGACAGGCTCCCCCGGTATGCTATGTTCGGGGCGTCCCTGCTTCCCTCTGCTTCCTCCTGGAGTCCCCTTGCCTTCCCTCGCGCCCTCCATGACTACCAAAGTTCGCGCCCTCAGTCTGGTGGCGGCGCATCTCGGTACCGACCTGACCAGCCTGCGCTGCAGCGGCACCCGCCTGCGCTGGCGAGGTCTCGAGGGGGGCGACCATGTAGTCCAGGATCACCGCGGTCGGTGCTACCGCGTCGATCTCGTGCTCGAGTCCGTTTGCCTCCGGGTAGGCGTCATGCCTGCCTGCTGCCTGTAGGAGTTCCGCCATGTCAATCCACAAAGATGCCTTCGAAACCGTCAAAGCCCTACTCGACGCCAAACCCGGGCAACAGTACACCGCCAGGCAAGTGTCGATTTTCACCAAAATCACCGAGTCCACGGCTCTTCGTGCGCTCGACGCGCTGTCCATGCGCCCGGGGTACCGCGCCTACTGGACCCAGCCACGGAAGTTCCGACGACTGACCGACGAAGAGATCGCTCACGACGCCTGGACTGCAGAGCGCCGAGCGAAGGTGCAGAGGGCTCACGACCGCCTCGAGGTGTTGGGGCTTCGTTTCGAGATCGGCGCTTCCGGTCGCTGGTGCAACGTCAACCCCGACGATCTCGAGAAGCTCATCGACTGCTACGAAAAGCACGGTGGGCTCAAATGAGCACGACCACCAAGGCCCTTTTCTCCACTTGTAAAGAAGTTGTCAAGCCTTGAGACGGGCGGTTTAAGGGGCCTAATCGTGCTATATTAGGGGTGTCAGGAAGAGAACGAACCCCGAAGGAGTCCCCCCGATGCTTCCCAGCCCCAACGAAGTCCCTACCACCGACGAACTCTCGATCGAGCGCGCCCGCGCGCTGCCCTGCCCCGCGGGGTTCTCCTCCAAGGCGTGGCGCGACGACTGGCAGATGGTCGTCGCCTGCCTGCACAGCGATCCGAGCCCTCTGTCCGCCGAGGAGCGCTTCGATGTCCGCACTCATGCGGACGGGTTCGGCGGCTACGCCTCCATCTACAACCTGGCTCAGACGAGCCAGGAAGAAGCCCAGAGCGTCTTCTGGGATTGGTCGAATGTCCGCGACAGCACCCCCTTCGCTGTCTCCCGCATGGCCTACGTGTGCCGCACCCGCATCGCCCGCCGCGTCTTCGCTGGCGAGTCCGCGCGATAGCTACGCCTCTTCCCTCCAAGGAGTCCCCCATGTTCACAATCACCCATATGAGCCCAGTCACTCTCCCCGACGATCACCCGAGCCAGATCCCCTGGAACCAGTGGCCCGAGAAGTTCACCCAGTCTCATCTCATCGAACTGGACAAGCCTCACACGATCGGCGGAAAGTCCTCGGCCCCGAGTGGCGATCTCTTCCGTCTCTACGACGACGACGGAAACCTCTACGCCCAGGGCATGATCGCGCTCGACGACGACGACGACGGATTCGAGCCACTCGACTGGGCCATGGGAAACTGGGGCTGCACCGAGATCCGCTACCACACGCCCGGAAAGGGCTGGGTCACCCTGTAGGAGTCCATCATGACCACCATCGAAACCATCACCGCCAAGATCGTCGGGCTCCGAGAGCAACGCCAACAGGCACTGATCAGAGAGGACTACGACGAAGCCAGCCGCCTGGACGCTTTGATCAGCGAAGCGGACATGGACTTGAGCCAAGCCGAGGAGGAAGCCACGCCCGTCCACGCGCTCGCCTCGGCTCACACCTACAACGGGCACCATCAGCGAGTCGACGCTCACCTCCTCTCGAACCTCGAGGTTCTCATTGAGGTCAACTCCAGGCTTGCTGGGTCCGGTAAGTGGGACGGCGCGATCTCCGACTGCTACGCCACTCCAGGCGCGGACGCCGACGAAACCTCTGATCTCCTCGATGAACTGTCCGGACTTCTGCTGGAGGAACTCGCGCGATGAGCGACAAGAACGAAGCCTCGATCGGCATCTACGCCAACTACGTCCACGTCTGCCTGCTGGGCCTCCTCGATCGTCACATCCGAGATCACGGGATCGCCCTGAACCTCGACATCAAGAAGGGCGAACTGGGCGTGTACTACACGCTCTCCATGCGCCACCGCGGTTTCCTCGTGGCTCTGGTGCCCATGGTCCTGCTCCGGAACTCCGGTCGGCGCTCGTGCATCGTGAAGTACTGGCCCACGCAGTACTCTCCACCAAAGCTCGACGGCGACGACTGGGCTGAGGTTCTGATCGTTGCTATGGCGCAGTGCTCTGAGCGGATCACGGGCACCCCAGCCCGATCTCTCGACTTCCTGCCCACCGCCGATGCTGCCGAGGCTCTCGACCGCGTGGCATCCAGAACCCCTGCCCCCCCATGCCCCGATCACCCTCTGTCCGCTCTCGCGTTCGCCGGCATGTGCTTGGCGGTGTTCGTCGTCGTCGCCCTGGCCTGGTCCCAGATGGGTGCGGCGTGGTAGTCGTCGGCTGCGACCCCAGCAGTAGCTATGTGGGCCTGGGCCTGGTGTCCTCGAGCCCCGAGAGCCGCCTGGGCTTCGGCCTCGACGGTCTGCTCTCCATCCGCCTGCGCACGGTTTCGTGGCAGGAAGTGGAGGAACGGATCGGGCCGGTCATCGAGCGCTGGAGCGCCCCTGGTGTCGTCCTGGCCATCGAGCAGCCTCCACCCACCGCCAGAAAGGACCGGACGAAGACAGTGCAGCAGGCTGCCGTCTCGTGGCCGATCGGTCGCGTGAGTGGGCTCCTGGAGATGCACGCGAAGCTGACAACGGTGTACGCTCTCCCGGGTGACTGGCGCGACTCCATGCTCACTCTCTCCGCTCGCGCCGGGCTGGTGAGGCAGAAACCGCGCCGCTCTGGGATCACCAGACCGAGCCTCTGCTCCACCCCGGTTCGCGACGTGAGAGCGGTCGGAGACGGCAAGTTGCTGATCACCTTCCGAGGGTGCGGGCACGCTCACGAGGTCCACGGCTACGAACGGCTCAAGGAGGTCGGCGGGATCTGCCCCCAGTGTGGCTCCGCCGCGAAGAACGACACCCGCAGCCATGCCGAGCAGATCCGGGAGGAGTGGAAGAAGCTCGCCTGCGAGATCACGCGCGTCCACTTTCCCGCGATGTTCGCCACCCTCGAGAACGACGCCAGGTCTCGAGCAAGAGACCACGGGAAGGAAGCCTGGAGGCTGGCAGGGGTACCGGACGCCTGCGAGGCGGCCTGGGTCGCCGCCCATGTCGCTCGCTCGATCGCGCCGCGTTAGTCTCACGATACCGTCCAGCTACCGGAGAAGCCTCATGCCCACCTGCCCAACCTGTGGAACCCGCTACGCCCTGCCCCAGAACTCACGGGGCGGTCGTCCGCGCGAATACTGCGACTATCAGCCATGCCGAGAAGTGCGCAGCCTGCTGAACCGGCTCGACACTCTGATCCCGGGGATCGCAAAGCGCGCGGCTGCGTCGGACAGCGAGGTGAAGCTCTCCATGCTCCGCGGCGATCTGTTCCGCCTGGCGAACCTCTGCAACTCGGTCGGTCGCCCCGTCCCTGGGCCTGCTCCCATCCGGAAGAAGACCCGCGACGGCTGGCGAGGGCTCAAGAAGTCGGACTAACCGATCTCCTGCACCGCCGTGTCGATGTAGCCCGTGGTCATGGGTCGTAGCAGGTAGCTCACCGAAACGTCGGGGGTGCCCCCGTTGTCGTGGGCCATCGCCAGCATGATCGACCCATCGCGAAGCTGCCGCAGCTTGCTCTTGAGCGAGAGCGAGGTGCCGTTCGCCGTGGACACCCGGAACACCTCGCGGTTGGTGATGCAGGACACCGCGCCGAACGCCGAGTCGTCGTCCCCGACAGTCGCCACGCGAACTCGCTGCGCGTTAGCGCCGTCCTCCTCGTTGAAGACCACCGCCACCACGTTGTCCGGAGACACGTAGATCGCCGGCCCGTGGTTGTCCCATCCGGTCCTCCCGCCAAGAGTCCAGACGAAGGTCGAGTACGGCACACCCAGGGTCCACACGATCCCGGTCTCGTCGTCGGACACCTTCCCGCGGATCTCGACCGACACCCCGTTGTCGCGAACGTAGGCCAGATGGATCAGCCCGTCCGGCCCCTGCGTGACCGTGGGTTCGGTGTCGTCGGTGCCGGCTGTACCCGTGACGGCGTTGAACCCTGCGTTGGCGTTGGTGTTCCAGGTCGTTCCGTAGTCGTCACTGTAGATGTAGCGGATCTGCTTGTAGGTGTTCGCCGGTACGGCGTTCCACACGTAGTAGGAGCCGAACAGGAACAGCCGATGGTTCCGGCCCATGTAGGCGACGAGATCCTGCACCCTGTCGTTGGGGTTGATCGCCGTGGGATCCCACGTCGCCACAGCTGCCGCGAACGCCTGCCCGTTGTTCGCGGTCGTGCTCCGGTACACCTTGTTGTCGCCTGTGTTCTCGTAGAACGCGATGTGGGTGTTCCCACACTCTGGGGGCAGTTGTTCGATCGCCGGGTAGGTACCCGCCGCGGAGAGAACCACCGCACCACCACCTGCTGGGTCCTGCCAGAGGTCCTCGAAGTTGTCGAACTCACGCACATGGATGGTGGTGGTGCTTGGGATCTCCACCAAGGCGAGCATGCCGTCGTTCTGCTCTCGAGCCAACGCGACGTTCCTGGCGTGCGCTCCAGCTGGCAGCCCGGTGTAGATCGAGGCGATCTGCATCTGGGCATCGCCAAAAGGTGCCGCGGCAGCGCCGACGATCTCCGGTTGCAGCGCCAGCCCTCGGCTTGCCATCCCCTGGGGCTGCTCACGGAACAGGTTGGCGGCCCTGCGGTCGATCAGCGTCACCTTGGGCGCGAAGGCGTCGTCTCGCTTCACGTCGAAGAGGATCAGGTCGGAGTTCGACGGGTCGCGAACCCTCGCCACCACCTGGAACTCGGGCACCCACCGCTGGCTCCGATCGGGGTCTGCTGGGGGAGCCGTGGAGAAGTCGCCCGCCAGCGTGAAGGGAATCCCGGTCTCGTTCGCCGAACCACCGACAGGCGCGGTGAGAATCACCTGCCCGTCGTTGATCACCTGATCCACCTCGTAGGTCCCGTCGTGTCCGTGTGCCGTGTCGGCGGCGTCGATCCGGATGAGCGACCCGCGCCCGTAGCCGTCTGTGGTCACGCCAGAGAGCCTGGTGAACTCGGTCCCGGTCCCGTTGACCACCGCGCTTCCCACCGTCACCGACAAGCTGCCGCGGTCGTAGTCGGTCAGCGCCCTGCGCATCACCACGGTGTACCAAGTCGCGTCGTTGGGGAGGGTCGCCACGATCTGATCGTTGTCCATCTGGATCGGCACGCCGTCCTTGTCCACGGCCCAGGCGTGCTCCTGCGAGCCGTAGGACCCGCCGACCACGCGACCCATCGAGGAGTAGATGCTGATCGTGCCGTCGTCGTCGTCGTCGTGGACCTTCCAAGCCCGCCCGAGCGAGTTGCGGCGCGTCCTGCCGGTCACAAGACCGTGGCTCATGAACCTCGCGAGCATCCGACGCATGCGCCGCTCGTGCTCCTCGTACTGGAGCCACTGCAGTTCGTCGATCCCGATCTTCAAATATTGCAGGTACTTGAGCCCGTGGCTTTCCTTCATGGCGGTCTCCTATGTGACGGCGAGAGTCTTGCGGATCGTAGACCCGGCAAGGTAGGCGGAGGCGAGCAGCACAACATCGAGAGTGGTGCCCGAAACGATCGAGTCGACTGTCGAGGTCTCGATCACGGTGTTCGCTGCATCGTGGATGGTCACCGTATCACCCGCCGCGAACTGCGAGGTGTCGGGAATGGTGATCCGGGTCTTCCCGCCCACCACCGCGGTCGGCGCGGACATCCACTCGGCCACGCAGATGTAGTACTGCAGTTCGACCACCGACATGGGCACAAGATACCGCGCCGCGAGATCCGCGATCTGCTGGGCGGTGAAGTTGGTGGATCGGTGCGCGAACTCCACGAAGACATCCAGCAGGGTGCCCTCCATCTCGAGGTAGATCGGTGTCACCTCGGGGTAGGTCTCCTCAAGGTACCAGTTGCCCTCTGTCTCCTCGGAAACAAGCTCAGCTCGGGAGCACCCCGCGAGCTTCCGCATCTCCATCACGATCCCGACCGTCGTCCCCCGTGCCACCTCGACTCCGTGGTGGTGCTCGTTCCACATCTGCAGTTCTTCGTTGGTCTCGCACCCCGAGACGAACATGAGGCGCTCGACGCAGTTCTGGAGCAGCAGGGTTCGGTGGTGGATGTCCGTGGTCCGTAGCTCTGCCCGGAACAGGCGCATGCGGAAATCGGCGACCGCTCCGCCTGGCCCGTAGGACCCCACCGCAAAGTCGCGAGTGGCGTGAGCGGGGAACACCCCGTAGCTCATGCGGCCCACGATCTTCCCGTTCACCAGGAGGAGCACCACGGCCTGCCCGATGGACACGATCTCGACTTCGTGCTCTTGGTAGGGGTCCACCACCCACCTGTAGGTGTCGTACATCGTGAGAGCGCCCGTCAGCGCCGCGTCGGTGAAGGCCCAGTAGTGCTCACCCGGGCTGGCGTTGTTTCTGATCAGCTGGGCAGTGATCCGCTTGTTCCCGTCCCTCAGCATCAGGTAGGGGCCTACGCGCCCCGCCGCGTCTGGCGTAGAGCTTCTCAGCTGAAACCGTCCGCGGATCGTCCAGGTCGCGTAGGTGGGGATCGTCACCGCAGGCGCTGGGATCGCGTACTCGCATCTCGCGTGCGCCGCGCCAGGGGTGTTGATCCGCACCCTCTCTCTCGCCACCGAGAAGACACCGCCAGTGAACAGGGTCCACGCTGGGTTCTCCTGGCTTGGCAGCCTGTCCCCCTCGAACTCGACCCTGGTGTCCACTTGTCGGCCTGCGGTGAGGTCCGTCCAGAGGTCCGTGAGAGCCTCCGTGACATGCTGGACCATGCCGAGCCCCGCGCGAGTCAGCGCTCGGGCCTCCTCGGTCCACCTGTTGCGGATCGAGGGCGCGATGGTGTTGAAGGTGCGGTCGACCTTCCACTGCGGGGGAATCGAGTAGTTCGTGCCAAGCTCGAACTGATCGAAGTAGCCCCGGGAGGTCCCCGCGGAGTCCAGTGAGCCGATCCCAGCGATGGCCGGAGTGGTGGTGCTGTCGGCGGCCCGCTCGTAGCCTATGGTGGCAAGCACCTTGCCGCTCACCTCGATCTCCCAACGCTCCGTGCCGACCTTCCGGAGCAGGTAGACCTGACGGACGAGCCACTGCCAGTTGGTGCTGATCGTCTCGATGATGTCCCCGGTGATCGGGTCGATCACGTCGAGAGAGGAACCGATCCCGATCCCGAGCCGCTTGTAGCCGTCGTCGATGTACATGCCCTGAGGGCTGGCCCCGCTCGCCCACCCGGGAGCCTCGGAGACCCCCTGGAACGATGCCTGCATCTCCACCGAGTCCCTCGACCTGGCCCCGCTCACGCTGGTGTCGGCGGGCACCAAGTTGCGCCGGAAAACAAGAACCTCGGCGATGGCGTCGTTGATGTCCACGCCCTCGTCGGTGAGCGCCACCGCCTGAACCCCGATCTTGGTCCACGGCCTCTGTGGGTGGGCGGAGGGAAGCACCCCGCTGTCGGAGTGCCACCAGGACAGGTGCTCTTCGCGTCGGTGCATCAGAAGCTCACTGCGAGTTCGGCGTTGTAGGTGGCCCCCGTGTCCATGTCCTCGAGAGAAAGCCGAGCGAGAACCGGGAGGCTGTCAGCGGCGACCGTGGTGTCGGCGGCAGGAAGGAAGGAGGAGGTCTCGAGGCTGGCAACTCCGGTGGTCGCGTTCACAAGCGAAAGAAGATCGGCTTCGTCTACCGTCCCACCCCACGCCCACCGCCTGTAGTCCAGGTAGGTGGCGAGGGTATCGGCGGCTGAGCGCCACACCTCCTCGAGGGTGTACCCAGGCTCCAAGGTGATCCGTGCCTCCACCTCGATCGCCGTCAAGGTCACGTTGCTCGACGACACCTGAAGGTTCGATCGGATGCGAGCTTCGGCGTAGAGGTCCAGAGCAGCGAGCTGAGCCACCGAGAAGGTTCCACCGTTGCGCCGGATCACCTTGACGTACAGGGTCCGGATCGCCGTCCCGGAGGTTTTGACCACCCGCAGCACGTCCAGGTCGCCCGCCTGGAGAAGCGACTCGAGCCAGGCAAGAGTTTCCTGGTTCGCGATCGTGGGGGCGTGGACCGTCCGATACTTGAGTTCGTAGTCCTCCTCCTCGTCAAGCCCGCCGCTTCCCCTCTCGGGGTTGAACGCTCCAGCGATCCTGTAGGTGGTCGCGAAGTCGGTGACGGTCCGCGCGTCGATGTTCCCCGCGGCCCCGGACGTTCCGGCCTCGCACCACACCTTGTCCGCCAGCGCCAGCGAGGTGCTCTCGCCGTCCATGATCGGGTTGGAGTCGCCCGTGGTGAGCGAGTCCAGTGTGTTGAATGGCACACCCACCGAGGTGTTGACCAGAGCGCCAGCGGGGATCGCTGTCCGGAGCAGCACATCCACGTCGTCCGTAGCAGGGGTGTAGGCCCCCGCCAGAGCGCCGACGATCTCCAGTTCGTCTCCACCTGTCGGCCCTGTTCCTACCGTGATCCCCGCGATCGTCGCGGTCTCGGTCACGGTTCCATCTCCGTTGCGGATGCGGATCGAGTCCGCCACCAGGAAGATCGAGGAGTCGTCCACCTCGATCTCGTCTCCACCAGCGATCGGGCCTGTACCGACGCTCACCGCGGTCGCGTTCGCCGTCAACGGCTGGACGACCACATAGACCTTCGCGAGGTTCTTCTCGATCCGGTCCACCCCGCGTTCGGCGCACACATCGGTGAGGGTGTCTCCCGCTCCTCCGCGGACGGTGTACCGGCGCACAAGCCCCACATACAGCTGATAGGTACCCTCGATCCAGGCGGAGAACGCGAGCGCGATGGCTCGGATCACCGAGTTCGACCCGAACCAGGACAGGAGCGAGGTGTAGACCAAGATCCGCCTGATGAACTCGGTGACAAGCTGGCGTCTGGTCTTCAGGGTCGGTTCCATTATGCTCCTCCGCCGAGCCGTAGCGTTCCACCGTTGACCGTCTGCAGGGTCATGCTGGTGTTGTAGCCGGTCCCGGTGTCGTCGGGCTCCACCGAGATGTCGGTGATCGCCCTGATTCTACGGTCGGTCCGGAACAGCTGCTCCATCTGCTGGCCGAGGAAGTCGGCGCGAACCACGCTCGGGATCGTGTTGAGCAGGCGCAGAATGTCGTCGCCGAGCCACTCGACCAGGAAGGTTGCCCCCTGCTCCACGCAGTCCTCGTACTCGACAAGCTCGAGGTCTCCGTTGCTGCCGGCCTTGATCTCCATGGCGATGTCCCGCCCGAGAGCCTCCTGCCCGACGTGCGACCCGAAGGTGGGCAGCCCACTGATCCCGGTAGGTCCCCTGGGCCTCACCCGGGGGATCTGTAGCTCCGTCCCCTCGAGCATGGCCTCGTCGGGGAGAAGCCCGTTCACCTCGAGAATGCGCTGCCAGGCGACGTTGAACATGGACTCGAGGCTCTCGGGGCTGTCTGTCGGGCGGACCGAGTGGTAGATCGAACCCAACAGGTCTGGGGCGATCTGCCCATGAGTGCCTCCGCTCATCACGAAGTCCCGGTACACGTCGCGATCCATGCCGAACAGCACGCCCGCGATGTTCTGGTAGCTCGCCGACTCGACGAGATCCTCGAGGTCGCGACGTTGCTCGAAGGCTCCAAGCTCCCACCCGCCGTCGTCGTTCGTCCAGTCCACCGCCCCGGTTTCTTCCACGTTTCCACCGCTCACGAGGGTCTCCAGCAGGTCCAGCAGTGACTCCGCCTGGGCCTTGACCGACGCCATGGTGACGAAGAGAGACGCGGCACCGTCGTTTGTGGCTGCAGCTGTGGCCGACCCGTAGCTGCCTCCCATGAGTTGCGTGACGCTCTCGATCTGGGTGCTCACCCCCGCCAGGGTGTCCGACAGCTGCTGGGCTGCGATCCCGACCGCCGCACCGAACGAGTCGATCAGGTTGGTCGGGGTGTAGGAGGTCAGCGCGTCGTTGACCGACGCCCATGTGGTTAGGCCCTGCAGCAACGCCGAAATGATGGACTCGCCAAGGCCCCCTGTGACGATCGGGCCTACTTCCTTGAGCACCATCTGGTACCAGCGCAGACCAGAGGCTCCGCCCTTGGTTGCCGTGATCCAATCGTTGAAGCTCGCGATGTTTACCTGGAAGCTCTGCTTCTTCCAGAAGTCGTAGACGTTGATGTAGAACACCGAGTTGTTCTCGTCGTAGGGCAGCGTGAACGCCCGAATGCCCGGGGTGCCGTTGATCACGTCGATCGCCGCGTCCACGTCCCCCGCGGACATGGCCTCGCCCATGCGGACCACTTCCTTGTAGAACCGCTGAAAGCGCATCTCTCCCGTGCCGAGGTACCCGAGCAGTCCGCGCTCATCGACCCCGAAGGTTCCGCCCATCACGATCTCACGAAGCGCTCGACCACCTACCGTCAGCTGGCTCGATGTCCCCGACTGCTGGATCGAGCTTCGGCTCGCATCGCTGTACCGCACGGAATCCGGCGCAACCAGGAGCGGGTGGACGCTCACGGTGTTCACCACCACCACCTCGACCCCGAGGATCTCCGTGGTGGTCTTCATGCCCACCTCGAAGACGATCACGTTCAGCTGGCCTCCGGCGTTCTCTCCGATCGGCATGGTCTCGTCCTAGCTGATGGTGCCGCCGTTGGCGGTGAGGTTGTTGTGGCTGTCGCCGCTCGGGGCGTCGTTGCCGCTGATGTCTCCAGCGCCGAACGATACCGTGCCCGTCTTCACATAGGTGTCGATCGCGTTCGCGAAGTCGTCCGCGGCGTCTGCGGCGGTCTTGCCGCTCGTGATGTCGGTGAAGATCGCCTGCAGCGCGTTCTTCAGCCCTGTCTTGTCGAGAGCCATCGTTCTACTCCGTGGAGACCTTGGTGGATAGTTCGCTGCCGGTCAGCGGGACCAGGGGGGGGCCGCTCGGTCCTACCCCTGTCGGGTGCGTGTGAGCGTTGAACAGAACCTGGAACGTGTTGCCCTTGATCACCTTCTCGACCGCGTTCGCTCCGAGCTTGATGGACGTGGACGCCTCGAGCACCACCTCGGTCGGGGTAATCCGGAAGCTCGCCGTTGGGCTGTCCAGGTTTGTCCCTACCTCGATCAGTACCTCGTGGGTCGCCTCGAGTTCGACCGTCCCCTCGCCGTCGTCTGCAACCTTGAGCCGCACCTCTCCGCTCTGCTGCCCGTCGCTGTCGAGCGGCGTGAACCGCACGCGCATGCGGTTGGCCTTCCCGGCTGTCTCCTCGTGGTTGTACGCAAGGAAGTCGGTCGTCTTCGTGGTGCTCCGAGCTACGCCCATCACCACCGGCAGCGCCGGGTTGCCGTCGATGAAGTCGATCAGGAGCAAGTCACCGCGAACGATGGCCTTGCCGGTGGTCTCGTCGTAGCGCCACGGCCTGGGGAGTTTCTCCGTTCCCTCCGAGACCGACCCCCATCCACCGACGTGGAACGATACGCTCGCGAGCGACCACGAGTTCCCGCGGCGGTCTCGGAGCGCAAGCTGGTCGGCACCCTTCCAGACGAGTCTCCCAGTGGTGAGCCCTCGTGTGCCGCGTCCTCTGTGCCTGGGGATCGTTGGGTCTCGCATCAGGTCGCCGCGAAGTGGTCAGGGTTGGTGGCTGGCGCGTCTGCGAGGATCTCCTCTTTGAGCGCCGTGATCATCGAGTCGTTGTGGCCTCGAGTCAGTTGCAGGCTTGTGGTGTAGTCCCCACCATACATCCACGACCACGAGACCCCCACCGTGTAGTAGACCATCCCGATCTCGTCGTCCTTTCCGGACTTGCTCGCCACAGGGGGGATCGCCCATGCAAGGCGCACCCGGTCTCCGATCCGGTAGCTGTCCCTCCCCATCACCTCGATGTTGCCCGTTTCCATGCGGCTGTTCAGGCGGTTCCAGTTGAAGATCCGGCCTCGGAACTGCTTGATGTCTGCGTCAACCTCAGCCGTGTAGTCCTCGTCGCCGGCTGCTTTCTTCGTGAGGTTCGCGCCCACCAGATTCAAGCTGGTGTTGTAGCTCTTCACCCCGTGCTTCTTCGCGTTCCAGGTGCAGACCAGAGGGTAGCTGAGCCCCTCGGCGTCCATCTGCTCGTTCCCGCACAGCGAGTGCTTACCCGTCACCTTGAACACCGAAAAGGCGTCGGCGTCGGAGATCCCGAGGTTTTCGGAGAACACCTCGTCGAAGCCGATCTCGTGGTAGGGCTTCTGGTCCACCATGGTCCGCAGGTCGGCCCACGTTGCTCCCGTCTGCTCGTCGATCGGGTAGAACTCCAAAGCTGGCTCGTCGAACGGCTTGGGGCGGATCATCAGCACAATGTTGGGGAGCGGCCCAGCGCTGGGCACATAGTCCATCCAGCACTCGTAGAAGTCCTGATCGAGCACGCTGCCCATGAGGAAGCCGTAGATCGTGCCCTGGTAGGTGTGCAGCCCCTCTGACCAGATCCGCGCGTCGTTCCAGGTGGTCACGTCGTCCCCGACCAGCAAGGTGCTGATGTTTCCGGTACTGCTGATCGTCACGTAGTCCCCGATCTTGCCTCCCCCTCCGGACACGTCCTCGAGGATCGGGATGTTCATGGTCGGCGCGTGGTCGATGAACCACCGGACGACATCGAGCACCGTGGTGCCGACGAACACGGGGAAGCCCTGCTCGTCCTCTGGCCCCCACGTCCCCTCGAGGTCGTAGATCAACGGGTGGTCCGCCCCGAGCGCCGCAGCCACCTTTGCACGGAAGGCGACGTACTCCTGCACCGCTGTCGTGGCCTTCACGAGGTTGTCGGTGAACGCCTTTCCACAGCAACGCCCGGTGATCTGCAGACCGTACATCACCTGGGAGCCGAACTTGCGTGTGCGCCCGATCCGGTCCACAAGCCCGAGCAAGATCCCGCCGTCGCGTTCCATGCCGATGCTGATCGGAGCGTTGGGCTTGATCGCCTGGTACAGCTTCGCCAGCTTTCGGAGGTCACCCACGGTCTGAACCCTGTCGCTGGTCCTGGGCAGGATGTCGATCGAGAAGGTGCCATGCGGTCCGAACGACTTGCTGGCCGAAAGCCGAACACAGTCGCCACCGATGGCGATCTGGTCCATCCCGTCTCTTCCGGTCCACACATAGACCCTGGGGAGACCCTTGACCATGCGGGCCTGAGTCATTGCTGTCCGGCCTCTACCTGTTCAGCCGGAACTCCGTTCACATACCCCCCGGTCGAACCGTACAACTCCCGACGAAGCGCAACGAGGAACTCATCTGGTGAAAGGTATCGGCTTGGTGACGTGATCACGGCCTTGCCCTCCGCACCTGCTCTGGTTGTCGCCTCGAACGCTTCTGTCAAACCCTCGATCGCCCCCGTGAGTTTCGGAATCAAATCCAGGATATCGGTCGGGTTGAATCCGGTGAGGTTCTCGAACGACCCCGCCATGTTCACCATGATCCCCTGTAGGTCGATGATCGTGCGAGCCAGTGGTTCTCCTACGGCTACCCGGAGATCCTCGATCGATCCTCTTGACACGTCCCCTTCTGGTACCGCTTTCCTGCCGGTTTCCAAGAAGTCGATCGGGCCATCGCCTTTCCACTCGGCTCGATTCGCAAGCGCTTGCAGCGCAGGGTCGTCGGGAAGCGCCCCGCCGCCCGCCCATGCGTTCACCTTGTTCTCGTCGGCGATGAACCCCGACAGCGCCCGAAGCTCGTGGGCCTTCAACTGTCCGCCGAACGCCCCCTCCAGCCCGCGGTAGATCGCGCCCTGTCCGAGCCCTTGCGCCGACATGAACTTCGCGATGTCCTTGACGTTCTGGGATCCCATCTCCCCCATCACGCCAGCGTCGAGACGCTCGCGCATGGTCATGTAGTCCGGGCCGCCCTTGCGACCGTAGCCCATCGCCCTCATCATGTAGGACTTCCACGGGCCGCCGCCAGAGAACGCACCGCTGAGCCGCTGCGTGAAGTCGAGCCCCTCCATGCCTTGGGATCTCGGGTCGTCCTTCCCGAACACCTGGCCAGGAAGGGCCATGGTGGTCATGGCCCCCTGTAGGCCCATGTCGCCAGCGAAGTCTGCTGAACTCGCGCCGAGCGCTGCCCAGTTCGAGCCGATCCGCCCGGTGCTCTTGAACTCGCTCTCACCAAGAGCCGAGAGCACCTGCATGTACTCGCCAAACCGGCCCTCTCCCATGCCAAGCCCAGCTGCCTGCGCACCAAGACCATGCATGGCCGCCCTGGTTGGCGCGTGTCCACCCATGAGGCGCTGCAACCGTCCGAGCCCGCCTACGGTCTGCGACGGATCGAGACCAAAGGTGCGAGCGAACCCCATGTACTGGTGCGCCGTTCCTCGGTTCAGGGTGTTCGTCTGGGCACCGAGCGTTTCCATCAGGGCTCCGCCCTCCGCTCTGGCAAACCCAAGCGCTCTGCCTACTCCAGTCACGTTCCCCTCGAACGTGGCGAACCTCTGGTTCAGAGTGACCATCACGCGGCTGAGTTCCATGTAGGTCTGAGCCGAGTTCAAGAAGAACCCGACACCAGACCCACCGAGCGCCATGCCGACAGTTGCCGCCGCCGCGGTCTTCACGAACGATCCGCCCTGTCTTTTGTCGGGATCAGGTGGCGGCCTTCCACTTCAATTATTTCTAGTGGTACGTTAGTTAATAG
>ERZ890953.535-NODE-535-length-21672-cov-9.562752_pt1 | contig 21672 bp, 17 predicted proteins | sample MGYA00521264_ERZ890953 | MGnify/ENA primary metagenome ERZ890953 (study PRJEB32303, sample SAMEA104408629) | aquatic metagenome | biome: Brackish water; feature: Chemocline; material: water | place: Baltic Sea | collected 2014-10-26T21:54:00 | depth 200 m ...
GACACCGACACCGACGCCGACGCCGACACCGACGCCGATGGTGACGTGGACAATCCGCCGGTCGAGCTCTGCTCGGAGCCCTGGGGTTGGGTGGACACGGAGCTGACCCTGACCCAGAGCGGCAAGGTCCTGACGGTCGATGCCCCCAGCGACGCCTTCTTGATGTACCCGCTGGAGGGTCAGGCCGACCTGTGCGAGCAGGACTGCAGCGCCCACTGGCTGGACGAGCTGTTCATCACCGACTCGAAGTCCCGGGAGACCCAGATCGAGCTCCCCCTGCGCATGGACGAGGACGACCTGTACTACGCCTACTTCCGCATGGACGTCCCCGAGGAGGCTGCGGGCACCACCGAGCACTGCTTCGTGGACACTAGCGCCGGCAAGTTCTGGCTCGAGATCCAGATCGGGCCGTGACGAGGCCAGGCTCGACGCCATCCACCCGCGCTGGGTGCGGTCGCCGCTGCTCACGGTGGGGTGGGCTGGCGGGTGCTCTGAACGCCGCGAGTCGCTCGCCGAACCGACGCTACAGATCCTCTCTCACCTCGGAGTTTCCATGGAAGAACGACCCTTCACCGATCCCAAGAGCGCCCCCACCCTCGACGCCCTTCACGAGACCCTCGGCCCTGCCGCCGCCTTCCTGGACGAGCTGCTGGTGCAGACCGCTGACTTCCGTCGAGCCTGGAGCCACTCGAAGCGGGGAGGCTGGCTGGACAAGGTTCACGACGGCAAGAAGGCGTTGTTCTACCTGATCCCGCTGCACGGGTCCTTCCGCTCGAGCATGGCGGTGCGCGACGCCGAGCGCGACACCCTGCTCGGCGAGCCCGCGCTGGCGGCGCTGCACGACCGACTCGCCGAGGCCAAGCGCTACAGCGAAGGGTGGGCGCTGGCCGTCGATGTGACCGACGCCGCCTCCTGGGCCGTGGTCCGCGCCCTGGTGGGCCGGCTGATCGCGCTGCGACGATGACATCGCGAGTGGAGCCTGGCAGCCCGGTGACCAGGAGATCTTCCAGCCGCGGCCGAAAGGACGAGCCCATGGACGAGCCCTGGCTGCCCAGGGGAGGCCCACGATGAAGCAGCCTGATCCGAGGGCAACCCCTGCCGGCCCTCGAGGCGGCTCTGGGGCCACGGTCGGCGCGGGCCCCAAGACCAACCCCCGGTAACGAGTGCGTAAACCCTGGGGCCCAGGTGAAAGCCCAGGAACCCTCCGCGCGTATAGGGTGTCCTGCTGACGGGCCGTGCCCGCGGAGCCCCATGTCCCCTCCCCGCCCCCTCGCCATCCGCATCGTCGTCGGCATCGGTCGGCTGCTGGGGAGGCTGCTGCGGGGCAGCGACCGGGCCGCGGGCGGCCTGGCGCGGGTGAGCGCGACGCTGGGCCAGGTGGCCCTGGTCTGCCTGGGTGTACACCTGGCCGCGGATCAGCTCGACGATCGGGCCCTGGCGGGGCTGACCGCACTGCAAGGCTGGCTGGACACCACCCTGGCGGGTCCCCTCGGCGGCGCGGCCGAGTCCATGGGCATGGGCTTCGACGCGCTGCTGTTCTGGGACGGGCTGCCCCTGTCCACCATGAGCGCCTGGCTGGCCCTGGTGGTGGAGTTGCTGGCTGCGGCGCTGCTCTGCTCCAGCTTCCTGCTCACCGGGCGCAAGCCCACGCTGAGCTGGTCGGCCTGGCGCAGCGCCCTGAGCATCCACGCCCTGGTCCTGCCCATCACCCTGGCCGGGGTGCTGCTGGCGGGGTCCTGGTCCATGGCCATGGCCGCCGAGGATCTGATGCCTGTCCACGTCGCCAGCCGCTGGGCCGCGGGCCTGCTGGGGCTGGCGGTGCTGCTGCGCTTCGGCCTGCCGGCCTGGGGCCGCGCGGTGGCCGTGCTCGAGCGCTCGGGCAAGCCCCGCCGCGACCTGCTGGTGGCCCTGGTGATGACCCCGGTGGGCCTGCTGGCTTGGATGCACGGGGTGCCCATCTGGGGGTGGCTGCCGTGAGGGGCTGGAGCGAGCTGCTGCTGCTGGGCGCGGTGTGTACCGCGTGCTGGTTCCGCACCCCCGTGGGTGGCCTGGCCCACAACGCGGTGGCCTGGCTGCGGGACGAGGAGGGCCGCGACCTGCTGTCCCACTTCGACACCCGCCTGCCCACGCGCATGGAGGAGACCCTGCGGCAAGCCCTGGTGGTGGCCGAGCCCGACCCCCAGGACCTACCCGAGGGCTGGAGCCCGGCCCTGCACCTGGCGGTCCAAGCCCACCTGGGCGAAGACGCCGCCAAGGCCATCGCCGCCATGGGCATGGACCAACCCGAGGATGCCCTGGAGACATGGGCCATCGGCGCCGAGCAGCGCGGCCGCGCCATCCGTCGCGCCGCCGCCGCGGGCGAGCCCCACCCCGAGCTGTTCGCGGCCCACCGCCGCTTCCTGCCCGCCGAGGCCGCCGCCAAGGCCGACGAGGCCGTGGGCGAGGTGCTGGCCCTGTCCACCGCCCTGGACCTCAGCTGGCCGGTGGACCCCTCTTGGCGAGTCTCCAGCCCCTTCGGCTGGCGAGAGCACCCCACCCTGAAGAGCCGGCGCTTCCACGAGGGCGTCGATCTGGCCACCCCCGTAGGGACCCGGGTGCAGGCGGCGGGAGACGGCAGCGTGGAGCGCGCCAGGGCAGACGGGGTCAACGGCAAGTACGTCAAGCTCGCCCACGGCCACGGCGTGACCACGGCCTACTGCCACGGCGACGCGTTCCACGTCAGCAAGGGCCAGAGGGTGCGCCGCGGCGAGGTGGTGATGCAGTCGGGCAACACCGGACGATCCTCAGGGCCTCACCTGCACTTCGGCCTGCGCATCGACGGCCACGCCGTGGACCCCGCCCTGCTGCGCAGCGCCAGCGGTGACTGGACCGCACCCAGCACCCCTCTCCGGCCCGTGGTCGCGCCCCAGCAGCCAGTACAGCCAGAGCCAGCTGCCGCCGAAGCGCCCGAGCCGGCCCCCGATGGGGCGGCCGCCTCCGAGACAGGGCCCGCAACGGATCCCACACCCGCGGAGCCCATCGAGGCACCCCAGCCCACGGCAGGCCCCGCCACCGCAGAGCCCATCGAGGCCCCCGAGCCCGCTGCGGAGCCCACCGCCCCCGAGTTCACCGAACCACCTCGGGCGGAGCCCCCACCCCTGGCTGTCCCCGAGATCAGCAGCTAGCGGTTTCCTGCTACCATCGCTCCATGTCCCCAACGCAGCACATCACCCTGCGCACCCGGGCCCTGCTCAAGCTGGACCCCGAGGAGTCCAGCGATCGCTGGCACGCCCTGTTCCTCGAGGCGGGGCTGCTCACCACGGTGCCTGAGAGCCAGCCCCCCGGCTCCCCCCTCGCCCTGCTGCAAGCAGCCCGGGATGGGCTGCTGGCCCTGCAGACCCTGGAGGGTGAGCTGCTCGAGGCCGCCGCGCCGGTGGGCGGCTTCGGCAACCATGCCCCCCTCTGGGCCTGGACAGCGGCGCTGTCCGTGCCTCTGGTGAGCTGGGTGATGACGAACCTGGGCGAGACCTCCGAGGAGATGCTGCAGGCCTTCGGCCTAGGGGTCTACACGGCCGCAGCCATCGCGGCGCTGGGCCTGGCCTGGGTGATCCAGCTCGAGCTCGGGGCCCGCAAGCGACGCTCTGAAGCCATCCGGTCCCTCGAGCTCCGCATCGCGCCCCTGGTGACGGCGCTGACTCCCTCGGCCCAGGCTGTGCTGTCCCGCTCCTTCGTGGCCCGCGCAGGTCCACGGCTGGTGGTCAGCACACCCCACCTGGCCTGGCTGCAGGCCTGCACCGCCGCCGCCAAGCGCGGGACCCGGGATCGCGCTCGGGCTTCCGTCGAGCTGGTCCAGCTCATCGCGGATCTGGAGGTCGCGGCTGCGGGAGTCCAGGCCGCCCTGCAGGCTCTTCGCATGGAGGCCCCGCCGCGCTGGGCCGACACGGGCCTGGCACCGGACCTGCGTCCCTACCGCGCGCGGCTGGCCCACCTCGGGATCACCCCCGACCCGCTGTGCCTGGCCCTGGACCAGGCCTGGGGCGTGGTCAGCCGCTGACCGTCACTCCTGGCCACGGCGCAGGATCAGCAGCACCGACCCGTGCTCCTCCAGATCGTGGCGCACCTCGAGCTCGAAGCCCAGGTCCCGGTAGTTGGCCGCCAGATCTTCGACGGTGGCGCCAGCCCGGGCTCCCAGCCACTGCAGCACCACCAGCCGCCCGCCGGGGGCCAGGGACCGACCCACGCCGCGCAGGAAGTCCACATGATGGGGCGGCGCCAACGGACGCACAAGGTGAAAGTCCAGGTGGGCCAGCAGGGCCAGGTCCACCGAGCCGGGCTCGAGGGGCAGGCCGTCCTGCTGCCCGAGGACGAGGGTGATGTTGCCGGGGTGGGGGAAGGCCGGATCCTGCAGGCGATCCCGCATGACCTCGAGCACCAGGGAATCGACATCCACCGCCTGGACAGACCCCGCGGGGCCGACCGACCGCGCCAGATCGAAGGTGAACCGCCCGATGCCACAGCCCACGTCGGCCACCCGCATCCCTGCCTCGAGGGGCAGCAGGGCCATGACCTGAGCGCGATCCTCGTGGCGCACCAGCTCGAGGGAGCGCAGCCGGGGGTCTTCGAAGGCGGAGGCCTGCGGCGGGAAGGCCAGCAGCCGCTCCACCGCCTCCTGATGGGGATCCACAGGCTCCGGCGCGGGCTGCGGCTCGGCGGTGCAGGCCAGCAGCAGGCCCAGCAGCAGGCCCAGCAGCGCGATCATTCCCCAGGCTTGGCGGGGGCGAGCCAGCCCAGCTGAGACAAGCCCCAGCGCTCGTCGAGGGCGGACGCCAGGGCTTCGGCGGGGCCAGGCGCAGCCTGCTCGGCCACCACGCCGGGCTGGGCGTAGGGGTCCGCCACCTGGGATGAGGGCGCCAGCAGCCAAGCCAGCAGCAGCTCCCGCAGCTGGACCTCGGGATCGGTTGCGGCCCCGGCAGCCTGCAGGTGGGCGCCGGACAGCAGCCGGACCTGATCCTCGAGCTGGGTGCGCAGCTGCTTGGCGAGCTCCGCCTCCACCCGCGCCTGCAGCTCGGCGTCGCTCTCGGGGAAAGCCAGGGGGTTGGCCTCGAGCCCGTGTTCTTCCACGGCGGGGCGTTCCTCGTCCCGGGTCTCTGCGCGGGCGGTGAGCTTGCGGGTGAGCTCCACGTTCCTGCCGCTGCCAGAGTGCAGCTCGAGGCTGAGCTCCCCCGTGCAGCTGCGCAGGTGGGACTGCACCGGGATCTCCACCCGCTCGATGGTGGGCCCGAAGATGGTCTCGGGCACCTGGGCCAGCCGGGCCTGGGCCTCCTCGACACCACGCTGGGCCTCGCTCTGGGCCTCACGGGAGCCCTCGAGCCCGGCGTCCAGCTCCACGATGCGGGCCGCGAGCCGCGCGACCGCGTCCAGCTGATCCTGCACGGGCGCCTGGCGCTCCTCGAGCTCGGCGCGGGCTCGCTCGAGCAGCTGCTCCTTCTCGGCGAGCTGCCCGGCCCGGGTGGGCACATGGCGGGCCAGCTCGCGCATCAGGTTGGTGGGCTTGGGGGCGGCATCCAGGGCGGCTCGGCGATCCTCGACCGCGCGGCGAGCCTGGCTGACCGCCTCGTTGGCCTGGGCTACGTCTCCAGCCCCCTGGCCAGCGGCCTCGAGGTCCGCCACGGCGGCATCGAGCTGGGCCTGGGCCCCGTCGACCTCGACCTGCAAGGCTGCGCGCTGATCCTGCAGCTGGGTGACCGACTCGCTGGCCCCCAGGGACTCGGCCAGGGCAGCCTGAGCGCCGGTGGCCTCGCCCTCGGCCCGGGCGAAGTCCTGGCGCACGCCCTCGAGGCTCAGCTCCACCGCCGCCAGGCCCTGGCGCATACCCTCGAGGCTGCGCTGCTCGGCCGCACGGGAAGCCAGGATCCGCTCCTCGCTCTTCACCGCCTCGCCCAGCGCCGCCTGGGCCTGATCGAGATCGGCCTTGGCCTGCTGCCAGGCGGGGTTCTCGTGGTCCCGCTCGGGGCCCGGGTACTCGTGCACCGCCACGGTCTGCTTGGCGCTCTGGTCCCAGCGGGGCTCGCCGAGGCGGATGCTGCCACCCACCGTCGCCCGGGGCGCTCCCGGGGCCCAGCGCACCGCGCTGTGCTGGAACAAGGCAGTGATGCGGCTGTCGAGCCGTGCCAGGGCGGCGCGATCGCTGGCCACCATCCGAGGCCCCAGCACCACGGCGTGGGCCCTGTCGAAGGCCTGGCGGTAGGCGTCCCGCTGCTGGCTGTGCTCAGAGCTAGCGCTCAAGCCCGCGGCCAGGGCCATGGAGACCCAGGCGGTGGCAGGCTGTCGACGGCGGGCGGCCGCGTTGGCCTGGTCCGCCAGGCTCTCGGCCCAGGCGCTGCGCACCTGGGCGAGCTCCTGCTCCACGGGTAGCCGATCTTCGAAGGCCGACAACCGGGCGTGGGCGGTGGCGTGGTCCTGGGCCACCACCAGCGCCTGGGCCTCGGAGGCCAGGGCGGCCTTGATGGCGTCGCGCAGGCGCGCCGTCTCGGGGTGTACGGGGAAGCGTTCTGCGAAGGGTACCCACGCGGTGTAGGCCTGCCCCACGGGGTCATCGTCGGCGTCGAGGGCCAGGTGCACGCTCTGGGCCAGCTCACCGACGATCTCTTCGCGCAGCAGGGCCACCTCGAGCTGGCGCGGCTGGATGCCCTCGGCCTGGTCCAGCAGGTCCAGGGCGGCGTCGGGCTGGCCGCCGGTGCGGGCCGCGCCGGCCTGCTCCACCAGCGAGGCCACGGCCTTGTCCATGGCCTGAGCCAGCCGGGCGTCCAGGGCCTTGTCGTCGGGGTTCTGGGCGGCGGCGGCGCGGTAGTGCTCCACGGCCTGGACCCACTCGCCCCGCTCGGCGGCGGCGTTGCCCTGGGCCAGATCACGCTTCCAGCCACAGCCAGAGGCCAAGAACAGGCCCAGCAGAGCCGGGATCAGCAGGCGCCGCATCAGGGCACCCCCACCACGGCGGTGGCCACGTCGTCGCCGCTGCGCAGCGCGATCCACGCCACGGAGTCGGCGGTGACGACGATGGCGCACTCGTCGATGGCGGCGAGCTCGGAGGCGATCAGATCGATGCCCCGGAGCGCGGGCACCGCCGCGTCTACGTCGTTCCACAGCAGCATGGCGTCCCCCCGGTTGTTGATGGCACAGGCGTAGGGGATGCCCGCGGGCGAGACCGACACATCCAGATCTTCCACGGGATTGGCGGTGGTGTCCCACTCCTCGATGGCCGTGCCCCCCGAGGTGTCCGAGCGGCTGAAGTAGAACCCGTTGCTGCTCGACAGGTCCACCAGGGAGGTCACACGCCAGCCGTGGGCGGTGCTGACCTCGATGTCCTTGATGATCCAGGTGTAGGACGAGGAGTGGTCGGCGACGATCTGGCCGCCGGAGAGCTCGTAGTAGTCCAGCCGCTGCCGGGCGGTGCTGCCCATGTAGAAGACATACGCGAGGTGATCGTACTCGCAGGTGTCGTGGTCATCCAGGCTGTCCAGCCCTTCGTCCTCGGCCACGGGGCTGGCCGTGCCCGCGACCACGCCTGCCGCGCTGATCTGCAGGGCCTGAATCCCGGCTCCGCTGTCGCCACAGCCCACGGCGGTGACATTGCCCACGCTGGACAACCCCAGCTGCAGCTGATCGAAGCCCACGGGCCAGGCGAAGCTGCTGTCGTAGCTGCCGTGGCCACCCGTGCCGGGGTTGACCGCGTCCAGCCGGATGCTGCGGTCACTGATGTCGACCCATGAAGATCCCGTGACCCACAGGGTGTCGTTGGCCACCAGATCGAAGCGGTTGAGCTGGGCCTGGTCGGAGCCCTGCCCAGTGGACCAGAAGTCCAGCTCGGCCCCCAAGGGGTCCTCGTCGTCGAAGACGCTGACGGCGACTGCATCGTAGATGGTGCCGCCGTCGTCCAGCTCCTCGGCGGCCCAGGCCAGGTAGACCGAGCCGCCGCCCTGGGCCAGGCGCGGGCCCTCGAGGTCCTGGGCCGAGCGGGTGTCGTGCAGCGCGAAGGAGAAAGCCTCGGGATCGCCGTCGCAGTCGCCGTCGTCGCTGTCTCCCAGGTGCTCGAGGCCCCCAGGGAAGACGGCGGGGTCGCCGTCGTCGCAGTCGGTGGCGTCGTCGACGTAGCCGCTGGGCTGGCTGCAGGCGGAGGTGGTGCTGTCCGGGTCTCCGTAGCCGTCGCCGTCGCCGTCGCCGTACCAGATCGCGGCGTCGAGGGCGTCGTCCTCGTCCACATCCTCGTCGCAGTCGTCGTCCACCCCGTTGCACAGCTCGTCGGCGTCGGGGTTGATGCCGGCGTCGCCGTCGTCGCAGTCGGAGGCATCCTCGACGTAGTCGCTGGGCATGACGCAGGCCTCGACGAACTGGGTGACGTCGCCGAAGCCGTCGCCGTCGCCGTCCAGGTAGTAGACCGCCGCATCCACCGCGTCGTCCTCGTCCGTCTCGTCGTCGCAGTCGTCGTCCACCCCGTTGCACAGCTCGTCCGCGCCGGGGCTGACGGTGGCGTCGCCGTCGTCGCAGTCGTCGCCGTCCTCGACCCAGCCCTGCTCAGGGGCGCAGGTCAGGGTCATGCCGCCGTCGTCGCCGAAGCCATCCCCGTCGCCGTCGGGGTACCAGGGGGCCAGCAGGTCGTCGTCCACGATGCCGCTGCAGTCGTCGTCCACGCCGTTGCAGATCTCGTCGGCCGCGGGGTGCACCGTGGGATCGCCGTCGTCACAGTCGTTGCCACCGTGCAGCTGGTCCTGGAAGCCGTCGCCGTCGGCGTCGGTCAGCACGGTGAAGCGCTCGTCCAGATCGTCGTCGGTGACCCAGATGCAGGCGGGAAGCCCGGCGGCCATCAGCACGCAAAAGAGGGTGCGCATACCGGCCTCCTAGAAGGTGAAGCCGACCCGGACACCGGGCGCGTCCTGGACGAAGAAGGAGACCCCGGCCGTGCCAGCGCCCGCGGCCAGCAAGGAGATGCCGGAGAGGGCCAAGGCGTGGTTGCGGGCCTGGATGCCCGCCAGGGCGGTGGGATCTTCCTCACGGAAGAAGGCGGACTGGGCGCCCGAGGCCAGCCCCAGCAGCACGCCGCCCACCACCACACCCGCGCCGCCGCCGATGAGCAAGGCGGTGCCGGCGGACCCACGCCCGCTGCTGGGGGGGGCCACGGAGCGCTGGCGGCGCTGGGCGTCGGGATCCACCACCCCCAGGGTGAGCTGGCGGGTCTCCATAGCGGCCACGCGGATCTCGCGGGCCTGCATGGGGCCGTCGTCTTCCTGCCACTGCAGCAGGTGGTGGCCCACCACCACGTCGACCGGTTGCCCCATGGTGACCTGGCGACCGTCGAGCCAGGCCCGAGCCGAGCCGCTGAGCAACAGGGAACCGCCAGACTCGTCCAGCAGCCGACGCTGCACCTGCTGGTAGAGCTGCTCCACGTCACCGCCATACACCGCGTCGATGGGCGTGGTGGGGGAGATGGCCACGGCGCGGGCGAAGGCCTGCTCCGCGTCGGTGGTCTCGCCGTTGAAGGCCGCCACCGCCCCGGCCAGCTGGAACAGGCCGGTGAGCATCACCGTGTTGACGGGCTGCTCCTGGCACTCGAGCTGGTGGATGGCCTGATCGGCCACCTCCTGGGCGCGGTCGATCTCCACCTCGGCCAGGGCCGCGGCGATGGAGTCCACGGCGTCCACCAGGTTCATGCAGTCCTGGGCATGGGCGATGGAGGGCAGGAGCAGCAGCCCCAGCCCCGCGAGAAGGCATCGCGTGTTCATTGCACGTCGCCTCGGGTGCTGTTGTAGGTCCAGATGGTCTTGCCGCCAGGCTGCACCACGATGGTCTGGCGCTGGGTGCGCTCGCCGTCGACGAACATCAGGGAGTGCTCGCCAGGGGTGACCTCGAGGGCCTTGGGGGTCTTGCCCACCAAGGCGCCGTCCAGGTAGACCATCAGCCCGTAGGGCACCGAGCCGAAGCGCACCTTGATGGGCGCCGTGGAGGCTGCGGGCTCGGGCTGAGCGGGCTCCAGGGCCGGGGGCTCGGGAAGGTGTGCAGCATCGGCCGTGGCCGTGACGGGTGCCGCGGGCGCAGGCTCGACGGTGCGCGCGGCGGAGGCCAAGGCGCGCTCGGCGACGGGGGCGGGCTGCGTAGGCTCGGGCTGTGTTGGCGCGGGCTCTGGCTCGCTCTGGGCCGGTTCGCCGTCGGGCTCGGCCTGGACCGGATCGCCAGGATCGCCGGCCGGAGCCTCCTCAGGGGGCGGCACCGGCTGGTAGGTGGCCACCACCGGGTCGAGCTGAGGCGCGGGCGGCGCCTGGACCACCGGCTCGGGGGCGGGTTGGTGGGCGCCGGGCCCCAGGATGAACCACCAGCCACCCACGAGCCCCAGGGCCACTGCCGCGGCCAGGCCCAGGGCCACCACGATGCCCAGCAGCCTGCGCTTGGTGGGGAGCAGCGCCTCTTCGGTGAGATCCAGCTCCAGCTCTTCGGGATCCTGCCGGGTGACCGCGGTGCCTTCCTCCCACAGGGTGTGGCCGCTCAGGTCGGCGTCGGGAGGATCGTCGGGGGTGGAGACCGTGGGCAGGACCTCGCGGGCCCAGATCTCCAGGGCCGGGCCGGGGACCAGGGCTTCGAGCTCGCGGCAGGTGTCGATCACGTGGCTGGCGCTGGGGCGATCCCCAGCGTCGAAGGCCAGCATGGACTCGATGAGCGCCACCGCCCGGTTCCACGCATCGCCCGGGAAGGCGCTCAGGTCCGCGGCCTCGAGGCGAGACTGCACCTGGTTGCCATGCACGTCGGCGGCTTCGCCGGCCCAGCCAAGGCGCTTGCGGGACAGGGCCTCGAAGGTCACCACACCCAGGGCGTAGACGTCGCTCGCGGGCGAGGCGCCCTTGCCCGCCATCAGCTCAGGGGACATGTAGCGCAGAGAGCCCAGCTGGTAGTTCTGGGTGTCGGCCTCGCGCTCCTGGTGCTCCGACCGGGCGATGCCGAAGTCCAGCACCTTGACCTCGCCATCGCTGGTGATGCGCACGTTGCCAGGCTTGATGTCCCGGTGCAGCACCCGCAGGGGCTCGCCCGTGACCGGCGAGGGCCGCGAGTAGGCGGCATGCAGCGCCGAGGCCACGTGTCGCACGATGGACAAGGCCACCGAGGGGGGCATGGCGGTGGCGCAGCGCTTGGGGTTGATGAGCCAGGAGAGGTTGACGCCAGGCACGTACTCCATGACCACGGCCGGCCGACCGGCGATGGTGATCAGGTCGTCGGCCCGCACGATGGCGGGGTGCCGCAGCATGCCCAGCAGGCGGGCCTCGTCGCGCAGCCGGCTGGCCACCTGCTCGTGGTCCTGGACATCCTCGCGCAGGACCTTGATGGCCACGGTCTTCACGAAGCCCGACGACGTGCTCATCTCGGCCAGGTACACCTCGCCAAAGCCTCCCTTTCCGATGCATCGGAGGAAGCGGAACCTGCGCGCGGAGCCTGTCTGGAGCCGGCCTGAGTCCAAGACGAAGTAGCCATTCTATGGGGTCAGTGGTTCGGCTAGCATGGTCCAGCGGGTATGCCCACGTCAACCGGGGAGGATTGGGGTGGGGAGCCCCTTGGCCCCCACGCTTGGCGAGCATCGCCCTGTGGTCCATCGCCAGGCCCCCCACAGGGCCCACCGGCAGCCAGCCGAGAGAGGTTCACAGGGGGTCGCCGTGCAGTGAGTGCTCAATGACCGCGGCCTCCCAGCCCCGGGCGATGTCCTTCAGCAGCGGCCCGCGCGCCTCGCTCACGGCCTCATCCACCGCAGCGTCTCCATCTTCCCGGCGCAGCTGGGCCAGGGCATGGATCAGGGCGCTGTACTCGGGGGGCGCGTCGCCGCCGGTGAAGGCCTCGCAGCGACACCAGGAGTCGGTGCGGTCCAGCAACTGGATGGCCCCGAGAGGGTAGCCGCCGCCCGCGATGGCCTGGGCCTCGGCGACGGCGGAGCGGCACAGGTGGTCCCGCAGCGCGTACTGGCTCAGCCAGGCCACGCCCAGGCCGAGCAGGACGAGGCACACCACGAGGAAATGCTTGGCGAGACGCATGGGATCTCCGCTGCGGCGTCGGCGCCGGGAGGCGACCCGAGTCTACCGCAGGACGCACAGCCTCGCTCCGACCGGCCCCCGCTGGCGCAGGGTCGAGGAGGGGTCGGCCGGTCAGCCCCCACCCGGGGGTGAGACGGGACCGTGAGAGAGAAGCCGGCGCAAGGAGGCCGTCCGCCCAGTGGCTCTTTCCCGTGCTACCCTGGCTCTCATCGCATCGCCCGCCCGGAGTCCCCATGCGCACCTCGAGCCCCTTCCTGCTCATCGCCCTCGCCCTCGCTTGCACCGACTACAACGTGCACGAGCTCGAGGATCCCATCAAGGGTGACTCCGACCCCGTGGTCCGCGACACCGAGCAGCCCCAGGACACCGAGCCGCCCCCCGACGAGGACTGCGAGGACCAGACCCTGCCCGCCTACGAGACCTCCACCGACGGCGACTGCGAGAACTAGGTCGAGACGGGCAGCTTCAACCCTGTGGTCAAGTGGAAGAAGTCCACCTGGTCGGTCGATGCCGGCAGCAACCAGGTGATGTCCCAGCCCATCGTGTGTCAGGTCACCGACGACGACGGTGACGGCGACATCGACACCGACGACACCCCCGACATCATCCTGGTGAGCTACGGCTCCGGCTCCTACAGCACCGGCGGCGTGCTGCGGGCCATGTCCGGGCTGGACGGCACCGAGATCTTCAACATCACCGGCGCGGGCATCCAGGGCACCGGCGGCGCCGCCTGCGGCGACATCGACGGCGACGGCATCGTCGAGATCATCGCGCTGACCCCGTCGAGCGCGGTGGCCTTCGAGCACACCGGCGCCATCAAGTGGACCTCGGGCAGCATCTCGGGCCACATCCACGGCACCTCCGACGTAGCCTCCATCACCGACATGGACGGTGACGGCGATGTGGAGATCATCGCGGGCCGAGCCATCATCGACAGCGGCGGCAACGTGGTGGGCAAGGGCTCCTACGGCTTCGGCGGCGTCAACGGCAACAACGTGGGCTCCTGCTCCTTCGCCGTGGACATCGACGGCGACGGCGTCCAGGAGGTGGTGGTGGGCAACGCCCTGTACCGCAAGGACGGCTCCGCCGTCTGGTACAACGGCCAGAGCGACGGCTACCCCGCGGTGGCCGACTTCGACGGCGACGGCGACGCCGAGATCGCGGTCAGCGGCAACGGCCAGATGCGGCTGCAGGACACCGACGGCACCGTCCTGTGGACCAAGAGCATCCCCGGCGCCAGCTCGAGCTACTACGGCGGCCCCCCCACCGTGGCCGACTACGACGGCGACGGCCTGCCCGAGATCGGCGTGGCATCGGGGTCCCAGTACTCGGTCTTCGACCCCGACGGCACCATCCTGTGGCAGCGGACCACCGACGACTCCTCCTCGGGCAACACCGGCTCGGCCGTGTTCGACTTCGAGGGCGACGGGGTGGCCGAGGCGGTCTACGCCGACCAGACCCGCCTGTGGGTGTTCAGCGGCGTGGACGGATCGGTCAAGCTCGAGAGCACCGAGCACTCGAACGGCACCTGGCTCGAGTACCCCACCATCGCCGACGTCGACGGCGACGGCCACGCCGAGATCGTGGTGGCCAACACCGCCCAGTACGGCAGCTACTCGGGGATCCATGTGTTCGGCGACGCCGACGACAGCTGGCGTCCGGGCCGCAAGATCTGGAACCAACACGCCTACAGCATCACCAACATCAACGACGACGGCACCATCCCCGCCGTGGCCGACCGCAACTGGTTGTCCTACAACAACTTCCGCTCTGGCGACATGACCGCCGGCGATGGCACCTCGGCCCCGGACCTCACCCTGGCCATGGGCGACATCTGCGAGATCGACTGTGACGAGAACCGCATCCTGCTCTGGCTGCACGCCGGCAACCAGGGCGCCGTGGACCTCACTGTGCCCGCCACCATCGAGGTCTACGCCCGCACCGGCGCCATCGACACCCTGCTCACCACCATCACCATGCCCCCCAGCATGCTGGTGGGGTGGTACGGCGAGTCCCGGCAGATCGAGCTGGCCGCCGCGGACGTCAACAGCATCGACTCCCTGGTGTTCGTGATCTCGAGCGATGATCTCGAGTGCGAAGAGCGCAACAACGACCTGATCTGGCCGGGGCCGTTCTGCGAGTAGAGCGCGGCGTTCAGTCCGCCAGCCCGAGATCGGCGATGGCGCGGCCCACGGCTTGGCCTGCCAGCGCGCAGCCGCGAGGGCTCATGTGGTTGGCGTCCAGGAACAGCTCGGCCGCAGGCAGACCGCTGCCCTGCACGGCGGCACAGGCAGGCGCGACCAGGGATCCTGGTGGGAGCTGATCGGCAGGGGCCAGGCAGGTGATCTGGTCGCCCTCCATGAAGGGGTAGTCCACGAACAGGACCTCGAAGCCCTCGCGGGCCCCCAGCTCCTGGATCAAGGCGTGGTTGCCCAGCCGCGGGCGCGGATCGTGGCGGCCCTGCTGGGGGTGCATGCCCTGGGGGGCGCTGGGGCGCAGACGGTCCAGGCCGAAGCGCAGGACCCAGATCAGCCGGCTGTGGAAGGTCAGGCGGTCCAGCAGCGAGCCGCCCAGGTGAGAGGAGCTGAGGTCGTCGCGCAGGCTGTCCTCGGGGTAGCAGTCCACGATGATCAGGTCGGGCTGGTAGTCCAGCAGGGTGAGCTCGATGAGCCGCTTGGCCTGCAGCGAGGTGTAGCCCGAGATGCCCGCGTTGATCAGCTGGAGCGTGCGGCCGGGGTCGGAGAGTCCTCGCAGGGTGGCCTCGGCCTGAGCCGGCCAGGACTCTTCGGCCTGCACCCCGGCCCCGTAGGTCTGGGAGTCGCCCAGGGCGAAGGCCCGCCAGGTGCCTGCGGGCTTTTCACGCTGGACGGGGCCGTAGCGGAAGCCCTGCTCGTTGATGCCCAGGAAGGGGTTGGGCAGGTCGTGGCGCACCCAGCCCAGCTGGGGGTGGAAGGCCATGGCGTCGTTGGCGATGTGGGCGGCCACCGCGTCGGCGGGAATGCTCACGTAGCCCACGCTGCGCAGCACGGGCCGGGCGGCCAGCTCGGCGGCGGCCAGGACCGCGCCGGTGACCACCCCGGCGTAGATCAGCTTGCGCCAGACGGGCAGCGCCATGGATGGCCTACGGCCTGGCCTGGGAGCAGATCACCCCGAGAGAGAAGGGGAAGACCAGCTCGAGATCGAAGGCCTGGGTGACCACGGCGAAGTGGCCGTCGATGCCGTCGGGCTGACAGAGGGGCTCCTGCAGGCGCGCCACCAGCTTCTGGCCCTGGGGTGGCAACCAGGCCAGGGTGGTGATGGCCTGGACCCGATCCGCGGGGAAGCCCTGGGCGGCCAGGCGCTCGGCGTACAGCCCGGTGAGGGGGCCGGCTTGGCCCGCCTCGAACCACACGACGCTGGCGACGCCCGTGGGTTGGTTGGGAGGGAAGATCACGTTCAGGCCGTCGATCCCCACAGGCACGGCCATGGGCGTGGCCTCGAGGCCGGCGCCGGGCTTCCAGCTGGGGTCGTGGTAGCCGCGGGACAGCAGCTGCACCTCGAGCATCTGGGCGTAGGCCTGAGTGCGGGTGACGGCGGAGCGGGCGTGGTCTGGCCAGGCCTCGGCTACGGCCAGCATCACCTCGGGGCCCTTCTCGGCGGCCTCGTCGAACATGGCGGTGATGCGGTTCTGCTCGGCCTCTTCGTAGCGCGGATGCTCCGGAAACTCGGACAGGAAGCGGGCCCAGACCTCGGCGGTTCCGACGGCCTCGGTCTCGCGGAAGGCCAGGGTCTCGAGCCAACGCACCGCATCGGCCAGGCGGGGGTGGGTGGGGTGGGCGGTCATGAAGGCCTTCCAGCCCTCGGTCGTGCCCTGGACCTCGGCCTCGGCCCAGATCAGGTCGTCGGTCACGGCCCGGGCCCGCGCGGCCTGGGGAGCGTCAGGGAAGCGCTCCAGGAACTCGGCCATGGCCGCTGAGCTGCCCTGGTCCACGTAGTGCTGGTAGAGCAGATCGCTGGCGGCCTGGCCGGCGGGGGTGTCGGAGAAGGCACCCCACAGGGCGGCCAGGGTGTCGAGGTCTCCAGCGGCGGTCTCGAGGCGCAGCTGCGCTGCGCGCGCGCGGGTCTCGGAGGCGGCGGCGGTGCCGCTCCAGCGGGAGAAGTGCACGTTGAGCTGTTCGAGGCTCAGCCCGCCAGGGTGGAGCTCCTCGGTCTGTCGCAGATCGGCGGTGGCGCAGGCCTCGACCTCGTCGTCGTACTGAAGGGCTCCCTTCTCCATCTGCTTCTCGCAGGCGCGCCAGGCCGCCTGGGCCTTGCCCGATGCGATCTGCGCCTCGAGCTTGGGACCTCGAGACTCGGCAGCGTGGACCGGCAGGGCCAGCGAGAGTGCGATCAGGAGCGGTGCGGTGCGAAGGCGAAACATGGAAGCTCCAGGCGATTCCCCTCCCCCCTATCGACTCGGTCCACGCTTGTCGGGTCGGGTGAGAGGGCTGCGAGAGGAACGCCCGCCCCCTCAACGCCAGGGGGGAAGCTCGTCGGGCAGCAGCAAGCGCTCGGCCTGAGCGCGGGCGTGGGCGAGGGTGGCGCCGTCGCCCGAGCCGTGCTGCAGCCGGACGGCCGCGGCCGCGTAGCCCAGACCGCGGCCATCCAGAGGGACCTTGGCCAGCAGCGCGTCGAGGCTGGCCGGCGAGCCCAGGTCGGCCTGAGGATCGAGCACCACCGCAGGGCTGACGCTCCCCATGCGCTCCAGGGAGCCGGCCAGCTCGAGGAGCTGAGCCGCCCCGTCGTGACCCAGAGCCTGGGCCGCCGCGGCCGCGAAGAGGGCCTGGGCGCTGGCGGAGGAGGAGATCATCTCCAGGTGGTCGTCCAGGGCCTGGCGGATCGCCGTGTCGTCGCCCGCGCCCAGCGCCAGGAACAGATCACCCTTGGCCAGCACCCAGGCGTCCTGCTCGGGATCCAGCTGCTCGAGCAGGGCCCGCGCCCTGGTCGCGTCGCCCGCGGCCATGCAGGCATCGAGCAAGGCGGGCGCGATCCCGGTGCCCAGCCCGTCGGGGTCTTCGGTCACGCCGCCCAGGCTGGTCTCGAGGGCCTCGAGGGCCTGGTCGAGGGAGGACTGACCCGAGCTCACCGCCAAGGTCGAGCGCAACCCCGCGAGCCCCAGGTCCAACCCCAGGCGGGCCTCGGCCTGGTCCAGCAGGGCGTTGGCCCCATCCAGCCAGCCCGGTGCTGCCTGCACCTGCAGCAGACGAACCCGGCTGCGCAGCACGTCGGCGAAGGCCGCGTCGTCGCTCTCGGCGTAGCGGGCGTAGGACTGGCTGGCCTGGCCGAGCTGGCCCTGTGCGGACTGGTGGTAGCCCAGCGCCAGGTGGGCATAGGCGAACTCGGGGTCCAGCGCGATAGCCTTGTGGAACAGGGCCTCGGCTTCGGGTGAGCCGTCGTCCAACAGCCTGCCCGCCAGGTACTGGTGCATGGCGGATCCGGGGTGCTCAGTGGCCAGCGCCGCGTACTCGTCGCGGACCGCCAGGGAGCTCTCGGAGCCCAAGCTGTTCTGGTAGAGGCGGTGGGCCTCCACGTCGTCGGGCCGACCCGCACGGGCCAGCTCGCCCACCGCCACGAGCTCGGGATCGCCCGGGGGCTTGATGGTGCTGGCCAGCGCCAGGGCTTCCCGGTCGCCCGGCTGCACCGCCAGGCGCGCGCGCAGCATGCGCCACGCATCGTCGGGCCCCACCATGGCCTGGGTGATGAACGCGGCCACGGAGAAGGAGACCTCGTCCTCGGCGTTGTAGATCACCTCATCGACGATGCTGCTGCCCTCCTTCACCGACTTGGACTCCGGCGGATCGCGCAGCAGATAGTCCACGTTGCCCACCCCCACGAAGGCCTGGCTACCCAGCAGATCGTCGTCCCGCGTGGAGCCGGGGCCGTAGACCACCCAGCTGCGCACCAGGGACGCACGGCTGGCGACGTTGTAGAGCAGCTCGTCGTCCCCCAGCAGATCGAGGTTGGCATCGGTCTGCTCGAGGGGCACGGCCCAGCCCTGGGGAGTGGCGGTGATGGGCACGACGCCCACCGGGTAGTTGCCCGCACGCACGACACGGTGGGGATCGAGGGAGTAGTGGTCATCGCCCACGGTGACCTCCACCGGCAGGTCGAAGCCGTTGTAGACCCACAGCTCGACGTGGGCCTTGTCCCAGGCCACCTGCGCGGCGATGGCCACTCCCGCCGCCACCGCCAGCCCCGCGAAGCCGAGACGCCAGAAGCGCGCGAAGGGCGGCAGCGGGGCCTTGGCGTAGAAGTTCCAGCTGTTGCCGCCAGCCTTGCGCACCACGTAGGCGGCCAGGGGGAAGACCGGCAGGAACACGAAGACGAACCACAAGGTCGCGATGTGAACGCCGTCTTCGTTGGGCTTGTAGTTGCCGTACAGCGTAGTCCCGATGCCATTGATCGTGTGCATCGTGGGGGCCTTGTCCAGCGGCTCGAGCCACAGGTACACGTCGTCCAGGTATTGCTGCTGCCGCCGCTTGCGCGCCGAGTTGAGCTCCTTGGGGACGTGGGCGCGCAGCGCCGACTGGGCCTTGCGGGCCTTGCCTGCTTCGAAGAGTCGGTGGACCTCGGCGGGGAACAGGCCAGAGTCGCCGGCCTCACGGCTGATGCGACGCAGGGGAGTCTCTTGGATCTTCTCGGGCATGGCCTCTCCACAGGGGCGAATGGACGACAACTCTCACAGTGGACTAACGCCCGCTGACCGGTGTCACACAAGCCTGATAGGCAGGTGTCACCAGCGTGCTACGCTGCAGCGCAGACTGAGGATGGAATGGGCCGCACACCGACCGAGCTGGACTCTACTCGCCAGCGACTGCTGCGCTGGATGCTCATGGGGCTGGCCCTGTGCGGGCTCCCCGCGTGGGCTCTGCACAGCATGGCCATGGCACAGCTCGAGATGTGGAGCAACCTGCTCCTCAGCAGCCTGGGCTACGCGCTGATCGTGGCCTGCGCCCTGCTGCCCAGGCAGGTCCCCTTCGGCCTCCGGGCTGCGACCCTCGAGATCGTGCTCTTCGCGCTGGCTGTGGCCACCCTGGTGCGCTTCGGGCTGGCAGGCAGTGGATCCGCTCTGCTGCTCACCGTGGCCGTGCTGGCCACCGTCCTGTTCGGGCTGCGATCGGGGCTGTTCTTCGGCCTGCTGTGCATGGGCAGCATGGCCCTGGTGGGCGTGGGCTTCGCCAGCGGCGTGTTCGAGCTGAGCCCGGACATCCCGACCAGTATGAACAACGCCCAGGCCTGGGCCGCGGTCACGGCCACCGTCAGCACCGCTTGCCTGGTGCTCGTGCTGGCGCCCGGGCTGCTGCAGCGCGACCTTCTGCGGACCCTCGAGGAGCGCCAGCAGGCGGCCAAGGCCCTGGTGGACGAGGCCAACACCAACGCCCAGCTCCTGATCGAGAAACAAGAGCTGGCCGATCAGCTGCACCAGGCCCAGAAGATGGAGGCGGTAGGCCAGCTGGCCGGCGGCATCGCCCACGACTTCAACAACGTGCTCACCGCCATCCGGGGCAACATGGAGCTGGCCCTGAACAGCCTGGACCCCTCCAGCCGGGCCGCCCTTCGGATCGAAGGCAGCCTGCACTCGGTCGACCGGGCCGCCGAGCTCACCGGCAGGCTGCTGGCCTTCAGCAGGCGCAAGGTGATGGCGATGGCGCCCACCTCGGTGCATGCCTGCCTGCTCGAGCTCGAGCCCATGCTCCACCGCCTCCTGGGCGAGGAGGTCATGCTCGAGACCCTCTACGGCGCCACCCAGGACGTCGTCCAGGCCGACGTCAGCCAGCTCCAGATGGTCCTGATGAACCTGGCCCTGAACGCCCGCGACGCCATGCCCGGCGGAGGCAGGCTGATCATCTCCACCGGCAACACCCCCCATGGGCCTGCTACCCACGCGCTCCCCATGCTGGCCATCCAGGTGCGGGACAGCGGCCACGGCATGGACGCGGACACCCGCGACAGGATCTTCGAGCCCTTCTTCACCACCAAAGAGGTGGGCCAGGGCACCGGGCTGGGGCTCACCATGGTCTTCACCATCGTCCAGCAGCACGGCGGCAAGATCCGGGTCCAGTCAGCCCCCGGCCAGGGCACCAGCTTCACCATCCTGCTGCACAGCTGCGGCGAACAACCCGCGGCCGAGCGGGGGCCCCGGCTGCCCCGGGCGCCGGCGGGGGGGGACGAGCGGGTGCTGCTGGTCGAGGACGATCCCATGGTGCTCGAGACCACCCAGGCCATGCTCGAGGAGCTCGGCTACCTGGTGGACTCGGCGGCCTGCCCCGACGAGGCCCTGGCCTTCGTCCACGGCTCCGACAGCCCTCCCGACCTGCTGCTGACCGACGTCGTGTTGCCAGGCATGAACGGCCGGGAGTTGGCCGAACACCTGCTGGCCTTCTACCCGAGCATGAAGGTCGTCTTCACCTCGGGCTACACCGAGGACGACATCCTGCGCCGGGGCGTCGCGTCCGAGAAGGTCCACTTTCTGCCCAAGCCCTTCTCCCCCATCCGCCTGGCCCGCATCCTCCGCGAGGCCTTGGACACCGACCTGGACGACTTCCCAGACATCACCGAGGAGGTGCCGCGGCACCGCGGGTAGCGCCTCAGGCCTCACCCTCGCCCCGGCAGGAAGAACGCCACCCCGGCCTGCAGCACCAGGTTGTTCTTCATCTCCAGCACCGTGCCCGAGATGGTCTCGATGTAGACCAGCGAGCGCGCCTCCACACGGACCGCCACGCTGGGCCCCAGCAGGATGCGGGCACCGCCGCCGTAGCGGGTGGTGGGGTGGAGCTGATGCTGCGTGGCGAGGGCCCGGGGATCGTCGGTGGACCCGATCACCTCGAGGTCATCCGCCGTGCGCACCACGCCCATGCCGAAGATCCCGAACAGATCGAAGTGGACGAGGCGGCGGGCCACCGCGAGCTTGCCATGCACCGGCGTGAAGGCGACGCTGCCGCCCCCGAACAGCGTGAGCCGCGACAGATCCGGTGCCACGTGGTTGTGCTCGATCAGCTCCGCCGTGATTGGCTTCCAGTCCGACTCCCCGAGGGTGGGCGAGAAGCCGATGTCCGCCTCGACGGCGAAGATGTCGGTGAGGTGGTAGCCCGCGTCGAGCCCCACCACGTAGCGCCGCAGGAAGGGGTCGTTGGCCACCCAGGCGCCATGGGGGACCAGCTCCAGGCGTCCCAGCTTCAGGTGTGCCTTGGGCTGGACCACCTTGATGGGGGTGGTGGCGGCTGTGGCAGGACCGTCCTCGGCTTCCTCCCACGCGAGCGCCGGCGGTGTCCAGGCCAGCAGACAGGACAACACGAACAAGACGAAGATGGAGCCCCCACGGGCCGAGCCGACGCACATGCACACCTCCTGGGGACAGATCGGTTCGCGACGAGCCGCCCCTGTTCGAGAGGTGTGTGTCACCGAGACGCTCGAGCCTTCACCAGAGCGTGGCAAGCGGACTCTCCGGCCCAGGATGCGTCATCCTCCCGCGGAGAGTCACCCCTGCGGGCCCCAGAGCGGACTCTCCGGCCCAGGATGCGCCATCCTCCCGCGGAGAGTCACCCCTGCGGGCCTCAAAGCGGACTCTCCGGCCCAGGATGCGTCATCCTCCCGCGGAGAGTCACCCCTGCGG
>ERZ890953.536-NODE-536-length-21656-cov-7.814546_pt1 | contig 21656 bp, 17 predicted proteins | sample MGYA00521264_ERZ890953 | MGnify/ENA primary metagenome ERZ890953 (study PRJEB32303, sample SAMEA104408629) | aquatic metagenome | biome: Brackish water; feature: Chemocline; material: water | place: Baltic Sea | collected 2014-10-26T21:54:00 | depth 200 m ...
CGTGCGGACGGCGCCTTTGGCGCCGCAGCACATCGCCAGCGCCGGCCTTTGGCGGCTTCAGCTGCTGTCGAACGTGCGGACGGCGCCTTTGGCGCCGACCATCGGCACCGACCTTCGGCGACTCTGTAGCCGTCGAGGTTCTGGATGCCGGCGGCTCAGCCCTGGTGCTGGCCCTGGGCCTGGCGTGCGGCTGCCCGGGCTTTGGCCTGGTCCTGCTCGGTCTGTTCGTCTTCGACCGCCTGCTCATCGGCCACCGGGCCGATGGCCGCAGCCTCGAGTCGGGCCATGAGCTCTGGGATCTGCTCGTCGGCGTTGCGCACGTTCAGCCCGATGCCCAGCACGGTGGCCATCAGCACCACACAGAGAAAGAGCGCCGCCATGGACGCGCTCGCCATGCCCGGGGCGCCTGCGACCACGCCCACCACGCCCACCAGCCCTGCCAGGATGCCGATGATGGTGGCGATGCGGAGCTGCAAGGTGACCCACACGGGGAGCCGTGCCTGCCCCTGCACCTGGGTACCGCCGGGGACCTCCGAGATCTCGCCCTTGGCCACGGCCTGCATCAGGGTCAGCCAGTCGCGCTTGTTGACGGCCACGGTGAAGCCGCGCTTGCTCACTCGACCTGCCAGGGGGCGGTCGGCGGGGACCAGCACGGTGCCCTGCACCGGGAGCGGGTGGAAGCGGGTCTGGGACTTCAGGCGCTCCGCCACCTGCTCGGGGCTGCCGGGAACGGTGAAGGAGAACTGCTGGGTCTTGGGCACATCATCACCAGGGTGGGGGTTCCGCTGGCCTATACGAGGCCGCACCGGGTCGCAATGCTGGCCTCCGCGGCCCTCAGGGGGTTCGGACCAGCATCCACAGGCAAGGTCGGGCGCCGTGGTCCCTGGTCTCGATGGCGAAGCCCTGGTCCCGAAGGGCTCGCACAGCGGCGGGGGGCGCCATCGCGGCGCCCGTGGGCGTGCAGCGTTCATCTCTCAGCAGGACCAGATCGCAGCTGCTGTTGTCCTGCCCATCGTCGGCGTCGTGTACGAGGCAGGGGTCGGTGGTGTGGCCCACGAGCACCTGGGCCGTGTCGTCGGCGCGGGGAGAGAAGCAGATCCGCCGGCCGGTGGGACAGCTCGACGGGTCGAGGCTCTGGCGGATCAGCTCGATCTCGCGCCCATCGGGGCCCTGGTCAGAGGGGCGCAGGACGGGAGGGTGGAAGGTCTGGAAGACCTGGGCGTGGTCGGGCAAGCGGTGGTGGGCGCTGGCCTGGGCATCCGCGGAGGAACCCGCTTCCCACTGACTCCAGACCACCCCCACCACCAGCGCGAGCCCCAGCCAGACCGGCGCCCGCAGCCTGGGCCAGCGCAGGCCCAGGGCGCGCAGCCCCAGGACCCCCGTCAGCAGCAGCGCCGGGTAGATCCCGGCGATGTAGTAGGGGTTCTTCTTGTAGATCACGCTGAGGACCGCGAGTGGCAGCGCGGCCCAGCCCAGCAGCTCGGCCCGGCCAGAGCCTCGCCAGCAGAACAAGCCCAGCCCGAAGAACATGGCGGCTCCGAGCACCGGGCCGAGGCCATACCAGAACAGCCAGCGGCCATAGGCACTCAGGGCGCTCAGCTGCCACCAGGTCGCCACGGTGCGGTAGGCCGGGCTGCTCATCTCCAGGCCGTAGTAGTCCAGGCTCATCCAGCGCCAGTACAGCAGCCAGGAGCCGGCCAGCACCAGCCACACGGCCCCGAAACCCAGCAAGGCGCTGCGCCAGCGCGGCAACACCTGGCCAGGGAGCGGTCCGCGCCCCAGGACCAGGCCCCGCGCCCAGGATCCCGCGCCCATACCGGCCACGGCCAAGGAAAAGAGCAAGTTGTCCGTCTTCATCTGGGTGAAGACCACCCCGGCGGTGGCGGCGATGGCGAAGCCCAGGGTCGGCAGCGGACGGCTGAGGCTGCGGGACGCCAGCAGGCAGTCCACGGCGGCCAGCAGCAGGAAGATCTGAGGCAGCTGGGGGGCCCAGCAGCGAGACATGGACGAGATCTCGGGGACCATGGCCAGCAGCAGGGCGGCGACGAGCCCTGCCCAGGAGGAGCCTAGCCGGCGCCCCACGTCCAGCAGCAGCAGCTGAGAGGCCGCCAGGAATCCGAGCGTCACCCACAGCACCGCGTCGGGCTCCCTCCCCAGCAGCAGCCAGCCGCCCAACCCGCTGAGGGAGAACAGGTCGAGGGGCTCGTGCCCGCCTGTCCGATGAGCCCACAGCTGCCCCATGCCGTGCAGGTGAATGGCTTCGTTGAGCCACCAGGTCATGCCCGAGGCCACCGAGGCTCCCACGCGCTGGTCCTGGGCGACCCAGCGCAGGTTCACGGCGAGCTGCCGTGCGATGCCCAGGACCAGGAGCAGCGCGGGCAGGGCGTCGAGGACCGGCTGCAGGCGCTGCCTGGTGAGGAAGCCGCGCCCGCTCGCTACCATCAGCTGCGCCCGCGCCCCACGGGCGCCGAGGCGGCGATGGGGTAGTGAAGCAGCCGGCAGTCGATGGGCCCGTTCTTGAGGGGATGCCGGGCGTTGGCCCGCAGGCCCACCTTCTTGGCCAGGGCGGGCTCGCCGCAGAAGATCCAGCAGTCCCAGCCCAGCAGGCGGCGGCGCATGGTGTCGCCTAGGGTGGCGTACAGCTCGTGCAGCTCGTTCACCTGCCCCAGGCGCACGCCGTAGGGCGGGTTGGTGATCATGACACCCGCGCCATCGGGCGCCTCGAGCGCCTCGAGGGGCTGGACCGCCAGGCCCACCCAGGCCTCGAGGCTGTAGCGCATCAGGTTCGACCGGGCGGCACCCAGGGAGGAGCCGGCGCGGTCGCGCCCCAGGATGGTGGGCGAGGAGGGCGGGTCGCGCAGCTGCTGGCGGGCCTGGTGCTGCAGGGCACGCCACAGGAAGGGGTCGTGCTGCTTCCAGGCGTCGAAGCCCCAGCGCTCGCGGTGCAGGCCCGGCGCCAGCCCCGCGGCCCACCCGGCGGCCTCGGACAGGAAGGTGGCCGAGCCGCACATGGGGTCCAGCAGGGCCCGCTGCTGCTGAGGCCAGCCGGTGATCCAGAGCAGGGCGGCGGCCAGGGTCTCGCGCAGGGGGGCGGGCCCGGTGGCTCGCCCGCGGCCGCGCAGGTGCAGGGGCTGTCCGCTGAGGTCCAGGGCCACGGTGGCGTGGTTGTTTCGCAGGTGGACGTTGATCTGCACGTCGGGTTGCTGCGGAGAGACGCTGGGCCGCCGTCCGGTCTCGGCCCGCAGGCGGTCGACGATGCCGTCCTTGGTCTTGAGTGCCCCGAAGCGGGCGTCGCGGATGATGCCGCTGCGGCCCAGGAAGTCCACCGCGATGGTGCTGTCCGGGTCGATGTGCTCGTGCCAGGGGATGCGCTTGACCGAGCGGAAGAGCTCGTCGGCGCTGCGCACCGGGAAGTGGGACAGCTCGAGCAGCACCCGGCTGGCGATGCGGGAGTGCAGGCACGCTCTGAGCCCAGCCTCGAGGCTGCCCTGGAACAACACCGCCGCGATCCCTGCCTTGGCGGGGATGCCGAGGCTGGACAGCTCGGCGCTGAGGGCCTCTTCGGCCCCCGGCGCTACGGTCGCGACAAAGCGGTAGTCTGCCAAGGTGGGGTGCGCTCGGAGCCCCTAAAGGGCTTCGAAGCGGCCTTGGAAGAAGCGCAGGCGGGCGGGCTCGTAGACCATCTTCAGGCCCTTGATCTCATCGCGCTTCTCGTACAGGCGGGCGATCCCGGCGGCCACTGCGGCCATGTGGTCGTTGGAGTACACCCGGCGGGGGATGGTGAGTCGCACGAGCTCGAGGGCCGGGCGGTAGTTCTCGCCGGTCTCGGGGTTGCGGCCCTTGGACACGTTGCCGCGCTCCATGGGGCGCACGCCGGTCTCGACGTAGATCTCGGCGGCCAGGCGCTGGGCCGGGTACTCGTCCTGGTCGATGTGGGGCAGGAAGGCCTTGGCGTCCACGAAGATGGCGTGGGAGCCCGAGGGGCGCACCACCGGCACCCCGGCTTCTTGCAGCAGCTCGCCCAGCAGGGCGGTGGCCTCGACCCGGGAGAAGATGTAGTTGTCGTCCAGCATCTCCTCGATGCCCTGGGCGATGGCGGCCAGGTCGCAGGAGGGCAGGCCACCGTCGGTGACGTTGCCCTCGTAGACCCGGAGCATCTCTTCGGCCTGCGCCTTCCACTGGGCGTTGTCCTTGAAGGCCAGGATGCCGCCCATGTTGACGATGAGGTCCTTCTTGCCGCTGATGGTGCAGCCGTCGCCGTAGGACATCATCTCGCGCAGGACCTCGCGGGCCGGCACCCCGTGGTACATGGGGTCGAACTTGGCGATCATGCAGGCGTTCTCCATGCAGCGGGTGCTGTCGAAGAACACGGGGATGCCGCGGGCCGAGCAGTAGGCGTAGACCTCCTTCATGTTGTCCATGGAGGCGGGCTGGCCACCGGCCAGGTTGACGCTGTGCTCGAAGCTGATGTAGGCGACCTTGTCGGCGCCGTGGGCGTCCACGATGGCCTCGAGCTTGCCCATGTCGATGTTGCCCTTCCAGGGGAACTCGCTGGTGGGGTCGTGGGCTTCGTCCACGATGACGTCGGCGAAGATGCCACCGGCCATCTCCTGGTGGAGCTTGGTGGTGGTGAAGTACATGTTGCCTGGCACCCACTGGCCGGGCTGGATGTGGCACTGGGACAGGATGTGCTCGGCCGCGCGGCCCTGGTGGGTGGGGATGATGTGCTCGTAGCCGAAGGCGTCCTGGAGCAGCTCCACCAGCAGGTGGTACTCCTCGCTCGAGGAGGCCGTGGGGGGGGCCCGCAGGAAGTCCGCCCACTGGTCGGTGGACATGGCGGCGGTGCCGGAGTCGGTGAGGAAGTCGATGGTGACGTCGGCGGAGCGCAGCAGGAAGGTGTTGTAGCCGGCCTCTTCCACCGCGCGGCGGCGCTCGTCCTTGCTGTGCTCGCCCACGTACTCGATGACCGAGATCACGTAGGGGAAGCCCGCGTAGTCCCACTCTTCGAGCTCAGGGAAGATCCAGCGGTAGCGCATCTCGTCGCGCCAGGCGCCCACGTTGAGGGTGGCCAGGCCGTTGATGTACTGGCGCTGGGCGTACAGTCCGCAGATGGCGTCGGCGATCTGCTCGAGCTGCTCGTTGGTCATGCCCAGGCGAGGGATCTGGACGGGGACCAGCTGGTCGCGGCCTACCCGGCCAGGGGCCACGGCGCGGATGCCAGAGCAGAGATACAGCGCGGCACTGAAGGTGTCCTGCTGGTTCTCGCTGAGGTGGGGCAGGAAGGCGTCGGCCTGGATGTAGGCGCCGTCGCAGCCGGCCACGAAGGGCACGTCTCCGTCCCGGAGGATCTCGTGGAAGCTGTGGACCTGGTGGAGAACCCAGTCGGCCTGGCTCTGGTTGACCATCTCTCGCAGGCCGATGGCGAAGGCCTCCATGGTGCGGCCGGTCATGCCGCCGTAGGTGTGCAGCCCCTCGAAGACCACCACCTCGTTCATGAACTTCTCGTAGGTCTCGGGGCAGTTGGTGGCCAGCAGGCCGCCCACCTGGCAGCGGGCGTCCTGGGCGGCGTCCACGGCCAGCACGTCGGCCAGGGCAGCCATGGCGCCGATGATCTCGGACAGGGAGCGGTCGGCCTGGCCGGCCTCGTGCTGCTGGATGGCCCAGGCGTTCTCGACGACGCGGGAGGCGTCCAGCACCAGGCGCACGCCGTGCTTGTGGGCGAGGGCCTGGACAGCCTGGAGGTTGGCCAGGCTGATGGGGTGGCAGCCGTCGGCGAAGGTCTCGAGCCAGAGCAGGGGCACGCCGGTCTGCATCAGGGTGTCGAGGGCCTCGAGGTCCAGGTCGCCGCTGAAGAAGTCGGGTTCGATGGCGCGTAGGTTGACGGCGCGGATCTGCCGGGGCTCGAGCACGTCGCTGATGGCCACGGCGTTGGTGGGCAGGGTGGAGCCGCCGGGCACCAGCGTGGCCACCACCAGCTTGATGGCTCCCAGCAGGTTGTGGGTGGGGCAGAGCTCGGACTTGCCGAACAGCTCGGCCACGGAGGCCTTCAGGGTCTCGAAGTTGCGAGCCCCGGCGTAGGCTTCGTCGCCGATGAACAGGCCAGCGACCTGTTCCTGGGACATGGCGCCCATGCCCAGGCTGGCCATGTCGAAGGTGACCTGGTTGGGGGTCAGGTGGAAGATGGCGAAGCGCGAGTCCTGCAGGTGGCGCTTGCGCTCTTCGGCGCCGGGAAAGGCGATGTTCCGGATGGTCTTGAACTTGTGCGGCTCGTGGACGGGTGCGCTCATGGGGCTATCCTTCGAACAGTAAAGCTTGAAAGCGAGATCTGGACAAATCGCCGAAGGCGAGAGGCCGGCAACATAACCTGTTGGGCTGCCCGGGTGCCTGTGCGGGGTCAGTCAAGCCTCGAGGTGTCCAGCGCGGCCCGCGCACTCTCTCGGGCTCTCTGCGTCCGGCCGGAGGTTGGCTGCTGCCTGGCGATCTCGAGCGCGCCCGCCGCGGCGGTGTCGCTTTCTGGGCTGCGGGCCGCCATGACCAGGAAGAGTATGACGAGGCGCATCACAGGCTCGGTCGTGGTGGGGTGCTTTCCAGTTATCGAGCACCCTCCCCAGGAGCGAGGTGTTGCCATGTCCTTCGAGCCTCAGCGGTGGATCGGTGTCCTGCTGCATACCTGCGATCAGGGTGAGCCCCTGCCGCCCGAAGCCCGCCCGGTGGGCCGCGCGGCTCTCGAGCTGCGCGGCGAAGGCATCGGCGTGGTCTTCGGGGACCAGGTCGTCGATGGACGCATGACCGGCCTCTGTGCGTGCCCGGGCGCCTGGGAGGCCGTGGCCGACGTGCCCGTGTTCGCACTGCACGACCGCTACTCCTCCCAGACCCACCCCGAGGCTTTCCAGGCCGTCCTGGACAGCGCGGGGGCGGTGCCAGTAGGCAATCCCGCAGAGCTCACCCAGCTGTGCCGGGACAAGCTGGCCTGCCAGCGCCACCTCGAGGGCCACGGCTACGCCATGCCCGAGGTCGAGGCCGATCCGGCTCGCTTCGCTGCCGTCCTCGACCGCTGGGGATCAGGCTTCCTCAAGCCCCGCTACGGTGCCCTGGGCCGCGGTGTGAGGCGGGTCGTCCCCGGCGACGATCTACCCGACGAGGGTGAAGGCGCCGTGCTCGGCGTCGTCGAGCCGCTCTTCCTGCAGCGCGCCGTCCGCCCACCCGCTGGCTGGGCGGGCTGGAGCCTGCGGGTGCTGGTGCAGCGGATGCCCGATGGCGACTGGACCGTGGCCACCCGGGTGCTCCGGCGCAGCCGCAAGGACCCGGTGGTCAACGTGGCCCGCGGGGCCGACGTGCGGCCCGCCGAGGAGGTGCTGGCGGCCGACAGCCTGCGCGCCCTGGACCGCCTGTGTGTGGAGGTGGCTTGGGCCATGGCAGACCATCCCTGGGGCCGCTGGGCCGTGGAGATGGGAGTGGACGCCGTGGTGGACCACCGGGGCGGCTTCCACGTCATCGAGGTCAACTCACGCCCTCGCGGGCGCCTGCAGACCCTGGCCGAGAAGGACCCCACGCGCTGGGCCGACGCCCACGTCGAGGTCTGCGCACGTCCCCTGCGCTACCTGGCTCAGCTCTCGCGCTGATCCGTCGCGGGGATCGATAGAGTGTTCCCCATCGTGGGAACAGGCAGGTGCGCTGGGGCGTTGCCCTGGCGTTGGGTCCAGGACGGCTGAGGAGCCTAGCGACCTTCGTTCTCACGTTCGTGACGTTAGAGGTCCCCATGCGCATCGTCCTCCCCCTGCTGCTGCTCTGCTCCTGCGGTGGAGCACACGCCCCCAACCAGGCTCGGCTCGACGCCCTCGGCGAGGCGCCGCCCCGGCTGCCCTCGCCCGAGGCCAGCCTCTACGCCGTCCACCTGAGCACGCCGGGGGATCCCTTGGTGGCCTCGGTGGTGGGCGAGCTGCCATGGGAAGAGTCCCTGTCGGGCGCGGCGGGGGCCCTGGGGGTCGCGGTCGCGGGCGGGCAGCCCGCCGATGCCTGGAGCTTGCGCTGGGCGGCCTTGCGGGCTGGCTATCCTTACCCGATCCAGGAGTTCAGCTTCGAGCTGGTCCCCGAGGGCCAGGTGGGCGAGCGAGTGATCGACAGCCTGGTGCGCGCCCTTCAGCCCGGGGATCACGTGGGCCTGGCCCGGGTGCGGGGTGGTCAGGGCGACTACTGGGTGGGTGTGATCGGGCGCCCGCTGCTGCTCCTCGAGGCGGTGCCGCGGGCGGTGCCCCTGGGGGGCGTGCTGTCCCTGTCCGGCTTGGACGCTGCCACGTCGGGTGGCCTGAAGCTCAGCCTGGTCTCCCCCAGCGGCCGCCTCGAGCAGGGCGACCTGTGGCAGGGCCGCAGCGTCACCCTCGAGGAGCAGGGGGAGCACTGGGTCGAGGTCCGCGCCTCCAGCGGTCTGGTCGCGTCCTTCCCGGTCTACGCCAACTTCATGGAGCCCGCCGCCCCTCCGCTGGCCGAAGCTCACCACGCGGCGACGGATCCAGAGTCCTTCGATCTGGCCGCCTGGGAGCTGCTCGACATCGTGCGCGCGCGCTTCGGCTGGGAAGCCCCCCAGGGCGATCCCATCCTCGGGGTCGTGGCCAAGGCCCACCTGAACGATCGCATGGGCCACGACGGGCCGCGCAGCGGTGAGTTTCGGGGTGAGCCCGGCAGCTGCCGCGCCAGCCTTAGCTGCGGCCTGCTCGCTGGCGCCGGCGTCGAGACCTGCTTTCACGGCTGGTTGGTCGATCCCCAGGCGCGCTCCGCCCTGGTCGATCCTCGCTGCACGGTGGCCGGCATGGCCGCTGATGCCCGGGGCGATCGGCTGTGGCTGCAGCTGGAGCTGGGGCAGGAGTGATGGCGGGTCTGCGGGTCCTGCTCACCGTCGCCGTCGCCCTGGCGGCCGCGGGCTGCCAACATCGGGCTCCTGGCGCCATCGAGACCCGCCCACCCCAGGTCCGTTACCGCATCGGCGAGCCCAACGATCAGGCCGGGTTGTGGCTGCTCGAGCAGCTGCCTGACGCCCGCTGGGACCCCGCGCTGCTCGCGGCCGCGCGGGAGCTCAGTGGGGCCGCCTCGGATCCGGGCGCCAGGATCACGCCCACGGCTGCGCAGCTGGCCACCGCGCGGGCCGGGTTCCCCGGCGACGCCCGCTTCGCTCGCCTCTACAACGGCGGCGCCTTCCCCTGGGAGCTGCTGGACGGCGCCCGCATGGCCTCGGACAGCGCCCCCAGCCTGGACGTGGCCCTGGCCAGTCGGCGCTTCGCCGATGGTACGGTGTTGTGGGTGATGGGCGTGGCGCCCCACTGGGGCGAGCTCGACCCCTACCCCCGGGATCTGGGCCTTGACGAGCCTGTGGCCATCCAGGTCGAGGTGCCTGGCGCTCGGGAGCTCCAGCTCTTCGTGGCTCCTCCCGCGGGCCCCGTGATCTCCCTGGGCATGAGCTCCGGCGTGGCCCGCTGGGTGGATCTCTTCCACCTGCCCGGCCCCTACCTGCTCGAGGTCGTGGACATCGGTCGGGATCGCAGCCGGGTGGTCTTCGACATGGTGGTCTTCGTGGACCACCCGCCCGACGCCATGCAGCCCTTGCCCACGGGCATCGATCCCCCCGATCCGGTCCAGGCCACCGCCTGGCTCTACCAGGCCCTCAACGAACGGCGCAGCCAGGCCGGGCTGCACCCGGTCCAGCCCTTCGAGCCCTTCGAGCCCCTGGTCCGTGAGCACTCGGCCTTGATGGCCTCGAGCGGCGTGCTGGCTCACGTCATCCCCGGGATAGCCCAGGGGGTGGGCGCGCGCGCCTGGGAGACCTTCCACCCCCGCGCCGAGCACTACGAAGACGTGGCGGCGGCGTTCACCCCTCAGGAAGCCTTCGATCTGGTCTGGAGCTCCCCCGGTCACCGCCGCAACCTGCTGTGTGAGCCTTGCACCCACGCCGCCATCGGTGTGGCCCTCGAGCCCACCGTCGAGGGGCCGCCCCGTCTGTTCGTCACCTGGGAGCTGCTGGCCTTCGCCGCGGGTGTGCCCCAGGCCCTGCCCGAGCACAAGCGCAGGTAGGCCTCCTGGGTCTGGGGCCCCTCCGCGCGATGCAGGTCTGGGCGGGCGCCTTCGCGGCGACGGCCCGTCAGTCCCCCAGCAGCGGGTACAGATCTTCCACCCAGGTGGTGTGGCCGATCAGCCGCTCGGTGGGCCAGGCGATGTCCCAGACCAGCTCACCGCTGGGGGTGATCTCCTTGACCCTGGGGGTGGTGCCGTAGTTGTGCAGGGTGTTGCCCCCGGGCAGCCGCTGGGCTTCACCCCCAAGCCCCGCCATCACGCCCAGGCCCTCGCCGTAGCTCCAGACCTGGCGGAGCGACCGGGCGTCGTCGTCCAGGGTGTACTCGCGCACCACGCCCTCGTCCGAGTGGTCGCTGACGTGGGAGGACAGCAGCAGGGTGCCCGCGTCGGTGAAGCCCACCCCGTGCTGCAGCCAGAAGCCCGACTCCGGTGGGTCGAAGCTCCAGGCCTGCTCGTGCTGCCCGAAGACCCGGAGGGTCTCGCCGGTGACGTGGTCCAGGTGCACCACCAGATCCTCGAGGGCGAGGGACACCAGGAAGCTGTCGTCGGCCTCGCGCCAGGACACCGTGTTGCCCAGGCAGCTGCCCTCCGTGCCCAGATCGGCGAAGAAGTCCAGGCAGCTCCACACCACCCGCCAGCTGCCGTCGTCCTCGAGGACCCGCAGCTGGCCCTCGCCCTCGCCGGGCATGCCCCACCAGGCGATGCGCCCGTCGGGCAGCTCCATCCAGGGGTGGTTGGCGTCGGGCAGCTCGCGGCTCTCCACCACCGTGCCGTCCAGCCGCACCCGGTGCAGCATCGAGGGCTTGTCGAAGTCCCACAGGGACCAGAAGGTGGTCTCGTCCACCAGGATGCTCGCCCCGTCCTGGGCTGGGCGGACCTGCATGGTGAAGTGCTGGTCGGGGGTCTCCTTGGCCCAGACCACCCGACCGCGCCGGTCCAGGATGAAGGTCCAGAACACGCCGGTCTGCCAGCCGGGCATGGTGGTGTTCATGCTGCCCAGCAGCCAGCTGCCCGTGGGCTCCCAGCGCGCCGGATCCGATGTCAGCAGATCGGGCTGGAGCACCTGGGTGGGCACGGGGTCGGTGTGGGCCGCCAGCGCTTGGCTGCGCTGCACGACCGCGTCGGCGTCCACCACCACCCGCAGCTGCAGCTTGGTGTCGTAGGGGATGCCCAGCAGCAGCTGCTCGCACGGGCCTACTTCCCGCAGCGCGGTGGGTGTGGACAGCCACCGATCCCCGTCGAAGCGGTACTCCACGCGGCTGTCGCCGTAGACCTCCTGGAGCCAGCTCACGCGCACGACGGAGCCGATCTCTTCGTGCAGCTCCCACTCGACCTGGCTCACCCAGGGGCCGTCGAGGGGGGCGGGGCCGGTCTCCCCGTGGGGGTGGCAGGCCGCCAGCAGCAGCAGAGCGGGGATGCATCGCAGGAGGAGGTGCATGAGCGCACGATAACGTGGTACCCAAGCCTCCAGGCAATTTGCTACGCTCTGCGCCGTAGTCCCCACGGAGGTTCACCATGGGCAAGCTGGACGAACTCGAGGAAGAGCTGGCGCGCAAGAAGGCCGAGGTGGAGCGCCGCGCGGCCCTCGAGGCCGGCAAGGTTGCGGTCAAGACCGCTTGGAAGGGCCTGGTGGCCGCTGTCAGCGGCGTGGCCGACGGGATGCTGAGCTCCGCCGAGAAGGATCTGGAGGATGCCCGCGCCGCCCGCGGCAAGGCCCCGCCAGGGGGGGAGATCCTCGACGACGAGGTCGATGACTACACCGCCTCGAGCCGCGCTCTGGACAACGTGCGGGGTGAGATCGGCGTGGACAGCGCCCAGCCCAGCGCCCGAGACAGGCGCCTGGCCCGCGAAGCCCGCGCCAAGGCCGAGCTCGCCGCCATGAAGAGCGCCCTGGGCGAGGGGGGCGAGCGCCCTGCTGACCAGCCCAGCGGCCTGGACGAGCCTGTCATCGAGGCCCACTACGAGGGCCCTGGGGCCCGCGCCCTGCGGGAGCGGCGAGAGCGCGAGCTGCGCGCCCAGCGTGAGCTGGACGCCATGAAGGAGCTGGCGGCCCAGCCCGAGGAACGCACCCCGGTCAAGCGCACGCTGTAGCTCTCCCCTCAGGCGCGCCGTCTGAGCTCCACCAGCCTCCCCAGCCGCCGCCACAGGGGCACGCCGCCCAGCAGCAGGGTGACGACCTGGTGGGTGGCCCAGAGCATGGCGGCGGTGGCCAGGGCGGGCGCGGTGGGGACGCCGAAGCTGGCCAGCACCAGCACCGTGGAGGCGGCCTGGCCAGCGCCCAGGGTCTGGGGCAAGACGGTGGCGGCCAGGGAACCGGCGGCCTGGAGCATGCCAGCCGCCAGCAGCGCGGGAGCCACGTCCAGCCCCATGGCGCGGAACAGCACCAGCATGGAAGCCAAGAAGAAGACCACCTGGACAAACGCCAGGGCGCCGTTCCATGCCAGGGTGCTCAGCCCCAGGCCTCGTCCTGCGTCGGCCAGCCGCGCGAGCAGGCCCGCGGGTGGGGCCTCCGCCTTGGGAGCGGCGCGGCGATGCAGCTGCCGCAGCGCGAGCACCAGGGCGGCCGCGCCCATGGTGACCGCGGCGGTGATCAAGGCCAGGTCCCGCAGGGCTGTGCCGAGATCGATCTCCGCGACCCCCGCGGCCCAGGCGGCGCCCTGGATCAGCAGCAGGAGCATGAGCACCACCCCGAAGACCAGAGCCTCGAGCACGGAGGCCACGCCCACAGCCGTCACCGCGGCGGCGGTGCTGACCCCGCACTCGGCCCGCAGCAGGGCCACGGCGAGCACATCTCCCCCGCGCAGGGGCACCAGGGTGTTGGCCAGCCCCGCGGTGAAGCCCACCCCGAGCACCCGTCCTACGGGGGGCGTCCCCCATGGGCGCAGCGCCAGCCACAGGCGCAGCTCGTGCAGCGCCACCGCGACGGCCCGCACCGGCAGCACCAGCACCAGCCACACCGGGTCGACCATGGCCATGGCGTCGCGGAGCCGATCCAGCTCGGCATGCCGCACCAGCAGAAGGATCACCAGGCCGGACCCCAGCAGCTGGAGCAGCAGGCTCGGCCAGCGGCGGTGTGACGCAGCGCTCATCGCTCCTCCGGCCCTGGGTAGGGGAGGCCCTGGCGGCTGGCCCGCGAGCGCTGCAGCCGCCGGGTCGGGGTACCCCGCGCGCGCAGGCTGCCCGGCTGGTCGGCGCGGAGCTCCAGGGCTCGGATCATGGGCGCGGGTCTCGCTCGCTGTCCACCAGCGGCGCCCCGGGGCCCAGCTGGAAGTGCAGGCTGGCGTCGGTGGCGAGCTGAGCGTGGGTGAGGGTGCCGCCCTCGATGGCTTCGCCGTCGAGGGTGGCCCCCAGCCAGGTTCCCCGGGAGATCCACCCTGCGCCGCTGGCGTCGATGTTCAGGACGCCTCCCATGGTGTCCACCTGGGCGTGACGAAACACGGGGGGGCCCAGGGCGTAGGTGGTGGTGCCGGCGATGGGGTAGACGCCCAGGGCGGACAGCACATACCAGGCGCTCAGGGTGCCGCCGTCGTCGTTGCCGTCCACGCCGTCGGCGCCAGTGCCGTAGCGGGTCTCGCGCACCCACTGCACCCAGGGGGCCCCCCGGCCGGGTTGGTCCAGCAGCGCGTAGAGGTAGGGGGCGTGGATGTCGGGCTCGTTGCCGTGCCAGTAGTACAGCTCCGGCCAGATGGTCTCTTCCTCCTCGGTGGACAGGGCGAAGAACTCGTCCAAGCGCTCGAGGATGGCGTCGTGACCCCCGAAGCGGTCGGCCAGGCGATCGGCATCCTGGGGGGCCAGCCAGAGGTACTGCCAGGCGTTGCCCTCGGTGTACTCGTCCTGCCAGGCCAGCTCGCTGAAGTCCTCGAGGGGCTCCATGGCGCCGTCCCGGTCCCGGGCCCGGAAGAAGCGGGTCTCGGGGTCCCACAGGTTGAGGTAGTAGCGGGAGCGGTCACCGTAGCGGGCGGCGTCGTCGTCGTAGCCCAGGGACGCGGCCCAGGTGGCCATGGCGTGGTCGGCCCAGGTGTACTCCATGGTCCGGGCCACGCCGCCGCTGTGTTCGTCAGCGGCCACCCAGCCCAGCCCCAGGTAGCTGTCGATGCCCGAGCGCCCGCCGGACAGGGCCGTGTCGGGCCGCGGGTTGTCGGCGCAAAGCTTGGCGGCGGTCCAGGCCGAGTCTACGTCGAAGTCGGTGATGCCCTTGATCCATGTGTCGGTGAGCACGATGTCGGCAGGGTCGCCGATCATGCTTCCCGAGTCGCCGTGGCCGCAGGGCCAGCGGGGAAGGCAGCCGCCGCTCTGCTGCGCCATGCGCACCAGGGAGCTGGCGAAGTGCCGGGCGTAGTCCGGGTAGGCCAGGTCCACCAGGGGGTGCACGGTGCGGTAGGTGTCCCAGAAGCTCATGTCCGAGTAGAACGGCTCGTCGGGCTCGACGTGGACCTGGGCGTCGAAGCCGATGTAGCTGCCGTCCGCGTCGGAGCGCAGGCTGGGCATCAGCATGGACCGGTACAGTGAGCTGTAGAAGATGGTCAGCTCGCGAGCGGTGCCGTCGGTGACACGGATGCGTCCCAGCATGTCGCGCCACTCGTCTTCGGTCTGGGCTCGCAGGCCTTCGAGATCCAGGCCGTCGGCCTCGGCCACCCAGTTGGCCTGGGCGTTTTCGTCCGAGACATAGGAGATGCCCACCCGCACGGTGACCGTGGTGCCTCCACTCTGGGGCTCGAAGCCCAGCCAGCCGCCGAGATCCTGGCCCACGGCGTCCGTACTGTCCGCTTCGGGCGCGGCGTCGGCCCAGGTGCCCCAGCTCGAGGGGGGCGGGTCGACCTGGGCCCAGAAGTGTACAAGGAAGCCGTAGTAGCGGCCCGCCAGGGCGCCGGCGTTCTGGGTGAGCCCGGTGACCATCCCGGTGTCGGGATCGATGTGGATCTCGGCGTCCACCCGGTAGGGCTCGCTGTACTCGTCCCAGTCCTTGGGCTCGAGCTGGTGCTCGAGGTCGATGACCATGGTGGGCTCGACCCCATCGGGGAAGTGGTAGCGATGCACGCCCACCCGCTGCCCTGCTGCGATCTCGGTCTGGATGCCGTTGTCGAAGGTGACCGCGTAGTAGCCGGGGCTCGAGGACTCGTTGTCGTGGCTGAAGCTGGCCACCCGGGTCTCGCTGTCGGTCAGGATCTGCTCGAAGCCGTCGGCCGGGTAGAACAGCACGTTGCCGTAGTCCGGGGCCCCGGTACCCTGCAGGTGGATGTGCGAGAAGCCGGTGATCAGGTGGTCTTCGTACCAGTAGCCACCGTTGTGGAAGCCGCTGACGTGGGCGCCATCGGTGCGGGTGTCGGGGCTGATGGCCACCAGGCCGAAGGGCGCGGCGGCGCCGGGGTAGCTGGAGCCTTGCCCGAAGCCCTTGCCCCCGGTGGCGATGAAGGTGTCCACCCACTGGGTGGGTTCTTCGAAGTCGATCTCCGGTGGCTCCGGTTCGCAGGCGGCTGCTAGGCAGACCAGCGTGAGCCACGAGGTCGCAGGACGGGCCATGGGTACCTCTCTCGTCATGCCGCGATGATAGCCGACTCGCCAAGCCAGCGGGTGGGCCTGCCGCCAGAGCGGTGCGCGAATTACCAGGGCACCTCTCCCGAGGCTCTCCATGATCGACCCGTCCCCCGTACAGCGCCCCGTTGGCCTGGTCCTCGCTGGCGGCCGTGCGCGGCGCATGGGGGGTGGGCTCAAGGCCTTGGCGCCCTTCCAGGGGTGGCCCATGTTGGTCTGGGCCCTCGAGGCGCTCCGGCCCCACTGCTCGGATCTGATCCTGTCCGCCAATCACGCCGAGCCCTTCCTGCCCTTCGGGCTGCCTGTGGTGCCGGACGTCTTCCCCGGGCGTGGCCCCCTCGGTGGGATCCATGCGGGCCTGTTGGCCGCCAAGGGAGCGCCCATGCTCGTGCTCGCTTGCGATCTGCCCTTGATTCGCAGCGTTCATCTGGCGCCCCTGGTCCAGGCCGGGCAGCGGGCCGACGCGGTGATCTACGGCCACGCCATGGGCCTCGAGCCCTTGGTGGGCTGGTACGGCCCTGGTGTGCTTCCGGAGCTCGGGCGCCTGCTCGACAAGGGCACCTGCAAGGTCAGCGCCCTGTTCGAGGGGGTGCGAACCGAGGTGCTGCCCTGGCAGGGCGGGCTCGAGGTCTTCACCAACGCCAACAAGCCCGAGGACCTGGCGCGGCTCGAGGCCATGGGGTGAGACCCCTGCGGAGCTTGTTGACCACGGCGCTCGCGGCCGCTCTCGCCGCAGCCCTGGTGCCACAGCTTCCCTGCGGACCCACGCCCGATAGGTGGCCGCGGAGACGCTGTGGGTCAGCAGCTGGTGGACCCGCCGGGACTACTCGACCCTGGAGCTGCGGCAGCGTCGCTGCGTGGTGACGCCTGGGGACGGATGTCGCCCCGAGCTCCAGTGCGACGCTCTCGTGCGGTAGTCCTGGGCACAGCGGAACGGTGCCCAGCGGGCTAGGTTGCCGCTCTTCGAGAGGTGCTCCCCATGCGCGTGCTGCTGGTCCAGGCCTTCACGGCTGTCGACATGGAGCTGGTCTACCCCATTGGGCCGGCCTACCTGGCGGCCCACCTGCCGGGCCACGAGGTCGAGATCTTCGACGTCAACCTGCACCGCGACCGCCCCTACGACGCCCTCGAAGATGCGGTGCGGGCCTTCGCCCCTCAGGTGGTGGGTTTCTCCCTGCGCAACATGAAGGTGGGCATGCCCCACCTGCACACCGACGACTTCGAGCCCCAGCGGCTGGCCATCGAGCGGGTGCGCCAGGTGGCTCCCGGTGTGCCCATCATCGCTGGCGGCACGGCGTTTTCGCTCTACGCCGAGCACATGATGCAGCGCCTGCCGGGCCTGCACTGCGGCGTGTGGGGCGAGGCCGAGCACCGCCTGCCTCAGCTGCTCGAGCGTCTGGACACCCCCTGGGAGGTCCCGGGGGTCTACTTTCGCAGGGATGGCGAGATTCGCTACTCCGGCGCACCGCCCCCGGTGGACTTCGCCGCCTTGGAGCGCCCCCGTCGCGATCTCGTGCCCCTGCAGCCCTACGCAGACAGCTCCTTCGTCAGCATCGGCATCCAGGCCAAGCGCGGCTGTGAGCTCAAGTGCCTGCACTGCTCCGACACCTTCCTGGCAGGCAACACCGTGCGCATGCGGGAGCCCAAGGCCATCGTCGACGAGATGGAGTTCCTGGTCAAAGAGCACGGCATCCGCCAGCTGTTCTTCTGCGACCAGGCCTTCAACATCCCACCCCGGCATGCCATCGAGATCGCCGACGAGATCGTGGCCCGCAAGCTCGAGGTCAGGTGGTCGGCGTGGTTCAACGAACACCGGGCCACCCTGAGCGACGAGCTGCTCAGCTCCATCAAGCGCGCGGGCTGCGGGCTGCTGAGCTTCAGCCCTGACCACGTAGACGACCGGGTGTTGCGGGTGCTGGACAAGAACTTCACCGAGGCCGATCTGCACCACAGCTACCGCGCCGCCAAGAAGCACGGTCTTGACGTGGAGTACAGCTTCTTCCTGAACTCACCCGGTGAGACCCCGGCCAGCATGCTCAAGCTCTTCACCTTCCTGGCCCGCGCCCGCTGGCACCTGGGTCCCAGCCTGCGCTCCTTCTCGCTGCTGTTGATGCAGCCCATCCGCATCTACCCCCACACCCGCCTGCAGGAGCTGGCCATCCGCGAGGGCTTGATCGCGGCGGACGACGATCTGATCGAGGGTCGCTACTGGAACCCGGGGCCCTTGCGCCACGCTGTCACGGGCATCCAGGCTGGGCTGAATGTCGCCTACAAGGGGCGCGAGGCCCTCCGTCGTCGCCGCGGCGGCGCCTTCGGAAGCCTGGAGCGCTGAGAATGGCCCGGGATCACAAGCCCTACGCCGTGCGTGCCCTGGTGCGCGCCCAGCAGGCCATCGAGGCCGACGCGAACGACGGCGCCGCCTGGCGAGAGGCTGCCCTCGCCCTGCTCGAGCTGGGGCGAGAACACGACGCGCAGCGAGCCCTCGAGCAGCGAGTCCGCCTGCAGCCCGACGACGCCGACGCGCAGCTTCGCTTGGGGGTGATCCACGCCCGGGCCGGGCGCCCACAGCGGGCCATCGAGCTGCTCGAGCGCGCCACGGCCCTGCAGCCGGACTGGGCCGAGGCCTGGCTGCGCCTGGGCACCGCCACCTTCCGCGCGGGGCGGATCCTCGAGGCCGAGCAGCCCCTGCGCCAGGCCCTGGCGCTGGACCCCAAGCTGTGGCCGGCGGCGGTCTCCCTGGCCACCGTGCTCGAGCGCAGTCGGCGCCTGGACCAGGCCCACACCCTGCTGGCGCCCCTGGCAGCCCAGCCCCTTCCCCCCGCCACCGTGGCCATGACCTGGGCCAGCCTGCAGCGTCGGATGGGCGCCCCCGAGCGCGCCCTCGACGTGGTGCAGGCCTCGCTGCGCACCACCCTGCCGGCTCCCGAGCGCGCTCTGCTGCAGCATACCCTGGGTGATCTCCTGGACGATCTGGGGCGCTGGGAGGAGGCCTTCACGGCTTTCGATGCAGCCAACCGTGGTCGGGGCTTCCCCTGGGACGCCGCCGCCCACAGCGCTCGGGTGGACCAGCTCATCCAGGCCTTCTCACCTCAGGCCCTGGCCGCCGCCCCTCGTGCGAGCGTCGACACGTCTCAGGCGGTGCTCGTCCTGGGGATGCCCCGCTCGGGCACCACCCTGCTCGAGCAGCTGCTGTCCTCCCACAGCCAGGTGGCGGGCGCGGGCGAGCTGGACACCCTGCGCCGCGTCGGCCAGCGCGTCTCCGCGGCCGCGGGGGCGCCAGGGCAGTGGTTCCACCAGCCCCTGTCCGTGGACGTCGAGCTGCTGAACACCTGCGCCACCGCCTACCTGGGCGCCCTGCAGCAGCGGGGTGGGGCAGGGAGCTCGATCACCGACAAGATGCCCGACAACTTCCTGCAGCTGGGCCTGGCCGCCCTCGTCCTGCCCGGCTGCCGCGTGATCCATGTGCAGCGGGATTTTGTGGATACCGGCTGGTCCTGCTTCCGTCAGCCCTTCGGTCCGGGCCTGGCCTGGGCCTGCTCCCTGACAAACATCGCTGCCTACCAAGCCGATCACGGGCGCATCATGGCCCACTGGCGGCGCACCCTCGGGCTGCCCATGCTCGAGCTGAGCTACGAGGATCTCGTGGGCCGGCCCGAGCCCACCCTGCGACGGGCGCTCGGGTTCTTGGGCCTGGACTACGAGACCGCCTGCCTGGACTTCCACCGCAGCGAGAGGCTGGTCGCCACCGCGTCCCACGCCCAGGTGCAGGAGCCGCTGCACGGCCGCGCCATAGGCCGCGCGGCGCCGTACATGCCCTGGCTCGAGCCGGTCTATTCGGCGGGCTCGCTGGGCGAGGGCGAGGGCGAGGGCGCCGTGACGTAGCGCTGGAGGGCGGCCGTGCGGTCTTCGTCCTTGGACAGCGCAGAGATCCTGGCCTCGAACGGGGTGATAGCGCCTTGCTGCGTGACGTTTTCGATCAACCAGGGGCCCACCTTGGGGTTGTCTACGGGCTCACCAACCGCGGCCACGAGGGCGTCGTGCAGGCGCGCCTCGGTGACGTAGGAGAACAGGTAGTTCTGGATGTAGGCCGGGTAGTGCCAGATCAAGGGCGTGTGCAGGGCCTGGCAGTAGCTGACACCTTGCTCGGTGGTGGGTGTGGCCCCCGCCGCGATCCCGTAGCCGTCCTCGAGCTCGTTGCAGATGCGCGCCACCGCCTCCCAGTTGTTGGGGTCTTCGTAGACCCGCCGCTCCACCGCCGTCTCGACGATGCTGTGGGTGACCCACCAGGCCATCTGGCGTGCGCGCCAGGCCACCAGATCCGCGCGGGCCTCCTGGGGCAGGTCGGGGGTGTAGCTGGCCAGCCAGGCCTCGCTCATCAGGATGCGCTCGAAGAGCTGGGCGAAGCCCTCGGTGTAGGCGTTGGGTGGGTCCCACAGCACGGGGCTGGCCAAGGCGTCGGGGTTCAGGCTGGTCCAGCGCAGGGCGTGGGCGGCCTCGTGCATGATGGCCTCGTACTGCCAGGCGTCGAAGCGGCGGTCCTGGCTGACCACCAGGGCGATGGTCTCGGGCGGGCGAATGGGGAAGCTGTAGGCGCCTCGCCGCGTGTTGCGCGAGGGGCCTGAGTAGACATCCCAGCTGTCCAGCTCGATGCCCATGCGGCGCAGGGAGGCGAGCACACGATCTTCGGCCAGATCGGTGTCGAAGTAGGGATCCGCTTCGTCACGGCCGGCCTCGAGGCCGGTCTGGCGGCGCAGGTAGGGATCGTTGGCGAAGCCTGGCTCCAGCCCCAGGACCTGGGCCTGCTCCGCGATCCGCGTGGCGTAGGCCTGGTTGACGGGGCGCACGACCGGCTCGAGCTCGCGGATCAGCTGGTCGACTTCCTGCTCGGTGAGGCCCTGATTGTACAGGGAGAGGTGCCAGAAGGTGTCGAAGCCTTCCCGCCGCGCCACCTGGTTGCGCAGCTTGACCAGCTCGCGGAGGTCGTCGCCCACCATCGCCATGTGGTGCTCGACGAACTGGGCCGCCAGGTCGGCGCGCTGTTCGGCTGGGAGCGCGTCGGCCTGCATGGAGACCGTGGACCAGCTGCCGGAGAGGCCGATCTCGAGCGCGCCTTCGGGGGGGCTCCAGGAGGCCTCGGCGCCCGCCAGGGCATCGAGCTTGGCCAGCAGCTCGGTCTCCCGCTCTTTCTCGTCGTCCTTCCAGGAGCGCACGAACACGGCGTGGCGGTGGTAGGCCTCGCCCTTGGTGCGCTCGAGGCTGCCCTCGGGCGCCTCGAGGGCAGCCTCGATGGCGCCGACCACATCGGGATCGCGGAAGAAGGCTACGCGTTCTTTCTCCGCGTCCTTCTTGCGGCGGCGCGCGTCGCGGTTGTGGATGTTGCGCGCCACGTCGCGATCGGCGGCGTTGAGGCGGGCGAGCACATCGCCGTACTCGGCGTCGATGGTGGCCAGGGGCGGGGTGGCTTCGCAGCCCACGAGGGCCAGGAGGACTAGGGGAGTCAGGCGGTACACGTTGGGCCTCCTGGGGCAGAATGCGCTGCGTCGAGCATACCGCAAGGGCCAGCCTTCATGCACGAGGCCCCCCCTGCGCGGCACCTCTTCCGGACAGATTTTGGGCCCCTTCCCGGGGTGTGTGGCGTCCTCGTCGTGTTACGGAACGCGCACAATCGGTTCCCCGACAACCCCCGAAGGACATCCCATGACCGTCAACAAGGCCATCCTCATCGGCAACCTGGGGCAGGACCCCGAGCTCCGAAACACCGCTTCGGGCACCGCAGTCTGCACGCTGCGCCTCGCCACCACGGATCGCCGCAAGGATCGCGACGGCAACTGGACCGACTTCACCGAGTGGCACAGCGTGGTGGTCTTCGGCAAGCAGGCCGATAACGCCTCGCGCTACCTCGCCAAGGGCCGCCAGGTCTACGTCGAAGGTCGCATCCAGACCCGCAAGTGGCAGGACCGCGACGGCAAGGATCGGTACTCCACCGAGATCGTCTGCGACAACCTCAGCAGCAGCAGCAGCGGCGGCGGCGGCGGCGGCGGCGGCGGCGGCGGCGGCGGTCG
>ERZ890953.538-NODE-538-length-21643-cov-13.987632_pt1 | contig 21643 bp, 29 predicted proteins | sample MGYA00521264_ERZ890953 | MGnify/ENA primary metagenome ERZ890953 (study PRJEB32303, sample SAMEA104408629) | aquatic metagenome | biome: Brackish water; feature: Chemocline; material: water | place: Baltic Sea | collected 2014-10-26T21:54:00 | depth 200 m ...
TAGTTATTTTACATGATAATTGACGGTAGTATTTAATTTTTCTTTGAGATTAACTATGTATAATTTAAAATTATTAATTGAGGGTATCCTATGCTAACGACAATTTCACAAGCTTCACAAAATTTTTGCGCGCATCAAATTAGAAAACAGTATAATATCAGTGACGGAATAATAGACTCAATAGCGATTATCGCTTATATTGACATTAACGCTCGTAATGCAAAAACATATAGGGTTTATATGGCTTCTGATAAAAATTTTATGCAGAGAATTTCTAAAATATTTTTGGAAGAAGACGTAAGCGATGAAGAAACGTTAAAAGACATGACGCTCGAAACTGCAAATCTCATAATAGGAAGCGCTAAAGTTTTGGCTGAAACGTCAGATAATCCGTATACGATAAAGACTCCTTTTTTTGAAAAAATAGGCTTATTTGACTTTCAGTACGATCAATCGAAAATATTCAATATAGAAAATGATAAACTAATGATAGCAATCAAGGAACTACATGGCTAAGAGTAAAAATTATCACCTTTTTAGTAAGGACGAAGCGGAGTTTGACCAAGAAAAAGAGTTGGCATGGATGGACTACTCAGGAATTCTAGATATGGAAGTTGAGTTCGTAGCTGATTTAGGAGAAACGGAACTTCCCGTTTCAGAAATTCTCAAACTTGAAAAAGGTTCGATTATAGACCTTAAAAAACCAGCGGGAGAGAGTGTTGAATCATATGTAAATGGTCGTATCATAGGCAAAGGCGAGGTAATGGTTTATGAAAAAAACCTTGCTATTCGTATTAATGAAGTATTGGATTCTAGCGCTGTTTTATACTACTTGTCAAAAGAGACGTTATAATGAAATACATGCTATTACTCTTGCTTTTGCCTTTTTCCCTACTTAACGCTTCAAAAATATTAAGCTACAACATATATGACAGAACGGATAGAGTAGACGTTATGATAACGTTTGACACGCCTTATGACGGGGTCATAAAACAGAGCATAAGTCCATCAAGCATTCTTATCAAATTAAATGGAGCTTCTATAGAGTCGGCGAAATCAAAAAACATCTCGTCTAAGTTTTTGCGCTCGATCGCAATAACGCCTATGTCTGGTCAAACTCAAATATTGGCCTCTGTTCCATCTTCCGTAAAACTTCTAGCTTCCAAAACATCGGATTCTTATGGATTAAGACTAAGGTTTTTAACTAAGACTCCCATTGTAAACGATACGACCAACAAAGAAGAATTAGAAGAAGAAAACGCCAATACGTTATCAATGCTTCCAACAAAGCAAACAAACGACATGTCTAGTAGCTACTATATAGTTGTAAGCGTTTTAATCATTGGTATTTTGATACTCTTCATGATTAAAAAGAAGCTGGTTATGAAAAACTCTCAAACAAGCGCAAAAAATCTTCCTTGGCAATTTAAAGAAACCAAACAAGTCTCCAACAATGCGCAAAATGCCGAGGGTTCCAATCACAAACAAATCGCTATCAGATTTCAAAAAGCAATTGATGAACGAAACAGCGTAGTTATGCTTGATTTTGGAGAACAAAGCTATTTGGTTCTCATAGGAAACAGCAACATCCTCTTAGATAAATTTAAAGACGACAAGCCATCAACGGAAGAAGATTTTGAATCAATACTTCAAAATAGACATTTAGAACTGGAAAAATTCTTAAAGGTACAACCTAGCGACAATAATAATTCATTTTTTTCTCTGCCTTCAAATGACCCAACGGAAGCGTTAAAAGCGTACAAAGAGAGAGCTGCCTCCATGGCTTATGATTCATAAGCCATCGACCTTATTTCTTATCAAAACTTTCTTTAAGCAATTTCTTTATGGTGTTTATATGTCCTATGTTTAGTTCATAACTTTCATCCATTTGTTTACTTATATGAAACACTTCTGTTACAGTAATGCCAAAAGGATCTTTTTTTTCTTTACTCATGTTATTATTATCATCAAAAGAGTAAAGAACTAAATTTTTACGAGCTCTTTGTATATAATACGTAACAACTATCTCATCGGAATGCTTTTTCTCAAGAGCAACGACAACTTTTTGATCTTCGTCATACTTATCGGTTAAATTAAGCAACGCTCTTATATTCTCAACTTTAACATACCCAACATAAAACTTATTGTACAAATCAAGATACCTTTGAATATTATTGTTCATTAAAAAGTTCATATCTATTATACGATTTTGATGGCTTCTTATAGTCTTGGTAATCCATGACATAGTGTTATAGTACCTAAAAGGATGCAACACCAAAGAGTTGGCTTCAATCATCTTTGATGACCAAGTTTTATCTTTAACGGAAAGTTTCTTTTTGTCATGATTTGCTTGAGTAATGTATTTTAAAACGTTTAAAGCGGAGAACTCGTCTGTAAACCAGACCTTACAATAATCAGGAAATTGTCGAGTTCCCGTTGCTCCGTCATTTAATATAATAAGCGCTTTTATCTCATAATTTGGAAAAATGATTTCTAAGAGAGCTTTTTTCTTTCTCAAGCGACGACGCAACTTAAGCACAGACTTAACAAGAGTCATCTCTACAAAATAAAGTTCATTGTTTTTGGTTATGAACATTGCGTCAAATTCACTAATTTCACGACTTTTAGTTCTATAAACGATTTGTTCTTTTTCACTTATCGAAAGAGTGTTTGCGTAAGCTTTGTGTCTACTTTGATGAAAGCCTTTTAAAACAAACTTTTCAATATAATCGTTTTCTTCCGCATACCTTAAAAGCTTTTCATATATAAAATTTTCATATACTTCACCCTCAAAAGAGCGATATGAACTAAGATAAGCTGGGTCGTCTATCTCTATCCCACTATCGATTAATGATAGGAGATGCTTTGTGTTGTACGCATAGTGAAACAAATTATCAGATATGTCGCTATTGTCTAATGTTTTTATGGATTGTGATATATCTAACATCAAAGCACCATCTCATTATTTTTAAAAAAAGCGTCTATTCTATCTCTGTATTCTTGAATATCAACAATTGAATTTATATCATTTCTAAGTATGGAAGCGCCACTATACCCTTTAGCGTAAGTATGAGTGTGTTTTCTAAACATTGGTATGCCTGGTAGACCGTAAAACTCTACCATTTTGTCAAAATGTTCCATGATAATCTCATGTTTTAAACTTTGATCGATATACTCTCTTCCTGTTCGAAGTTGATTAAATATCCATGGCGCGCCTACGGCGCCACGTCCAATCATAACGCCGTCAGCCCCAGTATGCTCAAGAACCCACTTTGCCTTAGAGTATGAGTCTATATCGCCATTAGCAATAACTGGAATGGATACGGCTTCTTTTATCTCTCTTATTGCATCATAATCAACTGCCGCTTTAAACTTTCCAGCGCGAGTACGACCATGAACCGCCAAAAAATCAGCCCCACTGTCTTCAACGGCTTTCGCAATGTCAATATGGTTTTTTTCTTCAAAACCTAATCTAATTTTTACGCTTGTCAAGTTTTTGTTAGAAGTGTCTTTGATAGTTCTAATAATCTCGCTCATGAGTGGTAAATTTAAAAGCAAGGAGCTACCACTTCCATGACCTACGACTTTAGGCACTGGACATCCACAATTGAGATCAATTACGTCTATTCCATTATGCTGATTTAATATTTCAACCGCGGCTTTTACGACGTCAACGTTAGAACCGGAAATTTGAACGGAATAAGGATCTTCAATATGGCTTTTTTGGAGCATATGTAAAGTCTTTTTTGAACCATGGGCCAGCGCGTCTGAACTAAGCATTTCACTAACCGTCAAATCAGCTCCAAACTTTTTCACAACGCTTCTAAAAGGCAAGTCTGTAAAGCCCGCAAGTGGAGCTAGTACGTAAAGTGGTTTGTCAAATGATATTTTATTGAGCATAAACTCTAAATAAACAAATCAATACTAAAGTATTGATTAGATTCTTTTAACGCGCGATAAGCTTTAAAATTTTGGTACTCGTTAGGTTGTGAAATATCAAGTAAAGCGTAAGCTGGAGGAAGCATCTCTAAATCGAAAAGAGTAAATAAATACGCGTCGGTAGCTTCATCTCTTCCATTACTAATTGTTTCAAAAAGTTTTATTCTTTGATCAGGATTCATTCCACCTGAAGTTATCTGCGAACTCTTGATATAATCTTGTTTTGTTAAATCTAAATTAATAAAAAGGGTCATAAGCGCTTCATTTGAAATTTCTAAAGTGTTTTCGTCTGCGTTGACCCTACCTAAAATAACAAACATAGCTTCTTTAGATAAAAATTCTTTGTATTTATCTATGCCGCCAACTGGAGCCTTTTCTACATAATCAACATATACTTCTTTACAAAAATCTTTAACGTATTTATTTGAATGAGATAGTATCTCTTCACTACTAAGGTCGCCTTTTTTATACATATTTCTAGTGTTTTGAACAACTAAAGCATTATCAAGAGCAAGAGAATAAGGTTTTAAGTCAACAACCTCTCCATTTTTTATTTTTTCTATTTTTTCTAAAATAGCGTTAATTTTTTTACTTCTTTCATCATCGCCATCTAAGACAATGTTTTTATTTGGAAACACCGTGCTATGATCTAACAACTCGCCAAAAAGAGTAAAAGCGGGTGTTTTGAAATTGTGTTTTCTGTTAGTTTTTCCCAAGTACGCATCGACAATTGAATCAAGAATTTTTTCATAATCTTTATCCGTTCTACGATTTTTAAGCCCACTTACGACACTGTAAAAAGACATGTGCAAAACGCTTGCGACATACAATGCGAATACAGGAATTACAACCAACAGCGCGATAGATAAAGACGGCGTTGGAATCCCAAATAAGTCTATCATCATTGTTTCATGAGTTATATAGGCGTAAACGTACCAACCAACTACAGCCATAAGTATAAATGCCGCTACTGAATATCTTTTAATGTACATAATTAATTCCTTACTTAGATTTTTCTACGATTTCTCGACAGTCTATACAATATATCGCATGCGGCTTAACTTTAAGTCGTTTAGTGCCAATATCGTCTTCACACATTTCACAAATGCCATAAGTGCCCGCGACTATCTTTGCCAAAGTGACCTCAATCTCCCTCAACTCTTGTCCTTGTTGTTGAACAATTGCGCTTTCCACCATAGAGTTATTATTAACTGAAGCATAATCACCTTCATCATTTAATTCTAATGAACTAAGCTGCTCTAATTCACTATTAACACCATTAATATTTTTCTTTATCTGCTCTTTGCGACTCTCTAAAATATTTTTAAAGTAACTTGCTTCACTATTTTGCAATCTATTTCCTTAATCTGAATTTCACTTGTGATATGGATGGTTACTATTTATAGAGAACCCTCTATAAATTTGTTCTAACAAAACCACTTTTGCTATCTTATGACTCATAGTTAGTTTGCCTAAACTAATTACTGCATCACCTTTACTTATAAAATCATCTTCGAAACCATAAGCTCCGCCTATAAAAAATTTCATGGATATTTTATCATTTAATAGCTTACTAAATTCAAAACTATCAACTAACTTTCCATCAGGATGCAAAACAACGCAAAAATCCTTACCGAGATAGGGGTTCAAAGCATTGGTATAAGCTTTTCTGGAAGCTTCTGGTGAAATTGTATGCGCTTTTGCTACATCTTTACCAAAAAGTTCTATATTTTCTATTTTTGCAAAACGACTTATCATCTTTTCTAAACTTTTATACAATGGATCGTAGATACTTTTTTCTTTTTTCGCGATTGAAATTATCTCCATATTCATTTTACGCGACCAATCCACTGCCAATCACGTGATACGTTATATTCTCCAATTTATCACTCAACTTGATACCACCAATAGCGGCAACAGCATGCTTACTTTTAGACGCTATTTCTTCAATAGAATCGCCTAATACGACGCTTATGTCTTCTTTTGTGCTTGTTGAACGAAAAGCGCCAAGTCCAATGTAGTTTAAGTTCATATCGTTTGCAGCGATAACTTCCGCTTCATTATGAGTTGATATTCCTAAAATTTTATCTTCTTTTATTATCGTTCTTAGTGTTTTCACAGCCTCAAAAACGTCTTCATTTATTTTTCGCAAATCTTCTTGTCCAACATGAACGCCATCGCAATAATCTATTAGCTCGTAAACGTCGTTTACAATTAAACATCCATTATAATGCTTTCTGATAAAAATCAATTGCTCTTTTATAAAACTAATTTCTGCGTTTTTATTTCTATACTGTATGATTTCCGCATTTTTTGACTTAGCGATTTTTAAAAATTTTTTTAACGACACACCTTTTTTATCAAGCATATCCTGATCGCAAAGCGCATACAATCTCATATTATACTTTTAAAAGCGTTAGCATATCTGCTAAAGTTTTTTTAAGCTCTTTTCTATTCACTATCATGTCAATTGAACCATGTTCTAGTAAAAATTCCGCTCTTTGAAAACCATCTGGAAGCTCTGAACCTATTGTTTGCTCTATAACGCGTTGACCGGCGAAACCTATAAGCGCCCCAGGTTCAGCAATGATAATATCGCCCAAAGTCGCGAAAGAAGCGCTAACTCCACCCATAGTTGGATCAGTTAAAACTGAAATATATGGAAGATGATTATTTGCCAACTTTGCAAGAGCGGCTGAAGTTTTACTCATTTGAAGAAGAGAAAACGTAGATTCTTGCATTCTAGCGCCACCAGAAGCGCTTAAAATAACTAAACCTTCTCGATTTTCGATTGCTCGATTAATCGCGCGAACGATTTTTTCACCTTCCACGGAACCAAGAGAACCACCCATAAACGCAAAATCAAATATCACTAGTTGCACAGGCACGCCATTCATAGTGCACGAACCGCTTACTATTGATGAGGTTCTACCTGTTTTTGCTTGCGCTTCTTCAATTCTTTTTTTATAAGATTTTTTATCAACAAAATTAAGAGGATCCACTGGAGCTAAATTTGCGTCAAACTCAACAAAGGAATCCGTATCCGCCAATAATTCCAATCTCTCTTTAATGCCAATTCGAAGATGGTAACCGCATTTAGGACATACGTAACTTTGATTCTCAACCTCTTTGTGATACATCAAGGAGTTACATGACTTACATTTTATCCAATGAGACGAAGCTTCAGCCTTTACTGGTTGCTTTCCATCAAAAGGCTTAGTAAAAAGGTTTAATAAATTCAAAAAATATCCTTACATTATATAAATAATCAGTTATTATATCAAATTAATATTAATTATACAGAATTTTCATATGCTTATTAAATAAAATTACTTTTTTACACATATATATTTTACAAAAAGAGATTTTAAACTCATGATAAAACAATTAAAATATTTACATATCTATATTCCAGTTATTTTTACCGTTTGGATTGGTCTTGCGTTTGATGGCATTTCTTTTGCTCAAGTTAATCCCAATGCTCAATGGAGTACAAATCTATTAGTAATATCCGTTTTTACATGGGTTTACGCAAAAACGTCTAAACAGGTAAAACAACTCATGCTATTAGGATTATTGCTAGCGACTGCCGGAGAAATTATTTTTTCCATTGTCCTTGGGATGTATACGTATAGATTAGAAAACCTTCCTCTATACATTCCATTTGGTCACAGTATAATATACGCCGCTGTTTTTTACATAGTAAAAGAACCTATTATAAAAAATAATAAACAAGTTATAATTAACGTACTGTATTTTACGATGATTATCTATTCAACTTTATGGCTATTTTTTGGATCTGACGCTTTAGGTTTTTTATGTACGTTAGTAATTGCGCTTATATACAAACGCCGTCCAAACATTAAACTCTTTTTTTTGGTAATGTATTTTATGATTGCGTATTTAGAACTTATTGGAACTCATTACGGCTGCTGGCATTGGCCAGACGTTTGGTTTGACAAATTAACGTTTGTGCAAAGCGCCAATCCACCAAGTGGCATAAGCGTGTTTTATTTTGGATTTGACGCGGGATGTTTTTGGTTATATAAAAAATTTTATCCACATAAATGGCAACGCTTTATCTCTATTCAAAGAGTGAAAAGATGAATTATCACTCTCCCCATCTAAGTTTTTCTTTTAGAACGTCAAAGTAATTAAACGCTTCCCTATGGATTAACTTGACTTTTTGAGACGCTAGTTTTATATTTATACTCTCTTGCGCTTCTAGCTCAAGCATATCTTGTCCATCAATAATGACAAGAGCTTTGTCTTTTGGGCTTTTCATCTCAATGGCAAACTCTCCCGGTAAGACAACCGGCCTCTGGGTCAAGGAGTGAGGACAAATGGGAGTGAGCGCAAACACGTCTGTAAGAGGGAACAAAACGGGTCCGCCAGCTGAAAGATTATACGCGGTAGAACCTGTTGGAGTAGAAACGATTACTCCATCGCCATAGTACGTGTTAAACGCCTTAGAATCAACCAAAGTTTCTATGTGAATCATATTTGACACAGAGGGTCGCGTCAAAACAATGTCGTTAAAAGCGTACATAGTAACTTCTTTTTGATTTTTGACAAGTTTAGCTTCTAAAATAGATCTCTCGTCCACTCTATAGTTTCCAGAGATTAATGAATTCACGAAACCGTCTAATTCATCTAAATTTATATCCGCCAAAAAACCAAGATTTCCGGCATAAACGCCCAATATGGGAATGTTATATTTAAAAGAGCGACGAACCGTAGATATTAGAGTGCCATCGCCGCCAAGAGTCACCAAAATATCGGAGTTTTGACACATAAGTTCAAACTCCATACCCATAATGCCAATCATACCTCCACTAATGCTATCTATTACTACTTCTATATTGTATTTGTTGAATATTTTCTCCAACATAAAGAAGTCGTCTTTTAGCTCTGGCGTTGACGGCCTTAGAATAATGCCAACTTTCTTAACTCTTTTATTTTTCAAATTTACTCTTTTACTTAATATGTTTCATAAATTATACTCTTATTTTGGTATAATCGCGAAAATTATTTATATAGGACTCTATATTTTGAGAAGTCATTATTGTACAGATTTAAATGAGACAAACGTAGGACAAAATGTTGTTCTTACAGGTTGGGCGAATAACTACCGTGACCACGGTGGGATTATATTCATAGATTTACGTGATAAAACTGGTCTTATCCAGTTAACTTGCGACCCTGAAGATAGCAAAGAAGCGCATGCAACGGCTAATGGCGTTCGCGATGAATACGTCCTTATCATCAAAGGAACCGTTCGTCTTCGTGGTGAAAGTTTAAGCAATCCACGCCTAAAAACAGGTTCTATAGAAATTATAGTAAAAGAGCTTATCATTGAAAATAAATCCGCTCCAGTTCCATTTGTCATTGGCGATAAAAGCGTTGGCGAAGAGACTACTCTTAAATACCGTTATTTAGAGCTTCGGGACCCTGATTTATATGAAGTTTTTCGTCTTCGCTCAAAGGCTGCGATCGCCGCTAGAAATATTCTCGACGCGAATGGTTTTTTAGAAGTTGAAACTCCAATTTTAACCAAATCGACTCCAGAAGGCGCTAGAGATTATTTGGTTCCTTCTCGCGTTCACGCTGGTGAGTTTTACGCTCTTCCTCAGTCTCCACAGCTTTTCAAACAACTTTTAATGGTTGGTGGATTTGACCGTTATTTCCAAATAGCGAAATGTTTTCGTGATGAAGACTTACGCGCCGACCGCCAACCTGAATTTACTCAGATAGACGTTGAAATGAGTTTTTGCACTCAAGAAGACGTTATGAAAGTGGCTGAAGATCTACTTGTGGCGATGTTTGGGGCTTGTGGCGTTGACGTAAAACCTCCATTTAACCGCATAACTTACAACAACGCCATGGAATGGTATGGTTCTGACAAACCCGACATGAGATACGATCTTAAAATGGTAGACGTAATTGACATTTTTGAGAGATGCGACAACGCCGTTTTTACCGGTATCGCAAAAGACCCTAAAAAGAATCGCGTTAAAGCTCTAAAAGTTCCTGGAGCGGACCTTGTCTTTTCTAAACGCGAAATGAAATCTTTTGAAGATTTCGTTCGTAAGTTTGGCGCTCATGGTTTAGGTTACTTCCAAATGAAAGATGATGGACTCAAAGGTCCACTGATTAAATTTTTCACCGAAGAAGACATCGCGCTACTTATCGAAAGAACAGAGCTTGAAATTGGAGACGTTGTATTCTTTGGCGCTGGGGAGAAAAAAACCGTTATGGATTACATGGGTCGATTTAGAAACTTTATTGCCCAACATGAGAAAATGAATCTTGTCGACGAGGACGCTTTTGAATTTGTATGGGTTGTTGATTTTCCTATGTTTGAAGTGGAAAATGGTCGCGTAAAAGCGTTGCACCATCCTTTTACCATGCCTAAAGACACAAACAAAGAAGACCCAGAAGAGATAGAGTCCATCGCTTACGATATTGTTTTAAACGGTACCGAGCTTGGCGGTGGTTCAATTCGTATACATAAAGAAGCTCTTCAAGCGGAAGTGTTTAAACTTTTAGGAATTTCAGAAGAAGAAGCGCAAGAAAAATTTGGATTCTTACTTGACGCACTTAAGTTTGGAGCTCCTCCACACGGTGGATTTGCGTTAGGGTTTGACAGACTCATGATGCTAATAACAAAAAAAACGAGTATCCGTGACGTTATCGCGTTTCCTAAAACGCAAAAAGCTTCTTGTATACTTACAAAAGCTCCAAGTCCGGTTGATAACAATCAGCTTCGCGATTTACACATTCGTCTTAGAGAACAAACCAAATAATTCATTCAATGAAGTAATTAGTTTTACTTCATTGCGCTTCACTAAAACTACACTAAGGAAATTCCTCTTATGAAAAAACTATTTTTAATTATTGGCGCTCCTGGAAGCGGGAAAACCACAGATGCTCAACTCATTGCAAAAAACAGTGAAAATATCACGCATTATTCGACTGGAGACATGCTCAGAGCGGAAATAGCGAGCGACAGCGCACTAGGTAAAGAGATAGATTTTTACGTCTCCAAAGGGAATATCGTGCCTATCGCCATTGTGATTCAAACCATTACTGGCGCCATCAAGTCATCTCCAAGCGAAGTTGTCGTGATTGATGGTTATCCTCGAAGTTTAGAACAAATGAATAAATTGAACGCTTATCTCGAAGATGACAATGGCGTTGAATTAGTGAGCGTGATAGAAGTGGCGGTAAGCGAAGAGACCGCTCGAGATAGAGTTTTAGGTCGTGCTCGTGGTGAAGACGACAACACTGAGGTGTTTGACAACCGTATGAAAGTTTACACTGAACCTTTAACTGACATTCAAGCTTTTTATAGCGCTAAAAATATTTTAAAAGTTATATCAGGAGAAGGAACAATTGAGGAAATTGTTTCACAAATGAAAACTTTCATAACTAGCAAACTATAAGAAAATATCCAGAGCTAACTCTGGATAAAATTTACTTAACCTAATCTTGAAACAATAGCCGCTTCAACTTCGGAAATATGAGCCGTGCCATCAACAGTGATATAACTTAAAGTTTCAATTGATTGAGACTGTTTTTTATAATATCCAATAAGTGGTTGAGTCAGTTCATGATAAACTTTTAAACGATCTAAGACAACCGTCTCTTTATCATCATCGCGTTGTACCAAATCTTCACCGGTTTCATTGTCTTTCCCCTCTACCGCTGGTGGATTATAAATCAAATGATACGTTCTGCCACTCGCCAAGTGCGCGCGACGACCTGACATGCGCTTGACAATCTCTTCATCCGGCACGTCTATCTCGATAACTGCGTCAATAACAATACCAGCGTTTGTAACTGCGTCCGCTTGAGGTAGCGTACGAGGAAAACCATCCAACAAATAACCATTTTTACAGTCATCTTCAGCGATACGGTCTTTCACGAGTCCTATTATAATCTCATCCGTTACAAGTTGACCTGCATCCATGGCCGACTTAGCCATTTTCCCCATCTCAGTTCCAGCTTTGATAGCCGCTCTTAACATGTCGCCAGTAGAGATTTGAGGAATGTTGTATTTTTTTGTTAAAAACTGAGCCTGAGTGCCTTTGCCAGCGCCCGGAGCTCCTAGTAGTATTATTCTCATTTTACGTCCTAAATATTTTGATTGGCGTCATTATATACAAATGAATTTAAACTAGCTATAAATTATTCTTCTTCAGTAAATCCAAAATCTTCATCGTCTTCACTTCCCTTTTGCGCTTCTAAAATATCATCAATCAGTTCTTTACACTCATCTTCTTCAATATCTCCGCTATTTATGTCTTCTAAAACATCTTGTAAATCGGCTTTAAACTCTTGTAATTCTTCTATCTCTTCTCTAGCGTCTTGCGTCGCCTCTTTGTTGTCGGCAATTTCTTCAAATATTTCATCCAATCTCTCATCTAGATCAGGAATAACGCTTTTAGTAATTAACTCTTCTAGCTTTTGCGCATATGACATTTGTACATCCTCTAATAGTTTTATTTTAAGAATTATACTATTTATTTTACAATAAAATTATATTAAGTTGGTACTTTAATTGCTTATTACCCTTAGATCTGTTGTTCCTCAATTTTACACCCAAAGAGTTAGCGCTTAAAAAAGAGCATACAACGCAATACTAAACATTTAAAAGAGAAACATTATGGCAATCACTATGAACAATCATGTTTTTAAAGGGCACAAAACACTTCTTGGTAAGAAATTTGTAACATTGGCTGAGCTTGAGTTACCAACGAGATATGATATTTTTTCGAAATCTAAGAGCGGATTTGGTTGGGGGACGAGAGGCAGTTCATCTATTCAATTGTCTTTTTCTATTCTTTATCAACTAACTAACAAAAAAATAGCTGAAGAAAACGCTGTAAAATTCACCGTTGATATTGTTAGTAAGCTCCATTCAAGGAATTGGATTTTAAGCTCTAACGATGTGTTAAACTGGATAGATAAACATTCTGAGCCAATGGTAGAAAAAATAGAACCTACTAAAAATGTAAACAAAATCAACAAACAAAAATTAAACGTTGTAAACAGTATTTGCCAAGAATTGGATATTAGTCAAAAAAGACTTTCTGAAATTTTAGAAATTCCAGAAAGAACCGTTAATAGTTGGGCTGTAAAAAATGAAATTCCCAAAATTGCTAAAAAAGCTTTAGAATATTATATGTTAAACGTTAAAAATCAAAAAATAATTGATAGTTATATAAACTCTTCAAAGCTCCAAACAACTTTGAAGAGTTTCTTGAAACTTCATAAAGAGAAGGCGTAAATTTGAAACCAAAAGATGAAGTGACAAGAAGTCTACTGATAGATAAAGAAACATGGAATGATTCCATGAAATATTCTAGAGATAGATATAAAATGAGCCTTAGTAAAGTTATAGAATCTCTTCTTCAAGAGTGGTTAACAAAAGAGAAAAGAAAGCCTTTAGACAACACGAATCAAGGCAAATTTTTTGAATAACTAAAAAAAAATTTCATAAAACTCATCTAGCGTAACCGCTATTTATAGAGTCGTTTTCATCAACGGCAAGGATTGACAATAAACTTTTTTTATTCATTTTTCTAGCGAAATCAACTGCGGTAAAGCCTTTTAGGTCTTGCGCTTTTTGATTGACTCCATTTTCTATAAGTATTTTTACTATTTCTTGTCTTCCATAACAAACAGCGGCCATGAGAGCCGTAAAACCGCTTCTTCTTTGAGTCGAGTTTATATTTACGCCCTGTTTTATCAAGTAACTTACCATTTCCACATTGCCGTACGTGACCGCCATGTCAAAGATGCTAACGCCTTCGTCGTCAAAATCAAATATATCCGCACCACTATCTATAAGTAACATGACGATTTCCATATCGCATCTAGCCCTCATAGAACATGCCAAGACAGATTCTCCCGAATCATTCGTTTCGCTTAAATCTCCGCCATTTTTGAGATATTTTTTAATCCCCAGATAATCATTATCTTTTAAAAGTTCCAGCCAAATATTCACAGTTAAAGTCTCTCTTATTTATAAAATTTTATTCAGTTATTAAAATCTAGAACTAATAGTATATATAAAATGCCATTAGTAGTTTTTAAGTATAATGGCGACACAAATTTATTAAGCGAGAATTCAATGGAAATTATTCAAACATCAGACGCCTTTAAAGCGTTAATCGAAAATATTAAATCTTCAACTAAAGATTATAAAGACCCTTTAGCGTTTGGAATATGTAGAGTGGATTTAGGCCAGTTAAATACGGAAAAATCACTTCAAGCGACTTACCCAGTCATTAACTGGGATGAAAATTTTGGAAGCGCGGCTATTTTCATTAGAGCTTTAGCGGAACAAAACATAGAAGTGGATTTCAATCAAAATGAAGCTGTTTACAATATAAACTTAGAATTTTTAAAGAACTGTTTAAACGCTTTTACTCCTTACTCCGATGAAGCTTTTGGAGACGCTCACAAAAACATTCAAGTCGTTTCAACTCTTTACTCTCAAATCGTCAATAATGGTTATTTTGAAGGTGAATTTAAAGTGACTTTTCTATTTGAAGATGGAGCATGTGAGAGTGTAGAAGCAACTTATCTGAAACTTTACGCTCTTTCTCAAGCGAAAGTTGGAATTCGTGAGCTTAACCTAAATGGAGCGTTTGCTTCGCTTCCAAACGTGGCATGGTCAAATGGTCAGCCTATCGAGCTTGATTATTTAAGAGAGTTTGAGATAGAACTTAAAATTGCAAACGATTACCCTCATATTGATTTCGTAGATAAATTTCCAAGATTTTTACAACATATTATTCCAGCGGACAACACTCGCATTTTAGATACTTCAAAAGTGCGCTTTGGAGCGCAACTCGCGGCTGGCACCACTGTCATGCCAGGCGCTTCATACATAAACTTCAACGCTGGAACCACGGGTCCCGTCATGGTCGAGGGTCGCATATCTTCATCCGCCATTGTTGGAGCTGGAAGCGATATTGGTGGTGGCGCTTCTATACTTGGAGTGCTGAGTGGAACCGATGGAAATCCTATTTCCATTGGTAAAAACACTCTACTAGGAGCAAACTCCACTTGTGGCATTCCTTTGGGCGATGGATGTATCATAGACGCGGGAGTATCAATTTTAGCGGGCACAAAGATAGCGATTTATCCTGAGCAACTTAAAAAAATCATGGAAGTTAATACAAACGCCAACATGGAAGGTGAAATTTTTAAAGCTGGACAATTAGCGTATTTTAGTGGCTTGCATTTTAGACAAAACTCTTTAACTGGCGAGATGACGGCTTCTCGTTCCACTAGAGAAATTAAATTAAATTCCGATCTTCACTAACTATTTTCTCAAGGGTTTAGCCTTGAGAAAATAATTTCTAAACTAAAAGCGTAAACTTCTTTTTATATTTAGATTAGTATACTTGCACAAGGAGTCAATCATGAATATTTCAAATAACGTTTCATCAATCCAGGCTCATCAAACTATGTTAAACAATGGCGCCAATAACGTAGCTAATGTTAATTCCGATGGTTATGTACCTAAAAACACAAATATTTCCAACGATTCAGGAACAGTGTTCGCAACGGCAAAAATAGCAGATGACAATGGTTCTACAAAAAGCCAAACCGATTTAACAAAAGAAATTACAGATCAAATAGTTGTTCAAAACGTCAGCGCGATAAACGTTAACGTTATTAAAACCCAAGATGAAACGCTTGGTTCACTTTTGGACATAAAAACCTAAAATAAAATATTCATACTTTTTAAATTACTTAAGACACTAGCGTTTTGATCATAGTGCGTTAATTCTGAACCCAATTTAAGCGTGCTGAAAATTGTTTTTCCTATGATAAATCTTCCTTCGATTTCATCTTTTTTTGTTTTAACGCCCCAAACGTTTTGAAAGACTGTAATCTCATCATTAAAAATTCCCGTAAATAGCATTATGTGCCCTTTTTTATAGAAAAGAGTTTTAAAAGGCATCGCTTTTTCTTTTATTTTAACTATCTTCTCTTCATCGCTAAGTCCATCTAAATTCACCACTTCACCAACTAAACTTTGCTTATATGAGTTTCTTGGAAGCCATACGCCAAAAGGAGCGAACATGTCTCTTATGGTTGATGAACAATCTCTTTGTCCATACATTCCACCCCATCCATAATTTGACTTTAAAAGCTCATTTACAACTCTCTTTATATTTTCACCATTAAAAGCTACAAAACCTTTATGGGCGATGTCTTTATCGATATTTGCTTTAACGAATAAAGGCTTTGAACCTGCATATGATGAAATTGCCAAAACCGAGTATGTGTCTGCATCTTCCGATATCAAAGCAAACATCATCCCCAACTTAGATTTAAAAAGAAAATCGCCATCTAGCGAATAAATGGGAACATCATCTTTTATTATAAATACTTGTTGCGCTTTTTGCCACAACTCAAGCTCTCTTTTTTCTAAAAAAACTATTTCATTTACTTTCACCCAGCCAAAAGCAAAACTACTAAAAACATGCACCCACTCTTTGTCTGAGGAATAATGCGTCGCGAATATTGGCTTGTTTGCATGAACCGTACTGTTTTGAAGATAATCAAAAGGGAATCCTTCTCCAGCTCTGCTTGGATCCAATAAAAGTGGTCTATCCGTAGGAAACGCCCTTAAATTAACTTCTTTTAAAGTTACGGCTTTTTGATTAAGAGTAAAGTAATCTTTAAAATTAGCGTTACTTTTCATCTCTTCGAAAAAATTTTGACTCAAAGCTTGCAAGTTTTCCCCATAACCATTGCTAGCGTTGTAACTATCAAACGCCCACTCGACATTTTTCGCCACGTCTTCACTGTTAAGTATATGCCAAGCTTTAAAATAAGAATTTTCATATTTACTTTGATTTTGTTCCTCGGTAGAATCAGCGACCAAATGAGTATAGTCCCCTGAGTCTTGAGATATATGGCTAGTTGTTAACTCCTCTTTTTTTAAAACTAAAGGTTTAGCATTCTCCACATTTTTGTCACTAGAACAACCTATGATAAATACAGATAAAAGAAGAACGCTCATAAATTTCAATTTAAACGCCTTAATCAGTCCACGTCTCCAAATCTACTCACGACTCTTCCTATCACTTCTATTTCACTAGGACTAAGAGTCTGAGTTGAATAGGCTGAATTGTCAGATATAATGTCTAGCTGTCCATCAATCCGCTGTTGAACGCGTTTTATAAAAAGGCCCGCTTCGGTTCTTATTGTAAAAACGCCACCACGATTCAAATCTTTTTTTTCTCGATTGACAAACACTATGTCGTTATAACTAAAAGTAGGTTCCATTGAGTCTCCTGAAACGTTTATGGCTTCTATGTTTTTAAGTTCTTTTTCTCCTCCTAACATAAAGACGAATTGTTCCGGTATCTGCAACTCCTCTAACTCTTCACACTGCTCATGAGCGCCAGCGCCAGCGCTTGCGTTTACATCGCTAAAGTATTTAACCATATAAAATTTATTAGTCGTCTCTAACAAACTTTCCGGCGATTGGCCATAAAGCATCCAATTAATTGATATGGACTTTTTAGCGCAAAAATCCATAAGTTCTACAAATGGTATTTTATTGCGTTTTTTCATAGTCGCAAAATTCATCTGTGATATATTTAATATATCTGCGACGTCTTTGTCAAATACTTTTTTTGTATTTAAGTCAGCGGACACGATACTTTTTATTTCTTCAACTATTTCAATAAAATTATTCATGACATTCTCCTAATATTTACATACATTATAATATATTTTTGCAATAAAGTCAAAATATTAATGTCAATTTGTCATATTTTATACATTTATTGAAATTTATCAAAGGGTAAAAAATCTTTACTAGAAAAGTTTGAAAATATTTTAAGAAATTTTATCTTCATCCAGTTTAAACTGTTTTTCTCTTTGGGATGATTTGTTTTTATGGTATCCACCAAAAATAAATATCATAAATAGGACAAAAAGAATTAACATTACAATATCAATAATTAAACTCACTATGAACCCTTATGAAAAGTGGAGTAATTTTGTCTAATGGCGTCATACAAAACTATACCAGCGCTAATCGCTAAGTTTAAACTTCTACCCTCTTTCGTCATGGGTATGGTTATATTTTGACTTTTGTATTTGTTTAAAATATCTTCTGGTATGCCAGCCGTCTCACTACCAAAGAATATATAATCGCCCTCATTAAAAGAAGCTTCAAAATACGCTCTATCGGTTTTAGTGGTTGCAAAGTGCGCATTATCAACAATATGGTTATTGTTGAAAAAATCATCTATATTTTCCCAGACATGCAAATCCAACTTATCCCAATAATCAAGTCCCGCTCGTCTTACAGCCTTTTCATCTATATCAAATCCTATTGGCTTAATCAAATGAAGGGACGCCCCGGCGTTCACGCATAATCTCCCTATCGCGCCGGTATTATTTGGAATTTGAGGATTTACTAAAACTACGTTAAACGACATGACTAAAAAATTACCGTTTTATTCGCGTATACAAAGATTCTATCTTCAAGAGCTAACTTAAGAGCGCGAGACAACACGATTTTTTCAACGTCGCGACCTAAACGCTGCATGTCTCTCCATCCGTAACTATGGTCGATATGTTTTACTTCCTGTGCTATTATAGGGCCTTCGTCTAAATTGTTATTTACAAAATGAGCGGTTGCGCCAATGATTTTAACACCTCTGTCGTAAGCCTGTTTATACGGATTTGCACCTATGAACGCTGGTAAAAACGAGTGATGGATGTTTATAATTTTGTCTTTATAAACATCCACGAATTCTGGGGTCAATATACGCATATACTTGGCTAAAACTATATAATCAACGTCTTTAAACGCGCTTAAAGATTCCAATATTTTTCTCTCATGTTCGTGACGTTCTAAGTTTTCATGCGAAACCGTTACGTATGGAACGTCAAACTTGTTGACCAATGATTCCAACGCGTCATAATTCGAGACGACGGCGAGTATATTCGCTTCTAGCTCACCAGATTCATGCCGAATCAATATATCACCGAGTGCATGAAGTTCTTTTGTAGCCATAATTATTATATTTTTCTTTTTTGGTTCCACTATCTTAACGCCTGCGTTAGAAGGAAGTACGTTTTTAATTTCATTTATTAACTTGTTTTTATCTATATCGCCATCAAGAACGCTTCGCATAAAAAATTTATTGGACTCTTTGTCAACAAACTCATGGTTTGATAAAATATTTAAATTATTATTAAAAAAGACAGTGGACACTTTATGCACTAATCCTATTTCATCGTTTGCATCAATTAAAACGCGATATTGACTCATCTTTCACTTCCTTTTTCCAGTATTTGCACCCTTGTGTCTATGGTAGCCAATATATACTCTAAAAAATTAAGAGTCATATCCACTTTAGCTTCTATATCTGTGTTGTTTGGCGCTTGAAAGCCTTCAAAAAGAACCAACAGCCTCTCTCTAATCGAAGATAAATAGGCAAGCTCATTGCTATCCGTCGTTACTTTCGTTTCTAAGTCTCTAGATTGTTTTTCAATGACGACCTCTCTAACTTGAACGCTCTTTTTGTCTTCGATAATTTTTTTAAGAGCCTGGACGGGTATTTCTTCTTCCATTTCCGCTAATGTTGAGAGTATTACGTCTTTTAATTCCATGCTTTTAATAACCACCTTTCAAATTCATTATACTCCACTTCCGTATCCATTTTGAGGAAAAAATTTTTCATTTGAGCGTTTACGTTTAAAAATTTCTTTCTCATTCCAGACAATCTTCTAATGGCAATCTTTGCGTCACTATTTTGTGGGTCTTTTTTAAGAACCTCTTTATAAATTTCTAGAGCTTCTTCTTTTAAGCCTTGAAGTTCATAAATATTTGCTAAAGTTAGCGTCTGCATGCGCTTAGTTTATCTCTCTATGTAGTTAGCTATTATTGAACCCATTTCACTTGTTGAACAAACTTCTTTTGCGTCGAATTGCGCTAAATCTTGAGTTCTATATCCTTCTTTTAAAGCCCGCTTAATGGCGTTGTCAATTTTATCAGCCGCCTCGTTTTCACCAAGAGCGTATCTAAGCATCATAGAAGCCGACGCAATTGTCGCGATCGGATTTGCGATGCCCTGTCCCGCAATATCTGGAGCGGAACCATGTATAGGCTCAAAAACGCCTATCTTCGCGCCCACGGAAGCTGATGGCAAAAGACCAATGGAGCCAGAAAGCATGGAGGCTTCGTCACTTAAAATATCACCAAAAATATTGCCGGTAAGCATGACGTCAAACTGTCTTGGGTCGCGTATCAATTGCATAGCCGCATTGTCTACGTACATGTGAGACAACTCAACTTCTGGGTATTGGGTTGCCACTTCAGTTACTACCTCTCTCCATAATTGAGAAACGTCAAGGACGTTCGCTTTGTCTATGGAACAGACGCGTTTTTCTCTGGTCATAGCGATTTTAAACGCTTGATGAGCTATTCTTATTATCTCGCTACGAGTATAAACCATAGTGTTCCAGCCCTTGTTTTCATCACGACCTTTAGGCTCGCCAAAATATATTCCACCTATAAGTTCACGAACAACCATTAAATCAACGCCTTTAACAACTTCAGGTTTAAGAGAAGAAGCGTTGATTAGCTCATCATAAACAACGGCGGGGCGTAAATTTGCATATACCCCAAGCTCTTTTCTAAAACGAAGCAACCCGCTTTCTGGGCGTTTTTCACGAGGAAGGTTATCCCACTTTGGTCCACCGATAGCTCCAAAAAGAACGGCGTCGGAATTAAGTGATTTTGTGATTGTTTCTTTAGGTAATGGATCACCAGTAATGTCATAAGCGCATCCACCCATTAACGCTTCATCATAATTAAATCCAAAATCACAAGATGACGCTACGGCATCTAAAACTTTCACAGCTTCATCTATTATTTCCGGACCAATTCCATCACCCTTAATTAGAGTTATTTTGTAATTTTTCATTATTTACCTTCTATTTCATTTTTCGCAAAGTTCATTAAACCGCCCGCGTCTATTAGTTCTTGCATAAAAGCGGGTATAGGAATAAAATTATAAGTTTTATTAGCGCTTTTATTTGTAATTGTACCGGCGTTCATATCAACGCTTATCGCGTCGCCCTCTTTTATTTCAGCGCTCTCTGGCAATTCAAATATTGGAAGGCCCATGTTGAAAGCGTTACGATAAAATATTCTTGCAAAAGTAGGAGCTATAATTGCGGCGACTCCAGCGGCTTTTAGAGCAATGGGAGCATGCTCGCGGGAACTCCCACAACCAAAATTTTCGCCAGCGACAATCACGTCGCCTACGCTCATTTTTTTTACAAATTCTGGATCAGCGTCTTCCATCACATGTTTTGCCAACTCTTCGGGAACGGAAGTGTTTAAATAACGAGCCGCTATGATTAAATCTGTGTCAATATCTTTACCAAACGTCCAAACTTTTCCATCAATATTTGCTTTTTTCATATAAAAATCCTAAATGTAATTTCTAATTAATTTTGCGATTATAGCTAAAAGTAGTTGTAGTTTTATAAAGAAGTCGTTAAAAATGGATTTCAGACTTAATCTTTGATAGTATCAAGCCTTAATTGGGTGAGTTTAGCGTTTTAAACTATTTGTAGTTTGAAGCATTTCGTCACTAGTGGTAATAACTTTTGAGTTGGAATCATAAGCGCGCTGACCAGTAAT
>ERZ890953.539-NODE-539-length-21594-cov-30.187752_pt1 | contig 21594 bp, 28 predicted proteins | sample MGYA00521264_ERZ890953 | MGnify/ENA primary metagenome ERZ890953 (study PRJEB32303, sample SAMEA104408629) | aquatic metagenome | biome: Brackish water; feature: Chemocline; material: water | place: Baltic Sea | collected 2014-10-26T21:54:00 | depth 200 m ...
CTGATAGACCAGTTAAAGAATAGACTAAAATTAGCCAAAAGAGTATGAAATTAAACGAAGATACTGTAAATAAATTAAAGGAAGCATTTAGCATAGGATCAGATGTTAGTGCTGCCTGTTATTATGCTAATATTACTAGACAAACTTACTATAATTGGGAGAAAGATAATCCAGAACTTAAAGAAGAATTTGACAGATTAAAGGAAAAGCCAGTTTTAAAGGCTTATCAGACTGTAGCAAAGGACTTAGATAAGATAGATACTGCTAAATGGTATCTAAGTAAAAAGAGGAATAAAGAGTTTGGAGATAGAATGGATGTAACAAGTGATGGAGAAAAGATACAGCCTTTATTAGTTAAATACTTAGATGAAAAACCAAAGGATAATAGAGATACCGATTGAATTTAAGCCTTTATTTGAGGATAATTGGAGAGAAGCAGCTGTATATGGTGGGCGTTACTCCCTTAAATCTCATACTGTAGCTAGGTTCTTACTAATAAAAGCCAGAGAAAAGAAGACTAGAGTAGCTTGTTTTAGAGAGTTTCAGAATAGTATAGCCGATAGTAGTCATCAATTACTATCTGAATTGATTAAAAAGTATGAATTAAATGACTTTGAAATTACTAATAACGCTATTGTAAACAAGATAAATGGCTCAGACTTCATCTTTAAAGGCTTACATAACAATGAACAAAGTGTAAAAAGTACAGAGGGAATAGATATAGCTTGGATTGAAGAAGCTCAAACAGTATCAAAAAAGAGTATAGAAGTCCTTACACCTACAGTTAGAAAGCCTGGATCTAAGCTCATTTATACTTATAATAGATTATTTGAGAACGATCCTATTCATACTAGATTAGTAGTAGAAGGTAGGCCAGGAACATTAATTATCAATGTTAATTACGATATAGCTATAAAGTATGGGATGATACCCGAAGTTATCCTAAGAGAAATAGAAGACGATAAGGAAAAAAGACCAGCTCTTTATAAACATAAGTGGTTAGGAGAACCTAATACCCTAGAAATGAAGATATATAGGGGTTGGCGTTTGATTGATGAGCTACCTCATGAAGCAAGACTTGAGGGTAGATGGTTAGATTTTGGCTATTCTATAGACCAATCAGCCTCTGGGGGGCTATATTATTATAATGGTGGTTGGATATTAGATGAGGAATTATATAGGAAAGAGATGTCTAATAGGCAACTAGCTACTCATTTCAACGCTTTAGACAAGCCCCAGAGCCTTATAATAGCTGATTCAGCTGAACCTAAGAGCATAGCAGAGCTACAAGCCTATGGTTTAAACGTTATGGCTTGTAAGAAAGGTAAGGATTCGGTACTACATGGTATTCAATTAGTCCAAGACCAACCCATATCAGTTACTAAAAGGTCAATAAACATTTGGAAGGAGTACCTTAATTACTTTTGGATGATTGATAAGGAAGGTAGGATTATACAAAAAGAAGATCCAGCTTGTGCTAATCATCATATGGCTGGAATAAGGTATATATTAAGTGATTTTGGAAGACTTAAACAAGAAACAAGCTATTGGGATCGAGTGTTCGAAGACGAATTAAAGCCACAAAAACAATATAAAATAATTAGTAAGGGTAAATAATTATGGAATTTGAAGCAAAAGACTTAATAAACATTAATACAATGAACAATGTTTCTTCTAAGTCTAAAGAAAAAAAGATAGATAAGTTAGTATCTGAGGCTGTAGGTAAGACTATTTATATCAATAATCCTACACTTATTCAGAAGTTAGTAGAGTGGAAAAAAGCTAAGAAAGATGATGAACCTGATAATTTCTTAGATGATCCAGCTAAGGTAGAAGAATTAAAGAAAATATTATGATATACATTGATATAATAGCCACAGATACAGAAGATTCCCTTGATTTTATAGAGGGAAAGAAAGACCATAAGTGGGTGGGATTCCACGATGGAGTTAGAAAACCAAAGGTAGGACTTTGGCAACTATGGAATATTAAAAAGTTTATAGAAAAAGCGTATGAAAAACTTGAGGCAGGAAGAAGCGAAGCCATTATCAAAGGAGTTGAAGAAGGCGACTTCACCGAAGTACAAGATATTGCTGAAAGCAATGGGGGAAAGTTGGGAGAGCAAGGGGGAAACCCTGTTGATGGCATTAGAGAACCTAAAGCTGGAGTGGAATCAGATTAAAGATAAGGGTACTTTAACTATATATAAAGGCAATATTAAGCACGAACACCTTTATAACAGGGTTAAATTACGTAGGATTTTATCTAATAAAGTGATGCGGTTACAACAAGCCAAGTTTCTTGAGATGTTATTAAAAGCTGGTAATACAGGTAATATACCAGAAAAGTTAGATTTAAAAGACAAATAAAATGGAAGATCAAACAATATTTGATTTTATTACTACCGAGATAACGAAGTACAATCAGCCTATTACTTTAGAGGAAGGTTGGGATTGGTCTATGAAAGAACATATTAGACGTTCTTTTCTTTACCTTAATAGTCAATTCTATGAAGATAACGACAATAGACACCTTAGACCTTTTAAGAATATTGTACTCCCAATCCTCAATATCCAGTTTAGGACAGAGGGTTTTGACGTAAAGGATATTGAGTTATATGTAGATAATAAAGACGACTACTTTAAATCCCTATTAGTAAGGAAATATCATACAAAGTGGGCTTTAGCAGAGGAAATAGACACCTTTATAGACGAAATGGTAGATAGTTATGCTACCTATGGCGGTGCTTTAATCCGTAAAACTAAGAAAGCTAAGCCCGAAATAGTTGATTTAAGAAGCCTAGCTTTTGCTAATCAACACGATATACTTGCTAATCCTTTTGGAATACTACACGAATTAAGTTTTAGTCAGCTTAGAGAACGAGCTGAACAGCTTGGTTGGGGTACTGAAGGTTCTGATATTGATATAGAAAGCCTTATATCTCTAGTCAAAAAGGAAGGTAAAGATGTAGTTAAGGTTTACGAAGTACATGGTAATTTGCCAATAGAGTGGCTAAATGACGAAGATATAGTCGATGAAAGTAGAAAAGATGTAAGACAAATCCAAGTAGTAGCCGAATATATGAAGCCAGAAGGTCAAAAGGCTGGTGTTACTCTGTTTCGTAAAAAGATGCCTAAGCTACCATTTAAACTAATTAAACGTGATACGGTAGAGAATAGAGCTTTAGGTAGGGGTGGAGTTGAGGAGTTATTTGATGCTCAAGAATGGACTAACCAAGACGAGATTTGGGTAACAGAAATGCTAGACGCAGCTTCTAAGAACGTATTTTGGTCAGACGATCCTTCAGCTAAGACCAATAATAATCTTAACGACATTGATAATAACGAGATACTTAGCTTACAACAAGGTAATAAGATACAACAACTTGATACTTACCCTCGTAATATAGCAGTATTTAATGATTCTATTGATAGATTTTGGCAACACGCCCAATTAGTAGGAGCTGGGCCAGATGCTTTAATGGGAGAAGAACCAACAGCTGGTACTCCGTTTAAGAGTTACGAAGCTCAACAAATAGAAGGTAAAGGACTACATAAACATAGACAGGGCAAGATAGCAGTTAAAATGGATGAGTTATATAGGGATTGGGTTCTTCCTTACTTCAAAACTGAAGTAGTCAAAGAGCAAAACTTTATGGAGCAACTATCAGCTGACGAGATGGCTGACGTTGTAGAGCAAGTAATGATTAAGAAAACCAATGAGTTTAAGAAGCGAATGATACTTGGATTACAGCCGATTGATACTGATATGGTTACTTTATACGAAGAAAAGGTTAGAGATGACACCATTAAAAAGGGTAGTAAGAGATTCTTTGAAATATTAAAGGAAGAAATGGCCAACTTACCTATAGCAGTAATGACCAATATAGCTGGTAAACAAAAGAATCTAAATATCTTAACTGATAAGGTAGTAAATGTTATAAGGCAATATCTAGCAACTCCAGAGCTTAGGAATGACCCAGAGATGGGTAAGATTGTTAATATGGTATTAGAATCAAGCGGACTTAATCCAATTTCAATAGTACCTAAGCCTATGCCTCAACAAGCACCTCAACAGCAACCTCAGGGCAATACAGCTGGTTTACAGGCTCTAGGAGAAGGTGCTATGAGGGGAGAACAAGTAAATGCTTAATGACTTATTAAAATCAAGATTAGAACTAATAGCCAATGATGAACTTATGATAAAAGCACTAAGGGCAGTTGTAGATGATAGAATTGCTAAGGTAAGTCCTGATATTGATAAAACAAACGATAACAAGATTTTAGGAGAGAAATATAGGGCAGTTAAAGAAGCAGAAAAGCTGATAGACGGAGTACTGGAAGATATTAGCTCTTATAAAACACAAAGGTCGAGTAATAATCAAGTCAATAAAGGAAAATAATTATGAAATTAAGCAATGTATTACTTTGGGTTGTAGTATTATCTTTAGTTGGTTGGTTGGTATTAAATTCTGTACAGACCAATCAATCACTTGGTAGTTCAACGGTTGGAAATGAGTATTATGCTACTTCAACACCTGTATATGGTAGTTGGACAGATCAATTAATTAGAAGAGGTTGGGGTTCACTTGGTTCAGTTATAATTACTGGAGCTGGTAATACGCATTTTATTTTATATGATGCTACTTCAACTGATGCTGTAACCAATAGTTTTTGGGGAGCATCTTCAAAGTCAAATCAACAACTGGCTAATTTCCCAGCTAGTGTAGCTGCTGGAACTTATGTCTTGGATGTTGTTTATACTGATGGTTTAGTTATAGATGTTGTAAGTGGAAATACTGGTACTTCAACTATAACTTATAGATAATTAAATAATAAAAGAAAATGTCTAAAATGCACGAAGCTAAGTTAGTTTCTCTGGGGGATCAGATTGCTGATGACGCAGAAAAACTTAACGAAAAGCGTAGAGAGAAAAAGAGAAAAGTTACTAAGTTCAAAAAGAACGAAGGGGGAAGTGGTCGAACCTCTGTTAAAAAAGATAAGAAGAAAAAAGATGAAAAGAAAAAATAACAATGGTATATTTTACGTAGTTATAGCATTGGTTGCTGTTTTAGCTGTTGGTAGTTGGGCTTATGCCTACTCTGTGGCTCAAAACGTCAATGTAACTGGAGATTATAACTATTACGAAGCTGAAGGACAGCCCAATGGCGATGTAAGTTTTGGTGCTTCTAGTGGCCCAGATCATTACCAACATAATAGGTTTTATGAGGGTATTTCAGTTGGTGGAGAGTCTTATGCTACATCATCAACCGCAGCTACTTATACTTTAACTGGTACTGAATTTCCAGCCAATAGGAAATATAGCTATGTATCATGGACAGCAAATGTTAATACTACACTTAGTTCAGTAGCTTCTACATCAGCTCCATTTACTGATATGAAGGTTGGCGAGTCTTTCTCACAATACTGGTATAACGCATCAACTACTGCCGCATCAACAATTACGTTTGCTGCTGGTACTGGTGTAGATTTACAAGAAGATGAAGGTGAAACAGTAGTATTGAATGGTCTTGAGGTAGCTAGAGTAAATTACCTAAAGAAAGCTGATACTGATATTATAATGTGGGTTGAATTAGGACAAGTCGGAGATTAATATTTAATAAATTAGAGTATCAGGCTCTTAACCTGATAATTAACGTGCGGGGTCATACTCGCTTACAAATATATGGCAAAATTACTTGAGGTCATCGACTCTATAAACGATGAGAACTTAGACGAAGGCAAAGAAACGCTTAAATCTGAGTTCGAAGCACTAGATAAAAGCAATAAACAGCTTTATGCTAGAGCTAAGAAAGCTGAAGGATTTGAACAAAAAGATGGTAAATGGGTAAAAAAACCTGAGGTAATTCCTGAGGTAAAACCTACAAATCCAGAAGCTACAGAACCAGACAAACCAGATTATGGAAAACTTGCCTATCTCAAGTCAGAAGGCGTATCTCACCCTGACGATCGTAAGATTGTTATGGATGAATCGAAACGTTTAAACCTTCCTATCGAGGAAGTACTAGGGATGGAGCATATCAAAGGAAAGCTAAAAGATTCTAAGAATCAACGTGAAGCTGAGAGTGGTATGCCCGAAGGTGGGTCAGGTAAATCAAGTGGAAACAAATCTGTCGATTATTATGTAAATAAGAAAGACAAAAATGGAAATTATGAGTCCGTACCACCTGAACTTGGTGTCGAATTTACCAATAAGGTAATAGACGCTAGAGTTAAACAAGAGAAGGTTGGTAATATGTTTTCAGAAGAATTACACAATTAATTTGGATAGGTCGTAGTCTGGTTGCTAATAAACCGATTTAAAGCAACAAAATAAATGGTTAATACAGTTATTTGGAATAGAAACGACTATGTGAATAGAATGCGTGCTAGATTATCAGCTCCAACAACTTGGAAAGATGTCTTAAACGTTATTTATTCTGACAGTAGAACCGTTGTCAATGCTTATATGTCAACCGAACCTGATACTCAAACTGGTACTAGGGGAAGTGCTTATGGCTATAGTGATTTTGCTATTACAGCAGAAACATTGACTATCGACCAATACGCAATTATTCCTATGCTAGTTGATGAAGCAGACCGTAACCAGCAAGATTACGTAAGTCAAATGAAGATTGCTGAGTTTCAAGGCGACAAGATTAATGAGAAACTTGAAACCTTGATGATGGCTCAATATGGTAGTTGGAAAGACTTTGGTGTTACCGATTTGGCTAATACTGGAGATGACGACACTACTGCTATCACAGTATCTGCTGCTAATATTGACGATATTATTCGTGCAATTAAAAGAAAATTGTATGAGAATAACGGAGTTGATTTGGCAGTTAAGAATGGTCTTTTCATTGTATGGAGAGCATCAGACTTTGAATTGTTAGAAGCATTTGTACAGGCTAATGGTTTCACAGAAGCCGATATTAGTTTGAAGAATGGTATTCCAGTTCAAAAAGCCTTCCGTTATATGGGAGTTGACCACTACTTATCAAATAGTCATAACACCACAACTAACCCTCATGTTTTCGCAGGTATTAAGAGATTAGGCGACTTAGGTATCTTACGAGGTACTTATGGAAAAGCTAAATTCTTAGAAGATCCAGGAAACATATCTGGTCTTGGTATCGTATCAAGATTAGATCATGGCTTTGACTGGCCTGCTCAATATGCAGAGTTCTTTATGGATGTTAATGTAACAGCGTAGATTTTTGGTATATAGGTTGGGTAATAAGGTATTACCCTACCGATTATGTTAAAAATTGCCATAGGATTACCAACAAATAGACTTGTGAAGCCAAAGACGGCTGAATCACTTATGAAATTAGTTGATTATTCTAATTATGATTTGGAGATTATTGTAAGTACACGAGGATATAATACCGCAGAGAATAGGAACTGGATTACGGCTCAGGCTGTCAAAAAGGGGTGTGATTACCTGTTTATGGTAGATGACGATATGATTTACGAACCTGACACCTTAGAGAGGCTTGTAGAGGCTAACAGGGATATTATAGGTGGGCTTTACTACACCAAATACGAAGATAAAGCACCTGTACTAGAGTATTTTGACAAACCAGAAGAAGGACTATTTAAAGTCAAAGCTATGGGTGGTGGGCTTATACTTATAAAGTGTGATGTATTTAAGAAAGTACCTCAACCCTGGTATGGCTATAAATGGAATAATTTAGGAGCAGTAACTATGAGTAATGATTGGTTCTTCTGCGAAAAGGCTAGGGAAGCAGGATTTGATATATGGTGTGATAGTTCAATAACAGCTGAACATATAGGGTTGAAAGAATATTAGTATGAATATTAAACCAACAAGTGAGTTTCCTTTACTAGAGAAGTACAAAAAAAGGTTCAACCCCCCACCTACGGTTGCTTATCCCTATGGTGATACAATCTATACCGATAATCATTTACCTGAATATCTAGTAATCCACGAACAAGAACATTTAAAACAACAAAAGGAGTACGGATTAGATACTTGGATCGATAGATATTTCAACGAAGATAAGTTTAGATTAGATATGGAAGTAAGGGCTTTTAGAAAGCAGTTAGCAAGTGTTAAAAATAGAGAAGATAGGAATGGAATGAGAATAGAGTGTGCCAAGAGTTTATCAAGTGAGTTATACGGTAATATAATAAGTTTTGAAAACGCAATATTATGCTTAAAATAGCAGTAGGAATCCCAACAATAGGAGCTATGAGTGCCAAGACAACAAAGTCTTTAATGGAGATGATGAATTTGCCCTACGAGTTTATACCAATATTTCAGTATGGTGCTTATGTATCAGTAAACCGAGAACATATAGTAGAAGCTGCTAGAAAAGTTAAGGCCGATTATCTACTTTTTATAGACCACGATATGAAGTTCTATAACGTAACGATTGATTTGTTGATAAAGCATAACAAAGATATAGTAGCTGCACTTTACAATTATAGATTCCAACCAATAACGCCAATGGTTAAGATGTTTGGACATAATGGCGGAGTTATACTTGCTAAGACTAAAGATATACCAGATGAACCATTTAAGGTGGCTGGTATAGGTATGGGTTGTTGCCTTATTAAAATGTCAGTATTTGATAAATTAGGAACACCCTATTTTCCAATGAAGTATGATGAAAAGGGATTTGTAATTAGGTCTGAGGATATAGGATTTTGTGAGAAGGCTAGAGATGCTGGTTATGATATTTGGTGCGATCCAACTTTATCAGTAGGTCATGTAGGAGAATTTATTTATTAAATATATGAAGGTAACAATAGCTATACCAAGTAATAGAGGACTAATCCCAGCTACGTTTCAATGTATATTAGACTTGATAGCTAGAGGTGGTTATGAGTTTAACTTAATTTGTCCAAGTGAGGGTTATACCATAGCCGAGAATCGTAACTACATAGCAGCTAAGGCTTGTCAGCATAGATCGGATTACCTTCTAATGATAGATGACGATATGACATTTGCTCCCGATACCTTAGACAAGCTAGTAGCAGATAATAAAGATATAGTGGGAGTTGCTTATCACTCTAGGGGTGGGAGTGCTAACGGAGAGATAATGGCTATTGCCGAGATAGAAGCAAAGAAATATATAAACTTAGATACCGAAGAAGATGAAAAATATAAGAAAACCTTTGAATGTTATGCTACTGGAACTGGAATAATCTTAATCAAATGTGAGGTATTTCACAAAGTAAAAAGACCATGGTTCGAGTTTACTTATAAAGAAACTGGACAATGTGAGAATGGTGAAGATTGGAACTTTTGTTTTAAAGCTAAAGACTCGGGTTATAAAATATATACAAATCCAACAATTAAGGTTGGGCATATAGGGGAAAGAATAATTAAGTAAAAAATATGGAACTTAAAAGTAAAATCGGCATTATTGGTCAAGTAAGACTAGAGTGCCACGATAAAGACGGTAATCTATTATGGGATACTGGCTTTATGAAGAACACAATTACTAACGCTTGTTTAGCAGAGTTATCTGGGTTAGCTGGTAATACTGGCTCAAAAACAGCCTTTACCTACTTAGCAGTAGGAACAGACAGTACAGCCGAGAGTGCAGCTCATACAGCCTTACAAGCTGAAACAACCACTAATGGGTTAGAAAGAGCCGCAGCAACGGTAAGCCAAGAAACAACTACTCAAACAAATGATACACTTCAACTTACGAAGACTTGGACGGCTACTGGTACGGTAGTTGTTGAGGAAGTCGGAGCTTTTAACGCCGCATCAGCTGGTACAATGTTTGGTCGTAAATTGACTACAACAAAGACCGTAAACAACGGTGAAACTTTAACAGGTACTTATCAATTTATATTTGCTTAATGAGATTTACCAAGCAAACATTTGAAAAACATCAGGGTAAATTACTTTGGATAGCCAATAGTAAATTATTTGGTTGGTTGCTTGGTATGAATAGATTACCAAAACCTCTCAAGGATAAGAAGATATATAAGATATTTCCGAATGCTATCGTTACTAGAACTAGCGATATAGAAACTTATCACTTCTTTGTAAGACCTAGATTTGCTGAGGCTTTAGCTTTTAACCTTTCTCCAATACCAGCAATATCCGTTAGGGGAAAATTATCATATAGGTTTAGTCCAGTTGGATTAGCCTTTGGTGCTTTGTTTGGATATTTTGGTGGGTTTGGGATTATAGGAGCAACAGATACCTATACCGAAGCTGGAGATGGTGTTGTTTATATATCAAATGCTTCTTGGGATACAGCCCACAATGCTGTAACTGGTGATGCTTTTGATTATACTGGTGATGATGCCCTAGATTGTTGGACTGGCAAAGAATCAGATGGGCGTTATCGTATAGGTAGAGGGTTTGCTCCATTTGATACTTCGCCCTTAACAGCACAACCAACAATCGGCACTTTTTATATATATAAGAAAGATGGTGGTATAGGTGATGCTGATGCTCAAGCATATCTAAGAGTGGTTGACCAAGCAGAGGGAGCTAAGAATGGACAAGCATCAACTGCCACACTAGCAGCAGCAGACTTTGACGAATGTGGTGCTGTTGATAACCCAGCTGCTCTAGCAACAGACGCAGCCTTGAGTGGAATATCTACTGGAGCTTATACCTCGTTTGTCCTAAATGCTACTGGACTAGCAGCAATAGATATAGCAGGTAATACTTTACTTGGTATTAGAGAAGGACATGATGTAGAAGACGCTGCTTATGCTGGTGCTAATAATACTTTAAACTCAGTAAGATTCTATACTTCACAAAGAGCTGGTAGTAGCGAAGACCCATACTTAAGTACATCTATTGGTGTTGAGTTTTCAGTATCAGATACAATATCAATATCAGAAAGTTTTAAGGGAAACCAAGACGCTAATGTAAATGATACAGTTAGCCTAAGCGATTCAATTTCAGTATTGAGAGGAATAGCATTTTTAGTACAAGATACAATTTCTATAGCTGAGAATTTTTTAGGAAATCTAACAGCTAAAGTATCAAGTGCTATTAATTTATCAGATAACCTAGCCAATTTTAGACTTAGATGGGAAAAGAGAACAGAACTAACTACCAGCTATTCAAATAGAAGTAAACCTACTACAAGTTTTTCTGGTAGGTCAAAGCCCACTACAAGTTTTACAAATAGAACAAAACCTAATTAAAAAAATATGACACTTACACAAATGTACGCTAAGGCAAGATTGCTACTCGGTGGTATAAGTTCTACCGAATACTCAGATGCCAATTTATTAATAGCTATTAATAGTTACGATTACGATTTTATTACAAAGGCTATAATGGCTAATAGAACTTGGAATGTTCAAGGTGAAATTGCTACCGCCAATATTGTAGCTAACCAACAAGAATATCTATTACCAACAGACCTTATTTCTATTAAAGCTATAGAAGTAAATCTAACTTCTGGTGGAGCAGAGAATCAATGGACAAAAGTAAATATAGTAGATCAAAGAACTAGCTCAGAAGCATTAACCAATCAACAAGATTCTGACGATACGATAGAGTATGCTTACGAAGTCAGATTGTATGACGAGTCTATATTCTTTAATTGGCTACCAAAAAATAGCGTAACCAATGGTCTAAAGGTTTATTATTCTAAAGAAGCTACCGCACTAACAGCTTCAGATACACCTAACTTACCAAACTTCTTACAAATTGGTTTGGTTTATGGAGCTTGTATGGACTACGCTATTGAAACTGAACAAAATACTCGTCTTGCTAACTTCAGAACTCTATTAAATGAAAAACTAAAGGAATGCGAAGATTATTATGTAGATAGAATGCCAATAGTACATACAAAAATAACTACTAAGCAACGAAGGTTTAAATAATATGGGAGTAATAACAATAGGAACTAAAGATTTTGTTAGAGGAGTATCTACATCAAACGATATTCCTGATTCTGGTTATAGTCCAAAGAATACTGGTCAGAATCTTTTGGCAAATATAGGTACTATGAATGGCCAGCCTACTGTTACCTTAAAGACTGGTTTAGATGCTAGCGAAGACGTGGTTGCTTCTTTATATCAAAAATATAATGCTACTGTAGATGGCTACCTAGCAACTGCTGGTGGAGATTTATATACAGTTGATTTCGGTGCTAACGTTACAAAGGTACAATCTGGCATGGTTGGTTTAGCACACAATATTACTGATATGGTAATTTTTGATAATGATATTTATATTACTGGTGGACAAGATATTTCTAAAAATGTAGCTGGTGGTGGTGGTTCAATAGATATAGATTGGTGGACTGGAACAGTAGTTAGCGGTGGAGTTGAACAAGCTGCTTTATCCAATGGCAACGTACACCCCCTATTAGTTTTAAAGGAAAGATTATATATAGGAGATGGCCCTAAACTTCATTCTTGGGATGGTACTACTGTAGCCTTAGACTTATTACCGCTAAACGATAACGAACCAATAACTGCTTTGGGTAGATATACCGCTAATGGAGAAATGCTATTGGGAGTAGGTGGTGATTATCCAACTGGAGAGGGTAATGCTGAGTATAAATTAATAGTCTGGGATACAAATTCAGAATTAAGAAATTTAGATATACCAGTACCAGAAAAAGTAACAGCAATATTTAATAGTGCTGGAGTTACCTACATAGTAATGGGTAGAACACTTGGCTATTTAAACGGAAGTGGCGTAACTCCCCTAAGATACTTAAATACAAACTTTTCAAACGCTTCAGTAGTTACTAAACAAAAGATAACCGAAGTTGATAATGTAATTTATATAGCAGAAGTTGATGATATATTAGCCTACGGTTCTTTGTATCAAGGTGGTAATAAGATATTCTTTTATCCCTATACAACAGCTGGAACTCAAATACATACTATAGGAAAGTTTTATAATGACCCCTCTGGTAATAAGTCTTATTTAGCTCTTTGTTATACAAGTGGAACAGCTGTAAGGTTTGGTTACTTTGACGTTAGAGATGATAGTGGTACTGGTACTACTTGTTATTCAAATAAAATATATCTACCATCTAATTCTAGAATTAATAAGGTTGAGGTCAATACAGACGTTTTAGCTTCTGGAGATATAGTAAACTTTGAAATATTAAAATCATCTACTGATTCAACGGTTGGAATAGGTTCAATGGACTTTAGTGTTGATGGGGCGATAACACAAAAAACATTGGCTAGGAATAAGAAGATTGAAACCAATATTATTCAAGCAGCCTTGGCTTGGTCAGCTGGTAATACAAAAATAAGACAAATAAAAGTATATTATGAACCAATTGAAAAACCAATTTAATAAAGAGTTTAGCGATAAACCAAAGAAAGAACCAAAAGAGGGTAAAAATCCTAACGATGAAATACAGGTTGATACACTTAATACTCTCCCAGAAAGAACTCCAGATGAACAGGATTTGATGTCTTCTCGTTTAAGAGGGCAAAGAGATTTCCATAATCATAATGGTATAAACTCAGAACCAATATCTATAGAGAATTTACGTAGTTTTATAGAAACAGTTACAGCTATCCCTACACTTAAACCAAGAAGGTTTTATGAGCAGTTTAAAATATATATGGATAGCGTTACCGCACCAACTGATACTAGATTATATATATATTCATTCGAAGCAAATACTTGGAACTTTTATCAATTAAATGGTTTAGCTGGTACAAAAGTTTATTATGTATCTGACTCAAGTGGCGGAGCAGTAACTAGAAAACTTACATTCACAAATGGAGTATTAACAGCCGAAACATAATATCAATCAAATAATAACAAAACTATGGCAATAGACATTGAATACGAAAATGCTAGACAGCAAGGCGATCCTTTAACAAGGCCAGATGGTTGGGTTTCACCAGGAAATCAGGGTAATACAGTACAACCTACCGTAACCCCACAACCAACTATAGTACAACCATCAACTGACCAGAACCTAAGTCAGGGGCTTTATATCCAAGACGAACAGGCTCTACAACAAAGGCGTGATGAGTTAAGTCAGGCTGGTATTGCTGAGAGTGATTGGGGTAAATACATTAGCTCACCTACTGCCGATAGCTCAAAACTTTATTACAGACAACCAGCTACTCTTAATGGCCCTAACGGAGAAAAGAGGAAGGTAGCAACTGGTTCTAAAGAAGCCAACAACTTATTAAAAGCTGGTTGGACTTTAGGCGACCAATTCAACGATAATGTTATATCGTCAAGTACAATGATGAATGAAAAGCCTATCAATATAGGTGAAGATACAAGCTCAAATACCTTTGAAGCTGATACAGTACTTGGTGGAATAAAGGCTACTGATACATCAACCGAAGCTAAAATAAATGAATTAAATCAAAAGTTAATTGGAGAAACACCAGAAACAGATGAATCTAGGGCTTATAATGCTATCTTGGCAAGTTTAGATCCAGATTCATTAACTGGTAGGGGTGAAGCTCAACTAAGTGAAGAAGAAAAACGTGGTATCGAACAACAGAAGCAGCAATATATAGCAAAGCAATCAGAGCTTAGACAAAAGATGAATGAAATAAATGCTCTCGGTGCTTCTTACGAAATGGCTAATGCTTCTGAGGTAGAGAAAAATACTACAATGTTTCAGCTCAGGGGTGCTCAAGCTCAAAACTACAAGATGTATATGGCTAAGAAGAATATGCTTACCGCAGACGCAGCTTTTATACAGTCTGATTTATTAGCTATGGGTGGACAATTACAAGCCTCTCAAGATGCGGCTGATAGGGCAGTAGATTTAATGTACTCTGATAGAGAAGCTGAATATAATGCTAACTTAGCTAAACTAGAAATACTTGCTCCTCAAGTTGAAAAGCAAGAAGAAAGATACCTAAATCAAATTAAGCTAGATTTAGAAGAACAAAAAGCTATATTAGCAGAAGAAAAGGCAACCAAGAAAGATATACAATCATTAAAATTAGATTATATTGATTCAATGTTAAAAGCTGGTAGAACTCCAGATTCTGGGGTGTTATCAAATCTTGGTAAATCTAAATCTTTAGATGACGCTATGAATATATATGCTAATAATGCTCCTAAGGATACTAAAGGAACTCCTACTACTAAAATATATACAGGTTCTAATATACCAATAGATTTAAAGACTGAGCTTATAAATAATATTGCCAATGGAGCTAGTAAGAATGATGTCTATCTTAGCTATCCCGATGTTAGCACCGAGTATATAAATAGTTTATATAATGAAGAGTCTGGTGTTACAATAAATCCACCAGAAGAAACTACAGAAGGTGAAGAATCTAGTGGAGAATTTACGTGGTGGAAACCCTGGACTTGGGGTAATTAATTTTAATATATGGCCTTAATAGGAAGAATGTCTAATAGTAATCGAACATCTGCTGGTTTAACAGGAAGAATGGCTGTTTCTGATACTCAACAATCAGAGCAAATAACTAGTAGAGAAATAGGAAGACTAGGAATGGGCTTACTTAGACCAGAAGTAGCACGACAAAGGATTTCACAAAACCCAGAATTATTAAAACAGGTAAGAAAGACAGAAACAATATCCGCTGCTCCAGCTGATGCTTTTGATAAGAAATGGCCACTAGGCTTTGTTGGTGAGATGGCAAAGGCAGCTTATAACGCAACCAAAGAAACCATAGATAATGCTACTCAGAAGTTGGTTGGTATGACCAATAGATTGGGTAATGAATATAGTGCGGAAGATTACCAAAAATTAGCCTTTAGAGAACCTACCGAAAGTTTTGATCAAGCAGCTTCTCGCTTAGGAATAAAAAAAACTACCACTCTACAACGAGGAATAGGTATGGGAGAGGGTGCTTTGGGAGTAGCTGGTATTGGATTTTTACCAGTAACAGCACAACTAGAAGCAGCCAAAGAGTTACCTGGCCCATTAGCAATACCAGCAAAAGTTGCTAGTGGTATTTTCCAAGATTTAGGTCGCCTGGGTTCATTTACTTTGGGCAAAGGTGTTGATGTATTACCAGTTTCTGACGAAACTAAAGCTGAGATTAAACCATTCGCCGAAGAATTAGGAGCATTTATAGCACAGCTTGTTGGAATTAAAGCAGCTCACAAAGTATCTTCAAAAGGACTTAATTTAGAAAAGTTAAATCTAAAAGAAACAACCAAGTCAAAACTTTCAAATACAGCTCAATTTGCTACTGGTATATCAGTAACCCCATTTAGTACAATTTATGGTATGGCTAGTTCTCGCATAGCTTATAAAGTGGCAAGGGAACAAGCAAGGGGCGTTGATGTAACTCCTGATGTTGCCAAGAGAATAATGGAAGAAGTTAAACAAGAGATTATAGATAGTCCATTACCAGATATTAAAACTGATAAACCTGAGTTTATTTTTGAAAAACCAGTTGAAATACCTAGAGCTCCAGTTATAGGTGAGGCAAAAGCTGACCCATTAACCTTAGAAGCCTCTAAGTATAAGAGTGCAGAGGAGTTTGTGAAGGCACAGGATGTTGTTTATAGGGGTGGAACAACTGATGGTAAATATCTATCTACTAGTAAAAATATAGCAGAAGATTTTGCTAAACAAAGAGGTGGTTCGGTTTCAGAATTTGTAATTAGTCCAGAAGCTAAAGTTATTAGTTATTCAGATTTTCCAAATGCTAAATATAAGGGAATAAATGACTACAATGTAAATACTTTTTCACAAGGCAAAGACTTAAAAACATTTCAAGATACAGTATTAGAAGCCGATTATATTAAAGCTGAAAACTGGGCAAAGAATAATGGATATGATGTAATAAAATTACCAACAGAAGCCGAAGTAAGAGTTATAAATCCAAAAGTATTACAAACCAAATCCCAACTAACAGATATATGGAATAAGGCTCAGGAAGCCCTTACAAGCCCCAAAACAGCCCCTACAAGCGACATTAAGGCTGAAAAGGGTAAAACTAGCGGTGTAGCTAAAAGTATTGAAGCTAAGGCAATCGAGAATAATCTAACTAAAGGAGTTAAAGACTTGGCAGAGTATGATTCAAGGAGCTTTAAAGAAGAAGCAAAGAAAGTAGCTGATTTAATAAATACAGATATTGAAAAGGCTAGGTCTATTGTTAGAGGTGAAGAAGCTACCGACATAAGGGCTGGTGCTTTGATAGCTGGTATAGAAGAATATGCTAAAGCACACCCAAGAGAAGCAGCCGATATTATTCAAGAACTAGCTAATTCTCCATTGACAGCCACCATATCGGCTGGAGCTTCTGAAACTAGCTTTGCTCGAATGAGAGAGAAAGAATCAGCTGCTTATCAGTTGGGAGAAGTTAAAAAACATTATGAATCTAAGGTAAAAGATGTAGATACAAAGAAAACTAAATTAAAGAAAGATTTAAAAGCTGAAACAGAAAAGTTTAATCTTAGCAAAGCAGAGAAATCATTTAATAACTTTTTAGACAAAATCGTATGTTAAATAAACATTCACTACTTATATACTTCGGAATATTATTACTAGTTGGCTTATTAGCTGGTAGAACATTTTTAGAATCTATTGGTATAATAATAATGGTATTTGGTGGTTGTTTTATATTAGTAGGTATAGTTCTTTCTTTAATTTATTTTACAGACAAATAATATGGCATTCTGTATAAGAAAAGATAAAATCGAGGAGTTCAAACAGGCTTTAAAGAATAAAAAGCTAGATGTTTTTGAATTAATGAAAATGGATTCAGCTGAGAGAACTGCTGAGTTTGAAAAGTTTGCTGGAAAAGATGCTCAGGCAATGAATGTTTTATTTGAGCAAAAACTTATCTTAAAAAATCAGGTTCAAGGAATTAAGAACTGGGTAAGTAAAGTTGGTGAAATGGGAAGATATGACCCAGCTAAAAAAGCTAAGTTAGATGAACTATTAAGTGAATATAAATCAAGACAACAAGAACGAATGCTTAACCCTAAAGAGAACGAAGGCTTTTTAGAGAGTTTAATTGAGGAGAAGTTAGGTGTTCGTATATCAAAAGAACAGGCTAAGGTAGCTTGGGATATTCAAGTAAAGGCTGATGAGTATTTTAAGAGTTATGATGTTGCTAAAGAAACTTGGAGTTCTCCAGAAGCCGAAGCTAAGTATGGTGCTAGTAAAGTAATATATAAAAACTATTTAGATAGTTTAAGAAAAGGAAATCTATCACTTAAAGAAACATTCAAGGGTTATAAACAGGAAACCAAGCAATTATGGGAAGAAAATAAATATGATGCAGTTAAAAAAGTAGTGGAAGATTCTGTTTCTACTATATCTAATACAATGATTAATGCTGTCGCTTCTTTTGATAATAGTTTTATGGGTAGGCAGGGTGCTATTACTATGGTTAAAAGTCCAAAAACTTGGTGGAATATGGCTAGAGAATCTATGAATGATTTTTATGCTGGATTAAAAGGACAAGGAAACATCAGACAAGATGCTCTTATGGCGAAAGTCTATTCTCATCCTGATTATATAAATGGTAAGTTTGAAAAGGCTAAATTAAACTTTGGAGTAGAAGAAGAAATCCCAACTGAATTGTTAGAAAGAGCTCCTGTTGTTGGCAGAGTATTTAAGGCATCTAATATTTCTTTTGTTGATAGTGCTATCAGAGCTAGAATGGGTTTATGGGATATAATGAAAAAAGTAGATCAGGCTAAGGGTATTGAGTTAAGTGAAGCTGGATTAAAAGATAGAGGAAATATAATAAATTCTATTACCGCTAGAGGTAAAACTGGACAAGTTCTAAGTAGTAAGCCAGTTCAATTAGTATTGTGGGCTCCAAAAATGATGAAAGCTGATTGGAATATACTAACTGGGCATACTTTCGGATTTGGTCTTGAAACAAAGGGAGCAAGAGTTGAAGCAGCTAAGACTATTACTAATGTAGTTATTGCTACTGCAGCTATTACAGCAATAGCTGAAGCTATGGGAGCTGATGTAGAAAAAGATCCTCGTTCTACTGACTTCTTAAAGATTAAGATTGGTAATACTCGTATAAATACTCCGTTTGCTAGAAGTATGCCACAACTCGTTACTCTTTTCTCTCGGCTTTTAACTCAAGAATCAAAAAGTTCCACAGGAGTTATAAGTAAATTAAATAGTGGGGAATATGGTTCTAAATCTTTATTTGATGTCGGTGTTGATTTTCTAGTTAATAAAACAAACCCACCTTCTAGTGCAGTATTAGCTTGGATGAGAGGGAGAGATTTTGCTGGGCAGAAACCGACTGTTGGAAAAACAGCCTTTCGTTTCCTACCTATTGCAGTTCAGAATTTCTTAGAGTTAGATGATACTTCCGATAGTGCAGAAATAATTGGAGCTTTTGTTGATTTATTTGGTGTTAGTGCTAACACTTATAGCCAAAAAACTGATTGGGGGCAAAGCACAGGTAAGGAGCTTTTACAATTCAAAGATAAAGTTGGTGAGGATAAATTTCAAGAAGCTAATGATAAATATAATAAACAATATAGTGATTGGTTATTAAATATTATGAAAGATCCAAAGTATTTAAGCTTATCAGATGATGACAAACAAAAGTTATTAACTAAGAAAAAGGCTTCTATAAAAGACCAAATCTTTAAAGAGTATAGGTTTAAATATAAACAAGAGAAAGTAAAACCCAATCCAATTATTAAGGAATTATCTAAATAAATGGACAAAGATAAACTAGAAAAACTACAACAGTTTAATTTGATAGCTAAAGCTATAAAAAGGTTTTTAGATTTGGAGAAGAAGATCGATACTAAACTAGAAGACAATAATAATAAATTTGAATTACTAACCAAAGACTTTGAAGAAGTTATTGATAAAGCAAAGAAGGAAACAAAGTCTATCGGTGGTATTAGACAAAAGACTTTAGACACTATAAATAACCTTTTTATTAAAAATGATATTAATAGAAAGTTAAAAGAAAAGCTAAAAGAAGCTGACGCTGTATTTGCCCGTATAGACGATAAATTGAAGAATGTGCGTAACGGTAGGGATGCTGACGAAAAAGCTGTTGTAGAGGCTGTTTTAAGCCAAATTAAGCCTGTTAAAGACGGTAAAGACGGTAAAGATGCTGATGAAGAGGTAATTGTAGAGAAAGTTGTTAAAAAGATAGAAGTACCCAAAGTTGATTATTCTAAGCTAGAGGACTTTGAAAAGACAATGCGAGAGGAGTTAAGAAAGGGTAAGCGTATAATGACTCCTGCTAAACCCAAAGGATCTAATATCCCACTCGATGTTACTAATTTTGGTAGTAAGTTAAGTAGTGCTGACGATACAGTTCAAAAGGCATTAGACACTATAGATGATCATACACACGCTGAAGACTTAGCTCACGCTGATTTATCAGATATGGATGCTACCGTTCACGACAGCAGATATTATACAGAGGCAGAAATAGATACTAATTTTATTCCCTACTCATTAGCAGATGCAGCAAATGATTTCTTAGTAGCAAGTGGGGCAGATACCTTTGTTAAAAAGACATTAGCTGAAACTGGAGCAATACTAGAAGGAGATATAGTCCATGATAATTTACAGAGTGTTCATCAATCTGTGGTTAGTGGAGCAACACCTACCTTTGGAGATATTAAGGGTGAAACAAAGTGCTGGGATGTAACTATCACAGACCCAAATGGTTTCTATGATATAGATACACAGATACCAGTAGCCCTGGTTAAGTCAGCTATGACTATTACTAAAATTCAAGTTAGTTTAAACGCTACTGGAAATCAAGTGGCAGGGGATTTAAAATGGGCAGATGATTTAACTGCTTTTACAGGAGCTACAGTTATAAATGATTTTGATACTACCTCAGGAGTTAGGACAGATACCAGTATTACAAGTGGAAGTGTAGCTGCTGGTAAATGGATATATTTACAATTTGATAGCCAGCCAAATGCTGCTATAACTTGGATGACAATACACATTGAATGGGATATAGACTAATATGACAGAAAAAGAAAAACTAATAAAAGAGTTTGAAGATAATAAAGCTGAATATAAAGATATTCAAAAATCAGCTAAAGGTTTGAAGTGGCTTGATAAGATAATCAAGGGATATGGAAAGTAATTATAAATTTGAAATACATTTTGATGGTCAAGAAATGGAAACAGAACAAATGGCAACTGACATTGTAGAAGCTATCTTTTCTGTAATAGCAACTTATAAAAGTTCTTTCAATATAGATTTAGATGTAAGTAATTTTATTTTAATAGATGGCAACATATAATATAACAACTGGAAATGATGACTTTTATGTTTATCAACCAGATGGTAGTGGAAATACTTATTATTATACAACCACAACCCTCACGGCTGGTAGAAATAATGTTGTTTCTCCATCTGTTACCTATACTGCCTATATAAAAATAAATACTGCTGCTATTCCAGACACAGATGTAATTTCTGCTGCAACACTTTATATCTATGAACATAGTTATACTTCTTCAAAAGGAATATCAAAACTATATAGTATCTATTTTCCATCAGATTCTAGTTATATAGTATATGGTAAAACATACGCAGGTGGTTGGACAAGTGAAGCACTTGATACTTCCCAGATGGCAGCTATAAATAAAACAGGAACTACTGATTTTACACTAAGTGTACCAGACCCACCAGCATTTAAATTTAGAGATTTTAAAATAAGAGCTTATGAGTA
>ERZ890953.541-NODE-541-length-21565-cov-4.561878_pt1 | contig 21565 bp, 19 predicted proteins | sample MGYA00521264_ERZ890953 | MGnify/ENA primary metagenome ERZ890953 (study PRJEB32303, sample SAMEA104408629) | aquatic metagenome | biome: Brackish water; feature: Chemocline; material: water | place: Baltic Sea | collected 2014-10-26T21:54:00 | depth 200 m ...
CACCGCCGAGAACGCGGAGAGCGCAGAGTTTTAAAAGTGTGAAATCGGCAAAAAAGAAGCCATTTTTCTGCGAAATCGGCAAAAAATCTCCGCGTTCTCGGCGCACTCTGCGGTGAAAATGTCTTTTTGCAGTGGAGTCTTTTATCGAAAACTGGAGAAATAAAAATGCTCAAGAAATCCCGTCGTTTGATTTCGCTCTTTCTTCTTTTGATGCTATTTCTAACCGGCTGTTCGTTTTCAGCGCAAGTGGAGCCTACTATAGCTCCCTCGGACACGCCGATCCCGCCCACGGAAACCGTTGCTCCGCCTACAACTACAGAAACGCTTGTGCCGCCAACCGTAACGCCAACCAAAACCTTGGAGCCAACGGCTACAAATACAGCAACTTCCACGCCCGTACCACCATCTTTGGTTGTTTCTGTTGATTTGGGCGCGGTCTGCCGTACCGGTCCGGATTTGAATTTTGCAATTGCCGGATACCTGCCGGTGGGAAATACCCCCGCTTTATTGGCAAGAAGTGAGACCGACCCAGTGTGGTGGCAAGTTGAGTTGACCGAGAATGCAGTTACGTGCTGGGTTTCGGATCTTGTTGTTACAGTAGAAGGTGATGTGGAAAGTTTGCCACAGATCACACCGCCGCCGATTCCCACAGCGGCATCTGTGTCCGCGCAAGCGGGTAGCGGGATTTATTATTTTGTAACTTCCACGGATAGCGGCGGGCCTTTCGGATGTGAGAAAGGGGATAGCTTGCTCTACGTTTTCACTGGTAAATCGCGCACCGGGATTTTGGAAGATGATGTTGCTACCGCCTTGAATGCGCTCTTTTCGAATCACAACCAATACTATAACGGTCTGTATAATCCGATGTACGCTTCTTCTTTGCGGGTAGGAGATGTAGATTTTTCGCCAGGCGACCCTGAGGCCTATATCTGGTTGGCGGGAGATTTTGTGCGCCCCAAAGATAAATGTGAAAGCCAACGCATGCGCGATCAGGTCTGGGAAACGGTAGAAATCCAATTCCCTGAAATCAGTCACGCTGTCATTCGCGTGCATAATGCCTTATTGGGTGACTTGTTGGTTGTCAATAAATAGATTGTCGGAGATCCGAAGATGGTGAAGCGCAGAAAAATCAAAAAAATGATACGCACGGTGATCATTGAATTGTTGATCTACTTCACTGTTGTTGTGGCTTATTTTTATTTCGTGTTGAGGTATCTGAGGGATTGGTTAGGTACTCTCTATGCCAATGATCTGGTCATGTATGCAGTCATTAGTTTAGGATTGATCGTGGCCCAGGCTATTTTTCTCGAAATTGTGACCTCTTTCTTGCTCAGCTATACCAACTTTGATATGGTGGAGACGTAACCCCTGATGGAATTTCCCATAACAGGTGTGATAGTCGATCCTTTACTGCTGGCAGGGATTGGTTTTCTGGTAGGTATTATGGGGGGATTTTTTGGCGTTGGTGGTGGTTTTATCGCCGGTCCGATGATGTTTTGGTTGGGCGTGCCAATGAATTTTGTGGTTGGCACTGACCTGGCACATATGACCGGCAAATCCATCGTTGCAGCCAGGCGTCATCGCGCGCTGGGGCACGTGGATGCTAAACTGGGTGGGCTGATGGTTCTGGGCACGGTGTTTGGCGTTGAAATGGGAGCCAGTTTAATTGAGGCATTGGAAGATACTGGAAATGTAAACACGATTATTGGTGTGACCTATATTTTTATTTTGGTGTTGATTAGCGGTTTCACAGCCTGGGAAAGTATGCACGCTCTTCAAATGATCCGCACCGACCGGGTGGACGTTGAAGAAGCCGTGGGATTCAAAGGAATTGCCGGTAAATTACATGGCTTGCATATCCCTCCGATGGTTTCACTGCCTGTTTCTGGAATTGCCTCGATATCAATATGGGTTGTGATTGGAGTCGGGTTGCTAACTGGTTTCCTGGCTGGCTTTTTGGGTGTTGGTGGTGGATTTATTCGTATGCCATTATTAGTCTATGTCATGGGAATTCCAACTCATATTGCTGTGGGTACTGATTTATTTGAGATCATTTTTTCGGCAGGATATGGAACTCTAACCCACGCGCTCAAAGGGAACGTGGATGTTATGATGGCTTTGCTAATGCAAACCGGTGCGGCTCTTGGGGCCCAGATTGGTGCATCAATGACACGCTTTTTTGCTGGGCCGCGTATTCGTTTGCTCTTCTCGGTTTTACCGTTGCTAGGGGCGATTATGGTGATGTTGCGTTTATTGGGATTGGCGGGTGTGTAGTGCGTTTCTGGTGTGAGATTTCAAGATGAATATTCTGATTTATTTGGATCGAGAAAGAAAAGTATATGCTGCCATACCTTTTGTCCGTAGATTGGTGAAAACGTTTCCTGTCGCGCTGACATTGTTATATATCTTGTCTGAGGGAGAAGAACAAGAGCTGGGTGAAACAATTCTGGCGCAGGTATCCGAGCAATGCAAAGAGATTGCTGTTAAGACGCTATTGCGTTGGGGCGACCCGGTTGGAGTGCTACTCTCTGAAGCTCGTCAGGAAAAATATGATTTGTTGATCATTCAGTCAAATGACAAAAAGCGAGCTACTCGACGTTTTGAGTCGATTGAAAGAATAGTGTCTCAATCCATCTATCCGGCCGTTTTGATCCTGAGAGGGAATCCGCGCACGGTGAAACGAATCCTGATATGCACCGGTGGCCCCGACGGACATGACAAGGTAATTGAGTCTGGCGCAGATATGGCGTTGGCCCTGGACTCCAAAGCCACCCTGCTGCATGTAGCTGCAGGTGCGGTGCCCTCTATGTATACGGGTTTACCTGCCTTTGAAGAATCGCTTGAAGACTTACTCAAAACCGACACATCCGTCTCGCGGCATTTACGCGCCAGTGCAGAAGTATTGGATGCCCGCCATGTAGGTGGCGAACTCGAACTCCGCCGCGGTATTCCGATCAATGAAATCGTGCGTGAGGTGCGTTTAGGCGAATATGATTTAGTAGTGATTGGACGTTCGCGGGCTTTCAGCAGTTGGAAAGAGATTTTTATGAGCGATATCACGCAACCCATCATCAACCAGGTGGCCGTTTCGGTATTAGTGGTGGGCGAAAAGGCGCTGCACTGAGCAAAACTACAAGCGCCATTTATTATTCCATGTTATCATTTTGAGCCGCCGGCTTGATGCCGGTGTTTGCTTTGATAGTCATATAAAAATAGGGGGGATGGCGCGCTCAGCCCGCCATCCCCCCTATTTTTGGGATTGTTGTACGTCTAAAATGGAGAAATTTTGATGATAAAAAAAGAAACTGAAACCTTAATTACGCCCTATGGCGGCAAGCTTGTAAACCTGTTGGTTTCCGAAGCGGAACGTGAAGCGGTTAGCGATGCGGCAAACCACTATCCTGATATTCAACTCTCAGACCGAGCATTGCACGATCTGGAATTACTGGCTGTAGGCGGCTTTTCGCCGCTGGATCGCTTTATGGGCAGTGCCGATTATCAGCGCGTGCTCACCGAGATGCGTCTGGCGGATGGTACACTCTTCCCGTTGCCGATCACGCTCACGGTCAAGAAAGAAGACTTGCCGACTCGTTCGGAGTGGGTTGCCCTGCGAGACTCGCGCAACTACCTCATCGCAGCGATGCGAGTCGATGAAGTCTTTACCTGGGATCCGCTGCGGGAGGCACGCCTCGTGCTGGGGAGCACCGACCATCGCCACCCCCTGGTCAGCGAGATGGAACGTTGGGGCGATCTGTGCATCTCTGGTGAATTGAAAGTCATCAACCTGCCCACCTACTACGATTTCCAGGATATCCGCCGCACCCCCGCCCAAACGCGAGCCTTGCTCGAAAAAATGGGCCATCAGAATGTGGTCGCTTTCCAAACGCGCAACCCCATGCACCGTGTCCATGAGGAACTGACCAAGTTGGCGGCTCAGGAAATCGGTGGCAGCCTGCTGATTCACCCGGTGGTTGGCCTGACCAAACCCGGTGATGTCGATCACTTTACCCGCGTGCGTGTTTATAAGGCCCTGGCTGAGAATTATTACGACAAAAATGCCACGGTTCTTAGTCTGTTACCCCTGGCCATGCGTATGGCAGGCCCGCGTGAGGCCGTTTGGCACGCTATCATTCGCCGCAACTATGGCGCTAACCACTTCATCGTCGGCCGTGACCACGCTGGCCCCGGTAACGACAGTGCGGGAAAACCTTTCTACGGGCCGTATGAAGCTCAGGATATGATGAAGCAGTATGAAGAAGAAATCGGCGTCAAGATGGTGCCCTTCCAGATGATGGTGTATTTGCCCGATCAGGAGCAATATGTCACCATGGATAAAGTGCCCGAAGGTGCCAAAGTGAGCTCGATCTCCGGCACGCAAGTGCGTGATGATTATTTGGCGAAAGGCATATTGCTGCCCGAATGGTTCACCCGCAAAGAGACTGCCGAAATTCTGACGGAAGTTCATCCACCCAAGCACAAACATGGCCTGACCTTGTGGTTCACTGGCCTTTCCGGTTGCGGTAAATCCACGATTGCCAGCGCTCTCATTCCCATGCTGATGGAGCATGGCCGTCAGGCCACCGTTCTCGATGGAGACGTTGTTCGCACGCATCTTTCGAAAGGCCTCGGTTTCAGCAAAGAAGATCGCGACACCAATATTATGCGCATCGGTTTCGTGGCGGGTGAAATCGCCCGCCACAACGGCACCGTGATTTGCGCTGCCATCAGCCCCTACCGCAACACTCGCAGCGAGGCTCGCAAAATGTCGGGCGAGGAAAGCTTTGTGGAGATTTTTGTCAACACCCCACTCGAAATCTGTGAGCAGCGCGATATCAAGGGCCTCTACGCCAAAGCGCGGCGTGGCGAGATCAAAGGTTTCACCGGCATTGACGACCCCTACGAAGAGCCGCTCAACGCTGAAATCGTACTCAATACCGTTCAAACCACACCCGAAGAAAATGCTCGCGCCATCATTGGTTACCTCAAAGAACAGGGCTTCCTGAATTAACGTCAAAGACCCCAAAGGTTTCGAAAACCTTTGGGGTCTATTTTACAATAATGTCTCAATTACCTGAACTTTTTCGTTTAGATGGCCGCGTTGCCATCATTACTGGCGGGGCGGGATTGCTGGGGGCCGAATTTTGCCGCACACTGGCCGAAGCGGGCGCGACGGTGATGGTTTCGGATTTGGATGAAAAATCTGCTCAAAACGTGGCCGATTCGATCACCCAAAGCGGATTCAGCGCCCAGGCCGTGCGCACGGACGTGACCCGTGCTGATTCAGTTCAACAAAGCGTGGATTCAGCCCTGAGCGCCTTTGGCCGCCTCGACATCCTCGTTAACAGTGCCGCCCTTGACCCGAAAGTTAGGAATCAGGAATCTGGGATTGGTCATCAGGAACCTGATTACCTAATCACTAATCCCTTATCATTTACTTTTGAAAACTATCCTCTTGCCCTCTGGCAGCAAGCGTTAGACGTCAACCTCACCGGCATGTTTCTGGCCTGCCAGGCGGCAGTGAAGCCCATGCTGGCGCAGGGCAGCGGAGTCATCATCAACATTGCATCCATGTATGGCGTTGTGCCGCCCGATCAGCGTTTATATCAGCGTGAAGGCCAACCGCCTGCCTATAAACCTGTTTATTACACCGTCACCAAAGCTGGTGTCCTCGGCCTGACCCAATACCTGGCCGCCTACTATGCCGGAAAAAATATCCGCGTCAACACCCTCACACCCGGCGGCGTCTTCAACGGGCATGATGACGAATTCGTGCAAAAATACGCCGCTCGCTCGATTCAAGGCCGCATGGCCGAGAAAGACGAAATGAACGGCGCATTGCTCTTCCTCGCTTCCGACGCATCCAGTCACATGACGGGAGGAAATCTCATCGTGGATGGCGGCTGGACGGTGTGGTGAACAGTTGATTAGGTCTCAGGTAATCAGGAAAGTTCTGATCCTAATCCCTAATTGCTAATTACCTAATCCCTGCTGATGACCGAAGTTCTCGCTCTCATCCCCGCTCGCGGCGGATCGAAATCCATCCCCCGCAAAAATATCATCGACTTTGCCGGACACCCGCTGATTGCGTATAGCATTGCCGCGGGTTTGGCGGCAGAAACCGTGACGCGCGTGATCGTCTCTACGGATGATGCCGAAATCGCCGAAGTCTCGCGTCGCTACGGGGCTGAGACCCCCTTTGTACGGCCCCAGGCTCATGCGCAAGATCAAACCCCCGATTTGCCGGTTTTTCAACATGCGCTGGAATGGCTTGCCGAACATGACGCTTATCACCCCGATATTGTCGTCCAACTGCGCCCAACATCCCCCTTTCGCCGCGTTTGGCATATCGATCAGGCTGTGCTGCGTCTGGTGGAGCGCCCCGATGCAGATGCTGTGCGCACGGTGTGCATCCCCTTCCAGAATCCCTTCAAAATGTGGCGCATTGGCCCCGATGGATTGATGCAGCCCATCGGCCGCGACTTGGGTGTTAAATACGAACCCTATAACCAGCCGCGCCAGGTTTTGCCCGAAATCTACTGGCAAACCGGCTATGTGGATGCGACTTGGGCGGATACGATTATGACCAAAAATTCGATGACAGGTGATTATATTTTGCCGTTGATTATTGACCCCAGCGAATGGATCGATATTGATTCCCCCGACGATTGGCGTCGGGCCGAGCGTTTGATTGAAAGTGGGGAAATTACGCTGGACGATTTAGGATTTGAATTATAGTAGGAAGTAGGGAGTAGGAAGTTAAATGGCTTCTTGCTCCTTACTTCTTACCCCTACCCCCCGGAGTAAACCCCATGCCCGAAATTAAAATTGGCGATCGCCTGGTTGGCGACGGTCATCCCCCCTTCATCATTGCCGAGATCGGTGTCAATCACAATGGCATCCTCGAATATGCCTTCGAGTTGATTGACGCCTCGATTGACGCCGGCGCGGATGCGGTCAAATTTCAGAAGCGTAATCTCACGAAACTGTACCCAAAAAAATATCTGGATAATGCCAACGTCGGCGAGAAAAACCTCAACTATTTGCTGCCCATTTTGCAGCGCGTGGAACTCTCCGACAGCGATTATCACCGCATTGTGAACCACTGTGAGAAGAAGGGCATCACCTTCATGTGTTCGGCCTTCGATGATGATTCTGCCGATTTTGTGGAATCGCTCGGCGTCCCGGCCTTCAAAGTGGCCTCTGCCGATATGATTAACCTGCCCCTGATTGACTATCTGATCGGCAAAAGTAAACCCATCATCGTCTCCACGGGCATGTCGCGCATGGAAGAAGTCGAGATTACGGTTAACTTCCTCAAAGAGCGCCAGGCCGAATTTGCGCTGCTGCACTGCAACAGCGCCTACCCTGCCGCCTTCGCTGATATCAACCTGCGTTTTATGGATCGCCTGCGTGAGTACGGCGTCCCCGTAGGCTATTCGGGGCATGAGCGCGGCATTTCCGTCTCAACGGTGGCCGCCGCTCTGGGCGCTTGCATCATCGAGCGCCACATCACCCTCGATCGCACGATGGACGGCCCCGACCATGCCTCCAGCCTGGAGCCGCACGGCTTCAAAAAAATGGTGCGCGACATTCATCAGATCATGGAAGCGATGGGCAGTGGCAAAGAAAAATACTTCACGATGGGCGAAATTCTCAATCGTGAAGTGTTGGCGAAGAGTCTGGTCGCCACCCGCGACATTGAACCCGGCGAAGTGATTACCCGCACCATGGTTACCGTCAAAGGACCCGGGCAGGGACTTTCGCCCCAACGCTATACCGAACTGATCGGGCGCGTCGCTGAGCGAGCCATCGCCGAAGATGACCCCTTCTTGCCAGTGGATTTGGGCCGCAAAGTTACCCTCGACATCGAACACACCCTGCCGATGAAATGGGGTTTTGTCGTGCGCTTCAACGATTTTCGCTCCATGCTGCAATACCAGCCGCCGTTGCTGGAGTTCCATTTTACCGACAAAGACCTGGATGAACCCTACCCCGGTGATGATCTCGATATGCAGTTAGTGATCCACGCCCCGGAGTTTTGGGAAAATCATCTCGTTGATCTGTGTACCTTCGATGAAGACCACCGCAAAGCCTCCGTGCAGATTTTGCAGCGCGCTCTCAATGTTACCCGCGACATGGCGCAGCACTTCGTCGGCCAGCCCAAAGTCGTTGTGCATCCCGGCGCGGCCAGCCTCGACCAGCCCATCAGCGACCGCAAAGGTCTCTACGACAACCTGCGCCGCTCGGTCGAAGAACTCGATTTCAACGGTGTCGAACTGCTCATCGAGAATCTGCCCCCGCATCCGTGGTATTTTGGCGGCCAGTGGCTCACCAACGCCTTCATGGATACCTACGAAATCCGCGATTTCCTCGACTCAATGGGCCTGACGACCTGCTACGACACCTCCCATCACAAACTCTACTGCAACTGGGCCAATGTGGATTTCTACGAGCAGGTTGAAGTCGTCCTGCCCTACGTATCGCACCTGCATTTGTCCGACGCATCCGGCCTCGATGGGGAGGGCCTGCAAATTGGGCAAGGCAATATCGACTGGGTGCGTTTCTTCAAAATTGTCAAAGACTACCGCGGCACGATGATCCCCGAAATCTGGCGCGGCCACCAGCGTGGCGGCGAGGGTTTCTTCGTTGCCATCAATCGCCTTTCCGAAGCCTATTTTGAAGCTATAGAAAAATAAACCACAGAGACACGGAGAGCACGGAGAGATTAAAAAATCTCTGTGTTCTCTGTGTCTCCGTGGTAATGCTTTTTCCCTTGAACAGTATTCGACGAATTCACAACGCCCGCCTGCGGTTGCAAGCCGACTGGCGGATTATGCACCTGGCTCGGCATGTTGAAAAACAGGCTGTGCGAGACTCCGCTCGCGGGTTGGTTGCCTTTGTCAACATTTCATCGCGCCTCGGGGGCGTTAGTCTCAACGCCGCCTTCACACAACTCACCGCCTGGAGCGTGCAACTCGCCGGAGCGAATGTGATTCACTTCGCCTGCCGCGCCGGAATGACGCGTTGTGTGTTGGGAACCAACCCCGACGACCACACCGCCGCCCCGCCCTGCGCCAGTTGCATCGCCCAATCGCAAAAACTCATCGGCCCAGGTTCAGCCCATTTTTTCGAGTACCAACCCAACCCCGCCCTCGAAGCCCAACTCAATCCCCTGTCCATCGCCGAACTCTCATCATTCTGCATTTTGCATTCTGCATTCAACATTCCGCTTGGTGAACTCGTCCTGCCCTCCCTGCGCTGGGCTTTGCGCCGCCACAACCTCCCCGATGACGAGCCAACCCGTCATCAGTTGCGTCAGTATATTCTTTCGGCGCATCGCGTGGCCGAAGAATTTGACCGTTTCCTGACGCAGCACAAACCTGATACGGTCGTCATTTTCAATGGCCTGCAATTCCCCGAAGCAACCGCCCGCTGGGTGGCACAGCAGCACAGCATTCGCGTCATCACCCACGAAGTCAGCTTTCAACCCTTCTCGGCCTTCTTCACCGAAGGCGACGCCACCGCTTACCCCATCGCCATCCCCGATGACTTTGAACTCTCCCCGGCGCAGAACCAGCAGCTTGACGATTGGCTCAGCCGCCGCTTCAAGGGCGAATTCACGATGGCGGGCATTCGCTTTTGGCCCGAAATGTCCGGCCTGGACGAAGATTTTCTGGCACATGCCGCCAAATTCAAACAGATTGTGCCGGTCTTTACCAACGTCATCTTCGATACCAGCCAGATTCACGCCAACACGGTTTTCGAGCACATGTTTGCCTGGCTGGAGACGGTTGTCGAAACCATCCGCCAAACCCCGGAGACTTTATTTGTCATTCGGGCGCATCCCGACGAGAAGCGCCCCGGCACGCGCAAAGGCACTCGTGAAGCCGTCAGCGACTGGCTGGCCGAGCGCGGCGTGACCAGCCTGCCCAACGTGATTTTTATTGACGCCCAGGACTATATCAGTTCGTATGACCTGATCCGGCGGGCCAAGTTTGTGATGGTATATAACTCCTCCATCGGGCTGGAGGCCACGCTCTTCGAGCGCCCGGTGCTGTGCGGCGGCAAAGCGCGTTACACGCAATACCCCAGCGTGCATTTGGCGCAAACCCACGCCGAATATCAGCAAACCGCCCAAAAATGGCTCGCCGCGGACGAAATCGAAATTCCCGCTGAATACAAGCGCAACGCCCGCCGATTTTTGTATTACCAACTCTACCGCGTCTCGCTGCCCTTCGAGCGTTATCTCGCTGCGCACCCCACGCCGGGCTACGTGCAACTGAAACCCTTCACCGCCGACGACCTGCGCCCCGAAAATTCATCTACTTTGAGTGTGATTGTAGACGGAATTTTGGATAACCGACCTTTCCAACTGCCAGATTGAAATTAACCACAAAGGCACGAAGACACTAAGGTTTTTTAATTGGTGTCTTTGTGTCTTCGTGGTTCAAATTCTGAACCATGAGTACTCGCACGAAGACAAAATTTATTCTCAAACTCGCCCGCCGACAGATGCGCCGCGCGGCGGCCACTTTGCAGCACGGCTCGCTAAGCGGCACGCCGCTTCTTTTTGCGAACTCGTTCCCCAAGAGCGGCACACATTTGCTGACGCAAGTTTTGCAGGGGTTTACCCAAATTAGCCCTGCGGTCGAGAGCGGCTTGCCCGCCATCGTCACCTTTGACGGCCCCACCGGCCAGCCGCGCCCCGTGGCCGATATTTTGCGCGATCTGCGCCGCCTGCGACCCGGTGATATTGCTTACGGTCATTTGCACGCCCTGCCCGAAGTTGTGGCGCATCTCACCGAGCCGGGCGCGGCCCCGTTTTTTATTCTGCGCGATCCGCGCGATGTGGTTGTTTCGCACGTGCATTATGTCACTGAGATGGAGCCGAATCACGTGCATCATGCCCATTATCGCCACGAACTCACAAATTTTGATGAACGCTTGCGGACGAGTATTTCAGGCTTGCCGGATTTGGCCGTGCCTTTCCCGGATATTCGGGGACGCTTTGACCCCTATATGGACTGGCTCGACGCGCCTGCTGTGCTGGTTCTGCATTATGAAGATTTTATTACCCATCGAGAGCAAACCCTGCTCAAGGTGCTGAATCACGCCCGGAGCCGCGGCCTGAAACTCCATGTGGGGGAGCAGGAAGCCTTACGAGTGTTGGAATCCGCCATTGACCCCGCGCGTTCCCCCACTTTCCGCAGTGGAAAAATCGGCAAGTGGAGCGAATCCTTTAGTGATGCCAATAAATCTCTGTTTAAAGATGTCGCCGGGGATTTACTGATTCGACTGGGCTATGAGCAAAATAATGACTGGTAGTCAGCCGCGCTGCTCGGTCGTGATCCGCGCTTACAACGAAGAACAGCACATTGGCCGCCTGCTGACGGGCATCACCAAGCAGACGGTGGCTGATGTTGAAATTATATTGGTGGATTCCGGTTCTACGGATGCCACTGTGGCGATTGCCTCGCATTACCCGGTGAAGGTGGTTGAGATTGCGCCGGAGGCATTTACTTTTGGGCGTTCGCTGAATACCGGCATCCGGGCGGCAAGCGGGGAGTATATTGTCATCACCAGCGCCCATTGTTACCCGGTCTATCCCGACTGGCTGGAGCAGCTTTTAGCGCCGTTTGCTGACGATGAAATTGCTGTGAGCTATGGCAAGCAGCGCGGTGGAGTGACTAATCATTATTCGGAGCATCAGTTTTTTCGTAAATATTTCCCCGACACATCGCAGCTGCGCCAGGGACATCCCTACTCGCACAACGCCAACGCCGCCATCCGGCGCGCGCTGTGGGAGCAGCATCCCTACAACGAAAATTTGACCGGGTTGGAAGACCTGGCCTGGAGCAGTTGGGCCAGCCAGCAGAGCTATGCGGTGGCTTATGTGGCCGAGGCCGAAGTGATTCACCTGCATGATGAGCAACCCGCCACGGTATATAATCGCTATCGCCGCGAAGCCATCGCCATGAAACAGATTTTGCCGCACAGCCAGTTCAATCTTTGGAATTTTGTGCGCCTATGGCTGGGCCGCACGCTTTTGGATGTAGTGCAAGCCCGCCGTGAGCGTGTGCTCGTGGGGCATTGGCGCAGCATTTTCTGGTTTCGTTTGTATCAATACTGGGGTACATACCGTGGTTATCGCTATTCGGGTAAAGTGGACGCGCAACTGCACCGTGCTTTTTACTATCCGCCAGGAATTCTGGACGAGAAAACGCCTGCACCGCGGCGCATCCAGCCGATAGAGTATGGGGAGTGAGGGTATAATCACGCTATGACACGAATTGTTGCCCTTGTCCCCATGCGACATGGTTCTCAACGAGTGCCGGGCAAGAATTACCGCCCCCTGGCTGGGAAACCGCTTTTTCATCATATTATCGAGACATTATTAGGCGTGCCGCAAATCGCTGAGATCATTGTCAATACTGATAGCCCAGAAGTACAACATGGCCTGCGGGAACAATTCCCAGCTGTGAAGGTGATTGAGCGTCCCGCGCATCTTTGCGCCGATTCTGTTCCGATGAATGAAATTCTGGCCTATGATATGGCACAGGTCGAGGCTGATTTTTATCTTCAGACGCACAGCACCAATCCCTTGTTGCGCGCTGAAACTGTGACGTGTGCGATTGATATGTTGATGCGGCAATATCCGGCCTACGATTCGCTTTTCGCGGTGACGCGCTTGCAAACCCGTCTGTGGGATCAACTCGGGCGGGCGGTCAATCACAACCCTGCGGTTTTGCTGCAAACGCAGGATTTACCGCCCATATACGAAGAAAATTCCTGCATTTATATGTTTAAAAAAGACACTTTGCTGAAGCGACGCAATCGTCTGGGGGAGCGCCCAATGATGTTCGAGATTAATGCCGCTGAAGCCTGGGATATTGATGAAGAACTCGATTTTGAGATCGTAGACTTTTTGATGAGGAGGAAGGTGAGCAGGTAATCCGAAATCAGGTAATTGGGGTTTATCTCCTAATTACCTGATACCTAATCGCCTATTACCCAACTGTGCCTACAATCCTATTCACCGCCCCCTACATGATTCCCTTTCTCGATCGCTTCCGTCCGGTGTTGGAGAGCTACGGTTTGGATTTGATTGTCCCTGAAGTGGAAGAGCGTTTGGAAGAAGCGCATCTGCTCGAATATGCCGGTCAGTTTGATGGTGCCATCTGCGGCGATGACCGTTATACGCCGCGCGTGCTTGATGCGTGTGTGCCGCGCTTGAAGGTCATCTCTAAATGGGGCACGGGCATCGACTCAATTGACAAAGCTGCCTGTGCCCGGTTGGGCATCAAGATTGGCAATACGCCCAACGCTTTCACCCTGCCCGTCGCCGACACGGTGATGGGTTATATCCTTGCCTTTGCCCGTCGCCAGCCGTGGATGGATCGTGCCATGAAAGCCGCTCAGTGGCAGAAAATCCCCGGGCGCTCATTGAGTGAGTGTACCCTGGGGGTGATTGGTGTGGGCAATATCGGCAAGGCGGTTATACGCCGCGCCGCTGCCTTCGGTATGGAATTGCTGGGCAATGATATTCGCCAAATCGAGCCGGATTTTGTGAGTGAGCAACGCCTGGAAATGGTTTCGCTCGATGCGTTGTTAAGCCGAGCCGACTTTGTCAGCGTGAATTGCGATCTCAACCCGACCAGTGTTCACTTGATTAATACTGAAACACTCTCCAAGATGAAGCCCGAAGCGATTTTGATTAACTCAGCGCGCGGCCCGATTGTGGATGAATCCGCTTTGGTGCAGGCCCTCGAGAACAAGGTTATCGCCGGGGCTGCGCTGGATGTTTTCGAATATGAACCCATTCCCGGGGTGAGTCCGCTGCTCCAGATGGACAATGTTATGCTGGCTCCACATAATTCCAATTCCAGCCCGGCGGCCTGGGAGCGCGTCCACTGGAACACGATCAAGAATCTGCTGGATGGGCTAGGTATTGATTCATCCAATCAGAAAATAAGCAAGTGACCAAATGATAGATTCAAAATATATGCTAATTACGGGAGCGGCAGGTGGTATTGGCCGAGCTACCGTGGATTTATTCGCCCAAAAAGGCTGGCGCGTGATCGGCGTGGATCGCGCTGAGTTTGGCGCTGGGTTCCCCGCCAATAGCCTGTTTATCAAGGCTGATATTTCGGACCCGGCTGCGCTGGAAGCGATTTTTGAGCGTACACAGCAATTTACTCACACCCTCGACGCACTGATTAACAATGCCGCCTACCAAATTACCAAACCGTTATTAGAAACCAGTGTCGAAGAGTGGGACGCGGTGATGGCCTCCAATTTGCGTTCGGTGTTTTTAAGCGCCAAGCTTGCCTACCCGCTGCTAGAAAATCAGGGCGGTGGCGCGGTGGTAAATGTTTCCTCGGTGCATGCCGTGGCGACCTCCAAAAATATTGCTGCTTACGCGGCCAGTAAGGGGGGACTTTTAGCCCTGACGCGGGCAATGGCAATTGAGTTTGCCCCGCAGAATATCCGCGTGAATGCGATTTTGCCCGGCGCAGTGGATACACCCATGCTGCGCGCCGGAATGAACCGCGATCACGCTGGGGATGGCTCGGTGCAGCAGCGCTTGGAAAACCTGGCTGCCAAAACCGTCAGCGGGAAAGTTGGGACACCCGAAGAAATTGCCCAGGCGATCTACTTTTTAGCCAATGATAGCCAATCTTCCTTCATGACCGGTCAGGCTCTGATCGTGGATGGGGGCGCGACGGCGAGACTCAGCACGGAATAATGCGTCACGACGCCCGACGAATGTATTATGACCAACCTCCGCAAAACCATCAAAAACTTTTTCCCCTCCGCCTTCTGGCAACCCATCAGCGAAACCCGCTACGCCCTCAGCCGCGCCGCTCAATGGCCTATGGCGACCTTGCACCCCTGGCGGCGTGAGAGTATCCGCCAATTGGCCGCGCTTAAGAATGCCTACAAAGGTGAGCGTTGTTTTATCATTGGCAATGGCCCCAGCCTGAAACAGACCGATGTCTCGAAGTTGAAAAATGAATATACCTTTGGGATGAATCGCATCTATCTGGCATTTCCAGAGTGGGGCTTCCAGACCAGTTTTTTGGTCTCGGTCAATGATCTGGTCAACGAGCAGTGCGCCGAAGACTTTCTCAATCTTGATATGCCGCGCTTTTTCTCCTGGCGTTCGCGGCGCTTTTTTCAAACTTTTAACCTTAAACTTGCGAACCTTCCAACCTTTTTGCATACCACCTACACTGGCCCCAAATTCGCCACCGATGCCTGCTCCCGTCTATGGGAGGGAGCAACGGTTACCTATGCCTGCCTGCAACTGGCCTACCACATGGGCTTTGATGAAGTCATTTTGATCGGCGTGGATCACTCATTTACCAGCAAAGGTCAGCCCAATACCACGGTGGTTTCTGGCGGCGATGATCCTAATCATTTTGATCCGCGTTATTTCGGCAAAGGTTTCCGCTGGCAGTTGCCCGATCTTGATACTTCTGAACAGGCTTACATCAGGGCGCGTCAGGCTTTTGAAACCGCAGGCCGCCGCGTGTTGGATGCTACAATTGGGGGTAAGTTGACCGTTTATCCAAAGATTAATTACGACGATTTATTCTGAAGCAGGAAGATCATCCAAAGATATTGATGGAAAAACAGTCTACACCACTTTCGATGCCAGTAAGGTTGGTTCTGGTAATTTTCTTCTTGCTTGGGCTGGGCATTCGTTTGTACGATCTTAGTGACCCGCCGCTGGATTTTCATCCCACGCGCCAACTCCATAGTGCGATTGTTGCTCGTGGCATCTACTACGCTATGGCGCCTGACTCCGATCTTAGTACTCGCGATCAGGCTGTCAGTTTGAAGGCCACGATTGGCGCTTTTGAACCACCCATTATCGAAACCATTACAGCATTTGTGTATAAAGCGATGGGTGGCGAAAACCTGGCAATACCGCGCATCATCAATTCGCTCATCTGGCTGGGGGGCGGAATGGTACTTTTCGCGCTGTCACGGCGCATGGCTTCTACGACCGGAGCTGTTTTCGCTCTGGGGTATTATCTTTTTTTGCCCTTTGGTGTGCAGGCCAGTCGCTCTTTTCAGCCTGATCCGCTGATGACGGTCGGCGTGATAGTTTCCATTTTTGCTTTTTATCGTTGGAGTGAAGAACGTAGTTGGAAATGGGCAATTCTGGCGGGACTATTGAGTGCCTTTGCCGTGCTGGTCAAAATTATGGCCGCCTACCTGATTGCCGGGATGGCTGTCGCCGCGGTGCTGTATGCTGGTTTGCGGCCAAACTGGCGCAACCCGCAGGTGTGGGCGATGGCGGCGCTGATGATCGTGCCACCGGCGGGGTATTATCTATTTCGCGATCCTGGCAGTTCCGCCGATTACCTGGCGGGATGGACGCTGGCTTTAATTCACTTAATCACCGATCCGGGCTTTTATATTCGCTGGTTGAGTTTTTTGAGCTACCTGATGAGCCTGGCATTGATTTTTTTGGGGCTGGTGGGCGTGTTGATCGCCAAATCTTTGCCGCGGGCGCTGTTGATGGGACTGTGGATTGGATATATCCTCTACGGATTGACGCTGCCCTACCAGATGTATACCCATGATTATTATCATATTCAGTTGATACCGGTGCTGGCCTTGTCACTGGCTCCGATGGCAGACCTGCTCTTTGAGAAACTGAATCAGCTTCAAAGGCGTTGGCGGATTCTCTTCGTGGTGATTGCACTGGCAGCGATTTTCTACCCCCTATGGACAGTACGCTCCACCCTGGCCGCTCAAGATTATCACCATGAACCCGCCTATTGGGCCGCACTCGGTGAGCAAACCCCCGACGATGGGAATGTTATTGCTCTGACGCAAGATTATGGTTTTCGCCTGATGTACTACGGCTGGACACATGTCAGCCTGTGGCCGAGCGGCATCGAGCGCGATCTAACCGAGTTACGCGGAGGCGACACCAGTAAATTTGAAAGCGACTTTGCTGAACGCACCGCTGATAAACGCTATTTTTTGATCACTGCCCTCTCGCAGTTAGCGCAGCAACCCGCTCTGCAAACCATGTTGGATGAAAACTACCCTGTGATTGCCCGCGGGGATGGATACGTTTTATACGATTTGGTACCATGAACGATCAAACTTCGCTTTTCTTTCAGCCCCGCTGGCTGCTTTGGCTGGTGGTTATTTTGGCGGTGACGTTTGGTCTGGGCATCCGCGCCTATGATTTGACGGACCCTCCGCTAGATTTCCATGCCACAAGACAATTGCGTTCAGCGATTATTGCCCGCGGCATGTACTACGCCAACCTGGGGGATGCTCCCGCATGGCAGCGTGAACGCGCAATTCAAGGGATGGAAGCCGAAGCACCTATCGAGCCGCCGATTTTGGAGCGTCTATCTGCCTGGGGTTATTCCCTGGTCGGAGGTGAGCATTTGTGGGTTCCACGCTTGCTCTCGGCGTTATTTTGGATCTCAGGCGCTATGGCCGTGTTTTTGTTGGGGCGCGAATTCGGCACTTTCGATGGTGGCGTGGTGGCATTATTCTACATACTTTTCTTGCCGTACAGTATCTACGCTTCCCGTTCCTTCCAACCCGATCCTTTGATGGTGGCATCGATTGCTTGGGCAATGTGGGCGGCGGCACGTTGGTATCGCCTGCGAACGATCAAAAGCGCCTTGCTGGCAGGATTGTTAGCGGGCGTGTCACTATATATCAAAACTGTGGCGGTATTCTTTGTGGGCAGTGGCCTGGTAGGCCTGGTTCTGGCGGGGATTGGTTTGCGCAAGGCTTTGCGTGACCGCCAGGTTTGGACTTTGGGCGTGTTGACCATTCTGCCGACGACACTATTCTATATCAATGGCTTGTGGATTAGTGGCGTATTGCGGCAGCAGTTTCAGTATCGCTTCTTCCCCGATCTGCTGCGTGATCCGGCTTTTTATATCCGCTGGCAGGAGATGGCGACTAATATCTGCGGTTTTGGCACATTGCTGGCCGCGTTGATTGGTTTGTTATTGCTGCGCGATTCGGGCAAGCGCGGCTTGCTGGCCGGGATGTGGCTGGGCTATGTGGCGTATAGCATGACCTTTGCCTACCACACCCTGACGCATGATTATTACCAATTGCCCTTGATATTAATTATTGCCGCATCGCTCACCGTGCTGGCCTCTGAAATATTGACGCGGATGGCTCTCGTAGAGCAGAGCATTTGGGCGCGCTTATTGGTCATTGTCATCCTTTTTGGCGGAGCGGCCTTCAAAGCCTGGGATGTGCGCGTGAACTTGGCTCGGGATGACTACCGCGGCGATGCCGCCTTCTGGCAGGAAGTTGGCGAATGGATACCTCCCGATTCCAATGTTCTGGCGATGAGTCAGGCTTACGGACAGGCGTTGTATTTCTTTGGCTGGGTACCCAACGACCCCTGGCTCAGTCAGGGTGATATTGATATGCGCGTGCTGGCAGGCACCCCAGAAGAAGAAGTTCTTCAGGCGCAATATGACATGATCCCCAAATACGATTATTTTGTCACTACCCAAGTCGGCGAATTTCGTGCCGATGCGCGTTTGTCGGAATTTTTATATGCTAATTATGCCGTTGTTGTTGAAAATAACAGCTTTATAATTTTTAATTTGAGAAAGTGAGTGCAGGAGTAGGAAGTAGGGAGTAGGGAGTAGACCAACACCCCTTACTTCCTATTTCTTACTCCCCTACCCCATGAAACCACTCGTATCCGTAGTCACCCCCTCCTATAACCAGGCTCAATTCCTGGAAGAAACCATCCGCTCGGTGCTGGCGCAAGATTACCCTAATATTGAGTATATTGTTGTCGATGGCGGCTCGAATGATGGCAGTATTGAGATTATTAAGAAATATGCCGATCAGCTAGCCTGGTGGATCTCAGAGCCAGATCACGGGCAGGCCGATGCCATCAATAAGGGACTTAAGCGAGCCCGTGGCGAGATTGTGGCTTGGCTCAACTCCGATGATATTTACTTTCCGGATGCTATTGCCCAGGCTGTGGATGCCATCCAGGCGCACCCCGATGTGGGTATGGTTTTCGGCAATGCCATCTCGATGGATGCTAATGGCTACCCGCTCCATAATCAGACCTTTGGCGATTGGGGCATGGAAGATTTGATGTGTTACAACATCATCTGCCAGCCAGCCGTATTCATGCGCCGCGATGCGTTGGAAAACGTTGGCTTTCTGGATCAGTCATATCATTATTTGCTTGATCATCATCTTTGGTTGCGTATCACGAATTTGGCCGGGGCGCAGCATGTGCCCTCCATCTGGGCGGGAGCCCGCCATCACCGCGATGCCAAAAACGTGGCCCGCGCCGCAGAGTTCAGCCAGGAAGTATTCCGCGTGCTCGACTGGATGCAAGAACAAGATTCGCTGACCGGGCGCATGAAAAAACTCAAACGGCGCATTTTGGGCGGAGCCTACAATATTAGTGGGCGTTACCTGCTCGAAGGCGGCTTACCCGGCCCGGCGCTGCGCGATTACTGGCGGGCTACTATTCGCGACCCCAGCTTGCTTAAATTCTACTGGCACCGCATGATCTACGCCCTGCTCAGCTTGTTGAGATGGAGCGGCGCGGCGGAATGGTATTACTCGTTGATGACCCACTTCCGTCCCGAAGTTGGTGATGATCCGCGTTTGCGAAACTGGCCGGGGTTGAATGCCAACAGCATTACCGCCCCGATTCTAATTACCGGCGTGCATCGTTCAGGCACAACCTGGGTTGGCAAAATGATCGCCGCCAGCCGCGACGTGATCTATCTCAGCGAGCCGCTCAACATCTGGCATCGCCCCGGTGTCATGCGCACCCCGGTGGCGCACTGGTACCAATATATCTGCGATGAAAACGAAGATTCTTTTCTCCCGGCGCTGAGCGAAACTCTGGAGTACCGCTACCATATTAGCACCGAAATTTTCTCCATTCGCACCGTCAAAGATATTGGCAGAATGCTCCGGGATATGTTCCGCTTTATTAAGGGGAACCTCACCGATGCTCGTCCGCTACTCAAAGACCCATTTGCGGTGTTTTCCTCCCCGTGGTTCTCGCACCGACTAGGCGCAAAAATCGTCATCGTCGTGCGCCATCCGGTCGCTTTTGTCAGCAGCCTCAAACGCCTGGGCTGGACGTTCGATTTCCAGAATATCCTCGATCAACCCCTGCTGATGCGCGATCACCTGGACGAATATCAGCAGGATATGGAGGACATGCTGCCGTATACGGAGGATATTGTGGCGCAAGGCAGTCTGCTATGGCGTATGGTGTATAACGTGGTGGATAAATACCGCACTTCGTACCCCAATTTTGTGGTGGTTCGTCACGAAGACATTTCACTACATCCGGTGGAGGGCTACGAAAATATGTATGCCGCTCTGGGATTGGCCTTTACCCCCTGGGTGCGGCGCTCAATTGTCAAATCGACACAGAAAAGCAACCCCAAGGAGCAGCCCGAACAACGTGAATTTTCCACCCTGCTCGACAGCCGCGCCAACTTGCTCAACTGGAAACACCGTCTGAGCGATGATGAAGTCACCCGGGTACGTGAGTTGACCGCCGATGTGGCGAAAATTTACTATTCCGAAGAAGAATGGCAGCAGTGGACCAGCAACCGCTAGTTTCGATTGTCACCCCCTCGTTCAATCAGGCCAACTATCTCGAAGCCACCATCCGCTCGGTGCTGAGGCAGGAGTACCCCAATATCGAATATCTCATCGTTGATGGTGGCTCGACGGATGGCAGCGTAGAAATCATACAGCGCTATGCCGACCGGTTGGCCTGGTGGACCTCTGAACCCGATGCCGGGCAGACCGCGGCCATCAACAAAGGCTTTGCCCATGCCAAGGGAGAGATTTTGGCCTATATTAATTCGGATGATACCTATAATCCAGGTGCTGTTGCCGCCGCTGTGGAATTTCTAACCCAAAACCCTGTCGTTGGGCTGGTCTACGGCGACACAGATTTTATCGACGCACAGGGGCATGTCATCGGCCAATTTAACGCCCAACAGACCAGCCTGGAACGTCTGCGCCGCGGCGGAGTCTATATTCCGCAGCAGGCCGCTTTCTGGCGGGTAGATTTATGGCAGCAGGTCGGCCCATTGGATGAGAGTTTCTACTTTGCGATGGATTATGATCTGTGGGTGCGACTGGCTGAGGTAGCCGAAATTCGCTATTTGCCGGGGCGCGTGTGGGCTAACTTTCGCCTGCACGACGATACCAAGACCATCGCCGCCGATGAACGCTGCTGGCCGGAAATGTTGCGCATCCATCGCCGCGATGGGGGAAACTGGTTCTCGATGATTTATCTTCGATATTTCACTCGCCGCGCATTGGCTCCGGTGATTAATTGGCGGCGTAAAAGAAAGTTTCGTTAATTTAAGACCTCCGGGGTTTACGCAAGGAGCTTTCTGAAAGATCAGAGTGCTTTCTTAGAGCAATCTTCTACATCATCAACCTACACAACCGCGGAGGTCTGATCGTAAAAAAAAGTTCATTGGTAGTAAAGTCGTGCGCGGCAGAGCGTACACCGCCTGCCAGTGAATTTTGGCAATACCGCAAA
>ERZ890953.542-NODE-542-length-21543-cov-8.902504_pt1 | contig 21543 bp, 18 predicted proteins | sample MGYA00521264_ERZ890953 | MGnify/ENA primary metagenome ERZ890953 (study PRJEB32303, sample SAMEA104408629) | aquatic metagenome | biome: Brackish water; feature: Chemocline; material: water | place: Baltic Sea | collected 2014-10-26T21:54:00 | depth 200 m ...
CAACCTACGGCGCGCCTCCCGCGCCATACGCGTCGGGGTCACCCCACCCTCCAACGTACGGCGCGCCTCCCGCGCCATACGCGTCGGGGGTGGTGGGGCACGGCGGCCCTCACTCTCCGCTGGAGCTTCCCTTGATCTGCCAGCGCCACGGCCCCCTGGGCTCCACCGGCCAGCCAGGCCTTCCACGGACACCTCCTCGCCGCCCAGGACCACCTACAAGCGGGCCCATCCGGACCCCGGTCTGTGTCCCGGTAGCAATCGCGCCGGGTCTCGAGACCCGACGAAGCCCTCGAGCCAGTCCAAGCCGTGGTGCATGCCCCACCAGGGGGCTTGGGCCAGGAAGTTGTCGTCGTCCAGGACTTCGTGCTCGCAGGCGCAGCTGGCGCGCTCGGTGGAGGGGACGATGCCCCGGCCCGAGCCGTCGGCCTCCAGGCACTCACCCAACGTGCCCTCTGGGCAGGTTCTGCCGGTCACGTCCTCGGGCCCTCCCCTGGCGACGAGGGCCAGGATTGGGAGCAGCTGTCTCCAGCTGTGGTGCTCAGGAACCTCCGGCGGTGGTGGTGGTGGCGGCGAAGGGCGCCTGGTGCAGGATCGACTGTCTGTCGCGGCTGGTGCGTGAGCCGCCTCGCGAGCCGTGCGCGCGCACCAATGCGGAGAGCGCCAGCAGTCGTCGGGAAAACCCGAGAGTCGACGTTCGAGGAACATAGTCGTCGAACGTCGTGAATGGCGTGTTGACGCAGTCGGGTGAGCGGATGTCCGTTGTGTAACCACACTCAACAAAACCCGCTCAGCACCGGGGCAATGCCAGCATCACCCGCTGCGTGGGCTAGGCAAGGGCTCCGAGAGAGGATCTCGAGAATGCCGACGAAGAACCTCCGCATCCTGTCGTTCGAGGATCGGCTGCTCTACGATCCCGACCTTCTGCCGGCCGGTTCGCTGCTGTGGCTGTTGAGGGACCACCAGGAGTATCTGCTTCCGGACAGGCTGTTCGTTGGCTGGCGAGGGGAGTCCAAGACCGGGCGTCTCGCGTGGCCTGCGCGCACGTTGATGTCGCTGTTGGTGCTTCGACACTCGGAGTCCTGGCAAACGCGGAAGGGGGCAACCGAAAAGGCCGACAATGACAAGACCTGGCGAGCAGCGCTGCGCTTGTCTTGGGAGGAGACCCCGCCGAAGGAGAAGAGCCTGCGGGAGTTCTAGGCCTTCTTGCGGGAGCCTCATCCGGCCGTCAACCTCCCTCGGATCACGGTGGTTTTCGAGCACATCGTGCGCTCGTGCATCGCCGCTGAGATGATCGGCGAGGCGCCGGTCTGGGTGCTCGACTCCACCCCGATGTGGTGCTTCGGCGCTGTACAGGGCACGATTCGCCTGCTCGGGGATGGCCTGCGAAGACTCGGGCGGCGGTGGGCACGTGCAACTGGGTCCACGGTGGAGGAGGTGGCCAGGGAGTGGAGCCTGCCCCTGCTCCGGGCGAAGAGCACCAAGGGGCACCTCGAGGGGATCGACTGGAGCGATGCCAGGGCGCGCTCCGAGGTGCTCGCACAGCTGGTCACCTGGGTGAACGACTGCACCGAGCGCGTACAGCGGGATGTCGGTGAAGTCAGACAGAACAAGCGCAAGCCCCCGCTGCGCCTGTCCAGGAACCTGCTTCGCGTGGTCGACGAGGATCTGGAGGCGACCGAGGAAGGCCTGCTCCGGGTGAAGCGGCGGACGACCTCTGCCAGGCTGATCAGCTTGACCGATCCCGAGGCCCAGCACTTCCGGAAGAGCAAGAGCAAGGTCTGCTCGGGCTGCAAGCTGCACGCCCTCGGGGACGCCGTGAGCGGCTTGATCACTGCGCTGGAGGTGAGCCCGGGAGGCGAACACGACAACACGCAGGCCTGCCCCCTCATCGCTCGGTCCAAGGCCTTGTACGACGGCATCGAGGTGGTGCTCGGCGACGCCGCGTATGGTGGGACGAGGGTTCGGCGGGAGGCGCTGGAGCAGGCAGGCGTCGAGATCCTCGCTCCGCCGGGGCGCAACACCAGAAAGGGCGACAAGCTCGGACAGGAAGACGTAGCCATCGACTTCGACACAATGATCGCCACCTGTCCCGGTGGTGTCTCAACCGGAAACTGGAAGTTCAACAAGAAGGAGGAGGACCAGGTACCTACGTTCTACTGGACCAAGGACTCGGCGGAACTCTGCGGCTGTCGCTCGACCTGTCCGGTCCATCGCGGTCAAAGACGCCACCTCCAGCTCCATCCCGAAGAGCAGGAACAACGACGTGTACGCGGTGAGTGGCAGCAGCCTGATGTCCGTGCTCGATACCGGCTTCGCGCCCAGGGGGAGCGCCTCATGCGAGAGCTGACTCGCAGGGGAGCGCGGAAAGCCTGTGGGTGGGGGCTCGACAACGCCAGGTCCCAGGCCACCTGCTGCGCCATCGCGAACAACCTGCAGCTACTGGCGAGACTGCTCGCCGAGTGGGAGCATCGACGACGAACGGCATCCTGAACCCAGCTCCGCCCGGGTCGTCTTGTCCATGGCCCCTGCCGCTGCTGCATCCCGGGAGCGACAGCCAGACCTGTTCGGTCCGAGACGAGGCCCCTTCGGGCCGAAGCACGGCGGTGCGGGTGCACAGCCTCGGCCTGGTCTCTCCGTTTGGGCGAAGGCACGGCGGGTCCTTTGCTCGCTCGGGCCCCCTTCCCCCGACGACTGCTAGTCGCCGGTGTCGTCGTCCGAGACGTCCTCGGGATCGTCGCAGTCGTCGGAGCCCTCGCAGTCGTCGTCGTCGCAGTCGAACAGGCCGTCCCGATCGTTGTCGGCGCCGTCGCTGCACTCGCCGGGGGCGTCACCCTCGAACTCCACTTCTTCTTCTTCCTCCCCGAAGCAGCCGGAGCCGATGGAGCAGGCGAGGACGATGAGGGGAAGCAGGCGAAGGGTGGACATGGTCACTCCGGATCAGCGGGCGAGATGCGTCCGTATCATCGGTGAGGGGGGTGTGCCGGTGGGCTGGGCTCCCGCCTCGAGAGGCCCTGCTGGCGCAGCCTGCGTCGAGACGAGGCCATCTGCTCGAAGCGCGACCTTCCTCACCGTGGCCTGGACCGTGCGCTGCGGGGATCAGTCGGCCGTGTCCTGCGGCGGGACGCCTACGCCGGTCAGCGTGACGCTGTGCTCAGGCTCGTCGGGATCGTCGCTGGAGATGATCAGGGTGGCCTCCACCGGGCCCCGCGCCGTGGGCGTGAAGTCGAAGGCCATCGTGGCGCTCTCACCTGCGGCGAGCCCGGTGACGGTGGCGCCGGGGACGGGGAAGGCGCCTCCGCCACCCACGATCTCGTAGCGGTCGATGGTGAGGTGCTCGTCGCCCGCGTTGATGATCTCGAGCGTCAGGGTGGCGGTCTCGCCCAGCGCCTGCTCGCCGAAGTCCAGCGTCCGGGTGTCGGTCTCCAGGTCGGGCCAGCGATCGTACAGGCCGGTGTGCACGGCCATGTACTCGCACACGCCCCACCCGCAGGCCTGCACGCCCACGGTGGCCACCAGCCCCAGCACCACCGCGGCGTGGCGGGCCAGGCGCCCGGTGGGCAGGGAGGGGCCCTTCCCGATCCGGTCCAGCCCTACGCTGGCGTCCACGAAGCGGTCCAGGCGGGCGCCCAGCTCGCGGTAGCGGGTCCACGCTGCCTCGCGCCGCTGGCGCTCCTCGGCGGCCACGGCCTCGAGGGCCCGGCGCCAGCCCGGGTCGCGGGCGTCGTGCCCGGCCTCGGCCAGGTCCACGATGGCGGCCAGCGTGTCGATGGTCTCGCGGTTGACCTCCAGCTGAGCGCGGTGGACGTCGCGCACCAGCGCGGCGGCCTCGGTGCCCGGGTAGAAGCGGGCGACGGTGGCGGCCAGGTGGTCCATGCCGATCACCCGCTGCAGCAGGCTCTCGTGCTGCCAGCAGCGGGCCTGCAGCAGCGCGGTGGCGAGCTCGAAGCTGCGGGCCACCACCGGATCGGTCATGCGGTAGCTGCGGGCCAGGTAGTCGCCGGTGGCGCGGCCCTCGGCGAGCATGCGCTGCTCGAGGGGGGTGCCGGCGTAGATCTCGGCGCGGCTGAAGCCGGTGGGGTGGGAGGCGAAGCGGCGCAGCAGCTCGAGGTCGGCCCGTAGACCCGCGGCGGTGGCGTCAGGGTGGAAGACCATCAGCCCGAACTGGGAGGAGATGCCCAGGTCCTCGCAGAGCTCGAGGGCCTGCACGGAGTCCTCGACAGCTTGACGGCGGCCCAGGGAGGCCAGACCGGCGGGGGTGGCGGACTCGACCCCCATGAACAGGCGGATCAGGCCCATGTCCCGCAGCTCCGCCAGGATCGTCCGCTCGGCCTCCTGGGGCCGGCACTTGATGACCATGGCGATCTCGCCTACGCCCCGGTCCCGCAGTCCGGCGCGCAGGGCGGCCAAGCGCGCGTGGTTGGACGCTTGGCGTGGAACCAGGAAGTTGTCGTCGTGGAAGACGAACTGGCGGATGCCCCGGCCGTGGTACAGGTCGGCCATCTCGGCGGCCACGTCGTCGGCGGGGCGCTGGCGGAAGCGGGGGCCAGGGCAGAGGCGGTGCAGGGTCTGGATGCAGCAGTAGTGGCAGTCGCCCAGGCAGCCGCGGCTGCCCAGCATGGTGGCGGTGGGCACGCCGGCGAGCAGGCGCACGGGCCCGCGACGCACGGGGCGGGGCAGGAGATCGATGTGGGGCTCGATGGCGCGGGTGGCCGTGGCCTGGGGACCGTCGGGGCCGCGCAGCACTAGGCCGGGGATGCCGGTCCAGGCGCCGGGGTCCGAGCCGTGGTCGGCCATGGCGACGATGGTGCGTTCCCCCTCGTGCAGCACCACGGCGGAGAGCGCGGGGTGGTGGGCCAGCAAGGGCTCGGCCGCGCAGCTGGCGTAGTGCCCACCGGCCACCACCGGCGGGCCACCGGCTACGGCGATGGCGCGGGCCAGCGCCAGGAACTCGGGGGCCCGGGCCTGAAACGCCATGGACAGGCCCACGATGTCGGCCTCCATGGCGCGCGCGAGCACCGCAGCGTGCTGCCCACGGTGCTCGAAGGGGGCCAGCTCGGCCTGGTGGCCTGCGGCCTCGAGGGCGCCGGCCAGGTAGCCGAGGGACAGGTTCTCTTCGAGGTCGGGCCCGACGAGCAGGACGTTCATGGTGTCTCCGGGGTGAGCGGTCTTCCGTGTCGTGCTGACCAGTGCGCCCGGCGGGCCGGAACGATCAGAGGGGCGGTTGTCGAGGTTGCCAGTATCCCTGGTCTCGGGCCCGCCGTCGCTGCTCTCCGGATGCGTCCCCCCAAGGCCAGGCCCGCCGCAAGGGCGATCCCCGCACGGCCGCCGGGCTGGAGGCGCCATGGGCACGCGGCGCCGAGGTCATGCTCTCGCGGTGTTCAGTACCGCCCCTCTCGCAGTCGGTCCGCGGGCACCTCGGCGTCGTAGCCGTAGCCGCGCTGCTCCCAGTAGCCGTGGAGGGGTGCGTCGGTGAGCTCGAGGCGGTGGATGTACTTGGCGCTCTTGTAGCCGAGCAGGCGGGGCACCACGAGGCGCATGGGGAAGCCGTTGTCCAGGGGCAGGGTGAGGCCGCAGACGCCGTAGGCCAGCATGGAGTGGGGCTCGAGGGCCACGTCGATGGGCAGGCTCTCGTTGTAGACGCCGTCCACGGTGTGGAAGGTGATGTGGGTGGCGCCGGCCTGCGCGCCCACGGCGTCGAGCAGGGTCTGCAAGTGCACGCCGTTCCAGGGGATGTCGTACACCGACCAGCCGGTGACGCAGTGGAAGTCCATCACCTGGTCGAGCCGTGCCAGGGCCAGCAGCTGCTGGAAGGTGTAGGTCCGGGGCCTGTCCACCATCCCGTCGATGGTGAGCGTCCAGCCGGCCAGCAGGGCGTCGAGGTCTTGGGGGTCCACGGTGAAGACGGTGAACTCGTCCCAGATGGCGGGGGCGTCTGCGGGCGGCGCGAAGTCGAAGCGGCCCTGTGGGCAGTCCATGCCCGCGCTGGTGTCGATGGGGCCGGGCCCGCTGTCCTCCCCCCCGAAGCCGCCGCCGCCGCCGGGGGCGTCGGTCTCGGCGCAGCAGCCGAACCCGGGCTTCTCGGGGAAGCAGGCGCTCAGGGCTGGGGGCAGGACGGCCATGGTGGCGCCCTTGCCCAGCCACTCGATCACGGTGCGGCGGGTGTGGGTGACGGGGCTCACCGGGGTGTTCCAGGCGTCGCGGCCCGGGTTCTTCTCACGGGGCATGGGCGCCTCCTGGCCGGAAGGATGCCCCCCGTTCGGGGGGGGCGCCAGTGGGCAGGGCTACGGTCTGTCCTGGATGATTATGGTGCCAGGCGCCCTCTGCGGCGGCGTCGCCGGCGTCGTCATCGCCCGGTCCTCCACCGTCTCGAGCTTCGACCCCAGCTCGGTGCCGGGCTCGCTGCTCGGGGTGCCGCCTGCCCGGCCTGTGTGGTGGCCTGTGGAGCATGCTCGTCCGCTGACGTTCGGGGCCTGTCTCGGGAGCTCTCGGGTGGCGGGGATCACGCGCCGCACCGCATGACGGGGCTGGCTGTCAGCTCGCTGACGAGCACCTCGAGGGTCACGTCTGCGCGGGGCGTGATTCCGCCGTCCAGCGCGCCGGAACTCCACACCAGCGGGCTGTCCTGCAGGCGGGGCTCGAGGGGGCGCCCGCCCTCACTCGCCGTCGGCGCTACTCCTGGCCAGCCAGGCCTGTAGCTCACCAGCCAGCGCCACTGCGCTCTGGGCCTCGCTGGCTTCCTGGACGCCTGCGACGAAGGTGCCCTGGGCCAGGACTACGGTGGTGTGGTCCCACAAGAGCACCGCGCCGGCATCGTCGAGGCCCTCCACGGGGGTCACCTCGCCGCCCAGGCCTACCAGGAAGCCCTGGTAGTCCGCGGCCAGGGCCCGGGCGGCGGCAGCGTCGGGCAGCTGGACCACGTAGGCGGTCAGGGGATCGCCGTCGCTCTGGTAGCGGGCGGTGTGGACCTGCTGGAGGCGCTCGAAGCCGAAGGCGTCCTGCTCGATGAGGGCCAGGCTGGTGGGGTCCAGCCCCTGGGGGGGGAAGAGGCTGGCCGCGGTGGCCACAGCCGTCTCTGCTCGAAGGCGGCAGGCTTGGGCGCTCAATGAAGCCGGGTTGGCCTCGAGGTCGTGCTCGTCGGGGTCGACCTCCACCTGGATGAACCAGGGCGTGTCCTGGGAGAAGTTGTCCTTCACGAGGCCATAGGAGCCGGCGCTCAGCTCCACCTCGATCTGCCGGTGGCCCTTGCGCCTCAGCGCGGCTGTGCAGGGAGGGCACGGGCCCTGGCCCACCACCAGGGCGCGCTTGCCCTCGCCTGTCCACGTGGCGGTGGCCAGGAGCACCTGGGCCTGGCCGGGCATGGTGAGGCCGTAGCTGCGACGCGCCGAGGGCTCTTCGGCGGGGAGGGCCTCGAGGGTCAGGGGCTGGCAGGCTTCGACGGGCAGCTGGAGCGGAACCGGGGCACCGTCTCCCTGGAAGCCGCTCCCCGGGGGTGCGGGTGGGGTCGGCTCGGGTGCGTCCTGCGGGCTGCATGCCAGGGCGCCCAGGAGCAGGACGGTCAGGTGGTGATCGCGGGCCACTGTGTACTCTCCGGCGTGAGCTGTGCCGCCGCTCGCTGGGCTGCCTGCGCGAGGGGTACCCGGCGGGGACACGCGCCCGATGCTTGCGCCAGGGCGGCGGGCTCGAGGGCAGAGATCGATGGCAGGTTGCCCAGCAGCGCCCGGGCGCGCTGGGGCTCGCCGTAGCCGTGGGTGTACATCAGGGCCCGCATGATCTCCGCGCCCGGCACGCCTGCAGCGCGCTGGCAGACGCCGCAGCCGCTGCAGGCGGCGGGGGCCGTGGCCAGGGCATGCTCGCGCAGGGCCTCGAGCTCGGCTGCGCCGAGCGCGGTGGGAGCCTTGGCGGCGGCCGTGTTCTCCTCGAGGATGGCGACGTTGGGCATCTTGGAGCAGATGCAGGCGATGGCCGGGTGGGCCCACACGGCCTGCAGTCGCGCTTGGGCCAGGCTGCGGCCCTGGGCCACGAAGCGCTCCAGCAGCTTGCCCTCGGCCTGGGGGTCGGTGGGCAGGGAGGCCAGGCCCTGGGTCTTCATGGCGATCAGTCCCACCCCTGCCTGCTGGCAGGCGTCCAGGGCCCGCCGCATGGGCTCCTCCTGCAGATGCCGGTAGCTGCAGGCCACCATGGCCAGGTCGATCCATGGGTGCTCTGCGGCGGCGGTGAGCACGGGGGCCATGTTCTTGTGGGTGGCAAGGCCGAACGCCCTGAAGCGGCCTGCGCTGCGGGCCTGCTCCACCCAGCGGCCGAGCTCGGGGGTGAAGACCTCGGCGTCGTCCACGCCGTGCAGCAGGTAGAAGTCCACCCGATCCACCCCCAGCCGCTCGAGGGATCCGGCGAGCTCGCGCTCGAGGCCGTCTGGGTCGAAGGCGGTGCTCTTGGTGAGCAGCAGCAGCCGGTCCCGGTCTCGAGGGAAGGCCTGGAGGTACTCGCCGATGGCCCGCTCGCTGGCGCCGCCGCCGTAGGACGCGCCGGTCTCCCACAGGGTGGCGCCCAGATCCATGGCCCGCCGGAGCAGGATGCGGCTACCGGGCTGCAGATCCACGCAGCCGAAGGAGAGGATGGGCACCTGGATGCCGGTGTGCCCCAGCGGGCGGGTGGGCATACGATCCAGGCTCTGCGCGGGGGCCGCGGGCTGCGGGGCGCTGCAGCCCAGGGGAGCCCCCAGGAACGCGCCGGCTCCGGCCAGGCCCAGGGCCGCGAGGAAGCGCCGCCGGGACAGGGCGGGGAGGGTCATGGCGCCAGCTCGGAGGGACGGTGGGCGACCAAGCGCGCGGCCAGGTCCACCGCCGCCTGTGGGTCGTGGGCCTCTTGCACACCGGCGACCCGCGAGCCCCGGACGACCACGGCGCAGGCGCTGTCCAGGAATTCGACCACCCGGGCGCCCTGCAGGCCGTCCTGGGTCTGCTCACTGCCGCCGAGGGCCTCGAGCTCGTCCACCACCCGGTCCGCCAGGGCGTCGGCCTGGGCGTCGGACTCGAGCCGGGCGACCCAGGCCAGCAGGCGGTGGCCGTCGATCTGGTAGGCGGCGGTGCTCACACCGTCGAGGGAGCCTACGCCGTAGGCATCCTGGACGCCGTGGGCCACAGAGCCTGCCACCAGGCCCTGGGTGGGCAGGGATGGTTCGGGCTGGACGGCCCCGACGGCGTGGGCGTCGACGAAGGCGTGGGCCAGGGCCCGGCTGGGTAGGTCCCGCTCGGGTCCAGGGCTGGAGGGGAGGAGCTCCAGGTACCAAGGGCCGTGGGCCAGGAAACAGGCGCCGTCCAGGCACTCGCCGTCGATGTCTGCGTCCATGGGCGCCCCCTCGGGGCGTCGCTGGAGCGCGTGTACGCTCCGGGCGGCCTGGGCGCTCTCCATGGTGAACAGGCGCAGCTCGATGGAACCCTCGGGGTCCGCGGGGTCTGCGAAGCGTCGGCACTCCAGGCTCGAGAAGCCTGCCTGCAGATAGAGATCCGCCTGGCCGTTGACCTTCTCGTACAGTCGGTCCGGACCGTAGCGCTCAGTGGGGTTGGCGGCCGGCCAGGGCATGCTCAGGCCTTCCAGGGCCGAGGGCTCGGTGGCCGAGAGGGTCGTGGCGGCGTTGGATCGCTGGGGCCGCCGCAGCTGCCGGGTGATCATCACGCCGGCCGTTGCGGCCAGGATCAGCACCACGACGACGCCGACCAGGCGTCCGGGCCCCTGTGGTTCAGTCCTGGGCTGCATGGCTTCCTGCTACCCTTCCTGAGTGGATCACCGCGGACAGGCTGCCGTCGAAGCCCCAAGGCGCCCCGACGCCGCCGCCACCCATGCCCGCGAGCTCGCCCGCGGCAAACAGGCCCGGCACAGGCTGCCCGTCCTGGTCCAGCAGGCGCCCCTCGAGGTCGGTCTGGAGGCCGCCGAAGCTCTTGCCCGCCACCAGCCCCAGGCGTGCGGCCCAGAACGGCGGCCGCTGGCCCCTCTGGATCGGCCCTGGCTGGGGCCGGTAGACCGGGGCGTTGGCCAGGGTAGCCGCCAGGATCTTCGGGTCCATGCCGAGAACTGCGGCCAGGTCGGCGGCTCCCTCCGCCGTGTGCAGCACCTGGCCCTGGGCGAGCAGCGCGTCGCGTCGGTCGGCGGTGAGCTGCTGGAGCACCTGGGGCATGGAGTTCTGTCCGAACACGGCCCAGGCGATGCACTCCGGCTGGTCGGCCACGCGCCGGCCCGCATGGATGGAGTTCAGCTCGTGGGTCTCCAGGATCCGTGCGCCGGTGGCGTCGACCACCGCGGCGCCGTGGGCGTCGATATAGGGGTGGTCGTCCACGGCCAGGACGTGGGGGTAGAGGCCCAGCGCGCCCATGTTCGAGGTGGCGGGAGACAGCGCTGCGAGCATGGAGAGCGTGTCGGCCTGGGGCGGAACGGCTCCGTCCTTGCCGTCCACCAGCGCGTCCATGGAGCAGGCGGACGTGGCGTCGTGCTCGCTGGCGCGCTGCTCGTTTCCGTACAGGCTGCCGGTGGCCAGGATCACCTGCGTCGCGGCGTAGGCGGGCTGCCTCTCGCCGTCGAGCCAGACCTGCCAACCCCCAGCCTTGGCCGGCTCGAGGCGGGTGACCCAGGAACCCAGCCTGGGCTCGAGGGCCAGGGCCGAGCCGAGGGCCAGGACGATGGAGGTGCTGCCCCCGCGGGGCTCGTGGTCGCGCAGCGTGTTGGTGACCACCTCGGGGTGCAGCCTGTCCCAGCGGACGCCCAGCTCGGCCAGCCAGTCGTGGACCTGGGTCGGTGCAGCCAGCACGAAGCCCTGCTCCCAGGCGTCCGCAGGCGCGCCGGTCATGGACTCCCAGTCTTCGAGCAGGCGCACGGGGCTGTCCTGGACGCCTTGGGCTTCCTGGGTGCTCGTGCCCGCCATCAGGCTCATGCCCATGCCCCAGCGTGCGCGCCCGCCCACCGCATCGTGCCCATCCACCAGGACCACGCGCTGGCCGGCCTGCTCGAGCTCCCACGCGGCGGCGAGCCCGGCGGGGCCAGCCCCCACCACGATGGCGTCAACCCGCGTGGGCTCGGTGCCCCTGCAGGCGGTCAGCATGAGGGCGAGGATGAGCGACGCCCGGCGTCCCACACTCGGCTCCCGGTGTTCGGGGTGAGCGGGGAGCCTATCATGGCGCGTCGCGGCTCTCCTTCTCCTCGGCAGGGCGGCGCGCGGGCTGGGAGCCCTCGCCGGTGCAGGCCATCAGGTGTGGCCACAGGGCCGGTGGGAGGCTCGAGGCTTGCACCGCCGCCACGGCCGCCAGGCGTTCGCCCTCTCCCGGGGCTTGCCCCCTGCAGATGCCCTCGAGGACCGGCGGCAGCCAGGGCTCGGGCACGGCGGCCTGGGCGCGCTCCAAGGCCCTGGCGAGGTCGCGCTTGCTCGAACTACCCAGCTCCTGGCCCAGCTGCTCGAAGAAGCGACCCAGGCGGGCCGGGGCCACGCTCTCGACCAGGAACGCGGCGGTCTTGGCCTCGTCGCCGGCGAACCACCAGCGCAGGGTGGGCTCCAGCCCGCGCAGGATGGGGGATTGCTGGGGAAGATCCTGCAAGCGAGGCAGCAGCGAGGGCAGCTCGTGGGATCGCCAGCGCCCCACGCCGGCCCCCACGCCCTGCCAGAAGGCCTCGCGGGTCGGGGGATCCAGGCGACCTCCCACCGCCGCCAGCGCGGTGAGGTCCGGGCCGTCTCGCCAGACCATGGACATGCCCAGGGCGCGGCCCAGGATGGCTCGGCGTGGGTGCTCGGCCGCCTGGATCACCACCAGGGGCGGCTCGGGGTCGCCCCGGTAGAAGCCGAAGGCCACCCGGTCGTCGGCCAGCAGGTTCCAGTCGTAGCCGGGCAGCCAACGTCCACCGGAGTCCCGTGCTACCAGGGGGCCGTGGGGCGGGTGCCCGAGCAGGATGACGCCCTGGGATGCGACGCCGATCCCGAGGAACAGCGCGGCCAGCACCCCGCCCACCACCCGAAGCCGGCCCCCCCGGGCCCACAGCCTGGCGGCGGCCAGGGACACCAGCACCAGCGCGACCCAGTGCAGGCTGCTCAGGTAGCGGTCGGCGAAGTACCAGGTCGGCAGGTTCTCGAAGCTGAACGGGGTGGCTGCGGCGGCCAGGACGAAGAAGGGCAGGTAGGCCAGCAGGTAGAGGGCGCCCCACCCCCGCCCCAGGCGGCCGTGGACGCGGAGGTCGCGGCGCAGCCGCCAGGCCAGGAAGCCGGCGGCCCCCAGGACGGCCAGCCAGGCCAGCACCGACAGCGCCAGGGCCCAGGGCCAGCTGGCGGGGCCCGGCCCCAGCGAGGCGGCGGGGATCGGGAAGGCCAGCGCCAGCAGCCGGCCCGGGTAGCGCGCAGCGATCCCATCCCCCACCGCGCCCACGCTGCCGTAGGTGGAGATGATGAGGCCCTCCCAGCGGTGGCTCAGGTTGTAGGCCAGCCATGGTGAGAGCCCCAGGGCCGTGCCCCCCAGCAGCGCGGCGACGGGGCCGGGGAGGCGGAGCCAGGCCCGGTCGCCCAGGAGCAGCAGCGCGACCAGCAGGGCCAGGGGGATGGCGGAGTGGTAGTGCCACGACAGCCCGGCCCCCGCCGCGAGTCCCAGCAGGCCCGCGCGCCAGGGGCTGCGGCTGAGGCCCTGGGCCAGCGGCGCGGCCAGCAGCAGGGTCAGGGCCATGAACAGGGGGACCTGCACGCTGTCGCCCCAGGCCACCAGGGCCAGGCGGCTGGCCGGGTAGGGCGGCAGGAGCACCAGCGCCAGAGCCAGGAGCGCGGCCCGGGGGTCCAGGTGGTGGCGCACCAGAGCCCAGGTGGCCAAGGCCGTGGCCGCCAGGAAGGGGAGCGTGGCCAGGTGCAGGGAGAAGACGCCGTCGCCCAGCAGCGCGAAGAAGGGGACCGCCGCGAGCCCCATGGCCAGGGACCCTCCGGCGTAGGGGTCCGCCTGGTAGTCCAGCAGGTGGAGGGCGGGGCCGTCCAGCAGCTCCCGGGCGAACAGGCCGCGGGAGAGGCACTCCCGGTCCATGAAGAGCTCCGGGTTCACCTCGAGCTCGAGCACCCGCAGCAGCAGTCCCAGGCCCACCAGGGCCCAGGGCAGCCAGGGGGCCTGGAGCAGGCCACGCCAAGCGCTGGGGCGGGTAGAGGGCGCTGGAGAGGCGGGATCGGGCGCGGGCGGAGTGGGTGGGAGCACGGCTGGACTCTAACGCCCCCTCCAGGGGGCCCCCAGGGTCGCTGCCATCGCGGTGGCCCAGGGCCCGGGATACGGCGAAGGGGTACGTCCCAGGCCCGGTAGGCGCGATGACAACGCTGCGCGATCCATGGAAGCTCCGGGTCATGGCCCTGGTGCTGCTGGCCCTCGCCGCGCGGGTGCTCTTTCTGGCTGGATCGCTGGAAGAGGTGGTCAACAACGACGAGCTGACCACCGGGTTGTTGTGGCAGTGGTTGGGCGGCGCCCGCGCGCTGCCGCTGGTGGACCTGTGGTCTCCGCGCATGGGCGGCGACGCGCTGTACCAGATCCTGGCCCTGCCCCTGTACGCGCTGCTGGGGGGGAGCGCCCTGGCGGTGAAGGCCCTGGCCCTGCTGGTGAGCGTGGCGGGGGTCCTGCTGCTGGTGGCGGTGGGGGCGCGTCATGGAGGGCCTCGGGCTGGCTTGTACGCGGGGCTGTGCTTCGCCCTGGCGCCACCGGGTTGGGTGGGCCTGTCCCTGGTCGCGACAGGGGATCACCTGCTCACGGGCCTGCTCACCGTAGCCTGTGGGCACCTGCTGCTGTTGGCCCGCGGCGCTGATCGGCCCCGCCGTGGGCGGCTGCTGGTGGCCTTGGGCTGTCTGGCCGGGCTGGCGCTGTTCGCCAACTACCTCTTCGCGGTCAGTGCCGTGGCCCTGGTCATGCTGGGGCTGCTCGCGCGCCCGCAACCCGGCTGGCGCCCACGGGATGCAGGCCGGCTACTGGCGGGGCTGGGGCTGGGGCTTCTGCCGCTGCTGCTCTCGGTGGTGGTGCGGGGCATGGGCGCCTCCACCACCGTCTACGGGCGTGGCGCGGCCGAGCAGCTCCAGCTGGATCCGCTGGCCTCGCTGGGTCGCATCGGCGTCTTGCTCGGGCCGGATCTGGTGGCCTCGGCTTGGTTCCCCCCCGTGGGGTGGGGGCGGATCGCGGCCTGGTGCTGGTGGGCGCTGCTGGCGGCGGCGCTGGCTTCGGCGGCCTGGCGCCAGCGGGCCGTGATCCTGGGCTTGTTCCCCGGGCGTGTGCGGGCCGCGCTGGGACTGGACGGCTTCCTGCTGATCTTCGTCGTCGGCTTCGGCCTGGCATTCTCCCTCACGCGCTTCGAGATCGAGCCGGGGCGCGTGTTCGGCTACCGCTACCTGGCCGTGCTCTGTGCGCCGGCCTGCTTGCTGGCGGGGCTGGGGCTGGCCTCGCTGCCCCGGAACCCCGCGCGGGTGCTGGCGGCCTGGTGGTGGCTGCCGTGCTTGGTGGCCCTGGGCTGGCCAGGTCAGCTGCGCAGCCCCCTGCGGGTGCTGGATCTCCCTGGCGTCACCTGGACCAACGCCGCGGGCCGAGCCCTGGACGCCTGGCAGCAGGATCTCCCGGGAGCCTTCGATCGCGAGCTCCCCCTGGTGCCCGAGGCGGTTCGAGGCCCCTTCCTGGTCAGCCTGGGCGGCCGCATCGCCGAGCGCCTGCCGCGGGCCGAGGCCCTGCGCGTGGCCGACAGCCTGGATCTGCGCTGGCGGGTGCACCTGTACCGGGGCCTGATCCCGCGTATCCGGGCCGGGCGCGACGTGGACCCGGCCCTGGTGGGCGCTGTGGAGCTGCTGCAGGCGGGGCAGGCGGGGCCGCCTCCCCAGGCGGCGGACGACCCGGCGGGCTTGCTGCAGCGGACCCAGGCCCAGGGCGGTCCCCCTCAGCTCCTGGCCCTGGGGCCGGTCCTGACCTCCCAGGTGGACCGCTCGCCATCGCGCCTGGCCGTAAGCCTGGGAGCCGTGGTCGAGCCCTGGGCGGTGGAACCTCTCTGCCGGGGCCTAGGCGTCGGCGTGGCGCTGCGGCACAAGACCGCCACCGACCTGGCGCGCTGGCGCATACCCTGGGACGCCCTGCTGGGCCCGGGCTGCCAGGACGCCTTCGGCGAGGGACTGCGCGAGACCTTCCATCAGCTCTACGCCGTCGATCCAGCCTACCAGCAGCAGGCGCTGGGCCTATTCGGGCTGAGGGTGCTCGGGGAGTAGCGCCTCGGCGAAGGGGAGCAGGTTCTCGGCCACCCGGCGGTAGCCTGCGCTGGTGCAGTGGCCGTCCAGCACGAACCAGTGGCCGGGGTCCCCGTCTCGGGCCAGCGCGGCCTCGAAGCTGGCCTGCTGGTCCACGAAGTGCAGCCCCAGGGCCTCGGCGGCGGCCCGCAGGGGGAGGTTGGCGGGCTTGTCCCCGGGGTAGCCGGAGAAGATGACCTCGGCCCCCATGGCTCGAGCCTGGGTGGCCATGGCCTCGAGGTCCCGTTGCAGGACCCGGTCCAGGAGCTGTCGCTGGTCCTCGAGGGAGCGCTGCTCGCCCAGGGCCCGGTAGAGATCCGCCCGCGAGGCCTCGCCGCCCACCAGGTGGCTCTCCTGGCCGTGGCTGCGGTTGCGCTCGTGCCACCCGTCCACCTGGCGCAGGCCGGCTCGGGCCCGGGCCACGGCTTGGGGGTCCAGCGCCTGGGCTCGGTCCAGCAGGCGCTGGGCCTCGGCCGGATCGCCCGCTCCCTTGGACAGATCGGACAGCTGCACGAGGCTGAAGACGTCGTCGGGGTGCTGCGCGAGGAAGGTCTGGAGCCGCTCCCGCTCGCCCTCGAGCTTCACGATCTTGGAGGCGCGGTTCTGGCGATCGTACCAGGCCGTGACGGCCGGGTCCTGGGCTGTGGGTGGGTCGACCTGGGGCGTGCGATCGTAGCGCAGCAGCAGCTGGGCCAGCTTCACCAGGCGCAGCCCGCCCAGACCGCGGGAGATCCGGAGCCCAGCGCCGCCCTCACCCTCGTCCAGGTGCAGCCCCGCGAAGTTCCAGCCGTTGTTGTGGCCCACGGTGACCACCAGCAGCTGTGGCTGGGCCTCTGCCAGAGCGTCCCCCAGGGCGTCGGCGGCCTGGGAGGAGTTGAAGCCGGGCACCGCGCGGTTGAAGGCCGCCACCGCGTCCGGCCCCGCGCGCTCTTCGAGCAGGGCCTCCAGGTGCTCGCAGGGGCCGCGCTGGTCTTCGGAGCCCAGCCCGTAGGCGAAGGAGTCCCCCATGCAGAGGATGCGGAGCCCGCCCTGGTCGCCCGGGGCCCGGACCTCCGGCATCCGCAGCGCGCCGTACAGCCGCAGGCCCGCCTCGGCCAGGCCCAGCCCCAGCGCCAGCCCGCCCAGCAGCAAGGCGGCGCGGGCGGTCGCGGCTCGCGGCTTGCCAGTCACCGCGTGGGGTCCTGGGCGTCCAGCGCCAGGGCGCGATCGGGGTGGCGGCTCTCACCGGCGCTGTCCACCCGCACGGCCGCCTCGCCCGCCACCGGGCAGGCGTTCTCGCAGATCCCGCAGCCCGTGCAGGCCTGGGGGTCCACCCTGGGGCGCTCGAGGGTCAGCTCGGCTCCGTCGGGCAGGCCCTGCACCACGCGCTCCAGCTGGATGGCCTTGGGGCTGGTGGGGCAGACCTCCTGGCACACGATGCAGGGGCGCCCCATGGCCCAGGGCAGGCAGCGCCCCCGGTCCACGAAGGCCGTGCCTACGCGGGTGGGGCCCGCTTGGGCAGACGCCCCCTGCCCCAGCTTCTCGTCTACGCTCAGGGGCTGGATGGCGCCTGTGGGGCAGACCTCGCCGCAGGCTGTGCAGGAGGGCTGGCAGCCGCTGGTGCCGATGCGCATGTCCAGGCGGGGGGTCCACGAGGTCTCGAGCCCACCCGCGAAGCCAGCGGGCTGGATGATCCCGGTGGGGCAGACCCGCATGCACTGGCCGCAGGCGATGCAGCGGGCCAGGAAGTCCAGCTCGGGCACCGCGCCCGGGGGCCGGACCAGGCCTGGGGAGAGCCGGTCGCCGAGCCCGTGGGTGAGCCGCATGCAGGGCACGATGGCCACACCGGCGGCCAAGGCCAGGGCGGTGTTCCTGCGGGAGAGGTCGGGCTCGTCATCCTCGCCCGCGGCCGAGCGGTGGGGGGCCACGGCCAGCAGCCCGTCGGGGCAGGCATCGGTGCAGCTCAGGCACAGCACGCAGCTGGGCTGCCTGAAGCTGCCCGAGGGCTGGGCTGCGGACGGGCAGGTGGCCTCGCAGCGTCCGCAGTCGCTGCAGCCGGCCTGGCGCTTGGCGATGCGCCAGGGCGCGGCGCGTCCCAGCAGGCCCAGCAGGGCGCCGAGGGGGCAGAGGAAGCGGCAGAAGGCCCGTGGCCGCCAGAGGTTGGCCAGCAGCACGGTGGCCAGGATCAGGGCCGTGACGGGCGCCAGCAGGTGCTGGCGGGGGAAGGGCCACAGAAACGACACGCCCCGGTCGGCCAGGGGCAGCAGCACCGTGTGGGCGGAGCGGTGCAGCAGGGGCAGTGGATCCAGCAGGCCCAGGGCCATGCTGGCCTGGAGCAGTCCGCGGGCGCCGGGCAGGGCCGCCAGCACCAGCAGCGCCAGGCCCAGGCCGAGCCCTAGGGCGCGAGCCGGTCGGGCTCGGGGCTCGGAGCTGCGGATCCCGTGGCCGGCCACCGCCAGCAGGGGCAGCAGGAGCGCCAGGGCCAGCAGGGGGTGGCCGCGCAGCCAGGCCCCGCTCGCCGCCAGGCCTGCGCCCGCCGCGGCCCCCAGCTGCAGCAGCAGCGCGGCCATGGCCAGGCCTTGGGCCCGATGGGGTCGGCTCTGGGCGCGCCGGGCGCTCAGGCTCGTCCCCCACTGGCCCAGCCGACCGATCAGGTGGTTGAGGGTGCCCAGGGGGCAGATCCAGCCGCAGAAGGCCCGCCCAAGCAGCAGGGTCAGGGCCACGACCGCCAGGGACCAGAGCAGCCCCGGCTCCAGGGCTCCGCGGGCCAAGGCCGTGCTCAGGGCCACCAGCGGATCGAGCTGCAGCAGCCAGGTGACCGGCCAGGTACCCAGCTGCCAGAAGGCGTCGCCCGGGCTGGACACCAGGCAGAGCCAGGCGAACAGGGCCAGGAAGAAGCCCTGGCTCACCCGCCGCGCGGCCAAGGGCCTCACCGGGCGCTCCCGGGGGTGGCGCTCACCAGATCGCGCCAGTCGGCTCCGCCTGCGCCGGCGGTGGCGGCGCGCAGCAGGTAGGGCAGATCGCCGGGCTTCAGGCCCAGCAGGCTGGCGCCGAAGGCGTCCACGGCAACCGGATCGCTGCCCACGGCCATGAAGCCGCGGTCTTCCAGATCGCTGCGGGAGCCCCCGGTGGGGCCGTTGCGCACCATGGCCCAGGTGGCGTCCAGCACCGACAGCGTCGGACGCACCAGGCGGGACAGCTCGGTGATGATCGTGTGCACGTCCTGGTGGAACACCCCGCGGGTGCCGCCCAGCAGCCCGTAGGCGTTCTTCAGGCCCATGGTGGCCCCGGCCAGGTAGTGGTGCTTGAGCGGGCAGACGCTGATGAGCCGGGTGGCGCGATCGAGGGGCTCGGTGAGCACGGGCCACGCGCGCAGCAGGCGGCCCTCGGGCAGCGTGATGGGGGTGAACGAGCCGGGGCCGGGCAGCAGCAGGGTGGCCCCGGCGTCTTCGGCGGCGGCCTGGATGCCCGAGGTCTGGAAGCAGCCCATGGGGTCGGCCACCGGGTTGTCCGTCACCAGCACCTCGGCCGCGCCCGCCTCGAAGCAGCGCCGCGCCAGGGCGCCCAACAGCGCCGGGTGGGTGGTGGCCCCCAGCTCGGGGGGCGTGGCGAAGCCGGCGTTGACCTTGAGCAACACCACGTCGCCGGGCCCGACGAAGGCGCTCAGGCCCCCCAGGGCGGTCAAGGCCGCGTCCAGGGAGGCGGCGCGGTCAGGGCCTTGGCCGATCCCCAGCCGCCGCCCGGCCTCGGGTCTGCCGAAGTCGAAGCAGCGCAGCTCGCCCTCGCGCTCGGCGCCGCCCCAGCCGGGCGAACCCACCAGCAGCGCACCACCCAGGCCGGCCAGGGCTATCCCCCCCGAGGCCCGGGCCAGCCGGCGCAGGAAGTCCCTGCGCTGGGGGTCGTGGAGCGTAGGCGCGTCGTCGTGGCTCGGCATGGGCGAATCATAGCAGCCCCTGCGCCCGGATCAGCCGCAGCGGCATCGCCGCGAGGGGGCTCATCCAGAGGAGCAGGACCACGGCTGCCAGCACGTAGGCGCTGTGCAGCAGGGGGCGGGCGCGGATCAGGGTCAGCCACTCGGAGAGCAGGGAGGCCTGCTCGGCCTCGACCCCGGCCCAGACGGCGCGGGCCATGCGCTGGCGCTGGTGGGTGCCGGGGGTGAGGGCTTCGGCGATGATGGGCAGGGTGTCTTCAGGCATGGGGAGGCTCCACGGGGGTCTGCAGTTCTTGGATGCGCGCGGCCAGGCGGGGCCGCCAGCGCTCGCAGAGCTTGCGGATGTGGGCTGGCTGCAGGTGGACGATGGCGGCGATCTCGCTGGCGTTCAGCTCGGCGCCATACCGCAGGGAGAGGATCTCCCGCTCCCGCTCGGGGACCTCCCACAGGGCGCGCAGCACCAAGGCCCGGGCGCGCTGGCGCTCGAGCTCGTGGGAGGGGTCGGGGGAGTGTTCGAGGGCCTCCTGCAGGATGGCCAGGGCCTCGGGCTCGGTGGGCACGGGGCGGCGGCGGCGGAAGCGGTGGCGGGCGGTGTTGAAGGCGATGGCCACCACCCAGGAGACGAAGGAGCTGCCGGGCCGGGGCTGGTAGCGTTCCAGGGAGGACAGAGCCTTGATCATGGCGTCCTGGGTCACATCCTCGGCCTCGGCCTCGTCCTGGAACATGGGCCGCACCGCGCGGAACACCCGGTCCACCAGCTGCTCGTAGAGCCTGCGCTGGGCGCCGCGGTCGCCGTCTCGCGCCTGGACCACCAGGGCTTGCAGGGCCGCCTCGTCCAGCTGCGCCCCGCGGCCGGGAGCGCCGAGCATGGCGAACAGGGCGAAGAACGCACGAAGGGAGCCCCCGGTGGGGACTCCCTGGGTGATGGCGAGGGCGAACGAGGTCAACGCGCGTCCTCGACCGTGGCCAGGTAGCCCAGGGTCCAGACGCTGGACTGCCAGGTGCCCAGCACGCCGCCGGCCAGCAGGGCCAGGGGCACGGCCAGGGCGACCAGGGCCACCAAGGCGCCGACCAGCCCGCCGAGCAGGTAGCCCAGGCCCGCGGCCGCCAGCACCGGGAGCACCGCGGGCAAGACCAGGAAGCCGGCGCCCATGCGGCCCAGGCCCACGGTGAGCATGAGCTTCAGGCCGTCGAGCAGGCGGCCGTGCAGCAGGCGACGGGCCCGGCCCAGGGCGTCGAAGGCGCGCCGATTCTCGAGCACGGCCACCCGCATCCCCAGGGCGTAGATCAGGTACAGGCTGATGCCGGCGGGCACGGCGGCCACCATCAGGGGCATGCCCAGGGCCAGGGCGGCGGCGGTGGGTAGCGCGCCCAGCCCGGCCAGCGCGAAGGGCGCGGCGACCAGGGAGGCCAGCAGCAGGCCCAGGGCCAGGGCCAGGACCTTGATGCTCAGCACCACGCCGAAGTGGCCCAGGCCCAGGCGCACGCCGCGGCGGACCGTGAAGGCTTCGGTGGGCCGGCGGTGCAGGCGGGAGACGCCCTCGATGAGCGCGCCCTCGGAGAGGATGTGCAGGGCGATCATGCCCAGGCCCAGGACCGCGGCGCCGCCCATGACCAGGGGCAGGTGGGCCGCGACCACGGCGCCCATGTGCTCGGCTGCCGAGGCCAGGCCCGCCAGGGACTCGGGCAGATCCTGGGCGGCGCCGGCTTCTTGGCCTTGGCTGTCGGTGTTGACGCTGCCCGAGGCGCCGCCGCCCGCGGCCGCGAACAGGCCGAAGACCCACAGGGCGCGGTGGCGAAGGGTGACGGAGAGGCTGTCGGTGATGAGGGCGGAAACGCGCATGGGAAGCTCCTATCTCGGTTGATGAGGGCCGCCTCGTGGCGACCCTTCAGCCGGAGAAGCCCTGGCGCGCGCCAGGTGTGACAGGGGGGTGGAAAAAAATGTGGGCGCGCTCGGCAGGCCCGCTCGCGAGGCTACCAGGGTTCACCACGAACCCGCCCGGTGCCGCGCACCCACGCCCTTGGTGGTGATGGAGGCCGCCTGGGCTCACCACCAACCCGCCCGGTGCCGCGCACCCATGCCCTTGGTGGTGATGGAAGCCGCCTGGAGTCACCACGAACCCGCCCGGTGCCGCGCACCCACGCCCTTGGTGGTGATGGAGGCGCGGCTGGGGCGCCCACCCTCCTGCGGGCGGGCGGGCTTGGGCGCTGGGGGCACCCCGCTACTCCGAGACCGCGCCCTCTACCGCCGCCTTCACCACGGCGTCGTCCGCGATCTCCGGCAGGGTGACCTCGAGCCCCGGCGTGGTCTCCATGGCCCTCTTCGAGGCATAGATGCCGCCTGAGTTGCCGGCCCAGGCCCTGCGCGCGAGCCCATTGCCCACGTCCC
>ERZ890953.545-NODE-545-length-21472-cov-4.105477_pt1 | contig 21472 bp, 17 predicted proteins | sample MGYA00521264_ERZ890953 | MGnify/ENA primary metagenome ERZ890953 (study PRJEB32303, sample SAMEA104408629) | aquatic metagenome | biome: Brackish water; feature: Chemocline; material: water | place: Baltic Sea | collected 2014-10-26T21:54:00 | depth 200 m ...
CCGTGCATGGCTTGGCGGCTGGCAGCCATTGGTCTGGGAGAACGCCTGCGTTCTCCGTCAGTTGATTGACCGTTCGACAGTTCCGTGATATTCCATTTTAACAAGGGAACGCACCCGTGGCAGCACTTCTTCATGGAGGAGTACCAATGAAACAGATTCTCGTTCTCGCGGCGGCTTTGTGCCTGATCTCCGGGGTGGCCCTCGCCACTGACACTCGCATCCAATCCATGGGCGGCAAGGAAAAGGCGTGGACGGTGGAAGACGAAACCAATGCCCTCTTCTTTCCGGCCACTCTGGTGCTCTTCCCCAACGTTATCTATGTTGATGCGGGACTCTCCCCCATCTATGCCGCCAGTGATGCCAGCGGTGCCAACGTCCCCTACAACGTTGGCTTTGGCGTTCACTACGCGTTTGGTGAGAACACGGTGCTGGGATTCTACGGCTCCAGTCTCTCCCGCAGTCTATCAGGGAATCTGCTAGGCCGGGCCTTTGAGCAGAAGGGCAAGTGGGTCACCATGGGGGTTGATGCCTCGGCAGCCGACCAGGCCGGTGGCCAGGCAATCAACAATGCCGATCACAAAGGCTCAGTCGTTTTCGGCCAACGATTCGGCGCGGCTCGCCTCGGCGTCCTGCTTTCAATTTGGGGGGACCAGTACTCCGTTGAAACACCCGAGACGAGTCACGAGAAGAAGGGCGGCACTATCTTTGAAGGAAGCCTGGGCTTTGGCTATGACATCGATGCGAAGAATAACTTCGACCTCAGTCTGCGTTTCTGGACTGGTTCATTCGATGACGAGAAGTATGTCCCCGGTGCAGCCAATTCAGTGGTTACGCGTTTCAAGTCTGACAGTGCCTTTGGCTTCGACCTGTACGGTCGGGGTATCTTCGCTACCCCTGGCGGCGAACGGATCGTTCCCTATATCAATCTTGGCATGGAGGGCGGCGGCGTGACCTGGAACCAGGCCAACGGCGTCAAGAATGAATTCTCCAGCTTTCATGTGGTCGCCGGCACCGATTTGCGCATCCAGCCTCTTGAGAACGTTTTCATCTATCCCGGGGTCGGCATCGCCTTGATGACAGAGAAGCTGTCCGAAGGCATCAACACCGCCGACGAGACTATCCAGGATAGCCTCACGCTGGTAGCTCCTTTCGTCGCGGCCTCGGTGGACGCCAGGGTGGCCAGCTGGTTCTCGTTGCGCTTCGCCGGTCGGCAGTCCGTGATTCTCAATGACCAGTATCATGACGCCGACGGCGTGGCTAAGGGCAAGGACAACGAAACCCTGACCGAGTTTCTGCTGGGTGCTGGCTTGCACTTTGGCCCGGTGACCATCGATTGGATGCTCAATCCGGCCTGGTTCCTAGAGGGAATGTGGTCTGACGGCAGCGATGAGATCAACCTGGCCCTGGTGGATGATGATGGCGATGGGGCGGTGGATAGCGTGCAGTCTCCAGCTCGTCAATATGGGGAAGGTTTTGCTTCACAGTTGGCGGTCAAGTTTATCTGGTAGGTATTCCGCAGTCCGCCGAAATGCCTTGATTTGCCTAGGTGAACAACTATAGTAACGCAAGTTTGAGCGAATGCTCAGGGGCTCTGGCCTGGCATATTTTGATAGAGGCGCGTTTGCTAGAGGGCACGCGACCATGGAGGGAGGAACGATGACAACCAAATATGTGTACAATTTTGCCACCAATGCTTCAGAGGGCGGCGCCAAAATGAAGAACCTGCTCGGTGGCAAGGGGGCCAATCTCGCAGAAATGGGGGCTCTTGGTATTCCCATTCCTCCCGGGTTCACGATCTCGACTGATGTTTGTACCTACTACTACCAGAATGCCGGCAAGTATCCGGAAGAATTGGCAGAACAGGTGCGGGCGTCTCTCGCTTTTCTCGAAGCGCAGATGGATGCCAAGTTCGGCTCAGATGGACAGCCCTTGCTCCTCTCGGTGCGCTCCGGTGCCAGAGTCTCCATGCCTGGCATGATGGACACGGTATTGAACCTGGGCCTCAACGACAAGGCCGTTGAGGGGCTGATCCGCCAGACCGGCGACCCCCGCTTTGCCTGGGACTCCTATCGCCGCTTTGTGCAAATGTTCGGCGACGTGGTACTGCAGGTGCGACCGGCCACCGAGGATGACCACGACCCCTTTGAACTCGAAATCGAGAAGATGAAGAGGGAATGTGGAGTCGAGCAGGACGTTGACCTGAAATGGGAAGATCTGAAGACGCTGGTTGCTCGGTTCAAGGAAGTTGTGCGCGTCCACACTGGGGAGCCCTTCCCTGAAGACCCGATGCAGCAGCTTTGGGCTTCCATCGGTGCGGTTTTCGGTTCCTGGGGCAATGAGCGAGCGATGATCTATCGCGAGATGAATGGTTTTGACCATGACTGGGGCACTGCTGTGAACGTCCAGGCCATGGCTTTTGGCAACATGGGTGAGGGATGCGCCACCGGCGTTGGTTTCACTCGTGACTCTGGCTCCGGCGAGAAGCGGCCAAACGGGGAGTTTCTGCTCAACGCCCAGGGGGAAGATGTGGTTGCCGGCATCAGGACGCCCTGGGAATTGACCCTGGCCGATTCCCGGATGCGAGCCCGTGACATGGGCATGGACGAAGCGACCCGGCTCACGGAGTATCCCTCTCTCGAAGAGTTGATGCCGGATATGTTCGGGCAGTTAATGGAGATTTACGGGCGGCTGGAAAGTCACTATCGGGACATGCAGGATGTGGAGTTTACCATTCAGAAAGGTAAGCTCTTCATGCTTCAGACCCGCGTTGGCAAACGCACCGGGTTCGCTGCCGTGCGTATCGCCGTGGACATGTTTGACGAGGGTCTCATTGGGCCGGAAGAGGCTCTCATGAGAGTTACTCCTGACCAACTCGATCAGGTCCTTAAGCCCATCTTTAATCCAAGTGACAAGGCCCTTGCCCTCAAGGCCGGTCGCAGCCTCTCCCGCGGCCTTCCTGCGGGTCCCGGCGCAGCTTCGGGCCGCATCGTTTTCACCGCGCGAGCTGCTGAAGCCGCGTCCAAGGCATCTTCCGACCCCATCATTCTTGTCCGGCAGGAAACTTCTCCCGAAGATATCAAGGGAATGCGCCTTGCCGTCGGCGTTCTCACCGCACGTGGAGGCATGACCTCCCACGCGGCCCTGGTTGGCCGGCAGATGGGCAAGGTCTGTGTCGTCGGCTGTGCTGAGCTGGCCATTGATTACGCGGCCAAGCAGGTGGTTGTCAACGGCAAGACTCTGGGAGAGGGGGACTGGATCTCTTTGGACGGCTTCACCGGCCAGATCCTGGAGGGGCGCATTGAAACTGTGGATTCCGAGGTGCTCGAAGCGGTTATGCAGGGGCGCGCGCCGCGGGACAATCAGGACATCTATTACCACTATACCCGGCTAATGACCTGGGCCGATGAGTTCAAGCGTCTGGCAGTCCGCACCAATGCCGATGAGCCGGAGGCCGCGCGCATGGCAGTGCTCAACGGCGCAGTGGGCATCGGCTTGTGTCGTACCGAGCATATGTTCTTCTCCGGTGAGCGTATCCTCGCCGTTCGGCAGATGATCCTCGCCGATACCCTGGAGGAACGAGAACTTGCTCTGGCCAAATTGCTGCCCATGCAGCGTCTGGATTTCAAAGGCATCTTCAAGGAGATGGACGGTCTGCCTGTGACAATCCGTACCCTGGACCCGCCCCTCCACGAGTTTTTGCCCCACGGTGATGAGGGCGTGGTGGCAATGGCCCAGGAGTTGGGATTGGACGTCCAGCGCGTTCGCCATAAGGTCGAGACCCTCACCGAGTCCAACCCGATGCTCGGGCACCGCGGCTGTCGTCTCGGCAATGTCTACCCGGAGATCACCGCTATGCAAGCCCGCGCGATCTTCGAGGCCGCGGTGGAAGCTCAGGCCGAAGGGGCCCGCGTCTTCCCGGAGATCATGATTCCCCTGGTGGGCCACGTCAACGAGTTGACGGGTCAACGCGAAGTGGTTGAGCAGGCCGCACGTGACGTCTTCGCCGAGCGCGGTAGCTCCGTGGAGTATCTGGTGGGGACGATGATCGAATTGCCTCGTGCCGCAGTGACGGCTAACCAGATTGCCGAAGTCGCACAGTTCTTCTCCTTTGGCACCAATGACCTGACGCAGACCGCCATGGGCATCTCTCGAGACGACGCAGGCGGGTTTTTGGGGTACTATCAGGAGCATGGGATTTTCCCCGACAATCCTTTCGCTTCGCTGGATATCGAGGGAGTTGGAGAGTTGGTGCGCATCGCGGTCGAGCGTGGCCGGTCCACTAAGCCGGACATCAAGCTCGGCATCTGTGGCGAGCATGGTGGTGACCCGGCATCGATTCACTTCTTCCATCAGGTGGGCTTGAGCTACGTCTCCTGCTCGCCCCCCCGCGTGCCGGTGGCTCGCCTCGCCGCGGCGCAGGCGAACCTGTTGGAGAAGAACGCCAACTGAGGTGCTATGCGTGGAGTTGTAACAGCGGTTCTCCTCACCGTCGCTTGCGGCTATCTCCTGGCTGCCGGTTCGGTCCTGCTTCTTCCTCCCTTCCTGGCAGTGGCTGCGATCATTGCGGTGGGCCTGATTGGCTCCCTGGTCCTCTTCCTCCAACTGCGTCGTCGCCTCACGGCGCGGCTGAATCGCATGCTGAGGACCCTGCGGCGCGCCCCAGAAACCAACTTCGCCGCCAGATGCCCTGTGGGGGACGATGAACTGGGTACCCTGGGGGCGGAGATCAACCAACTCCTGCAGCGACTCACTGAGCTCAGCGTGAACGTTATCGATACCGATCGTGAACTGGCCTGGACCCAGAAAGAACTCAGCTTCAAGGAGGAGTTGGCCAACAAGGGGCGCTTGCTCCAGGCGACCAACGACCAGTTGGAGGGGCGCCTGAAGGAGCTCAGCCAACTCTTCGACATCAGCCGTACCCTCAACTCCTCGTTGGAGTTGGAACCCCTGATGGACCGTTTTTGTGAAGTGGGCGGCCGCACTCTTGACGTGGACCGCTTTGCCGTTTGCGTCTGGAATGAACGGCGGAAGGCGTTGGTGGTGCGCGGACTTTCCGGTTTCGACGAAGGGCAGGGTGCGTTGCGAGGCATGCGCATCTACCCGGGAGAGGGAATCACCGGCACTGTTCACGAGACGAGAACCATGCTCTATGTCCGTGATATCGACAAGGACCAGCGCTTCATGCACTTTCGTGGCAAGGCCCATCTGCACGGTTCGTTGCTGGCTCTGCCACTACCATCCGGGGATCAGTCAGTGGGAGTAATGCTCTTCCAACGCGATCGGATCGATGCTTTCACTTTCGAGGACGTTGGATTGTTCCACATCATCGCCAATCAGGTTGCCGGTGCGGTCGCCAACTCGCTGCATTACCAAAAGACTCGGGAGCTTGCGACCCACGACGAATTGACTGGTCTCTACAATCGACGGATGCTCGAACGTCGCCTCGAAATGGAATGGGAGCGTACCTCACGGTTCGACAGCGTCCTGGCCTGCATCATGATCGATGTGGACAAATTCAAGCAGTTCAATGACGAGCATGGCCACCTGGTAGGCGACGATGTGTTGCGCTTTGTCGGGAAGTTCCTGGCTGAGCATGTTCGTCGGGTGGACTCCATCGCCCGCTTCGGGGGGGAGGAATTTGCCGTCCTGCTTCCCCGAACGGACAAGGCCGAGGCCTTCGCCGTGGCTGAGAAGATGAGGTCGAGTCTGGCTGAGTCTGAGTTGCCACGGTCAGGGGCGAAGGGCCCGCTCAGCCTTACCATCTCGTGTGGGGTTGCATCTACCCAGGACCAGCCCTCATCCGCCAAGCAACTGGTGGACATGGCGGATCACGCACTTCTCCTCGCAAAATCACAAGGCCGAAACCGGGTTGTTTCCTACGGGGATTCTGGCGGGGAGACCTCAGTGTAAGCCGGTCCCCCCGCCATCGTGAATGTTCCAGAGACCTACAGCTTTTCCTTCAGGGAAGGAGCAGGCTTGAAGCCAACGCCCTTGCTGGCGTTGATGGTGATTTCCTGGCCCGTACGGGGATTCCGGCCCTTGCGAGCCTGGCGGGTCTTCACCGTGAAGGTGCCGAAGCCGGGATAAGCAAAACGGCCGTCTTCTTTGATGGCTGCGCCAACAGTTTCGAACACGGCAGCGACGATGTCGCCAGTCTGCTTCTTGTTGAGACCTTCAGCTGCGCCCTGGATTCTTTCAATCAGTTCCGCTTTCGTCATCGTACTTCCTCCAAATAGGTTGGTTGAAACAAGCCTCGCTCCTGAAAATTCGACTCAAATTTCATCAGGACCAGATGAACATAGGTGGTCGCTGCCGGGCTGTCAAGGGGAAAAAGTGGGGCAACCCCGCACCAGGCAACGGTTTAAGGACTTTTCCAGTGGCGGAGGTGCGGTTCACCGTGGTGAACTCGTCCCTGCCGACCTCCAGGCGATCACTTCAGTGGGCGCATTTCCTTACGGGCAAAAGGGGAACTTGAGTTTTTCCAGGGCGTGGTAGACGACCACATGAGCAGCAGCCGACAGGTTGAGGCTACGCACCTGAGAACGCACCGGGATCGAGAGTAGGCGGCTAGCATAGCGGGTCAGCACGTCGTCGGAGAGACCGATGCTCTCTGGGCCCAGGACAAAAACTTCGTTGCCGCTGTACACGACCTCCGAATATCGTTTCTCAGCTTTGCGCGTCATGAAATAGATGGGGCGGTTCCGCATCAACTCCAGGAAAGCGTCGAGATCCTGATGTACACCCATGCAGACGCTACTCCAGTAGTCCAAGCCGGCCCTCTTCAAGTGCTTGTCGTCAATGGCAAACCCTAGCTGGCCGATCAGATGAAGGCCGGTGCCGGTGGCTGCGCAGAGGCGGGCGATGGAGCCGGTGTTCTGGGGTATCTCGGGGGTGACAAGAGCAATTTCAAGCATTAGAAGCGCCACCAGAGGTCCACCCACGGGAAGACCGGAAGAGCCACCGTGTCCCCCGACTGCCCCTGGCGCGGGTCGGTGGCGTTGTTGAAGTTGGTGGAAATGGGGAACTCGCCAAAGGCGGCGCCAATACCGAGTCGGGTGCGGCCCAACTGCCGAGCGTAGATCAGGGTACCGGTGGGAAATGAGATGCTCGCATTACTGAACCAGCTACCACGGACTTCGGCCATTATGAGGTTTACCTCGCCAAAGAGCAGGTGGCCGTTTAGCCGGTAGTAGAGCCCCGAGGTGTGCTCATTGAGGTCGGTAGTGAAGCCGCCGAAGCGTACGAGGTACCCTGTGGCTGCGGACAATTGTACGTGGCGTCCCAGAATCTGGGAGAATATGACCCCTGCCTGGAAGAAGCCAGGCATCGGGTTGGCGCTGCTTGAATCTGTATCATCAGCCGTTGTGTCTCCATATTCAAGGACGAGCAGACTCTGCTGGTATCCTGTTTCCAAAGCGATGGCACTGTCATCGTCCAGGAGACTGAATCGGGCCCACAGGTTGGGGGTCAGGAGGAGTAGCAAGGCGGGGTGGGTGAAGATGGTGATGCGCTCAACCAAGCCGTATGCCAGAGGGCTGAGGATGCCGACGATGGTCTCCCCCTTTTCCAGCACCCTGGCGCTGCCATGGATGATTTCCCGAGGGTGATCCCAGGCCCGAACCGGCCCGGACCAGAGTATGCTAATGACCACAATCCCGACGGCCAACTGGCGCATGTCAGTGAACCACCGGTTCCGTCGCCTTGATCGCCGGGACTTTGATGGCACCGAATCGCTCCTCGTACTTCTTCACGTTGTCCGTGAGTGCCAGAAGCAGCCGCTTAGCATGGACCGGACTGGTTATGATCCGGGAAAGCACCTTGCCTCTGGGTTGCTGGGGCTGCATGAAGACGAAGTCGAGGACGAATTCGCTGGGGGTATGGTTCACCATGGCGAAGTTGATGTATCGACCTTGGGCGATCTCCTCATCCATCTGCAACTGGAGATTGGGCCCCCGGCGTGGGCTCCTGGGCTTGTTCTCTTCCGCCATTGGCTCCTCTCTTCTGGCTAGTGGCCGTGGTCAACTGCGACGGCTGGCCGCAGCAGAACCTGTTGCACATCATGCTTGGTAGTGTAGCATGTTTTGCTGCAAGCTGAAAAAAGGGGGGCGAGGTATGGCAGAGCACATCATGGCCATTGATCAAGGGACCACCGGAACGACTGTCTTGTTGGTCGACCGTGCCGGCTCGGTCGCCGCACGTGGCTATAGTGAGTTTCCACAAGTGTATCCGCAACCGGGTTGGGTTGAACATGACCCGGTCGAGATTTGGAAGAGTACGATCTCGGCCATTGGTGCGGCACTGGCGCAAGCAGGAATCCCCGGCACCTCGGTGGCGGCCATCGGCATCACTAACCAGCGTGAGACGACTCTACTGTGGGATCGGCACACCGGCTCGCCCGTGCATAATGCCATTGTCTGGCAGTGCCGGCGGACGGCGCCCATGTGTGCGACCCTCAAGGAGCGAGGATTGGAGCCGCTCTTCGCAGCTCGGACCGGGCTTGTTCTCGACCCCTATTTTTCCGGAACCAAGTTGGCATGGCTCCTGGAAAATGTATCCGGGGCCAGATCGTCGGCCGAGGCTGGCCGGCTCGCTTTTGGCACGGTTGACACCTATTTGGTGGCTCGCCTCTGTGGGCTCGACGTCCACGTCACCGATGTCTCCAATGCTTCGCGTACGCTATTAATGGACCTCAAGACACTACAGTGGGACCCTGAATTGCTGGCCTTGCTCTCCATCCCAGCGTCCATCCTACCCCGCATCGTCAGTAGTTCGGAGGTGATGGGGCGAACCAGAGGCGTCCCTGGTTTGCCCGACGGCATCCCGGTTGCGGGAATGGCTGGCGACCAGCAAGCTGCTCTCTTCGGACAGGTCTGCTTCGCCGCGGGGGAGGCCAAGTGTACGTTCGGCACCGGCTCCTTCATGCTGACCAACATCGGCGATAGGCCCATTGCTTCTCGCCATGGACTGCTGACCACTGTCGCCTGGCAACTGGACGGGCAGGTCTCCTACGCTTTTGAGGGAAGTGCGTTCATCGCCGGTGCTGCCGTGCAGTGGCTGCGCGATGGGTTGCGCCTGATAGACTCGGCATCTGAGGTAGAGGCCCTGGCAGCTTCCGTGCCCGATAGCGGTGGACTGGTTTTCGTGCCGGCCCTGGCGGGCCTGGGGGCTCCCCATTGGCGACCGGAGGCGCGCGGGGCTCTGCTGGGACTGACCCGCGGCACTACGCAGGCTCATGTTGCCCGGGCGGTGCTGGAGGGCATTGCCCTGCAGAATCGCGACATCATGCATGCCATGGAGGAAGACCTGGGGACGCGCCTGGCAGTGGTCCGGGTTGATGGTGGGGCTGCGGCAAACGATCTGCTCATGCAGCTGCAGGCCGATCTGTTGGGCACGACCATTCGACGACCCCGCATGTTGGAGACCACCGGCTTTGGTGCGGCCTTTCTCGCCGGGCTGGGAGTCGGCTTCTGGGAGGATCGGGAAACTCTGCGCAAGGTGTGGAGCCTTGATCGTGAATTTGAGCCCAACCCTGAGACGCCCGTGGACGAGATGTTGCGTCGCTGGTATGTTGCCGTACAAAAGGCGTGATGACCCAAATTTAATTGAAGGATTGATTCTCTTGAGGCGTCTGCCAGACCCGTCTCTACTTGCGGTTGGAAGAGTGGCAACTCTCTGATAAGATGCCCAGCGGAGGACACAATGAAAGGAATGAAATATCTGGCTCTGGCCCTTGCGATTTCCTTCTCGAGCCTCAGTGGCTGTATCATCACAGAAACCGAGTACGTAAGCACCAACCATGAGTGTTGGAGTGACTGGGACTGTCCCAACGACATGTTCTGCACGTCCAACGGTGCTTGTCGCTACTTCGATGGTTGCAACAGCGACTATGACTGCGCGGCAGGCTATTCATGCGGACTGGACGGCGCTTGTCTACAGGTCGAAGGTTGCTTCTACGATTGGGAGTGCCAGGATTACCTCGGGGCCGGCTTCGTCTGCGAGTATGGCTCGTGCGTGAAGTCTGAGCGATGTTACTCCGACTACGACTGCCCCTTCGGCTTCCAGTGCGAGGCCAACGGCTTCTGTTACGAGATGATCGTCGTCGACGGATGCTATGACGATTGGGACTGTGCCGCCCCCTGCAACTCCTATAAGGACTGCCTGGGGACCACCTCCTACTGCATGACCAATGGTCTCTGCTCGAATTCGGTGGCCAACTTCTGCGGCTCCGATGCACAGTGCCACTTTGGTGGTACCTGCCTTGACGATCAGGATTGCGGCATTGGCTTCTCCTGTACGCCGGAGGGCTTTTGCAAAGAGAATACCTGCTACGAGTATCCGTGCCCCTCAGGATACATCTGCGCCACCGACGGCAACTGCTACGCTACGGTGGGTGGGTGCGTTGACGATTATGATTGTGACTTCGGCGATGTCTGCGGTGATGACGGCAATTGTTACGAGGAGCTGACCGGCTGTTACGATGACGTCGATTGCCCGGCAGACTTCTACTGCGGCCAGAATGGTGGCTGCTGGCCGCTGGCGCAGTGCTACGATGGCTATGATTGCGGCGGCTACCAGGCGTGCATCAACGGCAATTGTCTCGACGTTTACACCTGCCTTGATGACAACGACTGCCCGTGGGGGGCCATCTGCGACATGGATGCCTACTACTGCGTAGCGTACTAACCGAAGCTACCCCGCCGGTTTCCAGCAATAGCTCAAGAGAGTATCTTCAGAATCAGAAGGCCAACCAACGACTCAGGCATTGTTTAGAAAGGCTTCCACGAGTGCTGCGGTGACCTCGGAATCCCGCCTGGAAGCGTGCATGAACTTGCGGATGAGATTCTTCTTGTCAGGCATGATGTTGGGCAGGGCCTTGAGCAGGCGGCGCCCATCTTCGTAGTTGATCTCGGGATGGTGTTGAATGCCCCAGACCGGACCCTCTAACCAGCGAATGGCGGCATTGGCGCAGTCTTCCGACCAGGCCATCCTAGTCCAATCCGGGGGGAGCGGAGAAACTTCGTCAAAGTGGGACGTGAACACCGAAAAGAGCGATGGCAACTCCCCGATCACGGTATCGCGTTGACCGTCTGGGACGGTCAGAAATGTGTCAACCCAGCCAAACTCCGGTGTCTCTGTCGTTTGCACAAATTCTTTGCCGGAGAGGGCACGAACAACTAGTTGCTGACCGAAGCAACTTCCCAGAATCGGAATTTCCAGCGCGGCCATCTCCCTCACCAGATCGCATTCTGCGAGAATCCAATCCTCATCACTGAGAATGGAGCACTCGCTGCCGGTGATGATGACGTGGGAGTAAGCGTCCAGTCGATGAGGAAACTCACCCATGGGGGGCATGACCGCGTCGAAGTCGCAGCTGGCGTGCCTGGTCCAATGGCCCACCGGGCTGTAAATACTTGAGTCGAGGGAATTGTCGATGATCAGCAGTCGAGACGGCGTTGGCATGGAACCTCCTGGGAGCGAATCTGCCGAAGAGCATAGTAGCACAGTCATAGGGCTCGATAAAGGGCTTCTCTCGCACAGTCACAATCTAGTGGATCTGCATGTATCGTGGATGCTGCCCACCATTTGTGATAGAGTGAAGTCTGCCCATATGCAGGTGATGCCTGCTTGCCGGGAGGTGAGGCCGGATGAGAGAAACTGCAGTCAGATTCTGCGGCCCTGTCGTGGGCCTTTGCGTGGCATTGGTGGTGTGCTGCGCAGGTTGCATTGAGTCTCGTTGCTACGGTGATGCAGATTGTCCCACGGGCAAGGTCTGCCTCAAGCAGACAGGCAAATGCGTTGAGCCTGAGTGTACGGCCGCCTCGCCTTGCCCGGCCGGGTATCTCTGTTCCAACTCATTTTGCCAGCAAGGTTGTTTGACTGATGAGGAATGTGGTGAGGGCTTCAAGTGCCTTGGCGCGCAGTGTACTCCCTATCGCGCCGGTTGTGATTGCACCGGTGCCCCGCCTTTTTGCGGCGTTGACCTGAATCCAAACTCCTCAAGCGCGGGGCAGGAAGTATGCTCCGACGTTCCAGGTGAAGGGGGAGTGGGGCTCTTCTTCGGGTCCGTCAAGTGCTCCCATTGCTGGTCAATTTTCGAGCAAGTTGAGGCAATGCGAGACGGGTTGCTGGCAGACGGGTACCCGGTAGCCTCCTATTTTGTTCACCTGGGCACCGTTGATGCCACCCCTGGCACCGTCAGCGAGAAGATGCCCTGGGCATCTTCCCCGGTTGTCTCAGATACCGATGAATTGGCAATCTGGGACGATTATCTGGCCGATTGGTATCACTTTGTCATTGTCGACCGCCACGGTTGCGTGGCCCGGCATTTCGGGCCGGTGGTTCCGGGGGACTTCGACGGCGAGCAGAATGCCATCAGGCAGGCCTGGATTGACTCATTGTCGAGTGAATGCCCGTCGCAGACGGCCGGGAATGACATCGGCCCAGACCTGCTCGATGTGTCGGCCCCGGATCTGACAGTGAAAGATGTTGTCGAAGTTGTCGACTCTCATTCCTTCGATGCCGCAGATCCAGAAGCAAAGGACTCCCTTGGTGACGTGCCTACGGAAGAATTGCCGGGGCCCTTTGACCTCATCATCCCCGACGATATTTCTGGGGAAGAGGCGACTGCAGGCGATGCGTCGAACCTGGATGGGGGCGGATTTGAACCCGCGGAATTCTGCCAGGTAGTGATCACTGACCCCATTGCTGTAGGGGACCCGGTGCCTGCCTTCCTGTGCGTTGACGACAACCCAACCTCCATTACCTATAACGGAACCTTTTCTGCGGCAGCTTTGAAGGGAAAGATCTGGCTGGCCTATTTCGGTTCATGCACCTGAGGTGGTTGCCAGCAGCAGGCTGCTGCTATCGAAGAAGTCGTCAAGGTTCACTCCGAGGGCTGGAACAACCAGGTAGTTGCCGTCATGATCAATCAGGCGGGCAGTGGCTATGCCATCGAAGGGTGCGGTGAGAAGTCTGGGATTCCCATCGGGCAGGACGACGACGAAGGGTCCTTGTGGCTGGCCTTGAGCGGCATGTACAACTCCATTGCCATCGTCTCGCAAGAAGGAATCATGGTTCATCAGATCTACCCGTCGTCGTTCCCGGCGTCGGAGGGAGAAATACTGGATGTGGTGGCGGGGTTGCTGCAGTAGCGTCATCAGTTTGATGGTGATGCTGTCGGTTGGTGGGGTGAAGGCTGGTGAACCGGGTTCCCTTGTCACCGCCTGCGACGAGGAGGCGGGGTTGTTGCTCCTCGACGATCCGGCCGCAGCTAGAGCGCGGGTCAAGGTGCTGGTTGAGGGGGGCGGGGCTCCGGTCTGCACCGCGGCACTAGGTGAAGCGTATTTTCTGGAAGGCAACGACTTCTGGGCAATCAGGACTTTGCAGGCGGCGCAGGAGTTGCTTGCCGAGACACCGAATGGGGCGGTGGTCTATCGCCAGGTTGAGTGGTTGCTCTGTCTGGCGTTGACCCGCACCGAGCAGTGGGAGGATGCGGCGGATTTTTGCGTCAGCCGGCCTGATGACGATGCTGCGGTGCGAGGCGTGCTCGATTACTACGGCGGTGTTGCCGCCTTCAAGGTCGGGGACGATGTGGCCGCAGTACGACGCCTGGCGAACTCAGGCCTGCCGATTTTTGACCCCTCGTCCCGACGCTTTCTCGAACTGTCAATCGGGCGGCTGGCGGAGCTTCGCCCCGGGCCGGAGCTCTCACTGGGGAGCGCGGTGAGCTATGATACCAATGCACTGATGGTTCCGGCGGACCCGGCGGTTGTGGGCATAGTTGGCGACGTGGAGGCCTTCAAGAGCGTCAACTGGATGCAAATCGGCTATCGCTTCCGGAACGTCGGTCGCTACCTGTTCGCGGTGCGCGGTGACGGGTCCCGCAGCTTCCATTTTGCCGATCTCCCGGCTTCGGTCAACGCCACTGACCTGGGGGCAACGGCTACCGTGCAAAGGTACGGTGTGCTGGGGCAAGGGAAGATTGCCTGGGAAGCTCGCTATGGCTATCGGGTGAGCTTCCTGGATGGCGGGGAGGCAACCCTTGAAGATGATTTCTTCGGATTCGTGGAGGCCCACAGCCTCTCTCTTGGGCCATCAATGTGGAGTGCCGCCGGGCATGGTTTGAGTCTCCGCTATTCTGTTTCCAACCAGCGGTTTGCGGAGTTGGTACGTAATGGATTCGCACACAGTATCTCCGTGGGCGAAGAGTTGGTGCTGGCCGAGAATCTGCGGCTGGCCATTGCCCAAAGCGGCACTTTCAATCAGGCCGGGCAGCCCTATGCCCGCTGGGGCGCGTCCCTCGGCACCTTTTTGGCCTGGCAGCCAGCGTCTCTCTGGACTGTGCTGTTGCGGGGAACCGGGCTCTACGAAGATTACTACCAGTCGTCGGGCTATTTCAGCCCGGATGAGCGTCGGATCGATTGGAGCTATGTCGCTCGTTTGGAAGTGGAGAGGGGCATCGGCTGGGGCTTCACGGCGGGACTGTTTGGCGGTGTCGCTGGGCGCCATTCGTCCATCGAGCCCCTGACCTATGACAAGCTGGAGGGTGGAGTCCAGCTTGCCTGGAACTACGGAGCGCTATGAGAAGAGCCATGGCTATCGGCCTTTGGGTCGTCCTAACTGCAGTGTTGGTTGGTTGTGCCACGCAAAGTCTGGACCTGGGTCCTCATCTTGCGGCGGCCATTGCCGCGGCGGGAACTGTAGAAGCGACGGCGGACGATGAGTTGGCGGCCTACGCTCCAGAGCAGTTTCTGGCGGGTCAGGCGGGACACGGACTGGGGGGGGATCTCGACCTGTCCGCGTCTTGCGGCTGCGCCGAAACCAGCGGCGGTGGTCCCTCCACCAGCGGCGGTCCGGGGGGTGGTCCCGGCGTGGAACACAAGCAACCCGCCCGGTTGCGAGTCATCGTGCTGATGCCACAGCTACCGAGCAACCCCTAGGATGACCACCCGCGCCACGGCATTTGCCAAAGGTATCATCCTCGATGGCTATGTGGATGAGCCGACCGCGCTTGGAGTTCCCCCGTACCTGTCTCCGTATCCCCGTTATGTGGCCGGGGTCTTTGCCCTCGCTGAGGTTCCCTACCGCTACATGACTGTTGATGCCTGGCGTCGGGACCCGGCTTTGCAGGAGGCTGTCCGGGCTGATGGGCAGACTCTCGTGGTGGTGGTGTCGGGGCTGACGGTGCCCGGGCACTATCGTGGCGGCACGCCAATCACCCTGACGGAGTTGAGCAAGGTTGCAGAAGCAAGCTTCGGAAGAGTCATGATTGGGGGGCCAATTCGCCACGGCTATACCATGACCGGGGGCACCGCCGCAGTAGGGGTAGAGGGTCTGGCCGGGGGAAATATCGTTGTTGGCGACCTCGATGAGGCGGTGGCCCGGGTGTTGGCCGGAAAGGAGCCGGGCCGTCCGGCCCGGCCCCTGGCGGCGATGGCGCGGCGAGCCATCGCCGGGGCAGGCATTGTCGAGCAGCACCCCAACTTTCCGCATATCATCTGCGAAATTGAGAGTGCACGAGGTTGTGAGCGGGAGGAGCACTGTTCATTCTGCACGGAGGGGCTCCAAGACGGCCTCGATTTTCGCACCCACGAGGCCATTGTCGGGGAGATTGAAGCCTTGGCTGCCCGTGGCGCAAATCACTTTCGTCTGGGCAAGCAGCCCAACTTCTTTGCCTGGCCGGGGCGTCGTTTGCCAGACGGAACTATTGGTCCGGACCCCGAGGCCATTGATGCCCTTTACCGGGATATCCGGCGGGTCGCACCCCATCTCAAGACATTGCATATCGACAATGTAAATCCGGGATTTGTGGCGGCTCATCCCGATGAGTGCCTGGACATCGCCCGAACCATCGCGACCTACAATACCAGCGGTGACGTAGCGGCCATGGGGGTGGAGAGTCTGGACCCCATGGTCATCTCTCGCAATCGCCTGAAATCATCGCCGGAAGCATCTCTTCGGGCCATTCGGATAATCAATCAGGCCGGTCGAGGGCGACGAGATCGGGGGTTGCCGGACCTGCTCCCGGGGATCAATCTACTTTACGGACTGCCTGGGGAAAGCACCGCGACCTACGCCACGAATATGGCTTTCCTGGAAGGGTTGTTGGCGGAGAATCTTTTGGTGCGACGGATCAACGTCAGGCAGGTGATGGTCTTCCCGGGGACGCCGTTGCATGATTGGAGCGGGGGCCGTGAGCCCAAGCTCAATAAGGCGCGGTTCAAGCGCTTCAAACGTCGCCTCTTCGAAGTGGTGGAGAGGCCGATGCTGGAGCAGGTGGCCCCTGTCGGCACGATTCTGCGGGGAGTGGTCCCCGAGTTTCGCGACGGTGACGTGACTTTTGGGCGGCAGCCGGCCTCCTACCCCCTCCTCGTGGGCATCCCCTTTGTGCTCGAGTTGGGACGGGCCATCGATGTGATGGTAGTGGGGCACGGCTTTCGGTCGGTCACTGGTCTGCCGTGGCCGGTAGCGGTCAATTCTATGCCGGAGAAGGGCTGGAGCGCGCTGCCCGGCGTGGGACAGAAGCGGGCTCGCCGAATCCGTGCCGCGGCTCCTTTCGGTGGTTTCTCGGAGCTTCTTGCCTGCCTCGATGAACCGGCAGTTCTGGCATCTTTCGCTGAGGACCTGGATTTCTCTGGGCCTTAGTCCGGCATTCTCCAGGGGCGATTTGCTTTGCCGCGAAGCACTGCGTATCCTGACCCCAGCCGTTACACATAATAGAGGGAGGATCTGGATGCAGAACGTGCGTGTCTTCGCCGCCCGTGGGGCGTTGTTGCCGCTGGCGCTGATGCTGGTCTGGGGCTGCAATAACGTCCCCATCCACAATGTCAATCAGACCTTCGCCATTGAGGTCAGCGAGATCTCCGAGAATCAGGAGCCAATCAAGCTTGATTTCCTGTGGGTGATTGACAGTTCTTCGTCCATGAGTGAGGAGCAGGTGGCGCTGGCTACGGGCTTTGCCGGCTTTGTCGAGGTGCTGCAGAAATACCTCAAGAACATCGACATCAGAGTGGCAGTGACGACCATGGACCCCTTTGACAAGGAGGCGGGCAATTGCAGTTTCAATAGCAGACCGGCCGAGTACTTCCTGCCGGGCAGCATTGAAAAGGAAGTGTGGCCCTGTCTCGGGACTGAAGATTGCAAGAAGAAGTATGGCGATGGTTGGCTGTGCAATGGTACTGATGCCGCCAATCTCTACAACCTGAACCGCTCCGTCAATACGTCTTGCGAGTATCGCTGCAAGGGGGATGGAGATTGTTGCGGGGAATTCTGTTTTGCCGGTGATTGCGGGGCCGACCAGGCCTGTCTCCTGGACAAATGCGAGGGTGCTCCCACCGATGCCTGCACCTTCGAATGTTACTCTCCGGGCGGCAACAAGCAGGAGGCCGGTTGTCTCCGGCCGCCTGACACACAGGATTGTCCCTCATCGGTCCCGGCGGTACTCACCACAAATTCCCTCGACCTCTTCAAGTGCATTGCCACGGTACAGCCCAAGCAGACGGGTACTGCGGGGTTTGAGCAGGGGATGCGTTGCGCCTGGATGGCCCTCGACCCGTCCGGACTCCATGCGGAGCAGGCCAAGGGATTTCTCCGTGATGACGCGTACCTGGTCCTGGTCTTCGTGTCTGACGAAGACGACTGCAGCATCGCCGAGGAGTTCCATTCGGTGAAGGACGAATGTGCAAGCGATGCTGACTGCAAGACTCTGCCGGGTAGCTGCAAGCTCGACGTAGCCCACTCCAAAGCCGTGGGCAAGAAGGTCAAGACCTGCACGGGCAGTATCAAGAAGGACTACCACGATAGCTGTTCGTTGCTGGGGGAATTCAAGGGCAAGGCGACCAACGAGTGCATTGCCGACGGGAATTGTGCGGTTTGCCAGCGAGACGAAGATTGCGATACGGGTTGGTATTGCAAAGGCAAGAAGTGCCGGCCTCTGGCCTATCATTTCAGCAATTACGAGACTTACCAAAGCCCTGTGGGGGCGCCCATGAATTCGCTGGCCAAAGTGTCCAGCTATTACTCTCGCTTCAGGTCGTTGAAGAGCGACCCGGCCAAAGTGCTGGTGGCTGCCGTGGTAGGTGATGGGATACTCATGCCGCCGGGTACCAAGGCCAGTGAGCCGGACCAGGAATCGCTCATTTCCTCTGCTTGCCGGGAGCTGGAAGAGCTGCCCGCTTGCCGGGCTTACGACGAGGCACTCCAGGGCAAGCTGAAGGACTGCCGCGGCGACACGCTGCGCGCTGGCTGTGAGGATTTTCGCCAAACGATGCTTGATTGCGTTCACGAGTGCTATCTGGCGTCAAAAGGAAAGCCCGGCGCCAAATCCAGGAACACCTACATCTGCAACAGTGAATTTGGCCAGGCTGGTTGGGGCAGCCGTTACTTGAAGTTGGTGGAGATGTTTGGCCCCAACGGTGTCTCTTCGAATATCTGCTCCCCTGCTGGTATCGCCCCGGCACTGGCCACCATCGCGGAGCTGGTGGTCAAGCGGGTGACTAAGATCTGTCTGCCCATCGAGCCCAAGCGTGACGAGTTGGTGGTGGTGACGCTGACCATGGCTGCAGAAGATGGCACCATGGGCCCTGCCCAGGCGCTAACCGAAGGTACGGCTGAAGATGGCGGCGACTACCGCATCGAGTTCCCCACCCAGACCTGCTGTTTCCCGGACGATGCTGGGGATTGCACTGGCACTCTGAAGGCCATTACCTTCAACGACGTGCTCGACCCCAGCGCTCGCATCGAGGTTCGCTACGAGGCGCAACTGAGCGACTAGAGCAACTCAAACAAGGTTTGCTTCTCCCGCGCGCATAGTCTATACTACAGGCCGTTGACTGTCCGTAAGGAGTGTACAATGGCAACTCGCCTTCCCAATCTGGTTCTTCTTGTCGTGCTCGGGGCTTTTGTCTCTGGTGCGGTAGCCTGCAATGACGTGCCCATTCACAACGTCAGCAAGACCTTCGCCATCGAAGTGAGCGAAGTGTCGGAGAATCAGGACCCCATCCAGTTGGATTTCCTGTGGATTATCGACAGCTCCGCTTCCATGTGCCAGGAGCAGTTTGCGCTGGCGCAGAGCTTCGACAGTTTTGCCCTTGAGTTGCAGACCTATTTGAAGAACATTGACATTCGCCTGGCCGTGACCACCATGGATGCCTTTGACAAGGATAGGGGGCGGGGCAAGTTCAACAAGACGGCGGCAACGACCTTCCCGCCGGCGTGCTTCGAGACGAGGGTTCATCCCTGCCTGGGCAACGAAGATTGCCAGAAGAAGTTTGGCTCCGGTTGGGAATGCAAGTCCTACCCGGCCGACGACATGTACAACATGAATCGCTCCATCAATTCCTACTGCATTTATCGGTGCAAGAATGATGGCGACTGCTGCGGCGAGTTCTGCTACGAAGACAAGTGTGGTTCGGACCAGTCTTGTCTGCTGACCCAATGTGATGGCGCACCCACCGACGACTGCACCTTTGAGTGTCGGACGCCCGGGCAGGGAACGAGTGGTTCGGGCTGCCTGCGTCCCCCCGCCACGGAAGATTGCCCCTCGTCGGTACCGCCGGTGCTGAGTCTCAACACCTTGGACCTTTTCAAGTGCAATGCCACGGTTGAACCGCAACAGAATTACACGGCCAATATTGAGCAGGGGCTGAAGACCGCCTGGATGGCCCTCGACCCTGAGGGCGAAAATGCGGCGCAGGCCACTGGATTCCTGCGTCCTGATGCCTACCTGATCATCGTCTTCGTCACCGACGAGGATGACTGTTCCATCCACGAGAGCTTCGCATCCCCAAATTACACATGCGAAACCGATGACGATTGCGTCAAGGGTGCGGGCAAGTGCAAGACGGATGTCTACTACTCGAAGAAGAAGGGCAAGCAGATCAAGCTCTGCGAAGGGCTGGTGAAGAAGGATTACTACAACGTCTGCTCCTTGCTGGGTGATTTCAAAGGGGACACGCATCATAGTTGCGTTTACGACCTGGACTGTAGGGATTGCCAATCTGACGACGATTGTGACTACGGTTGGTACTGCAAGCAGGACAAGAAGTGCCGTCCCTATATCTACAGCCTGAGCAACATCGCCTCCTACCAGACACCGCCGGGGACACCCATCAATGCGCTGACGCCAGTGGCAGAGTATTACTCGCACTTCCGCTCGCTCAAGTCAGACCCGGCCAAAGTGCTCGTTGCCGCAATTGTGGGTGATGGAACGCCCGTCAAGCCTGGCGGGAAGACCGGTGAGCCGGAGCAGGATTCGCTTATCTCCACGGCCTGTCTGGAGAACGATAAGTTGGAGCACTGCCAGGCCTTTGTGGCGGCCAATGCCGATGTCTCGAAGGATTGCAAGGCAGCACCGGAGTCGGCCGAATGTGACGACTTTTTCCGGGTCAAACGGGAGTGTGTCCGGGAGTGCTACATCGCCTCCAAGGGGGACCCGCAGAACCCGACTGTGGCGAAGAACTCCTATATCTGTGAGAGCCAGTACGGCAAGGCCGATTTCGGGTCTCGTTACGTTGCTCTGGCGGAGATGTTCGGACCCAACGGAATGGTCTCCAATATTTGCTCCAAGGACGGCGTCACGCCGGCACTCAAGACCATTGCTGAACTTGTAATCAAGCGGGTTACGAAGATCTGCCTACCCTTCGAACCCAAGTCTGGTCAGGTTATTTTCGTAAGCCAGACCATCGTCAACGACGATGGCTCCATGGAAGCTTCCAAGGTCTTGACCGAAGGTGATTCTGCAAGTGGCGGTGACTATCGCATCGAGTTCCCGACTCAGGAGTGTTGTTTCCCCGACGACAAGGGGGACTGCACCGGTACCCTCAAGGCCATCACGTTCAACGATGTACTGGATCCCAAATCCAAGATCGAGGTTCGCTACGAGGCCCAACTTGGTGAAGCCGAAGCCGACGAACTGTAGGGCCATTCCAACTGGACCGGCGGGGCTGTTCTCTCACTGAATCCTGCAAGGGAAGTGCGCACAGGTCGCCCTCGAAGGGGAGGAATTGGATGCAGAAACTCGACACATTTGAACCTGTAGCACTTTCCGAGCTTCGCCATGACCCGGTGCAGAAGCGTTGGGTGATTGTCGCTAGTGAGCGGGGGCGGCGCCCCAATGATTTTGTTTCTGAAGAGAGAACCGAGCAGCGGGCGAGTGAGTGTCCTTTCTGCGCTGGTCGGGAGGCTATGACACCCCCACCCATTGCCGTCTTTCCCGACGGGACCCATGATGGTGATGGTTCCTGGCGGGTCCGGGTCGTTCCCAATAAGTTCCCGGCATTGCGCACGGAGCGCCATCTGACTCGCAGCGGGGTGGGTCCCTTTGACGTAATTTCAGGGGTTGGTGCCCACGAGGTTGTCATCGAGACTCCGGAGCACGGTGTGGACCTCATGGATCTGCCAGTTGAGCAGATCACCGAAGTTCTGCGGTCATATCGGGAGCGGATTCTTGACCTACGCAAGGACTATCGCCTGC
>ERZ890953.548-NODE-548-length-21416-cov-7.324189_pt1 | contig 21416 bp, 22 predicted proteins | sample MGYA00521264_ERZ890953 | MGnify/ENA primary metagenome ERZ890953 (study PRJEB32303, sample SAMEA104408629) | aquatic metagenome | biome: Brackish water; feature: Chemocline; material: water | place: Baltic Sea | collected 2014-10-26T21:54:00 | depth 200 m ...
TTTTTGAAAAAAAAGGCGAAAAATTAAGCGAAAATAGTCTAAGATATATCGTAACTAAAGTCTTTAAAAGAGTAGGGATGAAAGTGACACCACACCAACTTCGACATTCGTATGCGACTGCACTTTTAAATGGAGGTGCCCCGATTGTTGATGTAAGTGAGTTATTGGGTCATGCATCTATGTCTACAACACAAATATATACTAAATTAGGTAGTGCATTGAAACAAGAAAATTATAATAAAGCACATCCTCTTTGCATGGTGGGCCAAGAGTGAAATTGTTAGAAAGCTTGTATAATAAAGTCTTTATTAATATTGTTGTGCACCATGAATCAAGTAATGTTTATGCTGAAGTTTGCTCAAAAAAAGGTGTCATTAATAGTTATGAAGAGCTTTTTGATACAAAACATCTTAATGAAAAAATGCTCTCTTTTATCAATTCTCTTTGTAAAGAGTCTCCTTTTTATTATATTTCTATTTTAGATAACTCTTCTTATCAGGGTGCTGTCCCTACTTGCAGTAAAAATAAGCTCGCTTTTTACAATGATATGAGTGATTGTGAGTACAAATGTTACCAATCGAACTGGACATATTATACATCTAAAAATGATTTGTATGAGATTGAAAGAAGTTATGAAAAAATTGGGATTGATTTAATTTATTCTCCTTTTACCGTTTTAGCAAAATTTTTTGAAGATAAAATAGATACTTATATGGCAATGTATGTTTTAATTCAAGACGAACATATCTCATTAGGAGTTTTTAAAGAGTCTCAACTTCTGTATGCCGAGCATATTTATTTTGATAATGATTTAGAGAATGAAGAGCTTATAGAGACAGATACTACTATTGATTTAGATTTAGAAGATGAGGGAATAGACCTTGAAGATGTAAGTGTGATTGATGATATTGATTCATTAGATGACTTTGGAGATATTGAAGACCTTGATGCAATAGATGATATTGATGAATTTTCAAGTGGAGAAGATGTTGAAGAAGAGTTAAATCAGGGATTAATGGAAGAAAAGGTATCTGAAACAGCTCCTGATGATTTTAATGAAGAGTATCAGATATTTACTAAAATTCAAAAATCAATTAATACTTTTTATAAAAGTAGTAAGTATGAAAGTGCATTTGTCGAGAGTATGTACATCGCAGATTCTGTAGGTCTATCTTCTGATTTAAAAAAATATTTTGAAGAAGAGATGTTTTTGACTGTATATATTAGACAAATTAGATTGGGTGCAGAGATTGCAGATTTAGCCAAAGCTGAGGTTGGTTTATGAAATATAGTTACATAAAACCAAGAAATAAAAGTGCAATTACTCCTGAGATAAAATTGATGCTTACCTTTTTTAGTATTACACTTTTTATGCTTTTTTCTACATATGCTTTTTTACTCTATAAAGATTATTCATTCACGAATGAACTTGTGCATATAACAAACAAAAAAAATAGACTTGAGACAAATATTGCAGATATGAAAGTCCAGATTTTATTTATAAAAAAAGAAAATGTATTAGCTCAAAAAATACAAACAAAAAATGCTGTTTTGAAAGATTCTATAACTAATTTGTTTGATTTAGTTCCTGAGCGGATTACTCTCTCAGAGGCAAAACTCGATGAAAAATCACTTCTCTTAAAGGGAATTACTCCAAACAAAGATGTTTATAACTTTATGCTTCAAGCTCCACTTCGTTCTATTTTTCATAGAACATATAGTAGTTTTTACCCAGCAGGTAATGGATGGCTTAGTTTTGTTTCTACAAATTATACAGATGATGAAAAAACTGTATCTCAAAAGGAGATAGAAGTTGAAAATTAATCTTTCTAGACAATATATTTATCTTATCTCCTTTTCTGCTTTTTTACTTATTTTTGTACTTCTATTTGCTTTTTTAGTACTTATTCCAGAGGGTAAAGAGTATAGAAAAAGTAGGGTGGATGCAAAAACTCAAATCAAAGAATTACATAAGTATCAATATTTTAATGACGAGACAGAAGCAACATTAAAAGAGCTTCAAAAAAAACATCGTCATATAATTGTTGCATTTGATGCTATTTTTAATCCTAATAAGTTTCAAAAACAACATAAAAATTATTTTTCGTCACTTGAGATTTCAAAACTTGAAAGAAAAACAAACGAGAAAGAGTTTGCTGTTTATGAAGTGAGTGCAGTTTCTAAGATTAGTTCACCTAAAGGATTTTATGATTTTTTAGATGCGATTAATAAAAGTGATTGGATAATAGGAATTGATTTCCCAATAGACTTTGTACGAGATAGTGAACTCATCAAATCAACTTTTACAATGAATGTTTATTGTAATGCTAAAGATGAAAATAGTACTAAGAAAGTAGAGAAGTAATAAATAACTCAAGCTCTTTATTTTCATAAATATAAGCTCTTAATTTAGGTTCGACCTTCAATATTCTCATTTTTTCTTTAAATTCCTTGGGCATACTTTTTATTATCATGTAGGGAGATATAAAAATATAATCTTCTCTTTGATTGACTACTATTTTTCTTGAGACAATGATTGTTTTTGAATTTTTGAGTTCTTCTCTATCCTTTTCACTGAGTAAATAGCCCTCTTTTTTTAAATACTTATCAATTGCAAAAATATCACTTCTTTTATGTCGAGAACTTTTAAAATATGCAAAATCTTTTACTTTTTTAATGGAAATATCATGTAGAAAATCGTCTACATCTTCATCGAGATACTCAAAGCTTTTTTTTATGCCTTTTAAGTGTTTTTCTAAAAGAGGCTGTGAGTGATGACGTCTAAAATAATTTCGCTGATATTTTTCATCACGATTACTCTCATCTTCAAAATATTTTATTCTCTTATCATGTAGATATTGCAGAAGTTCACTTTTGTCTAAATGTAGTAGTGGGCGAACAAGAGTATAGCCTGATTTTTGTTCTACTTCTTTCATACCAGAGAGTTCAGCACAACCAGCTCCCCTGCAAAACTGCATAAGCATCCATTCAAATCTATCACCTAAGTGGTGTGCTGTTAAGAGATTATTATAGTTGAATTTCTTTATAAGTGACTCAAAAAAATCATAACGAATTTTTCTAGCATTAGCTTCAAAATTGTTTGTGATTGTATCTGCATTATAAACAAAACACTCTACATGATAATTACGAGCAAGCTCTTGTGCATAGGCTACTTCTTCTTTGCTTTGTGCACGAACTCCATAATCAACAATAGCAATATCAAAGGAGATATTGTGTTCTAAAAGTAAAAAGAAAAGGGCGGTAGAATCACCACCAGCCGAAAAGGCTAGCAAGTTTTTAGAAGAGTTTAAAAGTGATAGAGTAGAGGAATTAAGCATTGTCCACAGTGGCTGTTAAAATATTACCAACTAGGTCTGTAATTTTAGCCTTGTATGTTTTTTTGAAAACTAAATCCTCATCTTTAACTCTATCGTTTACATAGATTTCTCCATCAATCTCAGGAGCCCAGATTAGCTCTCTTGCACTGAGTAGATATTCATGCTCATCACTCTCTCCATCAATTACAATATCAAGAGTTTTTCCAATTTCACCTTGAAGTGATTTTCTTGTAGCTTCTGAGGCGATGTCTCCTAAAATTTGAGCACGCTCAGCTTTTATTTCATTTGAAATTTTGTTTTCCATATCATAAGCAGAAGTTGTCTCTTCATCGGAGTAAGAGAAGATGTTCATTCTATCAAAACCAAATGTAGCAGCAAATTCACACATCTCATCAAACATCTCTTGTGTCTCATTTGGATGCCCTACTATAAAACTTGTGCGAACAAAAGAGTTTGGCAAACTTCTCATATAGTTTAAAAGTTCTAAAGTTTTTTCTTTACCAAACCCACGTTTCATCATACGAAGCATATCATCGTTAATATGTTGAATTGGCATATCGAAATAGTTATGAAAAATCTTACTTTTAGCAATATTTTTTAAAAGATTCATACTTGTTGTAGAAGGATAAAGATACAAAATTCTAGCAGATTTTACACCCTCTATAAGTTCTATTCTTTGGATAAGAAGAGATAAACCATCTTTTACATTTTGGTCACGAAGGTATGAACTTGAATCTTGAGATACAAATGAGAAATCATAATACCCCTTATCTACTAAACATTTAACTTCTCTTGCAATCGAATCAAGATTACGAGAGTTTAGTTTTCCTTTAAAAGAGGGAATTGCACAAAAACTACAAGTTTGATTACACCCCTCTGAGAGTTTGACATAAGCATGGTATGCAGAACCTGTAACAACTCTCTCTGCTCCATCAATTAAAAAGACTTTATCACTAAAACGACTCTCTTTTTCTTCTAAAAGTTCATCTATTTTGTCATAATCGCCAACACCTGTAAAAATATCTACCTCAGGAATCTGTTTAATAAGATCTTCACGGTAACGCTCACTCAAACAGCCTGCCATTACTAAAAGTGAATTCTCTTTTCTTTGCTCGTGCAGGGATAGAATCGTATTAATAGACTCCTCTTTTGCTGCATCAATAAATCCACAAGTATTGACAATAATAACATCAGCATCTTCGTTTTGGTCTGTAAGTTCATACTCTTGGAGTCGTCCCATCATCACTTCTGTGTCAACAAGGTTTTTGGTGCATCCTAAAGATACGATATGGAGTTTATTGCTCATAATTCTTCTTTTTAAATCTTTTTTGTAATTATATCGTATAATTCGCTTATGAAAATATATGATATCGTAATTCTTGGGGCAGGGGCTAGTGGTTTGATGTGTGCTAGTAACTTAAGCAAAAAAAAAAGTGTAGCAATAATTGATGGTAACGATAGGGTTGCAAAGAAACTCAAAATCTCTGGTGGTGGTAAGTGTAACATTACCAACTCTAGTGTATCTCTTAATAACTTTGATGGAAATCAAGAACTTTTAGCAGGGGTACTTAAAAGATTTTCAAAAGATAATTTATTGCAATTTTTAGATAGAAATAGAGTTGCATTAGAGCTTAGAAAAAATCGATATTATTTTTGCCAAAATAGCTCAGATGATATTATTGATGTTTTAAAGAGAGGAGTGAAACATAGTGAACTCTTTTTAAATCACACAATTATCCAAGTGAAAAAACTACATGATAATTTTGAAGTAAAAACGAACAATGGAGTTTTTCAAGCTAAAAATATTGTAGTAGCAACAGGTGGGAAAAGTTTTAAAACTTTGGGTGCTAGTGAAATTGGACTTGATATTGCCAAAAATTTTGGTATAAAAGTTAAAGAGTTCTCTCCTGCATTAGTAGGTTTAACAGTTCAAAAAGAGCAATTTTGGATGCGAGAACTTAGTGGACTTAGTTGTTATGTTGAGATAAAAGTAGAAGATAGAATTATCAATGAAGAGATGCTGTTTGCTCATAAGGGCATTAGCGGTCCAGCTATTCTTTCTGCTTCACTTTATTGGCAAAAAGGTGAGTTGAGCATAGATTTTTTACCAAATCAAAAGATAATAGAATTAGTAAGTTCTAGCAAAAAACTTCTTAGCTCTACAATTCCGCTTGCTAAAAGACTCTCAAAAGCTTTATTAGAAGCTGTAGAAGTAGAAGATAAAGAGTGCAAGAAATTAACAAAAGAAGATAAAGAGAAATTAAAAAAAATTCATGATTACTCTTTTTCACCAGCTGGTAATTTTGGTTTTACAAAAGCAGAGGTAAGTAGGGGTGGAGTTTTGAGTAGTGAACTTGACTTTAAAACTTTAGAGAGTAAATACGAAAAAGGACTTTATTTTATTGGCGAAGTGGTCGATATGACAGGAGAACTTGGTGGTTATAACTTTCAATGGGCTTTTAGTAGTGCATATCTATGTGCAAAGAGCTTAAAATAGCTTTTTTAAAGATAGCTTTATAAATCACCAGCTATAATAACTCAAAATGTAGTTGTATTAAGGATTTGTATGTGTCTATTTAAAGTGATTTTATTGAGTGGAGTAGTGGCACTCTCTTTGAGTGTGTCAGGATGTCAAGGAAACAACACGGAAACAGTAGGTGACTCACTTCCTGGTGTAACTACATCTATAAGTACTTCAGATGGGAATGTAAGTACCAACATAACTGTTGTTTTACCAGCATCAGCAAGTGTTTTAACGACGAATAATGAAATTGTCACTATTCAAGTCAAAACTTTTGATAGTGCGAATAATCCGTATTCGAGTGGAAAAATTGTAAAAATCAATCCTAACTCTGTATTAACAGGGAGAGATATTGGTACTTTTGATAAATTTGAATCAACTTTAACAAATGGTGTAGCAACTTTTCTTTATAAAGCTCCGGATAATTTAGAAAATGATACTTCCTCAATAGTTTTTGGTTTTTACCATGACTCAAATGCCTCAAAGGTAATGCAATACACTATGTCTATTGTCCCTGAAGTTAATCAAACCATTTTGACGAACTATTCTCTACAAGTCAGTAATCCAAATGATGTAAAAGTTGGTCTCAACAGTAGCAAATTACTCTCTTTTGGTGTTTATGATGCCAATAACAATCAAATTGATAATGCCTCTGTTAAGTCTATTACTATGAGCTCCTTAAATACAAGCCTTGGAACTTTTGAAGATACTTCAGGCAACTCTGGTACGACTATTACAATTAAAGATAAAAATAATGTCACAATAAATGTTCTCTCCAATACAAAATCTGGTGTTGTTCCTATTAAAGTTGATGCAGTCTTTAATGATGTGAATGCCCAAGAGCAAAATTTAACAAATATTTTTAATGTTGTTGTACTTTCTGGTCCACCAAGTGCTATGAGTTTGTCTTATGCTGGGACTGATGCTCAGGTTAAAAAAACAAGTGCTAAAATGGTAGAGAAGTGGGTATTGACTGTTACAGATAAGTATAACAATCTCGTTAATACAAACCCTGCTGTTTCAATGGGAATGTTAGCTGGTTATGCTCAAAGTTCAGCAGCAGTAAATAATGTTGCTAATTATTTATATTATTTACCAAGTGCTGGTAATGGAAGTTTAAGTGCAATTAGTGATAATTTTACATCACCAGCCGGTGCATTTGCAAATGTAGATAAAGATAATGAGTATCTTGTGACTTTTGGTAATGGATATACTTATAATGCTTCTGGAAAATGGGATATTAATACTAATTCAAATAGTATATTAGATTTAATAGATGACTATAATGGAAGTGAAACTTCAGGGCTTGGTTATGCTGTTGGAAATAACTTTAGACAAGATGCTTGTCAGGAAGCTACTGAATGGGTGGCAAATGTATATCCAGAAACAAGTGATAATTATATTTTAGATGGTAATGGTAGCCTTATAATGAATGTTGAGTATGATTATTATCTTACTGCTAAAGATACTGTTTTATGGGTTAATTTAACTGGTTCACAAAATAGTATTGATGAGATTGTAAGACTTGGTGAGGCAAAAAAAATTGGTTTAAGAGCTGCTGGTTTAACTGCTGAGTCTTATGATTTTTCTGCTGGTTTTCAAGGAACAATAAGACTTAAAATTTTAATAAATGAGACAGCAGTATATCTTAGAAATGCAAACTTTTCTTATCTTGTAAATGTAGAATCAGATGATGCGAACTGGAGTGTGACAGATACCTCTATGAGTCATGGAATTACATACTGTTATGGTTCTCAAAATCAAAATGGACAAAGTTATGTTGATGTGACTTTTGGCTCTCCTACACCAAATGCAGGAACGGTAACATTAACTAATGTTTTACCATCTAGCGAATTTTAACCTCAAGGAAATCAGATGATAAGAAACAGATTAAAAAAACTTATTGTAGCAAGTGCTATTATTGGTGCACCACTTATGGCTGCAAGTTCGGAGTATTTATATGATACATACTCTTTAGTAGGTATTGAAGGTGGATATAGTAGCTTAGATATAGAACGAAGCGATACAGTTTTACCTGCATCACAAAAAAAGTATAATTTGCCCCATGTTGGTCTTAAAATTGGAGCACAAACTGAACATTATAGAGTTTTTTTAAATGCTTGTTATTACTCAAACAGTGATTTTGATTATATGACTACATATGGTGCAGATATTCAGTATATGTTTAATATTGCTTCTTCTGCAAATATTTATATGGGTGTTGGTGCTGGTGTAGCAAATATGCGTTTTTTACCTGCTGGAGAACCAAATACTCGTACACTTTCAGAACCATATTTTAGTGGAGATATTGGAACAAATATTCATATTACAGATAGTTCAGATATAGAACTAGGTGGTCGTTTTATGAGTATGAGTGCTACAAATACTATTAACAATATTACTTATAAATTTGATAATTTGATTACAGGCTATGTAAGTTATATTTTTAAATTTAAAATGGATTAATGGGTGAAATTTTTTGTTCTTATCTTATTAATGATAATGAGTGTTTATGCTGATAAAGTTAATACAAAAACTATAGGATGCCCCACTGTAGAACAACTTCAAAAAGCAAGATTAATCGATGTTAATGATGCTTTGTCTTTGGATATGTATGTTATAGCAAATAACTGTATTGTACTATCTAAGGGAGAAAATGTAGAAGTACTAGGATATGACCCGCAAAATTCAAAAGAGCCATTTCAAAAAGTTTTGTATAAAAAAACAAATGACACTCTCTTTTTACTTCGTTCTGTACTTACGATTGAGCAAGGTGGTATGAAATCGACTTATCGGTTTTAAAACCACATCTTTTTTACGGAATTTTTGCTATAATCTAAAATAAAATAAATATATAAAGAGTATAAAAATGCAAAAAGTCGAACCAATGACACTTTATGGTTATGAAAAACTACAAGCAGAAGTAAAAGATTTAAAAACAGTCAAACGCCCACAGGTTGTAAAAGATATTGAATCAGCACTTGAACATGGTGATTTAAAAGAAAATGCAGAATATCATGCAGCTAAAGAGATGCAAAAAATCATAGATAATCGTTTAGCAGATCTCTCATCAATTTTAGGTAATTCTCAAATTGTAGACCCAAGTGAACTTGAACATGCAAAAATTAGTTTTGGCTCAACTGTTGTGATGACAAATTTAGAGACTGATGAAGAAGTTACGTATACTATTGTTGGAGGATGTGAATCTAATCCTGATATGGGACTTATCTCTTTTGCATCACCTTTAGCAAAACAACTTATTGGACATGAAGAGGGTGATGAAGTTAAATTTAAACTCCCTGGTGGAACTAAAGAGTTTGAAATTGATGAAGTTAAATACCAAGAAATAATTTTCGAGTGCCATTAATAAAATGACAAAGTCAAAAAAGATAAATGTAGGTATTATTGGTGCAACTGGCTATACAGGTTTAGAACTTGTCAAAATTATCTTAAAGCATCCTCACTTTACTCTCTCTTATATTGCTAATTCTGAGGGTAATACCACGATAAATAGTTTACATCCCTCCCTTAATGGAGTCTGTGAAGATGAGGTGAAAAAAGCGGATGTTGAAGATATAGCTAAAGAGTGCGAGCTTGTTTTTTTAGCAGTTCCTCATAAAACAGCTATGGCTTATGTGAAGCCACTTATGGAATTAGGTGTAAAAGTAGTAGATCTTTCAGCTGATTATAGATTAACTCAAGATGTGTATGAAGCATTTTATGTGCCCCATACCGATGTAGAAAATCTGAACCATGTAGTTTATGGATTACCTGAGATGTTTAGAGAAGAGTTAAAATCTGCAAAGTTAGTTGCAAATCCTGGATGTTTTCCAACATCAGCTATTTTGGGGCTTTTACCATTTATGCACAAGCGTATTAAAAATACTCCTATCATTATAGATGCAAAAACTGGTGTAAGTGGTGCTGGTAAAAAGTTAAGTGATGTTACACACTTTGTAAATGTAAATGATAATCTTTTTGCTTATAATCCACTCATGCATAGACATGCTCCTGAAATTGCTCAAAAATTAGGAGTAGATTTTGATGAGGTTAATTTTGTTCCTCACTTAGTCCCTCTTACTCGTGGTATGATATCTTCTATCTATATTCAAGTGGATGGTGATTTTGATGCAGAGCAACTTTTACAAGAGTATTATAAAGATGAAAAAAATGTACGTATTTCAAAAAATCCAGTAGATATGAAAAATGTAGCTGGGACAAATTTTTGTGACATTTATGTGAAACAAAAAGCTAATATGCTTTTTATATCAAGTGCCATTGACAATCTAATGCGTGGTGCTTCGAGTCAAGCTGTTGTAAACGCAAACTTGATGATGGGACTTAATGAAAACAGTGGAATTCCAAATATAGCTTATGTCCCATAATATAGAGCTCAAAGAGGGTGCATTTATCATTGGTGATGCACACTACTCATCTTCTCGACCTGAACTATTATCATGTATAAAAGATATTCAAGCAAAGAAGTTAAATCCTTCTCAAATTATTTTTATGGGTGATATTTTTGATTCCCTTTTTGGGGGAATTCCTTATACTTACAAAGAAAATCAAGAACTTATAAATATCATCAATCAACTTGCACAAAAAATAGAAATAATTTATTTAGAAGGTAATCATGATTTTCGTTTAATAGCAATTTTTAAAAATATAAAAATTATCCCAATCAATCAACAACCATTATCATGTAATTTTGCTGAGAAAAAAATTTATCTAGCCCATGGTGATTTTGATGGTGCTTTAGGGTATAAAATTTATACTTACTTTATTAGAAACTCTGTTGTCCTATTCTTTCTTAAAATAATTGATAATTTAAGTAATCATGCAATTTTAAATTATGTTGACAGTCATCTTAACAAAAAAGAGGATTGTAATGAATTTACAGGATTTTATGATTTTATTCGAAATCGTATAATAAATAATTATAATTGTGATTATTTTATAGAGGGACATTTTCATCAAAATAAAAAGATAGTTTTTGAAAAACTTAACTATATTAATTTAGCTGCTTTTGCTTGCAATCAAAGATATTTTATTGTAAAATCAAGTAAAGATAAAGAACTACTAGAAGAAAAAAAATTCTCTAAGGAAATATAGATATGAATGACAACTCGCTAAAAGTTGGTTCTAACGAGATGGAACTTGTTGACTTTCGAATATTCAAACAAGAAGATGAGAGTGTGTATGAGGGTATATATGGTATTAATGTTTCAAAAGTAAGAGAAATTATTCGTGTACCAAAGTTGACCGAACTACCTGGAACTCCTGAGTATATCGAAGGGATTTTTGATTTAAGAGAAGTTGTGATTCCTGTAGTTAATCTTGCAAAATGGATGGGTATTGTTGAACCAGAAGGAATTGAAAAGACATCAAGAATTATTATTACTGAATTTAATAATGTACTTATTGGCTTTATAGTTCATGATGCAAGAAGAATTCGTAGAATAAGTTGGAGTGACATAGAACCAGCATCATTTATGAGTGGTTCTGGTACACTTGATTCTAATAAGATTACAGGTGTTACGAAGATTGAAGGTGATAGTGTCTTGCTTATTCTTGACTTAGAAAGTGTAGTCCAAGATTTAGGATTGTACTCCCCAGATGTAGATAATATTCCCGAAGGCTTAGAAAAATTCTCAGGTCTAGCATTAATTTTAGATGATAGCTCAACTGCAAGAAAAATTGTAAAAGAAGCATTAATTAAAATGGGTTTTAATGTTGTCGAAGCAACAGATGGTGTAGATGGTCTAGCTAAGATGGATGAATTATACAAAACTTATGGTGATGGAATTTCTGACTATTTGAAAATTATTATTTCTGATGTTGAGATGCCAAAAATGGATGGATTCCACTTTGCATCAAATATCAAAGAAGATGGTCGTTTTACAAATATACCAATAGTATTTAACTCTTCTATTAGTGATCATTTTAGTGAAGGTCGAGGTATTGAAGCTGGGGGAGAAGCTTACTTAGTTAAGTTTGAAGCTAGCTCATTTTATGATGAAGTATCGCGCGTTGTTCGCGCACATATAAAGTAGGAGTGTAAATATGGATGAATTTCAAGAAATACTACAAGATTTTTTAGTTGAATCGTTTGAGCTCGTGGAAAAATTAGATGAGGATTTAGTTGAACTAGAAGCTAATCCTACAGATTTAGAACTTCTAAATGGAATCTTTCGTGTTGCTCATACAGTTAAAGGTGCATCATCATTTTTAAATTTCGATGTTTTAACACACTTAACACATCACATGGAAGATGTACTTAATAAAGCAAGACATGGCGATCTTATTTTAACTCCTGATATTATGGATGTAGTTTTAGAGTCTATTGATTTAATGAAAGAGTTACTTTATACTATTCGTGATACTAGTGCTGATGCAGGGATTGATGTCTCTGAATGTGTTGTTAGGCTTGATAAAGTAAGTGGTGGTGATGGTGATGTTGAAACACCAGCAGCAGTAGAACCTGCTCCAGTTGTAGAAAAAATGGTGGTAGCAGCAGCCGAAGAAGAAGTCGATTATGATAACATGGATGATAATGAAATTGAAGCTGAAATAGAAAGACTTCTACAAGAGCGTCAATCAGAAGATAGAGCGAAGCGTGAAGCAAAAATTGCAGCAGGTGAATCTGTTCCTGAGGCTCCTCCTTCTCCAATTGATGAGCCTGTAAGTGCTGTACCAGAGCCAGAACCTGAACCAACACCGGTTAGAGTTGTGGCAACTCCTGTGGCTTCACCAATACCAGTGCCTCATTCTGCAGAACCTAAGGCTGCAGCTCCAGCAAAACGTACAGCTGCTTCAGTTGAACAAACAATTAGGGTAGATGTCAAAAGACTAGACCATCTCATGAACCTTATTGGTGAACTTGTTCTTGCTAAGAATAGACTGATTAAAATAAATGATGATGTTGAAGAACGTTATGAGGGTGAAGAGTTCTTAGAAGAGCTTAATCAGGTAGTTTCTATTGTTTCTTTAGTGACTACAGATTTACAGATTGCTGTAATGAAAACAAGAATGTTGCCAATTGGAAAAGTGTTTAATAAATTTCCAAGAATGATACGAGATTTAAGTAGAGAACTTAGTAAAGAGATAGAACTTCATATTTCCGGTGAAGATACTGAACTTGATAAGTCAATTGTTGAGGAAATTGGTGATCCACTTGTACACATCATCCGTAATTCATGTGACCATGGAGTTGAAACACCAGGTATTCGTAAGGCACAAGGAAAAGAAGAAAAAGGTAATATTAACTTAAAAGCTTATAATGAAGGGAATCAAATAGTTATCCAAATTGATGATGATGGTAAAGGTTTAGATGCAGACATGCTTAAAAATAAATCTTTAGAAAAAGGGATAATTACAGAAAAAGAAGCTGATAATATGAGTGACAAAGAGGCTTATTCACTTATATTTAAACCAGGTTTTTCAACAGCAGCATCAGTGACTAGTGTTTCTGGTCGTGGTGTGGGAATGGATGTTGTAAAAACAAACATAGAAAAACTCAATGGTATGATTGATATAGAGAGTGAAATAGGTAAAGGAACATCTATAAAACTAAAAATCCCTTTAACTCTAGCAATTATACAAGCACTTTTAGTTGGTGTGCAAGAGGAGTATTATGCTATTCCTTTAGCTTCTGTTTTAGAAACAGTAAGAATTTCTAAAGATGAGATATACACAGTTGAAGGACGTTCTGTTATGAGACTTCGTGATGAAGTTTTATCTCTTGTGCATATTGGAGATATTTTTGAAGTTGAGCGTATTTTGGATGCAAATGAATATGTTTATGTTGTTGTACTTGGTTTAGGTACAAGTAAACTAGGTCTCATCGTAGATACTTTAGTCGGACAAGAAGAGATTGTTATCAAATCTTTAGGTGATTATCTAAAAGGTATTGAGGGAATTGCAGGAGCTACAATCCGTGGTGATGGTGGTGTGACACTTATTGTTGATGTAGTGGCTATAATGCAGATGGCTCGTAGTGTTAAAGCAACATCTTTGGTCTCTACTTCTGCATCAGCAGGAGCAGTGAGTCATGAAAAAAATAAAGCTAGTGATTACACAGTAATGATAGTGGATGATTCTAAAACTGATAGAACTATTATGAGAAAAGCACTTGAATCTATGGGAATAACACTAGTAGAAGCAAGTGATGGTCAAGAAGCTCTCAATACTTTAAAAGCAGGTGAACATAATTTTGATGCTATGCTTATTGACATTGAAATGCCAAGAATGGATGGTTACTCTTTAGCATTAGAGATTAAAAAATATAACAAATACAAAAATTTACCTTTAATTGCTGTAACATCTAGAACTGGTAAATCAGATCGTATGCGAGGTGTTGAATCTGGTATGGTTGAATATATCACAAAACCATATTCTGCTGACTATTTAGCAAGTGTAGTGCAAAGAAATGTTAACTTTAAATCGGAGTTCTTATAATGAGTGATAAATTAAAGCAGATAATTAACAAACAAAATACTCAACAAAGTGTAGTGACAGATCAGTTAGATGATGTTGTTCAGCTCGTAGGATTTGTTATTGGAGAGGAAGAGTATGCAGTGCCTATTCTCTCTATTCAAGAGATTATTAAACCTTTTTCATGGACAAGAGTTCCACAAGTTCCACCGTATGTGATGGGGGTATTTAATCTTCGTGGTGCTGTTATACCTTTGATTGATTTAAGATTAAAATTTGGTTTAGCACCTAAAAAGCACTCTGATGAAACACGTTTTATTGTTATGCGTCATGATGATGATGTTGCTGGTTTTGTTATTGATAGACTAACTATGGCAATTAGACTTAAAAAAGATCATATTGGTGCTCCTCCAGATACTATGAGTGGTGAAGAGACGATGATTGATGGTGTAGGAAAACAAGAAGATAAAATTATTACAATTCTTAAAGTTAATAAGCTTTTAGAGAGAGATTTTTAGTATATCTTTTAATGGCTAATTCACACCTCCTCATTACAAAACTTTCAGAAGAATTATTTTTAAAATTTTCTGGAAGTTTAACAATCTACACTCTTAGTACTCATCAAAAAGAGATTGACAGTTTATATATTAATAGTTCTAAAATTACAATAGATTTAAAAGATTTAGATTTTATTGACAGTGGAGCTGCTATTTTTATTGAAAATTTACGAAAAAAATTTAAAAATGCTGAAGTAGTAATTCTCACTAATGATGATAAAATAAAATCTACACTTCAACTTATTGAAAAATATCAAACTAAAACAGCAGAGTTTATAAAAGAACCTTCTTTTTTGCCCTTAGCAAAATTTGGAAAAGCAATACATGATTATTTTATGGATTTTTTATCATTTATGGATTTTTTAGGAAGATTATTTGTAGTAAAAATATATTATATAAAGAACTTTAAAAACATAAGATATAAAGAGATAGCATTTGAAATTAATGAAAGTGGAGTAAAAGCTTTAGGAATAATAGCTTTGACAAGTTTTTTAATTGGAGTAGTAGTAGCATATCAATCAGCATATCAGTTAAAACTCTATGGTGCTAATATTTTTGTTGTAGATATGTTGGGAATATCAATGTTAAGAGAACTTGCACCTCTTATTACAGCTATTGTTATTGCAGGACGAAGTGGTTCAGCTTTTACAGCACAAATAGGTGCTATGAAAATTACTCAAGAACTTGATGCAATGTCGACTATGGGTTTTGATCCTTATATATTTTTAGTTTTACCAAGAATTATCGCATTAATGATAGTATTGCCAATTTTAATTTTTGTTTCTGACGTTTTAGGAATATACGGCGGTATGTTAGTGGCAAATATTGATTTAAATATTAGTTCACAACTTTTTTTAGATAGATTTACGGAAGTGGTAGCGCTTAAGCATTTTCTTATTGGGATTATAAAAGGTCCATTTTTTGCGTTTTTGATTGCTAGTATTGGAATATACCGAGGTTTAAAAGTAAAAGATGATACTCAAAGTATAGGTTTTAATACTACTAAAAGTGTTGTAGAAGCTATTTTTGCTGTTATAGTCTGTGATGCTGTTTTTTCGATAGCTTTTACAGCTTTGGGTATTTAAAATGAAACCTGTTATAGAAGTTAAGGGTGTGAAAACTATTTTTGATACAAGGATAGTTCATAATGGGCTGAACTTAACAATCCACGAGGGCGAGATTTATGGACTTTTAGGTCCTAGTGGGTGTGGAAAAACAACCTTACTGCGAGAAATGGTTATGTTGCAAAAATTTAATGAAGGCATGATTAGTATACTAGGGCACAATTTAAATGATATACGAACAAAAGATGCTCAAAAACTGAGACGTGAGTGGGGTGTCTTGTTCCAAGCAGGAGCACTTTTTTCTTCTTTAAGTATTAAAGATAACATTGCCCTTCCTTTGAGAGAATATACAGATCTTAATGAGAGTATTATAGAAGATATTGTGAAATTTAAAATTAATCTTGTTGGTTTAAAAGCAGAAGATGCACATCTTTTTCCTTCACAAATAAGTGGGGGAATGAAGAAAAAAGCTGGCTTAGCAAGAGCACTAGCGATGGATCCGAAATTACTTTTTTTAGATGAACCAACAAGTGGACTAGATCCTATTTCTGCTCGTGAGTTTGATGCTTTAATCTTAAAACTTAGGGATATGTTAGGACTCACAATCGTAATGGTTTCCCATGATTTACAATCAATTTATAATACTTTAGATAAAGTTGCTATAATAGACGGTAAAAAAATAGCTTATGAGGGTACTTTAGATGAAATTTCTGGAACTGATAGCGAATTTGTACATACATTTTTTAAAGAGAATAGATGAATAATAGAGTTAACTATACACTAATTGGATTTTTTGTTTTATTTAGTCTAAGTTTGATACTTGCTTTTTCTTACTGGATGTTACAGCCTGCAAGTGAGGAAGAGACTAAAAGATATAATATTTACTTTGAGGAGTCTGTCCTTGGTTTAAATATTGATGCTCCTGTAAAATATAGGGGAATAAGTGTAGGTAAAGTGACTCACTTAAGAATTAGTCCACATAATACTGAACAAGTAGAAATAGAAGCAACTATTTTAAAATCTACACCAATCAAAGAAGGAACAGTTGCCCGTCTTACTGCTCAAGGTATTACAGGACTCTCCTATATTAACCTCACACTTGGGGAAAATAATGCTCCTGAGCTTAGAAAGAAAAAGGGAGAGAGTTATCCAACTATAAAAACTGTACCATCTTTTTTAGAAAATATTGAGCAATCTTTAAGTGGACTATCTGTGAAATTGTCCAATACATTGAGTGGAACAGAACATCTTTTAGAAGAAAAGAATCAAAAAGAGATGCATCATATCTTGCAAAATACGGCAAATGTTACGGCTAAGCTTAATAAACTTTTTGATGATACAACAATAAAGCATTTACAAAATACATCAGCACATCTTGACTCATTAACAGAACATTTAGACAGTGTGATTTTAAAAATAGATAAAGTAGTACCCAATATTGATAATATGCTTAATAAGAGTGTAGTTTGGGAGGATAATATAGCAAACTCTATGAATGCTATTAAGACAAGTTATGTAGGAATTACTGCATCAATGACAGAAATAAAAAGAGCAATAGCCAATGGTGAGTTTAATATTAAAGAGATTAGTGCAGATGTCGTTCCAACAATGAACAATACTTTTATAGAACTTCAGGGTTTAATGATTGAACTTGGTTCTGTTTTAAAACAATATAATCGTAGTCCTTCTGATGTACTTTATAAAGAAGAAGAAGTAAAAAAAGCTCCAGGAGAAAAATAGTTATGATTAAACTTAGCGTTTCCATTATTATCATGTACTTTTTATCGGCATGTACAGTAGTAAAACCTCATATATCAGAGTACATGATAAATCCAGAAATACAAGAGAATAATTCCATTAGTTTATGTAATAATCGCTCATTAAAAATCTTACAATCTTTTAGTCCATCATCATTAATGTCAACAAAAATGCACTATGTTTTAGGAGATTACAAAAGAGACTCTTTTACACAATCCCAATGGGCAGAGTCGCCAAATAGAGCTATTACAAATCGTATACTCAGTATGCTTCAAAATTCTAAAATTTTTAGTACAGTTCAAGTGTCAAAATCAAGAACACAAAGTGACCTATTTTTAGAAACAAATATAGAAGATTTTGTGCAATATTTTTCAAAAGATGAAAAAAAATCGTATGTCAAAGCAATTATAACAATGACTCTTATTGATACAAAAACAAAGAGTATTTTAGCATCAAAAACATTTGAAAAACAGGTTGAGTCCAAAAGTATAGATGCACAAGGTGGAGTAGTTGCTCTTAATAGTGCACTTTTTGATATACTTTTAGAGTCTCAACAGTGGATGGCAGGAGCTTGTAAATAATGGAACTAGAGTATAAAAATAGGCGAGATATTTTACTCTCAAAGCTACATGATAATTCCTTAGCAATTCTCTTTAGTGGAGATTATAAAACACGTTCTAATGATACAGAGTATCCCTTTAGACAAAATAGTAATTTTTACTATTTAAGTGGTTTTATGGAAGATAACTCTTGTTTAGTTTTTTTAAAAAAAGAGCAAAAAACAGAAGTCATTCTTTTTGTAGAGAAGAAAGATAAAACAAAAGAGTTATGGAGTGGAAAAAGATTAGGCAAAAAAGAGGCTAAAAAGAGATTTTTAGTTGATAAAGTTTACGAATATCATGATTTAGAAATGAAGTTGCAATCCTACATGATAATGCAAGAGAATCTCTATTACAGTTTTAACTTAGAAACTTCAAAAGTTGATAGAGTAAAAAAATATGCTAAGGGTATTAATACACTATTAAATCTAAATTATCATGTAGAAAATATGCGACTTTTAAAATCTCAAAGTGAAATTGATTTAATAAAAAAAGCCTTGAGTATTACAAAAAATGCACATCATAAAGCTATAAAAATAGCAAAAACATTGCAATACGAATATGAACTTCAGTCAGAAATAGAGTATGTTTTCAAAAAAAATGGAGCATATAGTGATGCTTATACATCCATAGTGGCTTGTGGCAATTCTGCAAATACCCTTCATTATATTAGCAATGATAAAAAATTAATTGATGGTGAGCTGATACTTATAGATGCTGGGTGTGAGTATAAATATTATGCAAGTGATATAACAAGAACTATCCCTGTAAGTGGAAAATTTAGTGATGCTCAAAAAGAGCTTTATGAAATGGTTTTGAGTGTAGAACTCAAAATTATTGAAATGATAAAACCTAAAATTAAAAGAAGCTCTTTACAAAAAAAATCAGAAGAATTACTCTGCAAGGGTATGATTAAATTGGGTATTTTAAAAGGTGATTACAAAAAGCTTTTAAAGAAAAAAGCACATAAAAAATATTATCCTCATGGAATAGGTCATTGGATGGGTTTAGATGTGCATGATGAATGCCCTTATAAAGATGAAAATGGTAAAGAAATTTTGCTTCAAGCTGGTATGGTTATGACGATTGAACCTGGTATTTATATAGATGAAAATGACACAACAGTTCCTAAAAAATATAGAGGCATAGGCATAAGAATTGAAGATGATATTTTAGTGACTTTAAGTGGACATGAAAATCTGTCACAGGGTATTGCTAAGAGTGTTAAAGAGATAGAAGAAATATCTCTTTAATTATAAGAATAACTCCAACCAGTTAAACTATGCTCTTTAGCTTCATAGAACTCCTCAGAGTCTGCTAAAAAATCCATAACAAACATTACAGCATGTTGTATACTGCGTTGATCTTTTGGGTCAACAAGTAATATTGGCATAGGAGTGTCTTGTGCTGAAGAGGAAAAGCCTACTGGCATAAGTTGGCTCATTAATTTTGTGGGATTATTGATTTTATTTTCAAGTAAAAACTTATCAAGTATATCTTTTTGTATCTCTTGAGGTAAATTATCATCTGTATTTAAGAAAATTGTAAAATGTATAGGTGTTTCCTTGAATTGAGCTGGTCCAGGTGCTGCCATAATAATATACTCTACATTTTCTAAATGTTTTTTAATCTCTATTGGGTCAAAATATTGTTCTGTTTTTATTGCTTTTGCTTCCATGATATGTAAATATTCCTATTTATGATTTGTAGATGTAATTTTACCTTGTGCTGGTATAGAATATGCTTAGAGATAAGTATTAAAAATAGATTGGAGTATTATGAAGTTTATAGAAGCTCTTAAGTTAAAAAGTAAACTCTTTTTTTTGTTTATACTTATTACCTTAGGGCTTGTAGGAATTGGTATTATGGGAAGTATCAATATCAATGCTATGAAAAAAAATATTGACTCCCTCTATTTTGGTTCTTTAATGCCTGTTACAGAACTCAATAATATTTTACATACTTACAATAATAATATAAGTGCTACTTTATATAAGGCCAGTCGTGAAGAGATTAGTCCAAGTGAAGCTATCTCGACTATTGAAAATGCACTTTTTAATATTAATAGAAAGTGGAAAAGTTATGCCTCTCATTATAAAAACGATGATGAACTTCAGTATGTAGACTATACATCTATAGAAATTGCTGCAACAAATCAATATTTTGAACGTATTTTAGAAGCAATTTTAAATGGTCAAAATATAACTTCAATTTCCATAACAAATCTTGAGAAGAAAATTTATCATGTAGATACTGTAGTTCAGAAACTCATTAATTATGAAGTAGATGTAGCACAATATGAAAGAAAAAAGTTTTTAAATAAGTATAATGACACAATAAACCAGATTGGATGGGCTCTTTTTATTATAATAATTGCAATTTTAATAATCTCATACAATGTATTTGTAAGTATTCAATATGATCATACAAGACTTGAAGTGACAGCAAAAAAATTAAAACGTATGAATAAAAAGCTTGAAAATGTATCTTATACAGATTCATTAACCTCTCTGCATAACAGACGATATTATAATTTAGTATATGAAAGAGAGTTAAAACAAGCAAAACGAGAGAAAAATTATATTACCTTTATGATGCTCGATATTGATTATTTTAAACAGTATAATGATACTTATGGGCATATAGAAGGGGATGAAGCACTTAAGAGTGTTGCTGAGGTTTTAAAAGATACTTTAAAGCGTCCAAATGATTATGTCTTTAGACTTGGTGGCGAAGAGTTTGGTGTTTTACTTACAAAAACAGATGAATCAAGTAGCGCAAAACTTGCAAGAGATATATGTGATGCCGTTAGAGCAAAACAAATAGAACATAAAGGTTCAACTGTGAATCAATATCTTACTATTTCTATCGGTGTTGTTTGTTGTGTTGCAGATGATGCTTTAAATGATGAAATCTTAATGTCTCGTGCTGATGAGATGCTTTATAATGCTAAAGAAACAGGAAGAGATATGTATGTTATTACTTCAAATGTAAGTGAAGCAATAACACAATTTGTGGAAGATGCTAGTGCTTAATAATTATCTAATGCCCATGTTTAAATCTAAACTGAGCTTCTATTAAAAGAGGGCGAAGTTTATCTTTTAGTTCCCCTTGAAATTCCATCCAATTATCTTTATAACTGCCTC
>ERZ890953.550-NODE-550-length-21308-cov-9.781584_pt1 | contig 21308 bp, 32 predicted proteins | sample MGYA00521264_ERZ890953 | MGnify/ENA primary metagenome ERZ890953 (study PRJEB32303, sample SAMEA104408629) | aquatic metagenome | biome: Brackish water; feature: Chemocline; material: water | place: Baltic Sea | collected 2014-10-26T21:54:00 | depth 200 m ...
GCAGGCAGAGAAAGGTGGGTGTCGGAAGGCTACGCATGGTCGGCTCACTTCGGGGGCGGGCTGGTCGGCCCAGCCCCCTCACGGGGGTGCGGGCTTGTGGCCGGCTGGGACTGGAAAGAAAGGACCGCCCCGCAGTGCGGGCGCACTGCAGACTTCGATGAGTTCGCGCAACGCGGGCAGAGTGTGACAACCCTGACACGCCACAGGCAAGGGAGACCGGACGAGCGCTCCGCTGACTGCCTCGTAGGCTTCAGGCGGCGTCTCGAAGTGGAGCCTTACGGACCTGTCCCGGTCGTCGGGCAGCCGATCCTCGATGATCACCACCGCGCGCCTGCCAAACGGCCGCACCGCCCGGTCCATGCGCTGGGCTTGGCGCTCCACCTCGACGAGGGTCGCTCTCCATCCCTGGATGCTCTGTTCGCGAGGCTCCACCGCCTCACGTCCCAGGGCCTCACGGGCGATGGCAAGCAGGTCCTGCAGTTCCTTGCCGTTCTTCACCACCTCACCCCGATCGAGCACCAGCTGCCCCAGCTCTCTCAACAGCGCGGGGTCGTGCTGACTGGCCTCGACCTGCAGGCTCAACGACAGCAACCGCTGCACCTGCAAGCCCATGAAGCGCCGGGCACGAAGTGCGAGCAGGTGGCGACGCAGCCGCTGCCACAAGGACTGCTCGTGGTTCTCGGCTCTGGATGGCTGGCCCTTCATTGCCTCATCATAGCCCCGAAGCAGTGCTGCTACGCCAGAATGGCGCTCACCCAGCGCTACCAGCTGCTGCTCGGGCCAGGGGTCTTCGTCGCGTTCGGGGACCGCCAGCCCGCGCACCAGCTGAATCGCTATGTGGGGGCCCAACAGCTCGAGACAAGCCGAGCAGCTGCCCGCGAGGGCCCTTCCGAGCTCGGTGAGCCGACCAGGGGTGGCCGCGGCCTGCTCGCCGATGATGCCAGGGTGCAGTGGCGCCAGCTCGCGGACCATCAGGGCGGCGATCCGCTGCGCGTCGAGACCCTCACGATGACACCAGGCTTCGAGATCGGGATGATCCCCACCCTCTGCCAAGAAGTCCACCGGATCACCATCGTAGGCACCCCACAGCGCGTCTTGCGCCGCCTGCACTTCCCAAAGCAGGCTGCGGACACGCAGCGGCTGGGCGTTCTGGCCTCGTCGCTGCTCGCCGTATTGACTCATGCTTTGCCGCCCAAGGCCACTACCTCGCCTGTTGGGGTGGGGATGGGGGTGGTCGTGCTCCGGTTGATACTCTCATCGACGACGCTTTGTTCCAGGCTGGCCACACTACCCCCCCCCGCTCGACTGACGGACCATGGCGAAGCTCATCACCACGATGCGGTCCTCTCCGTCACCTCGTCGCCTGGTAACAGCAGCAGGTGTATGATGCGTTGGAGTCACGAGACTGGTCCCCGGCTGCGGGCTCAAGGAATGTGCCTTCTGATAGTAAGAGCGCCAGCGGGCAACTTCCGTCGCCGCTTTGCATGAACTTGACAACAAAGAAGGCTCGTCCCTTCGCAGGCTGCAAGATGTGTCCCAATGTGCTGCTGCACATGAGTCGTCGAGTCGGTGTTCTGGTGTCTTCCAGGGCCTCCACCCTGCACTACGCACGACCATACTTCACGGTTTTGGCCCCAAACCGTGAAATGGGCGATAAGGGGCTTTTTACCTGCCTTTTCGCCCATATTGGCGCTTGATCCTGGCTATCCGTGGGTAGTGCCGCCCGGGCTTCTCGAAAAGCACTGGCGGGGCACCCTGCAGGTGGCTCTACCGCACGCCCTCAGGTGAGACCTTTGTGGGGCCACCCGTCTTGTTGATAGCGTGAACAGCGGTGACCCCATCGCCGTCGGTGTGGTGCTGTACGTCGATGTCAAGACGGATCGTCTGGACCTGATGGTGGCGGCCTTGGAAGCACCGGAGCACGCAGCCCACGCCCTGGTCAGGGACGACCTCTCGTCGCTGATCCAGGCTGCCCAGCTGACTCCAGACCTCCGCTGGCTGGTGCCCGTTGAGCATCCGGCCGACCTGGACGCCGTCGCCGTGCTGCCGGGCCTGGCCTTCGTGGAGATCGCCCAGCTCTTGGCCGACCCCGAGCTGGGATCAGCGGCCCAGGCCCGAGGGTGGCGGGTGCAGCAGGACGTCTTCGCCGGCGATCTGAGTTGGATCGGCACCGGGAGCACCGAGGGCTGGAAGGCCTTCGTGGATGCGGGCGTGCAGCTGCTCCAGACCGACCGACCCGACGTCCTGGTACAGGTCCTTGCGGAGGCTGCCAAGGGGGAGTGGCCCGAGACCTGGTGACCGCCCGCGACCGCGCAGCGCCCAGCCCCTGGTATCATGACCTCATGACAACCTCCTCTCGGCGCTTTCTCCTGGGCCTTCCCTGGCTCGCCCTACTCGGCTGCCGCGCCCGGATCGACTACGACACCCCCATCCCCGACGACGGCACCTTCGCCCGCGGCGAGCCCAGCCAGGAGCAACGCGCACACTACGAGCTGGCCGCTGCCTGGTCGCAGGAGCGCAATGGCTTGGCCCTTGTGGTCATCCAGGGGCAGACCATCGTCTTCGAGGACTACGCGGCGGGCTACAGCCTGGAGGATCCGGTCCACATCTTCAGCGGCACCAAGAGCTTCTCCTGCAGCATGGCGCTGGCAGCGAGAGCCGAGGGCATCCTGGACCTCGATGCTCCCGCCGCCGACACCCTCGAAGAGTGGTCCCAGGCCGGCGAGCCCTACACCGAGATCACCGCCCGCCGGCTCCTGAACTTCACCAGCGGCCTCGAGCAGCAGGATTGGCTGCTCACCCATGATGGACTGACCTCGAACCAGCGCGTGGACGATAAGTACGCCCTCGCCCTCGAGGGTGAGGTCGCCACGGTGCCTGGCGAGGTCTTCGAGTACGGCTCCGCACACCTCATGGCCTTCGGGGCCCTCATGGAGCGCCTGTTGGACCGCAGCCCCCTGGACTGGCTGGAGGAGCGCATCCTGGATCCGCTCGGCTTCCGCTATGCGGGGTGGATCCACGACCCATCGGGCAACCCGATGCTGCCGTATGGCTGCTTCACGACCGCCCTCGAGTGGGCCAAGTATGGGGTGTTCGTCCGCGATGACGGCGTCTGGCAGGGAGCCCGCTTGCTTCCCGAGGGCGCCATGTCCGATTGCTGGACCGGCACGCCGTCTATGCCTGCCTACGGGCTGACGTTCTGGTTGAACGAGGATCTGGATGAGAATCAGCAGGAGCGCCTCCCCAGCGATGACATCGCATCCCAGGGCTCCATGTACCCCGACGGCTACCGGGATCTCGTGGTAGCGGCCGGGTACAACGACCAGCGGCTCTACATCCTCCCGTCCGAGGATCTCGTGGTGGTGCGGCTGGGACAGCACCACCGAGAATGGGACGACACGCCCTTCCTCGCGCGGCTGCTGGAAGGCCGGGAGGATTGAGGGGTTGCGCCGCACATACGGCGACCTGCCTGTACGGCGAGTCTGCGTTTCGACAAGGAAACTGCCGAGCGAACTGTCATGAGCAGGGTCGCGGCCCACTGGCATCCCAGCGGGTCGGCCTGTCCGCGGCACCGCACTACCGCCCGCTGCGTTCAGCGGATGCTCTGGTGCGGCGGTGGCGAGCCGTGACGATGGGCGAGGCCAGCCCGTAGAGGCGCTCGTCACGCCTGATATTTATTTATCGGGTTTACCGATTCGACCGGTCCGAGACGCGACTCTGGCGCCTCACAGCCGCCGACATCACCGTGGAGCGGGCTTCGCGAAAGGCGTTGTTCCGGTCCATCGTGAACAACCATCGCGCCCTGGGGGGCAACGTGTTGCCCCCGTAAAGCCTTCGAAGAACCTGAACTCACGAGCGCACGATGTTGTTGACGGCCCGAGTGGTTCACCTTATTCTGATGGCTGTACAGGACCGCCGGCAGCCTCTCGGGCACGGCGGTGGGCTTCCTGCGCTCTGACGCGACCATCATTCCCAGAACCGCCCTGCGAGGCCATAGCATGTCCGGCACCATCTTCTCCTTAGGCCCCCACGATTTGCTGCCCACGGTCGCGGTCGGCTTCCATAGGGTCGGCAGGTGGGAGCCAGTGCAGCCAGACGACGCTGGGGACATCGAGAAGGCCTGGTGCTTTACCACCACGACCGAAAGGAAGCCCCGCCCGCCCACGAGCAACGAGGTGCGGCTTCAGACCCTGGCGGCACTTCGCCGCTCACCCGGGACGCTGGTCACGGCCAATGAAGTTGCCCGCCTGGTGAAGCGCAGCGACGCCTACGTCCGCGACCACGCCCCTCATTCACTTCACCTCGAGGGCCGCCGCAAGGTCGCACCGTTCGGCGACTGGCTGCTTGCCCTCAGCAAGGAGGTCCCCCATGGCCAAGACCACCAAGACTCCGACACGCCCGAAGCCCATCGAGCACGAGCCGCTTCGGCTGACGGCGCATCGGCACCGGCTGAAGGAAGGTCACCCGCAGTGGACCTGGCGAGCCCGGCTTGCCCGGGGCGACGGGAAGCGGCAGGCGGTGACCCTCAAGCATCCCGAGAGCGGAGCGACGTGGTTCGACGCCAAGGACAAGGTGGGGGTCAGAGCGGCCGCAAGCGCGCTGCTGGCCGCAGGCCTCCCCGAACCCTCGTGCCCTGACGAACCCCACGCCTGGCGGATCGAGACGGTCGAAGACCTCTTGAACGCCTGGGTGCTTCGTGGCGAGCGCCGCGTGACAGCTGGGAAGCTTCGCGAGTCCACGCTTGCGGCCTACCGTCAGGTGGCCGCCCGCATCCTGTTCGGCCCTCGGGCCCGCAAGGGCGGCAAGGAACGCGTGCGGTTCCTCGGGCTGGTGGAGCTGCGCCTGCGGGATCTTACGCCCGGTCGACTCGAGAGCTGGGTCGACTCTCGCCTCTCAGCATCTCAAGGCGGGGCGCCGCACACGCTACGGGGCGACCTCAAGGTGCTCAAGGCGGCGCATGACTGGGGCCGTCGCGACTACGCCGAACTGCGGGCCCGGGCACCGTTGCCTCCGGTCCGTGAGCTGGCCTTGCCAGGGCAGATCTGGACCTCGAACCGCCACACGCCCACCGCGCAAGAAGTGCTCGCCGTGCTGGCTTGCCTCGAAGGTGATCGGCGCCTCGCCGTCGAACTGCTCTGGGCGACCGGCGGGCGGCTGGACGAGGTCGCCTCGATTCGCGCTGGTCACATCTTGCAGCGTGGCATGGTGGTGATGGACGGAAAGACCGGTCCGCGGCGCACCGCGATCCCGGAGGCCCTGCACGCAGCTCTTTCCACGCGCGCGAATGAACTGGGGCCTGAGGACTATCTGCTGACCGGCTGCACCTGGGTCGATCGGAAAAAGTGGCTCGGGCGGGTCCTGAGTCGCGGATGTGCCGCCGCAGACGTCCCGGCTTTCACCGCGAACGGTATTCGACGGGCAGTGGTTCGCCGCTTGCGGCGCGAGGGCGTAGCCGACGAGGTCCGCCTGGCGATGATGGGCCACACCGAAGACGTGTGCCGGACGCACTACGATGATGTCGATGACTACGAGAAGCGCAAGGCTGTCGGCCAAGCAAGGCTCGGTGGACTCGCCGCGGCTGACGACAACATCTTGGAGGGGCCGTGGGCCTCAGAGCGGGTACAGCGAACGGGTACAGACGACGGTAGTGGGATTTGAACAGTGATCGCCAAGATACCGGTGGACTGTCTGCGGGGCGAAGGCAGGCGCGGGAGCGCCGGTCGGCCCACAGGGCCGAGCCTTGCCCGGACAGGGGTTCGAGCCCCCTCAGCTCCACCATCTTCCCCGTCGCTTCACAGCCGCGGGGAATTTGCTTCGGCATTGCTCACGCGGCGCCGACGAGAGAGAGCTCGTTCCTCTGATAGTTCGAAGCGTAGAGCGAGCTTCGCATCATGACTGCTTCCGTCGCCCTGCGCCGCTCATCAAGCGTCGCAGATGGGGGGCCAGGGCCCTGGCGGGCGAAGCCGGCACGGGAGTGCCGGTCGCCCAAGGTGAGCGATGCCCTGGTAAGGCGCCTGTCGCGCCCGGTCAGGGGGCCTCGGTCCCTATCTGGTTGTTGATTATTTCGGGACTGGTGAGCTTCTCTGGGGGCCTCTGGGGGGTCTTTCTTGCTGCCATTTTCTGCCACTTTCGGCTTTGGCTCTGGGCTGCTGCAGAGAGCGCGCCTAGTGCCTTGTGGTTCCGTTTTGATGTTTTCTCGCGCTTGACACCCACCGTGCCCAGGATAATAGCCGGGGCGACGGTCCTCACCGTCCATCCCGTGCGTGGGTGGCGGAATTGGTAGACGCGCAAGGTTGAGGGCCTTGTGCCCGAGAGGGTGTGAGGGTTCGAGTCCCTCCTCACGCACCATAGGCACCCACTTCGGTGGGTGCCTTCTTCGCTTCAGGCGCCCTTTTCCTCGGTCGCCATGCCTTCGAGGCCGCGGGCCCACTGGTCGCTCTGCCAGTTTCGGGAGCCGGCCAGGGCGTGGCGAACGATGCCGCCACGGTCCACGATGTACGTCATGGGCAGCACCGCCAGGCGGTAGGTGGAGCTGGCCCGCCCCGCCGAGTCCACGTAGAGGGGCAGATCCAGGCGATACCGGCCCCAGAAGTCGGCCAAGAAACTCAGGCCGATGCCCTGGTCTACGTTGACCGCCATCACGAGCACGTCGGGATTGGCGACGAGCTTGCGGTGCAGAGCATCGAGGGCCGGGAGCTCCTGCATACAGGGTCCGCACCAGGTGGCCCAGAAGTTCACCAAGGCCACCCGTCCCTTGATGGTGCTGGCGAGCCCCACCGACGAGCCATCGAGCTTCGACAGCTTCACGTCAGGCAGCAGCGCACCCTCACGAAGCCCACCCGCTGCCCACGCCGCCGAAGGTAGCGCGGCCAAGGCGCCCATGGCACCAAGGGAGGTCAGCAGGCTGCGTCGTGTGTGCATGGACGCACCGTAGCATCCTGGACGCGACTCGCCACGGGCTCAGCGCGAAGCCGAGGCCCGTGGCGTAGAGAAATCCAGCGAGTGGTCGGCGAGGCTACTCTTCGCCCTCGGCCTGGGCAGCGAGAGCCTCGATCTCATCGAGCTCGTCGGCCGCAGCAGGCACAACCTCGGCCTCGGGCTCAGCCTCGACCTTGGGAGTTTCCTGCTCGAGCTCGACGTCCTGATCGTCCACCGAGGAGGCGGCGGGGATCAGCTCGACGATGTTCATCGGGGCGTTGTCGCCAGGCCGGTAGCCGAGCTTGGCCAGCCGGGTGTAGCCACCCTCGCGGGCCTCGAAGCGCTCGGCGTACTCGTTGAAGATCTTGTCGATCGCATCGCGGTCGTTCACCCAACGCCGCACCTGACGGATGGCGTGGACGCGCTGAGCGCGCGCAGTGACGAGATCGTCGCCCTGCAGTGAAGCGAGCCGGCTGGGAGGCACACGCTTGCCCAGGGTGATGAGCTTGTCGGCGATACGACGCAGCTCCTTGGCCCTGGTCTCGGTGGTGCGGATGCGGCCGTGGATCATCAACGAAGTAACCATGTTGCGGAACATGGCCTTGCGATGGGTGGAGTTCATGCCGAGCTTGCGGCCGGACTTGAGGTGACGCATGGTGACCTCCTAGGAGCAATGGGCTCCCGGAAACACGTCTACTGAGGCTTGTTCGTGAGGTTGGGAAGCTTCATACCGAGGGAGAGGCCGAGCTCGGCCATGATCTCCTTGATCTCGTTGAGCGACTTGCGGCCGAAGTTCTTGGTCTTCAACATCTCGGCTTCGGTGCGCTCCACCAGCTGGTAGATGTACTCGATGCCAGCGTTCTGCAGGCAGTTGGCCGCGCGCACGGACAACTCGAGCTCGTCGACCCGCTTGAACAGGTTCTCATTGAGCTCTTCCTGCTCCTCGTCCTCGAGGTCCTGCTCGGGCTCTTCCTCTTCGACGAAGTTGATGAAGACCTGCAGCTGCTCCTTGAGGATCTTGGCGGCGAACGCCAGAGCATCTTCGGCATGCACGGAGCCGTCGGTCCAGACCTCGAGGGTCAACCGATCGTAGTCGGTGCGCTGCCCGACACGAGCGTTCGTGACATTGTACTTGACGCGCTGGATCGGAGAGTGGATCGAGTCGACGGGGATGATGCCCAGAGGCATCTCTTCGGTCTTGTTCTGCTCTGCGGGAACGTAGCCCTTGCCCATGGCCGCGTGGACCTCGAGGACGAAGCGGCCCTTTTCGGTCAGGGTGGCGATGGGGTGCTCGGGGTTGAGCACCTTGACCTCGGCATCGAACTCGAGATCACCTGCGCGGACGACGACGGTCTCGTTGTCGCGACCTTCGACATCGATGCGGCCAGTGACCGGCTCGATGGCGTCGGTCATCAGCAGCACGCCCTTGCAGTTCAGCACGATGTCCGTGACATCCTCGACGACGCCGGGGATGGAGGAGAACTCGTGCAGCACACCGTCGATGCGGATCCAGGTGATCGCGCAGCCCTGGAGGCTGGACAGCAGCACCCGACGCAGGCTGTTGCCTACGGTGATGCCGAAGCCGCGCTCGAGGGGACGAGCTACGAACTTGCCGTAGTTCTCGGTAGAGCTGGGGTGCCGCTCGATGCGACGAGGCTTGATGAGGTTCCGCCAGTTGGCGTAGACAGCTTCGTTCATGATGATCTCCACGGGTTTCTGCATCCGCTGGCCAAGAGGCGCTCTTCACCCGCGATGATTGGACTTGGCCCCCTGCCAGGCAGGGGGATGAGGAGCCAGCTCATCGGCCAGAAGGGCCGCCAAAGCAGAGAGAACCGAACCCTAGACGCGGCGACGCTTTGCGGGGCGGCAGCCGTTGTGCGGGATCGGGGTGACGTCTTGGATCTTGGTGACCTTGAGGCCAGCGTTCGCCACGGCGCGCAGTGCGGACTCGCGACCGGCGCCGGGACCCTTCACCACCACCGCCGCGGTCTTCATGCCATGTTCCATGGCCTTCTTGACTGCGTCTTCGGCGACCAGCTGGGCGGCGAAGGGGGTGGACTTACGAGAGCCCTTGAAGCCCTTCACACCAGCACTGGACCACGCCACGGTGTTGCCGTTGGCATCCGTGATCGTGATGATGGTGTTGTTGAAGGTGGCCTGGATATGCACCACGCCGTGGGGGACGTTCTTCTTGACGCGACGTACAGCTTTCTTTGGGCGGGCCATTTCTTGCTCCTACTAGCGCTTCTTAGCGGCGGTACGGCGTGGGCCCTTACGGGTGCGCGCGTTGGTGTGGGTACGCTGGCCGCGAACGGGCATGCCGCGCTTGTGGCGGATGCCGCGGTAGCAGTTGATGTCGATCATCCGCTTGATGTTCATGGAGACTTCCTTGCGGAGGTCACCTTCGACCTTGTACTTGCGCTGGATGACCTCACGAATGCGAGCAACCTCGACGTCGCTGAGGTCCTGGACACGGATGCCGTAGTCCACCTGGGCCTCGGAGAGGATGTGCTGCGCGGACGTGCGTCCGATGCCAAAGATGTAGGTGAGTGCGATCTCGACGCGCTTCTGCCGCGGAAGGTCGACACCTTCGATACGAGCCATGGTGTCCTCCCTAGCCCTGACGCTGCTTGTGCTTTGGGTTGCTGCAGATGATGCGCACGATTCCGCGCCGCTTGATCACGCGGCACTTCTCGCACATCTTCTTCACAGAGGCCTTGACCTTCATGTTTCTCTCTCCTCGCCGGCTGTGCCGGTTCATCGGAAACGGATCTGGAAATTCAGGGTAGTTTGGTCAGAATCTCCGGACCATTCTCGGTAATCGCTATCGTATGTTCGAAGTGGGCGGTCGTGGACCCGTCACGGGTCACCACCGTCCAGCCGTTCCTCTCCACCTTGGTCCTATGAGACCCCATGGAGACCATGGGTTCAATGGCGATGCAGAGGCCTGTCTCGAGAAAGACGCCCGTACCTGAACGACCGTGGTTGGGGACAGCAGGTTCCTCGTGGAGGTTCTTGCCGATCCCGTGACCGACGTAGTCTCGAATGACGCTGTAGCCTCGCGAATCCACGTGAGATTCCACAGCACATCCGATGTCGCCGGTCCGGTTTCCAGGCACCGCTTGGGCGATGGCCATATACAAGCTCTCCCTTGTAGCGTCAAGGAGATCCGCCACCTTCGGGCCCACCGCCCCCAGGGCCACAGTGAAGGCCGTGTCGGCATGGTAGCCGTCGAGGTGCATACCGAGGTCGATGGACACCACGTCCCCATCGAGGAACAGGCGCTCGTCGGGGATTCCGTGTACCACCTCGTGGTTCACAGAGATGCACAAGCTGCCCGGAAACGGCCGGCTTCCTCCTCCCCGATATCCCAGGAACGACGGCACCCCTCCCCGCTCACGGATAGCGGCCTCGCCGAGCCGGTCGAGCTCTCTGGACTTCATGCCCGGCTGGATGGCTTCACGCAGCAGGACGACAACCTCGGCCAGCCTTCGCCCAGAGCTGCGCATCCTGTCGATCTCCCAGGGAGCCTTGAGGCGCAGCATTCGGATGTCCTAGACCGGGAAAGCCTTGGTGATGGCCTCGATCACGTGATCACCGATGCGGTCGATGGAGCCGACCCCCTCGACGTCCGCCACCACACCCAGGGCGCGGTAGTGCTCGACGATCGGGCTTGTCTGTTCGTGGTAGGTGGCGAGGCGAGTGAGGACCGTGGCCTCGTTGTCGTCGGGCCGCTGAATCACCTGGCTGCCACAACGGTCGCAGATGCCCTGGACCTTCGTGGGGCTCACAGAGACGTGGTAGGTCGCACCGCAGTTGGTGCAGGTGCGGCGACCGCCCATGCGCTCCACGATGACGCTGTCAGGCACCACCAGGTGGACGACCAGCCCGATGGCCATGCCGCGCTCCGCGAGCCATGCGTCCAGGAAGCAGGCCTGAGGCAGGCTGCGTGGGAAGCCGTCGAGCAGGGCGCCAGCGACGCAGTCGTCCTGCTGAAGACGATCGGCCACGATCTTCGAAACCAGCTCGTCAGGAACCAGCTTGCCGGCTTCCATGTAGCCCTTGGCCTCGATCCCAAGCGCCGTGCCCTCCCGCAGGTTCTTGCGGAAGATGTCGCCCGTGGCCACCTGCGGAATGGGGTGGGCCTGGACGATGCGCGCTGCTTGGGTACCCTTGCCGGCGCCTGGGGGGCCGAAGATGATGACGAACATGGAGATCTCCTTGGCCCAACATCGGCCTGAAAGGCCCGCCAGCGCTAGCTGTCGTCGAAGCCCCTGCGACGGCGACGGCTGCGCTGCTTCTTGGAACCGATGACGCCGTCATAGTGGTGGGTCAGCAGGTGGGCTTCGATCTGAGACACCAGATCGAGCGTCACACCGACCGCGATGATCAAGCTTGTACCGCCGAAGTAGAACGGAATGCCATACTCGGTGATGAGCAGCGTAGGCAGCACGCAGACCAAGGCCAGGTAGGTCGCACCCGCAGCAGTGAGCCGCGTGAGCAGGTAGTCGATGTAGTCCGAGGTCTGCTTGCCCGGCCGAATGCCGGGTACATACCCGCCGTGGCGACGAAGGTTGTCGGCCACATCGAGCGGGTTGAAGGTGACCGCGGTGTAGAAGTACGCGAAGAACACGATCATGGCGACGTAGGCCACGAAGTAGATCCAGCGCCCCGGCTGGAACATCGAGCCGATGCTCTGCACGATGGGGTGCGGATAGAAGCTCCCGATGGTGGACGGGAACATCATCACGGCGCTGGCGAAGATGGGCGGGATGACGCCGGCGATGTTTATCTTCAGCGGCAGGTGCGTGGCCTGACCGCCATAGACCCTGCGACCCACAACACGCTTGGCGTATTGGATGGGGATGCGCCGCTGGGCCCGCTCCATGAAGGTGATGAAGGCGACCACACCGAACATGAACGCGAGCAGCAGCACCAGACCGAGCAGGTTGAGATCGCCGATCTTGAGCTTCTGGAAGGTGTTCATGACCCCGGAAGGCATCCGAGCCAGGATGCCGCCGGTGATGATCAGGGAGCTGCCGTTGCCGATGCCGCGCTCGGTGATCTGCTCGCCGAGCCACATCACGAAGCAGGAGCCAGCGGTCATGGTCACAGCGGTCATGAGCCGGAAGTTCCAGCCAGCCGCGATGACGATGTCCACTCCGCCTGAAGTCTTCATCTGCTCGAGGGTGAGCGAGATGGCGAAGCTCTGCACCACCGCGATGGCGATGGTGAGCAGCCGGGTGTACTGCACCACCTTGTTCTTGCCGGTCTGGCCTTCCTTGTTGATGCGCTCCATCTGAGGCACGACAACAACCGCCAGCTGCATGATGATGCTGGCGGAGATGTAGGGCATGATGCCCAGCACGAAGACCGAGAACTGCTCGAGGGCACCACCCGTGAACATGTCATACATGCCGAAGAGCGTGCCCTGATTCGAGGCGAAGAACTCACCCAGGGCGATGCGGTCCACGCCCGGCGATGGGATGAAGATTCCCAGCCGCCAGACGGACAACATCGCCAACGTAAAGAGGATCCGGTTCCGAAGATCCGGGATCCTCATGATGTTCGCGAACAACTGGGTCACGGCGCTACCCCCTGACTAGGGTTGGCCGGGCGAGGCGGCGTGGCTAGACGGCCAGAACACTGCCGCCGGCGCCCTCGATCTTGGCTTGCGCCGTGGCGGAAAACTTCGCAGCCTCGATATTGAGCGCAACGGTCAGCTCACCACCGCCGAGGACCTTGAGGCCGTCCTTGCCGACGCGGGAGATGATGCCCTGCTGCTTGAGCAGCTCAGCGTCCACCTTGGCGCCAGCCTCGAAGCGACCCTCGAGCTTACCGACGTTGATGGCGGTGTAGTCCTTGGCGAACCGGTTGTGGAACCCACGCTTGGCGAGCCGCCGAGACAAGGGCATCTGACCACCCTCGAAGCCTGGACGGACACCGCCGCCGGACCGCGAGTCCTGGCCCTTCTGACCCTTGCCGGAGGTCTTGCCCCAGCCGGAGCCCTTACCGCGACCAATACGCTTGCGATTCTTGGTGGACCCGATGTTCGGGGCCAGGTGGGTGAGCTCTTCAGCCATTCTCCACCTCCTCGACTTCCACCATGTGGATGACCTTCTTGATCATGCCGCGGATGGCGGGAGTGTTCTCGAGTACTCGGAACTGGTTGGGACGACGCAGACCCAAGCCATCGAGGTTCGCCCGGTGAACGGGCTTGCTCCCAATGCGGCTGCGCTTGAGGGTGACCTTGAGCATCATCATGACGAGCTCCTCTACATTTCCGGAGCAGAGGAGGTGCGCTGGACCCAGCTACGGAACTCGTAGTTGTCCAACACTCGCTGCACGTCCTGCCCGGTGCGGATGGCGTACTGCTCAGGAGACTCGAGATCGGCCAGAGCCTTCATCACAGCCTTACAAAGGTTGTGAGGATTGGAAGAACCGAGGCTCTTGGTGAGCACATCGTGGATTCCTGCGCAGTCCATGATGGCGCGCACGGCCGCGCCGGCGATGACGCCGGTACCTGGGCTGGCCGGGCGAAGCAGGACCTTGCCGGCTCCGAAGCGACCCTTGACCAGATGAGGGATGGTCTTGCGCACCAGTGGCACGCTGATCATCTCCTTACGGGCACGCTCCGTGGCCTTGCGAATGGCCTCGGGGACTTCGTTGGCCTTGCCGTGACCGATTCCAACCTGGCCCTCACCATCACCTACGACGGCGATGGCAGAGAAGCTGAATCGACGGCCGCCCTTGACGACCTTGGCTACGCGATTGACGTAGACCAGCTTCTCGATAAGACCGGAGTCTTCTTCTTCACGCTGCTGCTTACGACGACGATGCTGCATGGTGTTTCTCCAAGCGGATGCGCTAGAAGCGCAGTCCGGCCTCTCTGGCGCCATCGGCCAAAGCCTTCACGCGACCGTGGTACAGATAGCCATTTCGATCGAAGACCACCGTCTCCACCCCAGCCTCCTTGGCGCGAGCGCCGAGGAGACCACCGATGAGCTTGGCAGCGCCGATGTTCCCGCCGAAGTCGCCCTTCTCTCGAAAGGCTGGCTCCATGGAGCTGGCGGAGACCAAGGTGGCCCCTGCCACATCGTCGACGATCTGGGCGTAGATGTGCTGTGCGCTTCGGAACACCGTAAGGCGCGGACGTTCGGCGGACCCGAACACCTTCTTGCGGATGCTCTTCTTGCGGCGAGTGCGCTGCTTGGCGCTTTCGTTGGTCTTGCCCATCTTGGACTCCGTGGGACTTCTAGGTGGCAGACTTGCCGGCCTTGATGCGGACGTACTCACCCTGATATCGAACACCCTTGCCCTTGTAGGAGTCGGGGGGACGATATCCGCGGATGGTGGCCGCGGCCTGGCCGACAACCTGCTTGTCGATGCCTTTCAATAAGATCTTCATAGGCTGGCCAGTCTGAACCTCGACCGCGATGCCCTTGGGGATCGGGAACTCGATGGTGTGACTGAAGCCGAGCCCGAGCGTGAGGGTCGAGCCATTCACATCGGCCTTGTAGCCGATGCCATACACCTCGAGCACCCTCTCGTAGCCCTTGGACACGCCTTCGACCATGTTCGCGGTGAGCGAACGGACCAAGCCATGGTTGGCGCGATCCTGCTTGGAGTCGCTAGCGCGGCCGATGTGGGCCTTGCCGTCTTCGACGGTGAGGGTCACGCCAGCAGGGACGTGCTGCACGAGCTCGCCCTTGGGGCCCTTGACCCCCACGACCTGCTCCGAAAGCGTCACGGTGACGCCCGCGGGAAGCTCGATAGGAAGCTTGCCGATTCTCGACATGGCTATCTCCCAGGAGTAGCGGGGCTACCAGACGTAGCAGATGACCTCGCCGCCGACGCCATCACGGCGAGCGTCGCGGTCGGAGATCACGCCCTTGGGGGTGGTGAGGATGGCCAAGCCGAGACCATTACGAACGTACGGGACTTCGTCACGACGCACGTAGATACGGCGGCTAGGCTTGCTGACGCGCTCGAGCCCACGGATGATGGCCTTGCTGTCGCGATCATACCGCAGCCCAACCTCGAGCCAAGACTCGATGCCCTTGCGTCGCACCTCGAAACCATCCACAAAGCCCTCGAACTCGAGCAGCTTCACGATGGCCTCCTTGAGGCGTGAGTGGGGGATCAGTACCCGGTCGTGGCCGGCCTGGGCTCCGTTCCTGATGCGCGTGAGCAGGTCGGAGATGGGGTCGCTCATGGACATGTCATGCTCCTTCTGACGACTACCAGCTGGCCTTGGTCACGCCTGGAAGCTGTCCCTCGAGGGAGAGCTTCCGGAAGCAGATTCGGCACATGTCGAACTTGCGGAGGAAGGCGCGGGGACGACCACACAGAGGGCAGCGGTTGTACTCGCGGACCTTGAACTTGTTCTTCCGCTTGGCCCTGGCACGGATAGACTTCTTAGCCACGTTGGCCTCCTAAGCGCGGAAGGGCATGCCCAAAGACTTGAGCAATGAACGCCCTTCGGCATCGGTCTTCGCGGTGGTGACGATGGTGATGTTCATCCCTGTGATTCGCTCTACCTTGTCGTAGTCGATCTCAGGGAAGATGATCTGCTCGGTGAGTCCGAGCGAGTAGTTTCCGCGACCATCGAATGCCTTGGGGTTCAACCCACGGAAGTCACGGATGCGAGGGATGGCGACGCTGATCAAGCGGTCCAAGAAGAACCACATGTTCACGCCACGCAGGGTCACCTTGGTGCCCACAGGCATCCCTTCGCGAAGCTTGAAGTTGGCGATGGAGCGGCGCGCACGGCGGATCACTGGGCGCTGCCCTGTGATCATGGCCAGCTCGCGACCGGCGGTCTCCAAGACCTTGATATTGGTGATTCCTTCCTTGAGAGATACGTTCAACACGATCTTCTCGAGGCGGGGAACCTCCATGATGTTCTGGTAGCTGTGCTCCTCGCGCAGGGCGGGGATCACTTGCTCAGAGTAGCGCTCCTTGAGCCGCGGATTCATCATGGTCTCCATGCAGGGCTGCGCTAGATGTTGTCGATACGGTCGCCGGTCTTGCGATCGACCCGGACCTTGGAGCCGTCCTCGAGGAACGACCAGCCCACCTTGACGGCGCGCTTGGCTTCATCGTTCCACAGAGCGACATTCGAGATGTGCAAGGGAGCCTCGCGCTCCTCGATGCGTCCAGGCTGCTCGGGCGTGCCCTTCACGTGCTTGCGCACCATGTTGACGCCTTCTACGAGGACCCGGTTCTTGGCAGACAGGATGCGTACGACACGCCCCGTGCGGCCGCGGTCTTTGCCCGCGAGCACCACGACGGTGTCATCCTTGCGAATCTTGTACTTTGGACGGTTGTTGGCCATGATAGCTCCGGTAGCGGTGGGAAGACCCCAGCTCGCTACAGCACCTCGGGAGCGAGGGAGACGATCTTCATGAAGCGCTTGGCGCGAAGTTCGCGCGCAACCGGGCCGAAGATGCGGGTCCCAACGGGCTCACCGAGCTGGTTGATCAGGACGGCCGAGTTCGTGTCGAAGCGAATATAGCTGCCGTCTGCCCTACGAATTTCCTTGGCGGTCCGAACGATGACAGCGCGATGCACGTCGCCCTTCTTGACCTTGCCATGTGGCGCAGCTTCCTTGACGCTGGCGACGATGATGTCGCCGATAGACGCGTACTTGCGCTTGCTGCCGCCGAGCACCTTGATGCACATGAGCTTCTGGGCACCGGAGTTGTCGGCGACGTCCAGGACTGATTGCATCTGGATCATGGTCTACTCCAATAGGCTCGAGGAGGGAGGGACGCGCGAAGCGCTAGCCCACGGATTCGGTAGGCTGCTCGACCACCAACCAACGCTTGTCACGAGAGAGCGGACGGCTCTCCTGGATGTTGACGATGTCGTCCACCTTGCAGGTGTTGGCCTCGTCGTGCGCCTTGTAGCGGTTGGTGCGCTTCACGTACTTACCGTACTTGGGGTGCTTGACGCGACGGGTCACCTCGACCACGACGGTCTTGTCCATCTTGTCGGACACAACGCGCCCGGTGAGCACGCGACGGCCGCTGACGGGATGCTCCGAAGTCATTCTTCCACTCGCTTTGTTTTCCGGATGCCTGGCCCACCGATTTCGATGGGCACGGCGTTTCGCTTGCGGTGAAGTTCCGCCTGGTCTCCCGCGTACGGGACTCAGGCAGCATGGCCGACTGGCCTTGCACCGCTGGGACCAACCGAGCGGTGCGACCGAAGTTCCTTGTTTCAGGTGAAACATGCGTCGATGTCCAGAGGACTGCGACGCGGACGCTCCGGCAATGAGAAAGTGCTCACCGAGGTGAGCGCGCCGCGCGAAGGAACCCCCGCGCGGCGGCCACTACTATTCTTTGCCCGTGACCTTGTCAACGATTCCCTTGAGAAAGCCCTTGGAGGCGCCATCGGCTTCCTGAGGAGCCTCGGCCTGGGCTTTGGGATCGAAGCTCGCGCGGAACTTCTCACGCAGGAAGTCGTTGGGGAGTCCCTGCTCGCGCTCGCGATCACGCTGGACGGTGCGCAGCCGCGCGATGTCCTTGCGAATCTTGGAGAGCCTCGACGTGTCGTCGAGCTGCCCGGTCTTGAGCGCGAAGCGCGCGTGGATGAGCTCACGCTCGAGCCCGAGCTCGGAGTGGACCAGCTGCTGGTCGTCCAACTTCTGGATCTGTTCGACGTTCATGTCAACACCTCATCCCGCTTGAGGAAGCGGGTGCCGATGGGCAGCTTGTGGCCGGCCAGCCGGAAGGCCTCGCGCGCGATCTCTTCAGGGACACCGTGGAGCTCATAGAGCACGCGACCAGGCTTGACCCGGGCGACCCACTGCTCGACCGCGCCCTTGCCCTTACCCTGACGGGTTTCGGCGGGCTTCTTGGTCAGCGGCTTGTCCGGGAAGACCCGAATCCAGACCTTACCACCGCGCTTGACGTGACGGGTGAGCGCCACACGAGCGGCTTCGATCTGACGAGCCGAGACGAATCCACAGGTGGTTGCCTGCAGAGCGAAGCTGCCGAAGCTCACGTCGCTGCCACGATACGCGAGACCGCGCATCCTGCCCTTCTGAGCCTTGCGATACTTGGTACGCTTTGGGAGAAGCATCTTTGCCTCCTGGTGGGCTAGGCGTTTTGCGACCCGGTGAGTTCGTCACCAGGAAGGACCTCGCCCTTGAAGACCCACACCTTGACGCCGATAACGCCGTAGGTGGTCCTCGCCTCGGCGAAGCCATAGTCGATGTTTGCGCGGAGCGTGTGCAGAGGCACGCGACCCTCGCGATACCACTCGGTGCGAGACATCTCGGCGCCGCCGAGACGACCCGAGCACATCACCTTGACGCCCTGAGCGCCAGCCCGCTGGGCCTGCTGGATGGCCTTCTTCATGGCGCGGCGGAAACTCACCCGCTTGACCAGCTGAGCGGCGATATTCTCGGCCACCAGCTGCGCCTCGGTCTCGACCTTCCGAACTTCGATGATGTTCAGGAAGATCTCGGTGCTGGTCATACGCTGCAGCTCGTTGCGCAGCGCATCCAGCCCGGAGGCCCGCTTACCGATGATGATGCCGGGCTTGGCAGCATGAACGTAGACCTTGGCCTTGTTGGCGGCGCGCTCGATGCTGATCTGGCTGATGCCCGCGTGGAAGAGCTTCTCCTTGAGGTAGCGACGGATGCGCAGATCCTCGTGGAGGAAGCGCTGGTAGTCACGACCGGCGTACCACTTGGAGTCCCAAGTGCGCGTCACGCCGATGCGGAAGCCGACAGGGTGAACTTTCTGACCCATGATGTGCTCCTAGCGCTCGTCGAGCTCGACGGTGATGTGGCTGGTGCGCTTGAGCACACGGGTGGCACGACCCATCGCGCGGGGACGCCAGCGCTTCAGGGTGGGGCCACCATCCACGTAGATGGTCTTGATGTAGAGGTTGTCCACGTCGACCCGGTCGCCGGACTTCTCGCCGATGTTCTCGGCGTTGGCCACCGCAGACTCGACCAACTTCTTGATCATGCCTGCCGACTTCTTGCGCGTGAAGGTGAGGACCTCCATCGCCTGGTCGATGTCCAGGCCTCGCACCAGATCGGCCACTAAGCGGGCCTTCTGCGGCGAGACTCGGGCGCCTCGGAGGATAGCCTTTGCTGTCATCTTCTTGTCCTCGCTCGAAAGCGCGGGCTAACGCCCGCGGCTCCGCTTGTCCGATGCGTGGCCGTAGTACGTGCGCGTAGGAGCGAACTCCCCGAGCTTGTGACCGACCATGTTCTCGGTGACATAGACGGGCACGAACTTCTTGCCGTTGTGAACCGCAAAGGTGAGACCGATGAAGTCGGGCAGGACGGTAGACCGACGCGACCAGGTCTTGATCACGCGGCTTCCGCCACCTGCACGAGCGGTGTTGACCTTGGCGACCAGATGCTGATCGACGAAGGGACCCTTTTTGAGGGAACGACCCATGATGACTCTCCTCCCTTCCTACTTGGTCCGGCGCTTCACGATGAAGCGGCTCGAGGGCTTACGCTTATTGCGCGTCTTGTAACCCTTGGTGGGCTTGCCCCAGGGCGTGACCGGATGACGACCACCCTTGGTGCGGCCTTCGCCACCACCGTGGGGGTGATCGATGGGGTTCATAGCGGTACCGCGGACCTTGGGCCGGAAGCCGTGCCAGCGGGTGCGGCCAGCCTTGCCCCACACGATGTTCTCGTGCTTGGTGTTGCCAACCTGACCTACGGTCGCGCGGCACTCACGGCGGACCTTGCGCAGCTCACTCGAGGGCAGACGAAGCAAGACGTAGTCGCCTTCCTTGGCCATGACCTGAGCGTAGGTGCCGGCAGCCCGACACATCTGGCCACCACGGCCGATCTGCAGCTCGATGTTGTGCACCCACGTGCCCAGAGGAACGGCATACAGGTGCATGCAGTTGCCGGGCTGGATGTCGGCCTTGTCGCTTGTGACGACGGTGTCGCCCACCTTCATGCCGACAGGCCACAGGATGTATCGCTTCTCGCCATCCGCAAACTTGATCAGCGAGATGAAAGCCGAGCGATTCGGGTCGTACTCGACGGTCGCGACACGACCGGGCACGCCTTCCTTGCTGCGCTTGAAGTCGATGATGCGATAACGCCGGGCGTGGCCACCGCCGCGATGGCGAGCGGTGATGCGGCCGCGGTTGTTGCGACCACCCTTGCGCTTCAAGGGAGCGAGCAGAGACTTCTCTGGGGTCGAGCAGGTGAGCTCGGAGAAGTCGTTCACGCTCATGAAGCGCTGCCCTGGAGTCTTGGGGCTGAACCTCTTGATACCCATGATGGCTGCTCCTTAGACCGCGTTGGCGAAGTCGATGGTGGCACCATCGACCAGCTTGACGTAGGCCTTCTTCCAGTTGGAGCGCTTGCCGTGGTAGCGGCCGAAGCGCTTCATCTTGCCACGCACACGGACGGTGCGGACGCTGGAGACCTCCACGTCGAAGAGACGCTCGATGGCCTGCTTGATCTGATGCTTGCTGGCGCCGATTCCCACCTCGAATGCGTAGGTGTTCTCGAACTCCTGAACGCGCGAGGTCTTCTCGGTGAGGATCGGGCGGACGACGATGTCGCGAAGTTCGGCCATCGTTACCTCCCAAGACGCTCGTAGAGACGATTGAGGGCATCAACGGTCACCACAAGGTGGCCGTGACGCAGAATGTCGTAGACGTTGAGGCCCGCGACGGGCAGGACGGTGAGGCCGGGGATGTTCCGAGCGGAACGACGCACCGTCTCATCGACCTCTGGCAGCACGATGCAGACCTTGTCCCAGCCGAAGGTGTCGAGCACCTGCTTCATGAGACGAGTCTTGATCTCGGGGAGCTCGAGCTTGTCGAGCACCCAGAGCTTCTCGTCCTGAACACGGCGCGACAAGGCAGAGCATAGCGCTGCTCGGCGGACCTTCTTGGGCACCTTGAAGGCATGGCTGCGGACCACTGGCCCGTGAACCACGCCACCGCCACGCCAGATGGGCGAGCGAGTGGTGCCAGCGCGGGCGCGGCCGGTACCCTTCTGCTTGAAGGGCTTCCTGCCACCACCACGCACCTGGGCGCGGGTCTTGACGGCGTGGGTGCCAGCGCGGCGCTTGGCCAGCTGGTACCGAACCATCAGGTGGAACAAGTGCTCCTTGGGCTCGACGCCGAAGATGGCGTCCTCGAGCTCCATTGAAGAGACCTCGTTCTTGGACTGATTGTAGACTTTGACGACCGGCATGATTTTCCTCCTGTCGACTCGCTCAGCTGAGCTTGATCTCGACGTGCACACCAGCGCTTAGGTCCAGCTTCATCAGAGAGTCAACCGTCTGCTGGTTGGGCTCGATGATGTCGAGGAGGCGATGGTGAGTGCGACGCTCGAATTGCTCACGAGACTTCTTGTCTACGTGGGGGCCCCGAAGCACAGTCCA
>ERZ890953.552-NODE-552-length-21296-cov-28.571960_pt1 | contig 21296 bp, 13 predicted proteins | sample MGYA00521264_ERZ890953 | MGnify/ENA primary metagenome ERZ890953 (study PRJEB32303, sample SAMEA104408629) | aquatic metagenome | biome: Brackish water; feature: Chemocline; material: water | place: Baltic Sea | collected 2014-10-26T21:54:00 | depth 200 m ...
AGGTACAGTCGGTGATCAGGCAGGAGTCGGCGCGGGCCATGGCGTTGAAGTCGAGGCGCTGCCAGTTGCCGGGGCCGGGGGCGCCGGTGCCGCCGTTGGTGTCGCCGCCGGTGTCGTCGTTGATCGAGGTGAATGTCACGCCGTCGGCCACAAGGCCGCCCGGTTCGGTGTTCGAGCCGATCTCGAAGCGGCTGTAGGTCATCTTGATGATCTCGCCGTTCGGAATCGTGAGCACCGGGCCGCTAGGGCCCTTCACCGTAATCGTCGCCCAGTTGAAGTAGTAGAGGAAGGCGTGGGGCAGCGTCGGCAGGCTCCACGATTCGCTGACCGTCGACGACGGGATATCGATGCCGTTCCACTTGCCGTCGACCCGCGGCACGATCGTGTTGCCGAACACCACGTTGTCGATGCAGTCCAGGGGCGCATGGATCGGCCGCCAGTCGCCCTGGTTCAGGGTGTTGCCTATGAGGTTGACCCCGAAGGTCGGGCTCGAATCGATGTAGAGGCTACAGGTGTTCTCGGAGAACGTGCAGCCGGAGACCGTCGGGTCGGAACCGGCCACCTGCACCACGCCCACCCCGTTGCCGCCGTAGCGGAAGGTACAGTCGGTGATCAGGCAGGAGTCGGCGCGGGCCATGGCGTTGAAGTCGAGGCGCTGCCAGTTGCCGGGGCCGGGGGCGCCGGTGCCGCCGTTGGTGTCGCCGCCGGTGTCGTCGTTGATCGAGGTGAATGTCACGCCGTCGGCCACAAGGCCGCCCGGTTCGGTGTTCGAGCCGATCTCGAAGCGGCTGTAGGTCATCTTGATGATCTCGCCGTTCGGAATCGTGAGCACCGGGCCGCTAGGGCCCTTCACCGTAATCGTCGCCCAGTTGAAGTAGTAGAGGAAGGCGTGGGGCAGCGTCGGCAGGCTCCACGATTCGCTGACCGTCGACGACGGGATATCGATGCCGTTCCACTTGCCGTCGACCCGCGGCACGATCGTGTTGCCGAACACCACGTTGTCGATGCAGTCCAGGGGCGCATGGATCGGCCGCCAGTCGCCCTGGTTCAGGGTGTTGCCTATGAGGTTGACCCCGAAGGTCGGGCTCGAATCGATGTAGAGGCTACAGGTGTTCTCGGAGAACGTGCAGCCGGAGACCGTCGGGTCGGAACCGGCCACCTGCACCACGCCCACCCCGTTGCCGCCGTAGCGGAAGGTACAGTCGGTGATCAGGCAGGAGTCGGCGCGGGCCATGGCGTTGAAGTCGAGACGCTGCCAGTTGCCGGGAGCGGGGGCCGCCGTCGAGCCGTTGGTGTCGCCGCCCGCATCGTCGTTGACCGACGTGAAGATCACGCCGTCGGCCACAAGGCCGCCCGCCTCGGTGTTCGAGCCGATCTCGAAGCGGCTGAACGTCATCTTGAGAATCTCGCCCGAGGGGATGGTCAGCACCGGGCCGCTCGGACCCTTCACCGTGATCGTCGCCCAGTTGAAGTAGTAGAGGAAGCCGTGGGGCAACGTCGGCAGCGTCCATGACTCGGTGATCGTCGACGACGCGATGTCGATGCCGTTCCACATGCCGTCGACCCGCGGCACGATCGTGTTGCCGAACACCACGTTGTCGATGCAGTCCAGGGGCGCATGGATCGGCCGCCAGTCGCCCTGGTTCAGGGTGTTGCCTATGAGGTTGACCCCGAAGGTCGGGCTCGAATCGATGTAGAGGCTACAGGTGTTCTCGGAGAACGTGCAGCCGGAGACCGTCGGGTCGGAACCGGCCACCTGCACCACGCCCGCGCCATTGCCGCCGTAGCGGAATTCGCAGTTGGTGATCAGGCAGGAGTCGGCCCGGGCCATGGCGTTGAAGTCCAGGCGCTGCCAGTCGCCGGGGCCGGGTGCATAAGTCGAACCATTGGTGTTGCCGCCGATATCGTCAGCGATGGAGGTGAAGATCACACTATCGGCGACCAGCCCACCCGACTGGGTATTCGAACCGACCTCAAAGCGGCTGTACGTCATCTTGATGATCTCGCCCGATGGAATGGTCAGCACCGGTCCGCTTGAATCCGCGATCGTCACGGTCGCCCAGTCGAGGAAATACACGAATCCGGCCGGCAGCACGGGCCAGGTCGTCGACGAAGTGATCGTTCCGGTGTGCACGCCCACAGCGTCGAACACGTTGGAAAAGTGCATCACAAGATTGAGCTGCGGCACGATTTCTGGGATCAGATTCACCGGCAGGCGAACCGGGATGGCTCCGGTCTCCTCGATGGTGATGTCGCTCACGGCGAAGTCGGTGACGCCGGCGTCGACGTCCAGCCCCCGGCGACCCGCCGTAATGGTGAATCCCTCGAACACCACGCCGTCTGCAGTGACGTGCACCGACTCCACGTTGCTCGAAGGACCGGCGATGGTCGTGACCACGCTGCCCGCCGACGAGCGCAGAGTGAGCGCCTTGTCCACCAACAGGCTTCGGTTGTAGTAACCGGGCAGCACGAGCACCGTGTCGCCGACGGCGGCTGCGGAGAGAGCGTCGTCGATGACGACGAAATCACCGCTTCCGGCCATGTCGACCGTGATGGTGGTTGCATCAGCCGAGGCATTCAGCAACACGGCGAGGGCGAAAAGGATGAGTACGGAGCGAGAAGTCATGACGATCCCCTGAAGAGTGGCGGTTTCATGTTGACGAACGGATCCCTTCGCCTCGTAACGCGCTGTTCCACCCCTTTAAGGATCATCATAATTGAGTAATTATCTGAGTTAATCTCAATAATGCCCCTCAACACCTCGAAAAGAGCGGTTTTCGAAGACCAGATAATTTCAAGAGAACATTCTGCAGGTCCTTACGTAATTCTCCGAGCGCGCCGCGCCCCCTAACGCGCCGCACGACGTCCGCCCCACCGGACACAACCAAGTCGTGCTCGAATACTCGCACCGAGCCAACCAACACCTGATCGACCCTTCACCAGGAAGTCGTGATCATGAGGACGTATCCCCTGATGACCGCCCGACGGCTCGTTTGGTTCGCCCTGCCGATCCTGCTTGTGACCCAAGGCTTCGCCTTCACTCCGGTCTTCCAACCCGAAGTGGCAACATCCCGCACGGCCGAGCCCATCCATATCGACGGCGTGCTCGACGATGCCGGCTGGATCGCCGCGGGACGCGCCGACGGATTCGTCGAACGCTCCCCCGGCGAAAACGTGGAGCCCCAGGTGCCCACCGAGGCCTACATCACCTACGACGACGACCACATCTACGCGGCCTTCGTCTGCACCGACGATCCTTCAACCGTGCGCGCCACCATGTGCCAACGCGACCAGTACGACGGCGACGACGCCGTAGGTCTGCTCATCGACACCTACGGCGAAGGCGTGTGGGCCTACGAGTTCTTCGTCAATCCGTACGGGATCCAGAAGGACCTGATGTGGACCAGCGTCCAGGGCGAGGACCGCGGCTTCGACATGATCTGGGACGCCGCCGCCAAGGTGACCGACGACGGCTGGGTCGTTGAGATGGCCATCCCGCTCTCAGGCATGCGCTTCCCCGACGGCGACCAGCAGAACTGGCGTCTCGATTTCTGGCGCGTGCATCCCCGCGACAGCTACCGTCAGTATTCGTGGTCGGCCCTGGATCCCGACGAGCAATGCTGGCCCTGCCAGTGGGGCACCGTCAACGGGATCGGCGGCGTGACTCCCGGCAAGGGATTCGAGGTGCTCGGAGCGTTCGTGGGCTCACGCAGCGGCGAGATCGACGACGCTTTCGACTCCGAGTCGGGCATCGTCGACGGCGACTGGCAGGACGACTGGTCCGTCGGAGCCAAGTATTCCCTTTCGTCGGACGTGACACTCGAAGCTTCGGTCAATCCCGACTTCAGCCAGATCGAAGCCGACGCCGCTCAGATCGACGTCAACACGACCATCCAGCTGCGCTTCCCGGAACGCCGCCCCTTCTTCCAGGAGGGCAACGACCTGTTCCGCACCATGTTCAATTCGTTCTACACGCGCATGGTGTCGGACCCAGAACTGGCCGCCAAGGCCACCGCCCGCTGGGACCGCACGAGCTTCGGCTGGGTCATGGCCCGTGACGAGAACTCCCCCTACATCGCGCCCGCCGAGGAACGGACCTACCAGACCAACATGGGCCGCTCCACCGTCAACGTGCTGCGCGGCCTGCACAGCCTGGGCAACAACTCCCAGGTCGGCGGCATGATCACCGACCGACGCTACGACGACGGGGGGCACGGCACCATCTACTCGGGCGACGCGAGGATCCGACTCACGAATTCCCTGAGCTGGATGGGGCAGTACGTCCACAGCTTCACCGAAGAACCCGACGGCGTGGCCCTCGACCCCGGCGTGACCTTCGCCGACGGCCGCCACACCATCGACCTCGACGGCGAGTCGTTCAACGGCGACGCCTTCATCACCGAACTGCGTCACCATACCCGCACCCTCAACGTGATCCTCGACTACAACCAGGTCGCCGGCGACTACCGCACCCAGACCGGCTACGACCCCTGGAACGACCAGCGCAACGCCTTCGTCTACACGAACTACAACTTCTACCCGGAGGGCGGACCCTTCCAGCGCATCACGCCCAACGTGTTCGCCGACGGTCGTTGGAACATGAACGGCGACCGCAAGTGGATGCATATGAACGGGTCGCTGGATATGTCGCTGCGCTGGGCCCAGACCTATATGAGCCTCGGCTACCAGGTCGGCGAAGAAACCTGGGGAGACGACAAATACTCCGACCTGTGGTCGGTGTCGGCCAACATGCACATACGCCCCAACGATTCGATCGGCCTGTTCGGGTTCGTGCGGCGCGGCGAAAATCCCGCATTGCTGAGCAACGAGCGAGGCGACGAAACCATGGCGTCGATTGGCCTCGATCTCAAACCCATCGACCGCCTGACCATCGAACCGACCATCGACTTCATCCGCAGCGATCAGTCGGGCGCCGGTGAGCTGCTCTTCGAGCAGACCATTGCCCGGGCCCGTTTCCAACTGCAGGTGGATCCCAGGCTCTCGCTGCGGCTCGTGGTTCAGCACATCAAGTCTGAAAGCCCGCTCTACAACACCGAGGACTGGTACCACCTTTCCTTCGGCAGCAAGTGGGAGGTCGACCCCCTGGTCACCTACCGCCTGAACTCGTTCTCGGTGTTCTACCTGGGGTCGACACACGACTGGCGGGACTTCAACGCCGCTGATCCGGGGGCGTCGAGCCTGCATGCGATGACGGCGCGGAAGTACTTCACGAAGATTCAGTATCTGTTCCAGATCTGATCGGATCGGATCGACGACTGAGCGGCGGCTCCTCCAGGGGGTCGTCGCTTTTCGTTCACGTTAACGGGTGTGGGCTGCCGTAAGCACGGCTTGGGCGAAGGTCATGATCCCTGATCCCACCCGACCTGACAGGGATTCCTCGCCGCTCCCGACCCATTGCCAAGATTCCGCCAAGGACGGCTGCCTCACCCGCCTGTCGAAGTCGGCGACGGTGGCCGGATCGCGGATCACGGCCACGAGCTCCGGCTGCAGCTCGCCGCTGAGGAAATCGAAGTTGGCCGACCCCATCACCAGCGTCTCGTCGTCGATCAGCATGGCCTTGATGTGGGTCATGCGGTCGGACACGAAGCGCAGCTCCAGATCGTTGCGCATGCAGCCGGCCATGATGCTCTGCTTCATGCCCAGGCGGTTGTTCTGCTCCGAGGTGACGATGGTCACCGCGACGCCGCGGCGGCGGGCCTCGCCGAGCAGCGTGAAATAGGGTTCGGTGATGTAGGGACATTCGACGGCGATGCTCGTGCGGGCGGCACGGATCGCCTCGGCCGTGCGGTCCCGGATCGCCGTGTTACCCTCGCCGGCGCCGATGACGATCTCGACGTCGCCGAACTCGCCGCGGGCGTTGCCCGACTCGTCTGCTCGTGAGCGGGCGACGTCGGCGGCCAGCATGTCGGCCGCGCCGGCGTCGGCGATGCGCAGCATCATGTCGTGCCAGAGGAAGTTGTGGGCGCTGAAGTTGATGCCGCCGATGTAGGCCACATCGTCGGCGACGATGATCTTCTTGTGGTCGCGCGCGGCGAGGTTGTCGCGGCCGAGGCCGAAGCCGCGGCCGTAGGTCACCGCCACGCCATGGGCTTCGAGGTCCTTGATCAGGCGCCGGGTGCGGCGGGCCTCCTTGCCAAGAGGCACGTCAAGCAGCCGCGTTGGGGCGAAGATCAGCTTGTCACTCACGACGAAGCGGGAGTAGGTGTCGATGAGCAGCACCTTCTCGGCGGCGGGACTCGCGATGAGGGCCGCGGCCAGGGCGGTGCCGGCCTCGTCGGCCTCGAAGGAGAGGGTCTGCACCACGGCGCGGCGGCGGGCGGCGGCCAGATCGACGCGCAGGGCGGCCATGAATTCGGGTCCGTCGATGCAGAGGGTGGGGCTCTCATCCGAAAGAGTCGGCGGTTCGGCGACAACCATACGCTCGGCGAGATCGTTGGCCGGATGGAGGGGCGCGACGAGTTCGGACACGAGCCCCACCAAGGGTATCGCCACGACGATGACGGCGATCAGCTGGATCTTCTTGCGACGGCTCGTGGGGACTCCCCGCCGACCCGTCGGACTTCGCAACCTCATCGGTAACTGCGCTTGATCGTTCCCCACGACGTGGTCGTGGCCGGGACCGTGCCGTGGACGCTCAGGACCATGGCATAGCCTCCGCAGTCCGCCGTGTCTTCCGTATCGATGACCAGGTAAACGACGGCCGCATCGCCCGTGTCGTTGACATAGGTCACCGATTCGATACCGCCGGGACCCGTCGTGTTCGACCCGGCCAGGCAGGTGAACATGGTGCCGTAGACGATGCACTCGGCCGTGACCATGAGCATGGCGTCGCCCTCGTGGGAGACGGCGGCGGTGAACGAGGCGCCGGAGTCGAGGGCGATGGCGAAGTAGTCCTCGGAACCGTGGGTCTGGGTCCAGACGGGGCAGTCGTGGTCGACGACGAGGTTGTCGCCGTCGCAGGTGTCGCCGGTGTAGGTGAAATGGCCCAGGGCGTCGGGCTGGACTTCGACGACAACGGGGCAGAAGTCGTAGATGGGGGGTGGGATGGCGGCAGCGGTCGCTGCGATCAGGAGAATAGCTGTGGCCATGCATGTTGGGATCATGATCGAACCTCCACCGAGGAGGATACCACACGCAGGAGTCCAGACGTCTGGACGATTGGCTTCTCAAGAGCGGAACCGGTCTCGTCCTAGTCCGTCATCTCCCCCACGACCTCCAGCACCCCCCGCGAACACGCCGCACAGAACCGCTTCAGCCCCTTCGTGAACATGATGCAATCGATCTCCGCCCGATACACCCCGGAAGTGCAATACCCCGCCCCCTCGAACGCCCCCACCTTCCCGAAGGCAGAATTCGCCGCAAACCAGGCGTCGAGCTTCTGCTGATGGATCAATGACAGTTCCTCACCGGCGGCCAGAGCCTCATCGACCTCGGCCTGAGGAGCTCCCCCGCGCATCAGCCCCGCGATCAGGGCGTTGCTCTCGCCGCGGCGGGCTTGGTATTCGACGTCCATGGCGTCGTACTCGGCCTTGTTCCAGGCCGTGGGCACGTCGGTGTCGACGAGGTCGGCCCACTTGGGCGCGCCGCCGGGCAGGCGGGTGATGTTGCGCTCGGCCGGCTCGTAGCCTTCGGGGTAGAAGTCCGTGTACGAGGTGCTCGACGAGTAGTACTCGTCGGCGAGGCCGGAGAACCCGTGGCCGAACTCGTGCACGAACACGTACTCGCTCCATTGGTTGTCGCTGGTGAAGGTGTTGAAAAGGTTGTAGATGCCGCCGCCGCCGTAGCGCTCGTGGTTGACCATCACCGACAGCACGTCATAGGGGGCGGCGCGGGCCACGTCGCGGATGAAGCGGTTGTCTTCGGTCAGCAGGTAGCGCGAGGAACCCAGGGAATTGAAGGTGCAACCGAGGGCCGTGTTGCGGTGCACGCCGCGGGTGGGTTCGTCGCAGCCGCGCTGCTGGGAGGGCTTGAGCACGCCGCGTACGCTCATGCGGTCGGTCATCGAAGCGAAGGGCTCCTGGCCGAGCAGGGCGGCGGCGAAGCGGCGCACGTCGGCGGCGAACTTGTCGGTGTCGGCGGCGGTGTAGCCGTCGCCGAGGATCACGACGTCGACGCAGGCGGCCGGGTCGCCGCCCACGTGGGCCTCGACCACCACGATGTCGTCATCGATCGGGTCTTCGCGTACTTCAGGGTCTGCCGGATCGATGGTCTGGCGGAAGACCTCGCTGAACACACCGTCGTCGCCCCGCATTTCGAGCACGAAGGTCACCAGGTCGGTGGGGAACGGCGTGCGCACCGTCTCGTGGTAGGTGCGGCGTACGCCTGCGGCGGCGGGGGCCGTGGTCTTCCATTCGCCGTAGTAGGAGTCGAAGCCCCGAGTGTAGAGCTCGGCGCCGGAGGCGGCGTCTAGCAGACGGGCGCGGTAGCGGCCCAGGTCGAGGCCGTCGATCAGGTCGGCGCGTGGGCCGGGCCAGGAGCCTTCGCGGTACACCCGGTCGAGGGCGACGATCTCCTCGCCGGCGGCGCCGGTGTGGTGGTAGTCGATGCGCAGGGTGGCGTCGAAGTCGAAGGCGGTTCCGGAAGCTGGTCCGGAAACACAAGCGGACGAAACGGCGACCACGATCGCTACGGCGACCAGCAACCTCGTGACCATGTCGAACTCCTCGCTGGGGCTCAGCTCTTGCCGGACTGGTTCTTCAGCAGATCCCGCTCCACGGCGATGCTCACCTTCTGCAGGCCCGTCTTCAGGGTGCCGGCGGCAGCATCGTCTTCGAGATAGCGCATGCCGTAACGGATGCGGCCGCGACCGATGTCGCGCACGCTCTGGATGCAGACGGTGCCCTCGAAGGTCTCGCCTTTGAAATGGACGGCCGCGCTCGCGGTGGTGCCCAAGGCATGGTCCGCATGAGCGATCACAGCGAAGCCCGTGGAACTGATGTCGACCAGAGTACAGTTCTCCTCGGACTCGAGGCGGGCGTGGATCTCGGCCGATGCCGTGGACACGCGGTAATGCTCGCGCCCTTCGGCCGACACCGGATCGCCAACGGTCTTCAGCACGATCATCAAAGCCGGCTCGGTATCGAGAACCGCGACGACCTTGGCCGAGTGTTGCAGGAACTTCCGCTTCAAGTTGTAGAAGATCACGATATCCTGGTCGGGCTCGAGATCGAACCGCACATGCTTGAACATGGCGGTGAAAGTGTCCGGACCCGTTTCCATGACGGTTCCAAAGTGGAGATCCCGCTTGTCGGTGACTCTGGGGTTCTGGATGTGGAGTTCGCTGTCGGTCTTGAGCATTTCTGTGCCTTTCTCCTGGGGCGGTCCATCCCTCCCGATGGACGGGGGCGACTGTAAACCAGAATGAACATGTGTGACCAGCAGGATCGTATCGATCCGGACTCTACTGTCCCGGCCGCCAGCCATAGAACCGCTCCGCCAGCGCCACGTGGCCCACTTCGTCGTCGACGATGCGACGGAAGACGGACGCGGTGACGGGATCGCGGACGGCCAGATACTCCGCCATTTTCTCTCCTGCCAGTCGACCACGTTCTTCCGACGCTGCAATCTTCAGACAGAAGTCCCGGGCGTCGTCGCACGTTTCCAGACTGAGCCAGAGACGGTTCGATACTGGCTTCTCTCCCGGATCCACCCCGAGGTCGTTCATGCGCTCGATGATCAGTGCGTAGTGACGCTGTTCGTCGGCCACCTGAGAGAGCCACGCCTCGCGCAGACCGGCGGGGGCATCGACAAACCTCGCTGCGGCCCAACTGAAGGCATGGATGGCCTGCAGTTCGGCGAAAGCTGCCGTGCGCAGGCGATCGCCCAGCCCCTCGGGCGAGTCGATGCCGCGGGGCTTGGCGGCCCGCTCTTCACGGGCGCAGATGCGGAACGGTGCTGTGTCCATGTCTGCGATGGTATAGGCCGTCATGATCCTGCGCAACGCCGCGATCGCCCCGATGAGGAGCATGGCGGAATTCTTGCTCCTCCCCTCCCAGACGCCGCATTTCAACTGTAGACACCAAAACGAGTTGCGAGATACGAGCCATGCATCGTCGAACCATGCAAAACGCTCTGTTGCTGGTGCTGATCGTCGGGGTCGCCGCCTCCACGATCTCAACCGCCCGCGCCGGCGAAACCCCGGCCGACACCCTCGTCTATACCGTGAAGTCGGGTGACTCCCTGCAGCGCATCGCCTCGCGCCAGCGGACCGCCGCGGGCTATTACGCCAGCTTCGATCTGCTCGACGACATCCGCGAGGCCAATGGTCTGACAAGCAACCTCATCCGACCCGGACAGACCCTCCTTGTTCCCGTCAAGACACCTCGTCCCCACCCCACGGTCACCCAGACCGTCGCCGATGGTGCGACGCATCGAGGCATCTACCTGACCGGCCCGGTGTGCAGCTCGGAGCGCGTATTCGACCGTATCGACCGTTTCGTGGATGTCGGCGGCAACGCCGTCGTCTTCGATGTGAAGGACGCCGACGGTGGCGTGTCGGTTCGCAGCGCCCAACCCTTGGCGAGCTGGGGCAAGGGCCGCAATGCACCGGTCATCTCGAACATGAGCGAACTGCTCACACGCCTGCAGGACCGGCGGCTCTACGTCGTGGCGCGAATCGCCTGCTTCCTCGACGGCGACCTCGGCCGCACGCGTCCCGACCTCGCTCTGCACGACGATCTCGGTGAACCCTGGACCGAACGGGATCAGATCTGGATGAACCCCGCCGATGAAACAGTCCAAGACTATCTGATCGGACTGGCGGTGGAGATGGCCCAGGCGGGCGTTGACGAAGTGCAGTTCGACTACGTGCGCTTTCCGACCAACGGCTGGAAAGGCGACTCCCCGAACGATCGGGAGGAATCGGCGGCATGGCGCCGCAGCGTCATCACTGGATTCTTGAAGAAGGCCGACGAAGCGCTGGCTCCTTATCCCGTCACGATCTCAGCCGATCTCTACGGGATCATGGCCTGGGGACGTCTGGCCGACCGAGCGGTGACGGGCCAGGATATCGGTGAGATCGCCCGCTACGTGGACGTGATCTGTCCGATGGTCTACCCCTCCCATTACAAAGCGGGATACATGGGTTACGAGCAGCCTGCCGACCATCCCGGTTTCTTTGTAGGTGAACCTTGCCGACGGTTCCTGGTGCAGGCTGCAGGACAGGCGCGCGTGCGTCCCTGGCTGCAGGCCTTCCCCTACAAAGTCCACAACTACGACGATCGATACGTGGCGTTGCAGATCGACGCGGCGGTAGAGGCCGGCGCCGAAGGCTGGATGCTGTGGAACCCGTCGAGCCGCTACGACAAGGCCTTGGCCGCGGTCACGCCCCCGGCTCCCGTCGAGCCCCTACTGGCGCTTGTCGATCGTCGGGCCGCCATGGCGCCGACGATCATCACTCCGCCTCTCCCCTGATTCCTAAACACGGCACGGAATGATGCTCTGGAAGTGAGCGTCCGGGAGGATTGGCGGAGCTCTTTTCGACGACGATAGGGCGCTAGAAGCAGACCAATGTCCACTTCCTGAGTTTAGAGCCGCGCCACGCCGATCCAAACCGCGTGCATGGCCGCGACCATCACCAGGAAGATTGTCCGCGCATTGGTCGACGTCACACCCGGCAGCCGATACTCGAGACTGCCGGTGGGACAGTTGCTCAGACAGTCTCCGCACAGGGTGCAGGCCTCGCCGGGCACACGCTTGAGAACATCTTCGGGATACAGGGCATCGTAGCGACAGGCCGGCGTGCAGGCGCCGCAGTCGGTGCAGGCATCGGAGATGCGCAGACGCCACGGCGAGAGTCTGCCCAAACGCGTGGCCACCCAGCCCATAGGACAGTAGGCGGTGCAGTGGGTCATGTGGCCGGTGCGGCGAGACCAGACGACCATCATCCCCACGCCGAACAATCCGAAACCGGCTGCGAGCCACCCCGCGGCCGCCGCCCCGACGCCGAGACGCCCCAACGCGAGCGCCGTGGTCATGACCACCACGAGAATGACGACACGCATGCGCGAACGCCACCTCGGCAACCGGCCAGGCTTCTTGCCGGCCAGGGCCGCCTGGTTGTCCCAGGCCCCGATGTAGCACAGCCAGCTGCACCAGGCGGGGCCGACCAGCAGCACCGACGCCGAGAACAGGATGGCCATGAACAGACCGCCGCCGCGGAACAACGGCCCGGCGGCGATGAGGGCCGGCACCGGCAGATGCAGTTTGCCGGTCATCAGCAGCTTTTCGAGACCGGCGACGCCGAGGGCGAGCTGCGTGAAGAAGATCACCGAAAACACCAGCCACACCTTGGGGCGGAGCTTGCGGATCTGGCGTTGATCCTGAAGACGGTCGGCCAGCCAGCCGGCGTAGAGCGCCAGGACGAAGGCCTCCCACCAACCCGCTGTAGACAGGAAGCGTTCAGCCAAGATGCCCGCCGGGTCCATGTTGATCTGAACGAACGTCAGCAGGACGGCGGCAAAAAGAAAAGCACCCAGCCCGGAACCTATAGGGTCTCCGTTCGGCAGCCGTTTTCTGCGGCCCGCCGTATCGAGCAGCAGTCCCGAAGCCGCTGTCAATAGCGTCACGACACCGAGGATGACGGCCATCCGTACGTACGGCATCCCGACCGCCTGGCGCACTTCAACGAGGGCGCGGATCGTGAGGATCCACTCGCAGGCTCCCGCCAGCATGACCAGCTGCAGAGCACGGTCGACCCAGCGACGCCGCAGCAGCAGGGCGAACGGGACGGTGGCCCACAGGCCCATCAGGCCTGGTTCGCCGCCGCGGGAGTGGTGGGCGATCAGGATGAGGCAGCTGAGGATCAACGGAACGTAACGCATGATTCCGATCCCGGTTGGCGTGAGACCGGAACATAACAGTTGGGTTTCAACGGGGCAAAGTCCTGAGCGTCAATCACCCTCGGCGAGCCCCGAGATCAGATCCTCAAGCGCGTCGACCAATTCGTTGGGCACGGTCAAAGCAAGGTCATAGTGACGGATCCGCCACACACCGTCGTCCAGCGTCAGCACGCCCGAAGCCCGGCAGGGACCCATGCCCGTTTCGAGATACTCTTCGAACCAGGCCGTGTCGCCGGTGTCGTTCATCTTGATAGAGCGGTCGTGGGCCGTGAAGGCCCAGGCTGGGGCTTCGGCGAAGTGGGGTTCCGCCCATGTTCGCAGCTCGTCGCGCAACCAGCGTTCACCGGCGTCGGTGCCAAGGAAAACACAGTCTTCACTCATGGCGCCGAAATAGGCGTCGGCGTCGGCGGCGGCGGCGGCGAGGTGCCAGGCGTCGAGCAGGGAGGCGATGTCTTCGCGCGGTTCAGCCTGAACGCTGCAGGGCATGGCCACGACGATCAGCACGAGTATCCAAAGCTTGGTCTTCATGTCTCGACCTCGATTCCTAGGCGATTCACAGCTCACGTATTCTGTTGTCTGGGCACCGATTATATCGGAAAATACTCCCTGCCATTACAACAGAAAGGCCTCGTCTTTGCGGATATGCCTGCTGACGACCCAGAACCTCGACGCCGATCCTTTCCCCGAGGACGATTGGCCCTGCGACCCGCGCCCGTTCCTCCCCGACGCTACCTGGCATGTTGAAACGCTGAATAAAAGAAACGCGGTGGCCCGAGTGACCCGCTGCGTGCGCCGAGGCTTCGACCTCTTCTTCAATCTCTGCGACGGCGCCGCCGACCAGAACGTGCCGGGCATCGAGGTGGTGCAGACCCTCGAACAGCTCGACGTGCCGTTCACCGGCGCCACTTCGGAGTTCTACGAACCAACCCGCGAACAGATGAAGCAGGCCTGCCGCCGCGAGGGCATCGCGACTCCGGCCCATGTGTTCGTGCGCGACGCCGACGACATCGAGCGCGCCATCGCGACCCTGCGCTTCCCTCTGTTCGTGAAGCACTACAGCAGCTACGCCAGCGTGGACCTGAGCCGATCGTCTCGGGTGCAGACCATTCCCGGACTCCGTATGCAGGTTCGCAAGATCATGAAGCGTCACGGCGCGGCGCTGGTCGAGGAGTACATCGAGGGGACCGAGTGCACCGTCCTGGTCGCCGAGAACCCCGACGATCCGGCACACCCGAAGACCTTCACGCCCATGCAGTACGAGTTTCCACCCGGGGAGAGCTTCAAGCACGCCAAACTGAAGTGGGTGGACTACGACGATCTGGCATCGTTCCCGGTGGCCGACCCCATGCTCGCGGCGCGGTTGCGGGATGTTTCGGCGCGGTTCTTCATGGCCCTCAAAGGCGCCAGCTTCGGGCGCTGCGACATCCGCGTGGATCGCGAAGGCGTGCCTTACATGCTGGAGGTCAACCCGAACTGCGGGGTCTACTACCCGGCGACGGATCCGGGGAGCGCGGATCTGATTCTGGCCCAGGATCCCGAGGGGCATGTGGGATTCACGCGGCGGCTGGTGGAGGCTGCGTTCCGACGGCACGAGGCAAAACAGCGCGAAAGGAGGGTTGTCGGGCTGGATTGACCGCCGTCGCCGTCGAGATCCCTTGACCCTGCGCGGTCGATTGCTCATCGTTGTTGCATGGATTATTGACTGATCGGCGCGATGCCCTGCAGGGGCCGTGGCCGGGGTTCGCCGTGTTCAACGCAAAGGACGAGACATGTCATCCGCCAAGATCATCTGGACGAAGATCGACGAGGCGCCGGCCCTGGCGACCTACTCCCTGCTGCCGGTCGTGCAGGCCTACGCGAAGGGGACAGGCGTCGAGATCGAGACGAGTGACATCTCCCTGGCCGGCCGCATCCTGGCGAATTTCCCGGAGAACCTCACCCCCGAGCAGCGGATCCCCGACGAGCTGACCCGCCTGGGCGAGGTGGCCAAGACGCCGGACGGCAACATCGTCAAGCTGCCCAACATCAGCGCCTCGATCCCCCAGCTGCAGGAAGCGATCAAGGAGCTCCAGGGCCGGGGCTACGACGTGCCCGACTACCCCGAGGAGCCCAAAACCGAGGCGGAAAAAGCCCTGCAGACCCGCTTCGCCAAGGTGCTCGGCTCGGCCGTGAACCCCGTGCTGCGCGAGGGCAACTCCGACCGCCGCGCCGCGACCTCGGTCAAGGCCTTCGCCCAGAAGAACCCCCACCGCATGATGAAGCCCTGGCCCGAGTCCGGCTCCAAGGCCAGCGTGGCCCACATGACCGGCGGCGACTTTTACGGCAGCGAGACCTCGACGACCCTGAGCGCCCCGACGGACGTGCGCATCGAGTTCGCGGCCGCCGACGGCGCCGTGACGGTGCTGAAGGAGAAGGTGGCCCTGCTCAAAGACGAGGTCGTCGACACCTCGGTGATGAGCGTGAAGGCCCTGCGCACCTTCTACGCCGAGCAGATCGCCGCCGCCAAGAAGGACGGCACCCTGCTCTCGCTGCACCTCAAGGCCACGATGATGAAGATCTCCGACCCCATCATGTTCGGCCACTGCGTGTCGGTGTACTTCGCAGCCGCCCTGGACAAGCACGCCGACGTGCTCGCGGAGATCGGCGCCAACGTGAACAACGGTCTCGCCGGCGTGCTCGAGAAGCTCGACAAGCTGCCCGCGGCCAAAAAGGCCGAGATCGAGGCCGACATCGCCGCCTGCTACGAGAGCGGCCCGGCCCTGGCCATGGTCGACTCGCGCAAGGGCATCACCAACCTGCACGTGCCCAACAACGTGATCGTCGACGCCTCGATGCCCAACGTCGTGCGCGACGGCGGGCGCATGTGGAACAAGGCCGACGAGCTGCAGGACACCGTCGCCATGGTTCCCGACCGCTGCTACGCGACGATGTACCAGACGGTGATCGAGGACTGCCAGAAGCACGGCCAGTTCGATCCCTCGACCATGGGCAGCGTGTCGAACGTGGGCCTGATGGCCAAGAAAGCCGAGGAGTACGGCTCCCACGACAAGACCTTCACCGCTCCGGGCGCCGGTGCCATCCGCGTGGTCGACGCCGCGGGCGCCATGGTGCTCGAGCAGACCGTCGCGACCGGCGACATCTTCCGCATGTGCCAGGCCAAGGACGAGGCCATCCGCGACTGGGTCAAGCTGGCCGTCGTGCGCGCCCGCGCCTCCGGCTCGCCGGCCATCTTCTGGCTCGACGAGGACCGCGGCCACGACGCCCAGATCATCGCGAAGGTCGGCGTCTACCTGAACGAGCACGATCTCACCGACCTCGACATCCGCATCATGACGCCCGTCGAGGCCATGGAGTTCTCGCTGGAGCGCATCCGCCGCGGCGAGGACACCATCGCGGTGACCGGCAACGTGCTGCGTGACTACCTGACCGACCTGTTCCCCATCCTCGAGCTGGGCACCAGCGCGCGGATGCTCTCGATCGTGCCCCTGCTCAACGGCGGCGGCCTGTTCGAGACCGGCGCCGGCGGCTCGGCCCCGAAACACGTGGAGCAGTTCCTGCGCGAAGGCCACCTGCGCTGGGACTCGCTGGGCGAGTACTGCGCCCTGGTGCCGGCGCTGGAGCACATCGCCGCGAGCACGGGCAACGCCACCGCCACGCTGCTGGCCAAGACGCTGGACGAGGCCATCGGCGGGTACCTCGAAGGCGAGCGCTATCCCTCGCGTAAGGTCGGCGAGATCGACAACCGCGGCTCGACGTACTACTTGGCGAAGGCCTGGGCCGAGGCGCTGGCCGCCCAGGACGAGGACGCCGCCATGAAGGCGCGGTTCGCGCCGGTGGCGAAGGCCCTGGCGGAGAACGAAGCGACGATCGTCGCGGAGCTGCTGGCGGCGCAGGGCGCGCCGGTGGACATCGGCGGGTACTTCCATCCCGACGAGGCCATGTGCGCGGCGGCGATGCGGCCTAGTGGGGTGTTCAACGGGATCATCGATTCGATCTAGGACGGGGATTGGCATTTCATGCCGCGGGTGCGTGGATCCACGTATGGGCAGGACAATCCATCAAGACGCCAGGACAAACAGAGGCGGCCCCGATAGGGCCGCCTCGTTCTTGTCGGCACGAACCGCTGCGGTCAACGAGCCAGGACCAGCTTCGACGTCGCCACCACGCCTCCGCCCGCCGCCCTAGCGAAGTACACCCCGCTCGCCACCGCCCGGCCGCCGTCGTCGCAACCGTTCCAGCGCATTGCATGATGTCCGGCCGCCAGCGCACCGTCATGCAGCGTCCGCACGCGCGCGCCGCGGGTGTCGTAGATCGCCACCGTCACCCGTCCCTCCCGAGGCACGCTCAATTCGATCATCGTCGAAGGATTGAACGGGTTCGGCGATGCGCCGTGCAGGACGAAGCGCGTCACGACGTCCCCGTCGGCCACGCCCGTGGCCACCGTCACGACGCCCGCTTCGCCCTCGTTCCCGGCGAAGTCCACCGCGGCGATCTTGTAGTGCGGGTTCAGGGGATCCGCGGACGCGTCGGTCCACGTCGAGACCGCGATCTCCTGCACCAGGTTCGCCGGCGACGGCACGAAGCCGGCGTCGGCGCCGCGGTACACGCGGAAGTAGCGGAAGTCGGCTTCCGGAGCATCGTCCCAGTCGAGGATGACCACGCCCGGCTGCGGCGAGGCGAGGATGCCCGTCGGCGCGCCCGGCGCCAGGTTGTCGAGGGAGTAGCCGCTGTCGGGCGCGGAGTCGAAGAACACGCCCGGCATGGCCGAGAGCGCGGTGACCATGAACGTGCTGAAGCGCTGCCCACCCGACACCGTGGAGTCGGCGAGGGTCGGCACCACCACCGCGTAGCGGTCCTCGAGCCGCACCGGCACCGTCGTGACGAAGTCCCAGCCCGCGGCCGCCATCATGATCGCGTGGTCGCGCACGGCCGGATCGTACCCTTTCATGTCCGGGAGACTGGCGGAGCCGGCCTTCGCGCCGTTGTCGATGGCACGGTAGACGGCATACTGGACGATCTGCTGGGCATCGCCCAGGAAGTCGTGCCCGCTGCGCGACCATTCCAGCCGCACCTGCAGACCCTGGTCGCCCGGGATGTCGGTGACGGCCTCGATGCGGGCCCGCTCGGTCAACCATTCGAGTGTGAGCTGGTCGACGAAGGAGTTGTCGGGCGCCCAGCCATGGGTCGAACGCCACACCAGGTCGGTGCCGGGAGCGGAGAGTGTCACCCAGTCGCCGCTGACCGTCGCGGCATCCCAGCTGAAGCCACCGTCGGAACTCAGATCGAGAGTGATATTGCCCGAACCCACGCCCATGACGCGACCGCGGAGCACGAAGTCGTCGCCGCCGTCGACGGGCAGGGATTGGCCCTGATTCCGCGTCAGATCCCAGTCGTCCTGGTAGACCCGGAAGACATCGAGGCCGCCGGTCGACTCCGACGAGTAGGCATGATGCCCCGCGACGATGACACCCGTCGATGCGTGACCGTCGGTGACGCTATCCAGGAGAATAGGTGTGGTCGGATCTGAAATATCGATCACATGAAGCCCGCCGGAGCCACCTGACACATAGGCCCGGTCGCCGACGACATGGAGACCCTCACCTGTGCCGGGAGGATCGAGGGTCCCGATCAGAACCGGCAGGGTCGGATCGGTGATGTCGAACACCATCAGCCCCCATAACCAGGACACCCCGTAGAGGAGGTCCCCCTCGACATCGATGTAACGCAGACTCGATGCAGCATAGAAGCCCACCAGGGTCGGCAGAGCCGGGTCGGATACATCGATGACTTCCAGGCCCCCGGCGGCGTCCGCCACATAGGCCATGTCGCCGTCGACGTCCACGCCGAAGGCCTGCCCCGTCGTCACGTAGTTGCCCACGAGCGTCGGCAGGGCCGGGTTCGAGATATCGATGATCTGCAGGCCGAAGGAATGGTCGGCCACGTAGGCGTAGGCTCCGTCGACGTCGAGCCCGCGGGCGTAGCCCGGCGTGTCGTAGGCGCCGGCAAGGACCGGCGCCGCCGGGTCGGAGACGTCGATCACTTCCAGGCCCGACGTGTTTTCGGCGGTGTAGACGTAGTTCCCCTGGACGCGGAGATCGTAGGTCCAGCCCAAGGTCTCGAAGGAGCCGACCTGGACCGGCACGGCCGGATCCGTCACGTCGACCACCGTGACCCCGCTGATGAAGTTCGCCATGTAGGCGTAGTTCCCCGCCACGTCCAGGCCGTAGCAGCTGCCCCCCAGATCGACGGTGGCCACGGGTTCGGGTGCGACGGGATCGGCAATGCCGAAGATCCGGATCCCGTCGGTCCTGCAGGCCGCAACCGCCAGTCCGCCTGCCAGATCGACGTCGTGGACCGTAATCCCGGCGAGGCCGTCCGTGATCTGGACCACGAGGGAGGGATTCGAGATGTCGAACACGGTGACGCCGTTGAAGGTGTGCCCCACGTAGGCGCGGTCTCCCGCGACGCGGATGTTCTCCGAGAAGCCGAGGGTGCCGAAGGTGCTGACTAATATCGGAGCGGCCGGGTTCGAGACGTCGAGTACGTCCACTCCGATCGATCCCCGCAACACGTAGGCCAGATGACCGTCGAGGGCGACGTCGACCACGTTGCCTGTCGGATCGTGGATTCCCAACACGACCGGAGCGGCGGGGTCGGTCACGTCGAGGATGACCAGGCCGAGGCTGCCGGCCGAGAAGTAGGCGAGATGGTTCACGACCTTGACACCGTAGCTCAACGTGCCCGGACCGTAGGTTCCGACCAGGGTAGGCAGGGCCGGGTTCGAGACGTCGTACATGTTCAGACCGGCGTATCCGTCGGCGACATAGACGATATCCCCGACCGCGTCGAGGCCCCCGATACTGGTTGTCAGCGGCGTGGAACCCAGCGCGACGGGCAGTGTCGGATCGCTGATGTCGTACACGACCAGGCCGCTCGAGCCCCCCGTGGTATAGGCCCGGTTCCCGGAAACCACGAGATTGTTGTTGCCCTGGTTGCCCGCACCCCCGACGAGGAGCGGGGAAGCGGGGTCCGAGATGTCGATCACCGAGAGCGCCTGTCCGCTCCCCGAGGCGGCCGCATAGAGCAGGTCGCCGCAGATCTGGACATCGAAGACGAAGCCGATCGAGTCATGGGCCGCCAGCACGGTCGGCGCGAACGGAAAGAGCTTCAGCTCGCCGTCGACGGAGTTCCAGTCCGCCGTCGTGGTCAGGGTGTCACGGTAGGACGTCGAGGTGAAATCCTCGACGAACGACAGCTGGGCGGAGACGGAACCGGCCAGGCCCAGGGCCAGGCACAGGGATAGAATCAACGGACTGGTGTACGGACGTAGCATTGGACGCCTTTCCTAAGATTGAACTCCCATGAATTTCATGGGAGTACGCGTCGGAACCACCCATAAGGGATCATCGGAATCCTCGTTCGATTCCTGTCGGGGCCGATTTCACCACCGTCCCCCCGGAGACCAGCAGAAGGTTGACACGGCGCGCCCGGAACAACACCCTGATCCGACCATGCTTACCGCCCTGCAGAACATCGCCCCCCTCTTTCTGGTCATCGGCCTCGGCGCCGCCTTGCGCCGCTTCGGCTTCGTCTCGACCGAAGGGGCCGCGACCCTGTCTCGTCTCGTGTTTCGCGTCGCCGCGCCGGCCCTGTTGCTGCGCAGCGTGGCCACCCAGCCCCTGGCGGAAACCGCCCAGTTCGGCACCATCGCAGTGATTGTCGGGGCCAGCGTGCTGACCGCCGCGGTCACTTACGTGATCGCCCGAGGCCAGCCGCGACGTCGGGTGGGCGTTCTGGCCCAGGGCGCGTTTCGCTCCAACACCGTGTTCTTCGGACTGCCGGTGGTGACTCAGGCCTATGGCGACGCGGCGGTGGCGCGCGCTGCGGTGGTCATCGGCACCATGGTCATCACCTACAACCTGCTCGGGGCGCTGGTGCTGGCGTTGCCGCGGGAGCGGGTCAGTGCCCGCTCTGCTGATCTCTGGCGCGACACGCTCAAGGAGATGGCCGGCAACCCGCTGGTGCTGGGTATCCTCGGCGGCATCGCCCTGTCCGCCTCGGGTTGGAGCCTCCCGAACGTCGCCGACCGCACCCTGGAGATGATCGGCCGCACGGCGCTGCCGCTGGCGCTGCTGTCCATCGGGTCGGGGCTCGACCCCCGCCATCTTCCACGGGAGTGGCGGCCGGCCCTGGTCATCTCGATCGTGAAGCTGGTGGTCTATCCGGCCTCGATCTGGTTGGCGCTGCGATTTCTGGGGCTCGAGGGCGAGGCGCTGGCGGTGCCGGTCGTCTTACTGTCCTCGCCGTGCGCGGTGATGGCCTACATCATGGCCAAGGAGATGAACGGGGACGAGCAGTTGGCGAGCGCCATCGTGATCGGTTCGACTATGTTGGCGGTGGTGACGAGTGTGGGGTGGTTGGTAGTGTTGGGGTAGG
>ERZ890953.553-NODE-553-length-21280-cov-7.753734_pt1 | contig 21280 bp, 13 predicted proteins | sample MGYA00521264_ERZ890953 | MGnify/ENA primary metagenome ERZ890953 (study PRJEB32303, sample SAMEA104408629) | aquatic metagenome | biome: Brackish water; feature: Chemocline; material: water | place: Baltic Sea | collected 2014-10-26T21:54:00 | depth 200 m ...
GTTTTTATGAGGGTGATGATAAAAGCATTAGTAAAAAAGAGAGAGGACACCTTTTGGTTCACTCTATTCAATCTTCTCGTGATGCTAAAGTAAAAGTACATGATATTGAGTACTCTGGTATTCCTGTGGAGACTTGTTCAACTTGTCATAACCGTGGAAAACGCATAGGTGTTTCATATCAAGGTCTTATGGAAACAGCATATAATGCAACTTTTGATGAAGATGGAAATGCTCAACCTAAACTCCATACAAAACGATATATTCACATGCAAGAAGATGTGCATTTTCAAAAAGGAATGTTATGTCAAGATTGTCATACTTCAAACGATATGCATGGTGATGGCTTTTTGGGTGGAGCGAATGCTGCAGCGGTTGAGATTGAGTGTCAAGATTGTCATGGAACTACCAAAATGTACCCATGGGAATTGCCTTTAGGCTATAGTGATGAGTTTAATACTAGTGCTCAAACTGGTGAAGCACGAGGTATCACTAAAACAATGGCAGAGTACCTAAAAAAAGGAAGTCAAGATGAGATGAAAGAGGGTTATTTACTCTCTGCTCGTGGAAACCCTTTAACTCATGTTGTAAAAGATGGGAATGAAATTGTTGTGCATCTTGCAAGTGGAAAAGATATGAAACTTAAACCACTTAAAAAACTCAAACTTGATGAAAAATTATCGGCAAAAGCCCTTTTAGCTATGGATACAATCACAAGCCATACGGACAATATGGAGTGTTACAGTTGTCATGCAAAATGGGCACCACAATGTTATGGGTGTCATGTGAAAATTGACTACTCAGGTGGTAAACAAAATCCTGATTATTTAGCTGCTTCACATGACCATGATATACATGGAAGTACAGGTGGCATGAAAGATTTGAAAAACTATCTTGTTGATGGTCAAGTAACTGAGACTCGAAGTTTTTTAAGATGGGAAAATCCAGCACTTAGTCAAAATGGAGAGGGTAGAATAAGCCCTACAATTCCAGGATGTCAAACAACAGTGACAGTTATTGGAAAAGATGGTAAAGCACTCCTTCAAAATCATATTTTTAAAATTCCAAATGTTGAGGGTGCAGGAGAAGAAGGACAAAATGCCATAGATATGGCACCAATTCAACCGCACACAATTTCAAAAGAGTCAAGAAGTTGTGAATCATGTCATACTACTAAAAAAGCTATGGGTATGGGTATAATGGGAGCAAGTGTTACAAAAGATCCTTCACTTACAACGATTACAGATATTATGACAGCAGATGGAAAAGTTTTACCAACTATTGTAGATGAACAGATTCCTGCAATTGCAAATTTACATTATGATTATTCTAAATTTTTAGATGAAAATGGTACACAACTTCAAACTGTAGGACATCACTGGAAACTCTCAGGACCTCTGAATAAAGCTCAAAGAGATAAACTTGATAGAAGTGGCGTATGCTTTTCTTGTCATATCAGTATTCCTGATGGAAACCTTGCTGTTTCTACTATTACTCACATGGCAGAGATGGCTGATATAAAAATTGATAATAAAATGCATAAAAATATTGTAAACAAATCTATTAATATAAGTGCATGGACACAAGTTTTAGGTGGTGTTATCTTTGGTATACTTTTTATGTATATCATATACTTAATATTTTTAAAAAAAGACAAATTTAAAAGAAGAACTCAAAGGTGGAAATAATGAAAACAATTGTTGCAGTTACAGTGCTTAGTTTATCTCTTTTTTCAAATGACATCATAGTTAAAGAGAGTACTTGTAGTGTTGATGAAACAGTTACAAATCTTAAGCATATTTTGAGAAATAAAGGTCTGAGTATTTTTGCTACTATTAATCATGGTGCGAATGCTAAGATGGTTGATATGAAATTAAATGAATCCAAGATGCTTATTTTTGGAAACCCAAAACTTGGAACTGCTCTTATGCAACAAGATATGACTGTTGGGCTTGATTTACCACTTAGAATATTGGTATATAAAGATAGTGATGGTAAAGTGAAAATGGCATATAGAGATGGCTCTTGGCTAAATAAAAAGCATATTTTAAATGCTCCAAAAAAGGTAGCTAAAGTAAACAGTGCAATGGATAAATTTACAAGCAAAGCAGGACAATGCATAAAAGATTAACAAAAGAAGAGGCACTTGATTTAATTCAAAATGCTGACTTAAAAGAACTTGGTCGTATGGCTACGGCTAGAAAAAAAGAGTTACACCCTAAAGGAATAACAACTTTTGTTATAGATAGAAACATTAACTATACTAATATTTGTTGGGTGGATTGTAAATTTTGTGCTTTTTATAGGCATGAAAAAGATGCCGATGCCTATATACTTACTTTTGATGAGATTGATACAAAAATAGATGAACTTTTAGAAATCGGCGGTACTCAAATTCTTTTTCAAGGTGGAGTACACCCTAAACTTAAAATAGAGTGGTATGAGGATTTGGTTGAGCATATTCATCAAAAATATCCTACGATTACAATTCATGGATTTAGTTCAATAGAGCTTGATTTTATTGCTAAGGTTTCGCGTATAACGATTCAAGAAGTGCTTTCTCGTTTGAAGGTAAAAGGTTTAGCTTCTATACCTGGTGCAGGTGCAGAGATACTTAGTGACAAGGTTCGTGATATTATTGCTCCTAAAAAAATCGACTCAGAAGTGTGGGTAGATGTTCATCGTCAAGCACATAAGTTAGACATTATGTCAACAGCGACGATGATGTATGGAACAGTTGAGACGGATGAAGATATCATAGACCACTGGGATATGGTACGTAACTTACAAGATGAAACAGGTGGTTTTCGTGCTTTTATCATGTGGAGTTTTCAGGGTAAACATACTAAACTCTTAGAACAAATTCCAGATATGCCAAAGCCATCTTCAAATCGTTACCTAAGACTTTTAGCAGTGGCAAGACTCTATCTTGATAATGTGCCTAATATCCAAAGCTCATGGGTAACACAAGGTCCTTATATTGGACAGATGGCATTGCGATTTGGTGCTAATGATTTAGGCTCGACTATGATGGAAGAGAATGTTGTAAGCTCAGCAGGAGCAGCATACTCAATGGCAAAAGATGAGATGGTACATCTCATCCGTGATGTGGGAGAGACTCCAGCGGTGCGAAATACAGCTTATAAAACGCTAGAGATTTTTTAATGAAATATATCTTAACACTACTAATTTTAGGACAAATACTAATGGCAGCGACAATACAAAATATTCAAGTAAATGAAACAAAAGTACCACTGATTTTTGAAAGCGACACACGACTTCCTCTAGTAACTATGCAGTTTACTTTTACAAATAGTGGAAGTATTACTGATACAACAAAAGCAGGACTAGCAAAGTTTAGTGCAAAACTTATGAATGAAGGTACTAAAGCACTTGGCTCTTCAGCTTTTGCAGAGGCTTTAGAATCTAAAGCTATACATATAGCAGCTTCTACTGGAGTGGAGACTTTTGTGATTGAAGTAGGATGTTTAAAAGAGGAGTTAGATGAAGCTCTAGCACAATTTGAAGCACTTTTAAAAGATCCCAATTATACTCAAAAATCAGTAGATAAAATCAAAACTATGACACTTGGTGCCTTGAGTGCTAAAGAGAATAATTTTGATTATGTAGCAGCAAATGAACTTAAGGCTTTAATCTTTAAAGGTACTGTTCTAGCACAACCCACAAATGGAACTATACAGAGTGTTAAGAGTGTAGAACTAAGTGATGTAAAAGAGTTTTTAACTTCGCATCTTACTCGTTCAAATTTGATAGTAGTTTTAGGTGGTGATGTTGATTTAAAGAGTGTAAAACCGAAAATAGCACAAATAATTAAGTCTTTGCCAGAGGGTAATGTTGACCCTGTAAAGCATTATGATACTATTAAAAAACCAACTCAAAATATCTTGAAAAAAGATACACAACAAGCTTATGTTTACTTTGCATCGCCTTATAATATTGCTGTTGATTCTAAAGATTATTACAAAGCTAGAGTAGCTACTTTTATACTCGGTACTGGTGGTTTTGGAAGTCGTTTGATGGAAGAGATTCGAGTTAAACGTGGTTTGGCTTATTCTGCTTATGCAAATGTAAGTGTGAGTAAATCAAGCAATTATTTAACAGGTTATTTACAAACAAAATTAGACTCTTTAGAAGAAGCTCAAAAAACAGTCAATGAAGTATTTGCCAAGTTTGTAAAAAAAGGTGTGACTAAAGATGAACTAGAGCAGACGAAAAAGTTTATTTTAGGAAGTGAACCACTAAGAGTAGAGACAATGAGTCAAAGACTAAGCAGAACTTTTATGGAGTACTACAAAGGTTTTGAGCTGGGTCACTCAGACCATGAACTAGAACTTATCCAAAATCTAAAACTCAAAGATTTAAATGAGTATATTAAAAAACATAAAGAGATACTAGACCTTAGTTTTGCGATAGTTACGAAATAATAGGAAACTAAATTTGACCCAAACACTCATAGGACAAATTGATAAAATTCTTTTTGAAGATGAGGGTTTTTTTATTGCTGTTTTAAAAAGTGGTGAAAAGATTAGTGGATCTTACTTTGAGAGCAGTATAGAGAGTATTAAAGGCTCGGCTATTTCGCTTAAAGGTTACTGGGAAGAACATAAAAAGTATGGTAAAACTTTTAAGTTTGAGCACCTAAAAGTCAATCAAAACGAACTCTTTTTCTTTTTAAATAAAATTATCAAAGGTTTTACTAAAAAACTCTCAGCCGAACTAATTGAGCAGTTTGGTTCAGAGGGTTTGATTGATATTTTAGATAATGACATTGAAAAACTTTTAGAGTTTAAGGGGATTAAAGAAAAAAGGCTTAAAAAGATTCAAGCCTCTTGGAAACAGTTTCGCTCAATGCGTCGTCTTGGTGAATTTTTAAGCCCTTTTGATGTTTCTCCTGCACTACTAACAACTATTGCATCTGCTATGAAAGATGTGAGTGAGCCTTGCACAAAAATTCAAGATAATCCCTATATACTTACAAATATTAACTCCATAGGTTTTAAACGTGCAGATGAGTTAGCTCTGAAAATGGGTATAGATAAAGAGAATGATGGGCGTATTAGTTCTGCTATGGATTATGTTTTGCTTGATTATTGTGAGTCACAAGGCAATAGTTGTATAGCAAAAGAAGTTCTTTTTCACGGTCTTAATGAACTCTTGGTGTTCTCTAACAAGCAAAATCTATATGAAGCAGCATTGGTTGAGAGAGTAGGTGAGGGGAGCATCGTTATTATGAAAAATGAGCGAGTCTCTCCTGCAAGACTCTATGATGCTGAAAAATTTCTACATGATAATTTTATAGAGAGAGCTAAGATGGATAGTGGGGGATTTGTTAAAAACTTAGATGAGTTTTTAACAAATTCAGATTTAAAACTTGGAGAGCAACAAAGAGAAGCTGTTGAAAAAATAAATCAAGGTGTTAGTTTACTCTTTTTAGTAGGGTATGCAGGAACAGGTAAAAGTACTACTTCTAAAACAATTCTTGATATTTTGAACACTCGATATGATGGCAAAGAGATTATGACGTGTGCCTTGAGTGGAATTGCAGCTCAGCGAATTAGCGATACAACAGGGTATGAGAGTGCTACTATTCAGTCACTTATCATGAAGCATGAAAATAGTGATACTTTCCCATATTCGGTAGTGTTGATAGATGAAGCCTCGATGATAAACTCCTCTTTATTTGCAAGATTGATGCGAAAAATATCCAAAAAGGCGATAGTTGTTATTGTTGGAGATGATGCCCAACTGCCTCCTATTGGAGCTGGAAATGTCCTGAGTGATGTTTTAACACTAGGTCTTGCACCCATAGTTAAACTAACGAAAATTTACCGCCAAAACGAAGACCAAGCCATAACCCTTATAGCCAACGATATACGTCGAGGCGAAATTCCTCAGTATCGACAAAGTTATGAAGATTTTGAGTTTGTAGATGTGAGTATAGCAAATTATTATGCCCTAAGAAATGAGCTTTCTCAAGATGAACTTAAAAACTTGCGGGATGAAAACTCTAATTCTATTGTAGCAGAGATAGTACATCGTGTTGTTGAGTCTATTGAAAAAGCCCGTTATAGACTTAAAAACAAACAAATTAAAGAGTATTTGAACTATTTTCAAGTCATTACTCCTATGAAAGGCGGTATTTTAGGGAGTAATAATCTCAACATTGTTCTTCAAGAGTATTTTAATCCAAATCCTAAAAAGTGTGTTAAACGAGGAGAGTTAGAGTTTCGTTTAATGGATAAGGTTGTGCATACTAAAAATGAAAATATGATTTCATGGAGCACAGAAGGCTTTAAATTGGGTGAAGACTCAAATCAGAGACGAATCTTTAATGGTATGAGTGGCTTACTTTTTAAAATAGAAGAGGATGAGGAGCAAATTTTTGTTTTTTATCCAAATGAAGATGTAGTTGTAGTTTATGAGTATGAAGAGTTAAAGTCGCATCTTATGCTCTCTTATGCACTCACCATCCATAAAGTACAAGGAATGGAGTATGATATTGTCATAATTCCTATGAGTTTTACTCACTTTATTATGCATAATACTAAGCTTATTTATACCGCAATTACAAGGGCAAAGCATAAATGTATATTAGTAGGTGAGAGTGCTGCTTTTGAGAGTGGATGTAGAAAGTTTGAATCTACACGGCGAGATACCGTGCTTTTAGAACTTTAGTGTAAAACTTTATTGATAACAGGTGCAATTAAAGACATAGCAGAACCATCTTCTATAAGTGCTTTTAGCTCTTTATCTGTTTTAACAAACTCTACTTTTTCAATTTTGCTATTTAAAATATAAACAACAGCGATATTGTTAATATCTAAACCTTTTTTATATGGAGCTGCTACTTTTTTATCTTCTAAAAGTAAAACAGTATGTTTAAACTCTTTAAGACCAGGTGTGATAAACAGACTTCTTATAAGTGAAGGTGCTGCACTAACATCAGCAATGAACTCAGTATGATTATCTTGTAGGTAAGTTGGTGTTTGTGTTTTGAAAAAGTCATTACAAGTATGTGCTGAGTCTTTTGCAAAGGCAAAAACAACTTTATACGTGTCTGCTCGTAAAGTATGCGGTTTTTCAAATTGATCATTTAAAGTAAATTGCTCAAATGTTTTACCAACAACTAGTTTTGGAACAACAGAACTCTCTTCTGCACCTTTAGAACTACAGCCTAAAAATGCAACTGCAAGGATTAATCCCATTATAATACTTCTCATGTAGTATCTCCATTTTTTTGTGACATCATACACAATAGAAATTTATACACTACTACATGAAAGATTTAGTTTTTTTAATTCAATTTTTTATAATGTAGAACTTAGACATTAACACCATCCATCTCTATCATGAGTACAATACTGCGCTCGAAACCACTCATATTTGTCATAGCTTTTAGTTTAGGACCTTTGAAATAAAAACCTTTACTCATCATTGCTTTTTTTACACTAACTTCTTTGTCAAATACTTTTTGCCAATTAGCAGTGTCAGCCCACATATCAAATTCTATCTCTTTTGGAGTAAAGGCTTCATCCCCACCATAAGTAGTACAAATGCCTTTTTCAACTTTAATAATTATCGCAGGGATATCTTCTCTATCGCTTATTCTATATTTAAATATTGAGTTAAATCGTTTGAGTTTTTTTGCAAGAATTTCATCATTATTCCAAGCTGTAGTGTAGGCTTCTGCCCATTCGTCAGTTAATAGTTGCATCTTATATCCTATAGTTTAATTATATATTAAACTATTGTAATTTTTAATAAGTAAAAGTTAGTTTAAATATAGGATATGGGAAGAAGATATAAGATATATCCTCTTTATGGCACAAATAGTAGCACTCTTATACGGTAACACTTTGCATATTGAGTAGTATCTCTACACTTCGCTCTAAACCTGCTTTATTAGAAAGTGCTTTGAGTTTAGGTCCTCCAAATTTAAAACCACTACTTTTCATAACATCTTTAACACTCATTTCATGGTTAAAAACTTTTGTCCATTCTTGTGAATCAGCCAATACTGTAAATTCTATTTTTTTACCTGAAAAATTCTCTTCTGTCTCAAAATGAGTACATTGACCTTTTTCTACAGTGATAATAATTGATTCTAGGTCTTCTCTATCTTTAATAGTATATTGAAAAGTTGCACTAAAATTTTTGAGTTTTTTTGCTAATATCTCGTCATTATTCCATAGGTTTACATAAGCTTCTGCCCACTCTGTTGTCATAAATTGCATTTTAATCCTTTTAGATGATGTTATATATTATTTCTGTTTTGTTTTTTGTTTTTTTAATCTCTAAGACACTTAAGCCTTCTATTTCAAGCTTCATAAACTCTTCTATGGAGGAAATATCATGTAGAGCTACTTCTCTTAAAACTATACCTCTATAAGCCTTTGCCCAGTGGCTAATAGTTTTGCCATTTTTTAAAAATTTCAGAGTTGTGTAGGGCTGATTTGTTTTATAAAATTTATTATAATATCCAGCTCGTAAATCAAGTATATCATGTTTTGCCAAATACAAATCTAGCTGATAAGAAAAGCGTTCTTTATAAAATTTATCAGGTTGAATATTTCCAACATCATTCCCTTGTTTCACTTTATAGTTGGCAATAGTATCCCCACCCAAGAGTGCTCCATAAAGGTTGGAAAAGATAATTGTATTCTCTTTGAGAAAATCTTGTGCACTACATGATAATTCTTTGTATTTAAGGTAGTTATAGGCTACTCCATCGTATCTCTCTATTGCGCACATTAGAGGGGAGTTATAAATATCATGTACAAATGGCTCACATGCAGAAAAATTTTTTATTCCGCAAAGTTTCTTGATTGCTTCCTCATCTTGACTTAAAATGATTTCATTATAAGCTTGTAAAATGCTATCTCTAGCACCTAAAGCACCAAAAAGCTCTCTCTCTTGTTCATCCCCTCCAGAGTTTTTACCTTCTGAGGGAGAAAAAAGTATTTTAAGCATTACAAACCTTTTTTTACTGAAAGTATATCAAGCTAAGTGATATATTTAGTAAATCTCTTAGGGTTGGTTAGAATCTTTTTCATATGTGTAGACTCTACCTTTGTGTGTAAGAGCAGGATAGGATGATGAAGTATCATTAAATTTCATACCAATTGAAAGATTATCACCACTGATTGAAACAGACTTCCCAAAGTTAAAATCTCTTGTTGTATCACTCGCATACATTTTTTCAACTTTAAAAATAGTAGATACATTTATTTTATAAACATAAGCACTTCCTGCATTAATTTCTTTAGAATCATCTGAACTAGCTCCAACTATTAGCATATTATTATCTATAGATACAGCATTTCCAAATTGAGCATTACTTGAGACATCACTTGGATGGAGTGTTGCCATTACTGAAGTAGGGTCATCTTTGCGAAATACAAAAGCACTACCATTTGTATCGCTGTTATCAGCTCCGATAGCAATATAATCACCACTAATAGAGACAGAAGCTCCAAAATTACTGCTTATACCTGTAGGTGATGGGATAATTGCTTTCCTTGTAACAGAATTATCAGTTGTATTGATGTCAAAGAGATAAGCTTCTCCTTTAGTTGTTCCTGATCCATCTTTTTTACTTCCTATAACAATAAAGTTATTATTTATGCCAACTGCTTGTCCAAAATAGCCTGTGTTTGTGACTGTTGGAGCTTTTAAGATAGCTATTTCAGATATATTTGTATCATCACTAGATTTTTTATAAACATATGCTTTTCCAGAATATGCCACTCCATCTGTATAAGTTGATTGCGATCCAACAACGATATACTCACCATCAATAGCAACTGTTCCATAACTATCTTGTCCTGTAGAGGCAGAGCCTACTAACTTTTTCACTAATGTTACATCATCTGTTGTATCTGAGTTTCTTCTAAAAAGATAAGCAGCTCCAACACTTGTAGCACTTGCATTTTCATCGCCACTTGCACCAATTATCATGTAGTTTCCACTAATGGCTACAGAATCACCAAAATTATCATTTGTATTACTATCTGTACTCCCAGCTTTTAGTTTTGCGATTTGAAGTTGTGAACCATCTGTTTGTTTTTTGTACAGATAAGCTGCACCTGAGTTTGAAGCTGTTGTACTTTCCATCGGAGCACCAATAATTGTGTAATTTCCATCCGTTGCTACCTTAGAACCAAATTGATCTTCAAGAGCAGAGTCATTACCAACAAAATTTGCTTGTTCTAAATAGTATTTATCTATGATAGCAATATTTGTTGTGTAGCTATTAGTATTATTTGCACTATCAGTTAGAGTAATAGTGAGTGAATAATTACTATCTGTTGATGGTGTTTGTGGTACTTCATAATCGGCTGGATTACCATCGCTTAGAGTTGATACAAATGAGATGTTATTATCTGTAAAACTAAAGTTAGAGCTATTACTTCCTGTTAGAGAATAAGTAATAGTTCCTGCTGTTGGACTATTTGCATCAAAGCTGTAAATGGAGCTGTTTTGAAACTCTTCATTATGTGTTATATCAGTTTTGTTATTATAAATGTAGGGTCGATCAATGGCTTCTATGTCAAATAGGTAGGCACTCCCTGCACTATTGCCACCTGTATCTTCTGCATAGGCACCAACAATAATATAGTTTCCATTCATAGCAAGAAAGTCACCAAAATTATCACTTGTTGCTATGTCTTGAGATTGCATTTTAGAAATTTGTGTAATATTTGTATCGGAATATTTTCTAAAGAGATAGGCACTTCCTGAGTCAGTTCCATTGGTGTCTTCTCCTGCTGCACCAATTGTGATGAAGTCACCATTGATCGCAACAGCCCATCCAAACTTATCATCTGCTTGAACGTCATTAGATTGAATTTTAGCAATTTGGGTAACACTTGTGTCGGAGTTTCTTTTAAATAAATAGGCACTACCTGCATTACTACCATTTGTATCTTCTTGGTCAGCCCCAACTATAATATAATCTCCAGAAATTGCAACTGAACGACCAAAATCATCTCCTGCTTCTATGTCATTGGATTGCAGTTTAGCAATTTGAGTAACATTAGCATCTGAATCTCGTTTAAAGAGATAAGTACTTCCCGCATCAGTTCCATTAGTATCTTCAACATCAGCGCCAATAATAATATAGTCACCATCGATGTCAACAGACCATCCGAATTCATCCCCTGCTTGGATATCATTTGATTGGAGTTTAGCAATTTGAGTCACACTTGTATCTGAATTTCTTTTAAAGAGATAAGCACTTCCAGCACTAGTTCCATTAGTATCTTCACTGTGTGCACCAGCAATAATGTAATCACCACTAATTGCTAGAGAATAACTAAACTCATCCCCTGTTTGAACATCATCAGATTGAATTTTAGCAATTTGAGTAATACTTGTATCTGAGTTTCTTTTAAAAAGATAAGCACTTCCTGCATTACTTCCATTTGTATCTTCGTTATGAGCACCTATAGCAATGTATTGTCCAGACATAGAGACAGAGTAACCAAATTCATCATTTGCTTGGATATCATCTGATTGGAGTTGAGCAATTTGGGATAGACTACCATTTGAATTCCTTTTAAAAACATAGGTACTTCCTGCATTAGTGGCATTAGTATCTTCGTATATGGAGCCCACAGCAATATATTCTCCCTCAACAGCAAGAAATGAACCATATGAATCATTTGAAATAGTATTATTTCCTTGAAATTTATCCGTCTGAAAAACATTGGTATAATCAGTGATATTAATTGTAACACTCACACTATTAGAACTACCCTCAGAGTTAGTAGCTTGGGCAGTTAGATTATAAATTTTAGTTGTTTCGTAATCAAGTAAAGAGTTACTAGAAAGGGTTACCGCACCAGAAGTAGTAACTAAAAAGTTACTACTTCCTGTACCACTAAGTGAAATGTTAGTAATAGTAGCCCCACCATCACTTACAATTGTAACACTCCCTACACTAGTTCCAGAAGCAGCATTCTCTATAACAGACATTGTTGAGTTTGCAAGGGTTGGAGTAGTAGCTTCATTCACATCTGTAATAGTTATATTTAAATTAACACTATTACTATTTCCTGCACTGTTTGTAGCAAAAACTGTGAGGGCATATGAAGATTTGGTTTCATAATCAAGGTTAGCCCCACTAGCTACAGTGATAGCACCACTACTATCAACTACAAACTTAGAACTACCATCTCCACTTAAAGTAAAAGAAGAAATAGTACCATCGCCATTATCTGTAATAGTTACACTTCCTACAGAAGTACCACCAACAGAATTTTCAGCTACACTTCCTGTAGATGCAGCTAGTATTGGCAGTTCAGCAATATTTAAAAGAGTAATGTTTAGATTTGTACTTTTACTATTTCCAACACTATTGGTAGCTATAACATTCAAAGTATAAGAAGAGACACTTTCATAATCAAGGCTAGCCCCGCTAGCTACAGTGATAGCACCACTATTATCAACTATAAACTTAGAACTACCATCCCCACTTAAAGTAAAAGAGGTAATGGCACTATCGCCACTATCTGTAATCGTTACACTTCCGACAGAAGTACCACCAGCAGAGTTTTCAGCTACACTTCCAGAGGCGTTCGCTAAAGTTGGAGTTTCTAAAACATTGCCAATAGTAATACTGAGATTTACAGAGTTACTGTTTCCAGATTTATTACTAGCAAAAACTGTTAAGGTATAAGAAAATTGTTCTTCAAAATTGAGTAAAGCTCCATTCGCTACTGTTATTTCTCCACTTGGAGTAATTGTAAAATGAGAGCTCCCACTAAGAGTAAAAGAATCAATTGCACTACCTCCAACATCAATAATACTCATTTGTCCCACAACTGTACCAGAGAGGGAGTTCTCATTTACACTTCCAGAGGAGTTAGCTAAAATTGGAGCTTCTTTGACATCTGTAATAGTAATATTTAAATTAACACTATTGCTATTGCCTGCACTGTTTGTAGCAAGGATTGTTAGTACATAGGAAGACTTTGTTTCATAATCAAGACTAGCACCATTAGCCACACCAATAGCACCATTCTTATCTACAGTAAAATTACTGCTGCCCTCACCATTTAAAGTAAAAGAAGTTATAGCACTATCACCATTTTTTGCAATGACCACACTTCCTACAGAAGTCCCAGCAGCAGAGTTTTCTGCTACACTACCTGCTGAGTTAGATAAAAGAGCAGTTTCTGCAATATCATGTAGCGAGATACTAATAGAAACCACATTACTATCTCCTGCATTATTAGTGGCAACAGCACTTAAATTAAAAGAAGATTTTTTCTCAAAATCAAGAACTGCTCCATTTGCTATTTTGATAATACCTGTAGGCGAAACACTAAAATAAGTACTATCTTCACCAGATAAGCTTATAGTACTGATAGCAGTATCTCCAGCATCAATAATATTAAGGGCTCCAATAGTTGTTCCAGCAATAATATTTTCATCTATAGAAGTTGTAAAATTAGAAATAATAGGCACTTGAGGTACATCACCTCCAAGTAAAATAATTCCCTCATCCATAGCCATTTTAGCTTCTTCTAGTGAGACCAAAGGAACACCTAAAACACTTTGTACATCTTGCACAAATGAGTCACTTGTAAAATCAATAGTCCGTGGTAATTTAGCAAGTAATGACTCATCAAGTGTAAGAACACCATCGGTAGACTTATTATCAAGTGATTGAAGCAGTCTTGCAAGATTAAGAGCAGCAACACTGTTATTAGGAAAGAGGGAGTATGGAGTGATGATTTCATTTTTAGCTATAACAGAACCAATAATAGTATCACCTAAACGAAATGTTACTTTTTCCCAAATTTGACAAGTGTATTCACCATTTGTATTTGTCTTAAAAAAGTTTCCTGAATTACAACTATAAGTTAAACCAACAACAGGGTCGTCTACAAATTTTCCTGTAACTGGATAACTTGCACTAGATGAGTTTCCTCCTCCACAAGCACTAAATATAAACAATGATATTATTAATAATAAATATTTTGTAAAGTTAAATTTCATGATAAACTCCGATATTTTGTATTATATCTTTTATAGGATTAAGTTGTTTTTAATACTTGAAGTATAAACAAAAAAAGTGTACATTTCATGTTATTTTGTAGTAAATTCAAATACACCATCAAACTCTTTCATATTTATACTAATAAGATGCTTACATCTTGTGCTATAAAGCTCGTAAAGATATTTGCCATACTCTAAAGAGAGCTCACTAAAGAGTTGAGCGGCTTTATGAAAATTTGCTTTTACATAAAGTTCATGGGCTTTGTAGTATTCTTCTAATTCTATTTTTTTAGTCTCTGAGGCAAGACCTGTTGATAGAACTTCGTAAATCTTTACAGGTTCTTGTTTTCCTTTTACTTTTACTATATCTAAAAGTTGAAAAACATATTCGCCAGTTAATTGTGCTTTAGTAAATTCAGATATTACAAGTCTGACTTTATAAGGTTTACAGAGTCCTTCAAGTCGAGAGGCAAGATTAACAGCATCCCCAATGATAGTATAATCAGAGCGTCCACTTGAACCAATTTCACCAACAACGACATCACCAGTATTTATGCCAATCCCATAATCAACATCGAAACCAAACTCTTTATGGATGGTAAGATTAAGGGTGTCTCGTTGCTCTATTTGATAAAGGGCAGTTAAAACGGCTTTATCTGCATGATTTTTAACTTCAATAGGGGCATTCCAGTAAGCCATAATGGCATCACCAATAAATTTATCAATAGTGCCCTGATTTTTTTCAACCGTAATCACCATTGCATTCATGTAGAAGTTTAAAAAGTCGGTAATCCTTTTTGGTGATTTGAGGGTTTCTGAGATAGTTGTAAAACTGCGTATATCAGAAAAATAGATAGTAGCTTCAACTTCTCTAGCACTTAAATCTGTACTCTCTGGATGTGATAATAAATCATCCATAACTTGCTTGGAAACTTTTTTAGAAAAGCTATTTTTCACTATCTCTTTTTGGCGAAATTCAAAAAGGTATTTGACTCCAATAATGGCAATAAGAGAGATAATCATAGAAAGAAGGGGAAAGACAGTATTTAAAATAATATACTCAGTAAATAAAAAATAATAATTTACATAAAAAAGTGCAAAAACAGAGAGTGGATAGACGAAAAATAGTGTGAGTAGAGAGAACCTAGAAAAAATAAAGATAATAATAAAAATAGTTATAAAAATTGTTGCAAGATTGATGATTTCTTGAGTGGAAGGTTTTGTAAGCATATCTTTATGTAAAAGATTGTCTATAACATTAGCATGTACTTCGACTCCTGCAATTACACTGTCCATAGGTGTTGAACGAAGATCCATAAGTCCATAAGCCGAAGTACCAATTAAAACAAATTTTCCTTGTACATCTTTGTCTAGTATAGTATTATTGTAAACATCTACAGCAGAAATGTAACGATAACTTTTAAAAGGACCTCGAAAATTAATATGAAGTTTTCCAAATCTATCGGTATGAATAAGCTCTTTGCCCAATAAAACATTTCCTGCACCAGCGGGACTATAATTTACAATTACTTTTTTAGTGTTAGTTGCTATTCTAAACATCTCAAAAGCAAGTGAAGGGTAAAGCATATCATTATATTTTATCATTAAAGGCACACTTCGAATAATTCCTGTTTCATCAGGAATATTATTCATATATCCACTCGAATAACTAGCATTTTGGATTATACTAAGATTGGTAAGAACTCCATGTGCTAGAGGTAAAAAATCTCTTGATTGTTTATGCTTTTCTATGAAAATTGCAGGAATTTGAGGTGCATCTTTAGTGTTGTTGTGGTCAAAATCAAACTGATACCCTAAAATCGTAGGAGTATTCGCAACACTTTGAGAGAGAATGGAGTCATAATCAGGTAAATTTTTACTATCTAAACCAAACTTTTTGGCAAATAATTTAGGAGAGGTTTTATCGGCTTCTGAAAAAACAATATCTAGCCCGATGATACCAGCACCATGTTGTGTAAGATTATTGAGAATTTGAGCAAATTTGTCTCGCTCCCATGGCCATTGCCCTAACTCTTTAATACTTTTTTCATCAATATCAACAATAACAATATCGTCACTAGTTTTTTGCGGACCTCTAAAATTAAAGTAAAAATCACGAACTCTATTATCTAAAGATTGAAATTGATTTGGTAATACCAAATATGCAAAGGAAATTGTAATAGAGATAATAATAAAGAGCAGTGTTAAAACTCTGTACTTCTCTTTCATCTGTTATCTTAACTCTTGAAAAGTCTCAGCTGAGTAAACACCATTAGCTGTTATTTTGGAGTTTTCTTCATAAGTAAAATCGCCTTTTACACTGTTTCCTGTTGGACCATAAAAAAAGTTATTTGCAACTCCATTTCCATCTATTTGTTGCCCTGTAATAGAATTGGCATTGACATTTGAAAATTGGTAGGCTGTTTTTGGTTCGGGCTCGGCAAAACTTCCAATCTCTAAGAGTGCACTATCATTGGAAAAATCAATTGCAAGTTTTGTATCACCATTTGCAGGTAAACTCCCTGTATTTGAAACAGTAGAGTATGAACCATAATAGAGAGCATTACTCATAGAATAATCGGCAATAGTGCCATCAAGAGTGAGTGTGTTTTGTGCATCTAATATATTATCAGAATTCGTTTCTGTGATATTTTTAAACACTACAGAACTACCATCATGAAAGTCAACATCTATCTGCTTTGTATTTTCACCTTTTTGCTCTAAAAAAGTGTACTCTTTTGTGCCACTGTTTTTTGTTTGTCTGTTGGAACCAAAATTTTGTTTTCTCATATTTTTTAACTCTTTGGCTGAGAATGCTTTTGTTTGAACTCTGCCATCATTTGAGATATCTACAAAAAATCCTTGTTTAACAATATACTCTTTGTTATTAAAGGTAACATTAATTTTTCCATAAGTACAGTAAGCTTGTAGTGAACCATCAGGACTGGTGATAACACTAAAGTTTGTACCTCGTATTCCGATAGTTGCTGTTTTAGTTGTTACAGTAAATTTTTGAGGAGCAATTTTTCCGATTTTTCCAGTTATAGTTCGCATCGCACCTCTAAGCATACCAAATTTAGCAACAGGTTCTTGATTCTCTTCAAAAAGATACTCTTTTATAGAAAAATGACTGTTCTTTCCAATGCTAATAATTGTTTCATCTTTAAAAATAAGCTGCAGTTTTGAGTTATCAGCTGTAATTATATTGTCATTATCATGTACTTTTATTCCAAGAGTAGCGACTATTTTTTGAGAGTTTCGCTCGATGGTTGCTTTACCGCTGAGTGCCGTAATAGTAGCTACAATATCAGCATGAGTTAATGTTGCTAGGAAGAGTGTAGTAATTGTGAGTAGTTTAATAAATTTCATGTTTTATCCTAAAATGTTTTAACAATTCCAGCCGTAACTGTATATTTTTGATAAGTAAATCTATCTTGGTTTGAATCAACATATTCAAATGAGGCTTTGACATTTGCTCTTATGGTAGGTATGATATTTCTTGTAATATCAGCATTAAGGACTCCACCCATATCTTTTCTTATAGAGCCAAAACCACTGCTAAAGTCTTTATAGTCTCTTTTTCGTAGTTGCACAAAAGTGTGCAAATTGTATTTTGTAGTAAATTGCTTGGAGTAAGTAAGATTGAGTTTGTACTCATCAAAATCAACATTAATGTTTGTGCCACCTTTTTTACGCTCACTTGCTATAAGTAAATTGCCCTCTAAATAAGAACGAGGAGAGAGTATATCTTGTAAGCCATAAGAGAGTTCATATCTTGAAGCGTCTAGTGAGTGTTGAGCCTCTTGAATGAATTTTTTTTCTTGATATTTAACATATGCGATACTTGTAAGTGAATCTGTATGATGATATTGTATTTTTGGAGTAAAAGATACACTATTTAAGTAAGTCTTTCGTCCTACCATCATACTATCTAAACCAAGTAGAAACTCAGCACTATATTTTGTTTCTTTGTATAGTAAGCTTGGATTGTAATTAAAGTACATGATATTGTAATCATCTTCATTGAAATACTCTTTAATAAAGAAGTTAAAAGAGTTTTTTATTGCAAAACCATTTTTATCGCCAATGTCATAAATATTAGTAACATTTATATACCCTTGCAGAGCAAAATCTGAGATTTCATCAATGCGGTCTAAAGTTCCTCCCCCATATTGATAATCACCAATAGAACCATAATTGACATTAGAATCGTACATGATATTCATCATAACTTGAGCATACGTAAAGGATTTTTGTTGTACTTTTGAGACTTTAGAGAGAGATAGTTCAATATTAGTTCTGATATTTTTTGGTATATTTGGATTCGCTAAAACATCTTTAAAAGCATTTTCAGAGTCCTCATACATTTTTAACATATAATAAGTCCGTGCCATTTCAAGTTTGTTTCGTAAGTTTCTGCCATCTTGCATCTCAACTCTCTCAAATGCTGCTAATGCCATAGCATAATGACCAGTCTCGTATGCACTACGACCAAAGTAAAAGTTAAAATTAACATCATTTAGATTTTCTAAATATATTTTCGAAAAAGTTTCATAGCTATTTTTGAAATCATGGTTTTTGTAATAACTGATACCCTCTTTATAATGTTTAACATCACGTTCTACAAGTTTAGGTTTAATTATTTTTTGTTTTTTTGGTGTTACTATGGCTTGGATTGGAATTGTTGTTTTCTTTTTGAAAGTCTCTTTTGCTATCAGGGATGCTGGTACTATAGATGTGGCTTGTACAATAGTTACAGGTTCTACCTTTTTAACAGCAGTTTTATCTTCAAAGCGACTAGTGTATGTTGTAGAAATATAAGCATTTTTATATTTTGTTTTATATTTTTTCAACTCTTTTTTAACTCCTTTCATCTTATCAAAACATCCACATCGTAGAGCAAATGAGTTACCTAATTCAATTACCTTGCAGTTATCTGCATATTTCATTGTTAAAAGTTTATCAACATCTTTATCATACTTGTAAGCACTTAAGAGCTGAACATTGTAACAACTTGAGGAGTCTTTTGCTAATACAGAGATAAAAAGTGAAGTCAAAAGTAAAAGAAAAAAAACCTTTTTCATATATTAATCCTAGAATATTTAATTACTTAAGTTTAACATTATTGTATTTTATTTCGTATTAAAGTGTGATTTTTTTTGATGATAATATATAATTTAATCTTCTTTGTGGCATAATTGTTGGAAATTATATTAGGGTAAGTATATGAAAAAACACGCAAGAAGTCTTAATGCCAATGAAATTTTAGAGTTAATTTTTGTTTATTTAACAGAAGTGTCATCTTTGAGAAATTTTGATGATATTATCGGAGTGCTTGCAGGTATGGGGAGAGCACTTACGAGTTCAGATCGCTGTACAGTTTGGGTTGTAAGTGATGATAAAACAAAGATATGGACAAAAGTAGCTCATGGTATGGATGCAATTGAATTACCTATTAGCTCTGGCATTGTTGGAGCTTCAATCACACAGCAACAAAAAATAATTATAGATGATGTATATAAGGATAAGAGATTTAATTCAGAGATAGATAAGCAAACTGGATATAAAACGAAAAGTATGATGGTTATTCCTATGTTTGATAATGATGATGAGATTATAGGAGCTTTTCAGGTTATTAATCATCAGGGTGAACGAGGTATTTTTGATGAGAGAGATATGCAAAGGTTAATGCTGACAAGTACCTATGCAGCAGAGACCCTAGTTTCATCAAAACTTACTCATGAAGTAGAAGAGACACAAAGAGAAGTTGTCTTTACTATGGGTGCTGTAGGCGAGAGTAGGAGTAAAGAGACTGGTAATCATGTAAGAAGAGTTGCGGAATACTCTAAAATTTTAGCCCTAGCGTATGGACTAAGTGTTCAAGAAGCAGAGTTGTTAAAACAAGCAAGTCCAATGCATGATATTGGTAAAGTGGCAATTCCTGATTCCATTTTAAATAAACCTGGTCGTTTTAATGCTCAGGAGAGAAAAATTATGGATACTCATGCTGAACTTGGCTATAGCATGATTAAAAATTCTGAGAGACCACTTTTAAAAGCTGCGGCAATCGTTGCATATGAGCATCATGAAAAATGGGATGGAACAGGGTATCCTAATAAATTATCTGGTGAAGGTATTCATATATATGGTCGTATTACTGCTTTAGCGGATGTTTTTGATGCTCTTGGTTCAGATAGGGTATACAAGAGAGCATGGGATGATGAAAGAATATTTAAACTTTTTAAAGAAGAGAGGGGAAAACATTTTGATCCACAGCTCATTGATATGTTTTTTGACAATCTTGATGCAGTTTATGAAGTAAGAGAAACCTTTCAAGATAAATTTCAAGAAGTTAAAGAAGATGACTCTCATCTAGAAAGTATAAAGATATTAGGTGCCTATGGAACAAAAGCTAAAGGTTTTGGAACGAGTGCTTTTTTACTTGATAAACATAGTGTTATTGATGCAGGAAATTTGTTGGATGCTATGGATGACGATTGTGCTTTTATAGAAAATATTTGGGTGACACATTCTCATCTTGACCATATTGCAGATATAGCTTATGTATTAGATAATTACTTTTCTTTACGAACAAAAACATTAAAAGTAATGGCAAAAGTGCAAACAATAGAAGCCATTAAAAAACATTATTTAAATGACTTGATATGGCCAGATTTTTCAAAAATTAAATTGGATAATTCTCAAAAATATGCTTTAGAATATGTAGAGATAGAATGCGGTAATAATTATCATGTAGATACTGATAGTACTATTGCACCTTTTAAAACAGATCATACAGTAGATAGTTGTGGATATATTTATAAAAAGAACAACAGGGGTATAATTATTACAGCAGATACTTACTCTCTTGAGACAATGATACAACATGTAGAAAAAGATAAAGAGATAAAAGCTATGGTGATTGAATGCTCTTTTCCATCAGAAATGGAGGAATTAGCAAAAGCTTCTAAACATTTAACACCAAAATTATTGTTTCATATGCTTAAAAAGCTCAAAAGAGATGATGTGGAATTGTATATTAATCATATTAAACCTATTTTTATAACAAAGGTAACAAGCGAGATTGAGGAATATAAGGGTAGCTGGGAGCCAAAAATATTAAAAGATGGGGAAATTATAAAATTTTAGTAAAAACTCTTGACATCAAAAAAAATTTGCACTATAATTCCGCCATCAATAATTAATGCCGACATAGCTCAGTTGGCTAGAGCAGCTGATTTGTAATCAGCAGGCCCGG